>Ga0209742_10000846_pt1 | contig 15273 bp, 15 predicted proteins | sample DeeMarSeWOR38_10_FD_187462 | JGI IMG/M metagenome (GOLD analysis project Ga0209742, IMG submission 187462) | Marine sediment microbial communities from White Oak River estuary, North Carolina - WOR-3-8_10 (SPAdes) (version 2) | ecosystem: Environmental > Aquatic > Marine > Intertidal zone >... | reverse complement strand
CCGGTTTTCTTTTCCACTTTTGCCATGGTATTACCGCATGCGCTGAAAGTAATATTTTGCATAGCCAGGCTTTTCACGCGATCAGCTTCTTTGCTTTTCGTGGTCAGCAAACCAAGCCCAGGACCATATGCAACAATTTCAATTGTAACATTGTCCATGCCGTACAGTTTTTGCAGGTTGACTGCATTGTTTAAAGCAATCTTTTGGGTTTGTTCATCATTAGTGCTTACTTGGATCACCATTTTATGGCCTTTTTCCCCAGCCATAGCGGTTGAAAACGCGCCGAATAAAAGGCCTGCACAAACCAGTGCGAACAGTGATTTTACTACGTTAGTTCTTAGATTTTTCATGACGTCTCCTCATAATTTCCAGCTTAAGCAATTATTAGTGCTTCAAGTTTATAGTGTCTATGTCCACATCTGCAGATGTACGCTTAGTACGCTCAAGTACATTTACGCTATACGATTACATTTACACTATAGTTGTGGTTATGTCGCAACAACATGGCGGTCCAAAAAACTGCCTAAACTACCAGCGCTGGTTACACCGATCCCGGTGCTGGGCAATATGATGCTTAACGGGGAACCAGTTGCTGCTGTTGCATGATTAATTATTATCGGTTGGTGAATTAACCAGTAACATCTCAACTAAAGTCAATATGCAATCTAGTTAGTTCATAGAGGATTGTCGCAAATATATGATCTCGGTCAAGCCATTTTTGTCCCTATCCTTATCGAATCGCAGATCGGCTTCGATAAATCATCTGAGAAGGAAAAAAATAAACCAAAAACAGCCGAAATTTGCCCGATTTTAAACTTTAACGTGATGTAAATATCCAGATCTATTATATGAAACAACGAATGCTCATTAATCAATCGCTGCGTTTACACTCCAAATAGACTTTCGATGTACAGCATTGATTCAAACTCGTACCCAGTCGCTAAAGAATATTTTCGTTATCCCGATGGAGAATCTGTGGTAAATAGCCCTTATATATACAATTTTTTCTGACTGGAGCACATCCATGGAAATATCCACCTTCATTACCCTGGGCATTATTGCCGGATTATTGGTTTACGCCATCACCATATATAACCATCTTGTGACACTTAAACACAGTGTCTCCAAGTCATGGGCCAACATTGATGTGTTGCTCAAACAGCGTCATGACGAGTTACCCAAGCTTATCGAAGTTTGCAAACAGTATATGGGTTATGAAAAGGACACCATGGAGAGAATTATCAAAGCACGTTCTGCAGTGGCATCCGCCCGAGAGAAAACGGATATTGGGGCACTGGGTGCCGCCGAGACGCAGTTGCGCATGGGCCTGGGTAACCTGTTTGCCCTAGCGGAATCGTACCCTGATTTGAAAGCTGATCAAAGTTTCCAGCATTTGCAATCACGGATCACCGGCCTGGAAAACTCTATTGCGGATCGCCGGGAGTTTTATAATGAAGCAGTAAATAACAACAATGTGCGTATTGAACAATTTCCGGATGTCATAATTGCGAGATTTTTCAATTTCAAGGAAGCTGTATTACTGGAGTTTAGCGAGGAAGAAAAGGCGGATGTGGATGTGAAAGCGTTGTTCAGTTAGTAGTACTTATCTTTCATTAACGAATATTTTTAGTCATGAATATTCTTCAGAACCTTTTTAATCCGGTCGTGTTACGGCAGGAGATTGTTCAGGCTTCAACGCAGGAATTCTGGTTTCACGCGGCAATCGTTGTGGCAATAACCGTCGCCGGATTCTATTTTGCATTCGAATTTTTTAAACGCGCCCGCATCATTGAAGATACCCCTACATCTAAAATTCGATCTGCCGCCCAGGGTTATGTCGAACTGGTGGGTCATGGGGATACCCTGGATGGGCCCGAAATCGTTGCGCCTTTATCCAAAACGCCTTGTACCTGGTATAGCTATAAAGTTGAAAAGCTTGGCGACAAACATGATCAGGTGATTGACTCCGGCACCAGTGATGACCTGTTTGTGTTGGTAGGTAAAACAGGCCGTTGTGTCATTGATCCGGAAGGCGCTATTGTGACACCCACCATAAAGCGGGTGTGGTATGGATCAAACTATGACGGAGCGGGCAGTGATAGCATTTTTGATGGTATTGGACGCCGTTACCGATTTACCGAGGAGCGCATGCATCCTGGGGATACGCTGTATGCGCTTGGCCTGTTTCGTTCCGTGGGTGGGCATAGCGAAGTGTTCAATACATCGGAAGAAGTACGCGCACTGCTACAGAAATGGAAACAGGATTCGGATAAACTCGTCAAGCACTTTGATAGAAACAAGGATGGACAGGTCGATGCGCATGAGTGGGAAAATGTCCGCAAAGTTGCTGCTTATTTCGCGCGTAAAAAACATCTAAATCGCAAAACCCGGCCAGTTACCCATATCATGAGTAAACCGGAGAACACCCGGCAACTATTTTTATTGTCAAATAAACCGCAACACGAACTGACGCAACGCTACAAACTCTTTGCCATGGGATCTTTTGCGGGCTTTCTGTGTGTCGGTTCTTTTACCGCCTGGATGTTTTTGGTGCGGTTCTAGTAAAAATGTGTGTATTTTTTTAGTTTTGATGTGCTCCGGTCAGAGCTGCCTTCCCAAACCCGTGGTATAAATTAAAATTACCGGTAATTGCGCGACTACCACAACAATCCGATAGACGATCTTCTGTCCGTCATCGATTTGGAAAAAACGGTTCACAGCATTGGACAGATGCAGTGCCACCCATTTGGCAATAGCATGGGAGACGATGGCCAGAAGGATTATCACTACAATCACCATTATGTTCGGCACGTAGTGAATATTGTTCCGTTGCAGTGCTGCCTGCATCCAGCTGAATATCAGTGTAGACCCGGCTATCCCCTGGACCGGCAGCAACAACGACGGCATGCGCCCAAAAATGGGGAGCAATGATAATAACAGGGGTAAGACGAATAAAATATTGAGCAGCGTATTGATGCGATGGCTACCTTCTGACAACAATTGCGAAATCGGAGGAGCTTCGTTCAATCCGAACAGGACAGGATAGGCCAGCAGAATAAATGTCATCAATTCCAGGGCGCGAAACAGGGGGATAAATATTTTTTCAAATAGCCATTCGGAAACGCTGACATCATCTAGGATATCGAGGATTTTCCTGCTGATGATTTCTACCACAATCGCCAACAGGATGATTGCCAGAAAGGCGCCAATTATTTTGCCATTTAACAGGATTTCAATTGTTGACATAATAGTGCTGTAAACTTATATAGAATCAGGCTCTTTTATTTATAGACTAAGCGTAGCTTAAAATATGATAGATGTTTCAAAGCTTGATATGCCAGAGTGGGTGCGCTGGGTGGCGCAGGACGCCGATGGTGCCTGGTGGGGCTATGAAGTAGAACCGTTACAGCACGACAATGGCTGGTACGAGAATGAAGTGGGTCGCAATATCAAGTTGCTATGCGCTGATCGTAATAACGAGTGGCGAGTAACATTAAAACAGGTTCGGCGTTCATAGTTTTTTTGCTAGTCACCTGGAAGTTTCCATAACTCTTTTGCATGATGGACCACAAAATCCTTAAAGGCGGTAGCAATAGGCGACAGTCGTTTGCCCTTGCGGTAGACAATATACCAATGACGTAATATGGGGAATCCTTCGGCTTTAATTACCGCCAGGCGGTTTAACTCCAGCTCCAGCTCCAGCGTATGCATGGAGACAATGCCCAGCCCGAGGCCGGCCTGAACCGCTTGCTTGATCGCTTCGTTACTGCTCATGTTAATAGTTGTTGCCAGCTCGGCGCCTTGTTCGAGAAAAAAACGCTCAATGGCGGTACGGGTGCCGGAACCTTCTTCGCGTAAAATGAAGGTTTCTTTTTGTAGTTCGTGAATGGATACTTTGTTCTGGTTCACTAAATGATGGTCTGGTGCCGCGATTAGCACCAGGGGATTTTCCATGAAAGATTCCGCTTCCAGTTCCATATCCGCGGGCGGCCTGCCCATAATTACGACGTCGGTATCGTTTTTTTCCAGGTGTTGTAATAGACCTTCGCGATTAGTGACATCGAGGTTAATCTTGACTGATTCATGTTCCTTGTTAAAGGCAGCAAGAATCCGCGGGGCAAAATAGTTGGCGGTACTGGCAACCGCGATGGTCAGTTTTCCCTGTTTAACACCTTTGAGGTTTTCAATAACACTTTCTGCTTCCTCCAGTTGTTGCTGGATGGAGCGGCAGTAGTTATACATTTCATGGCCTGCTTCGGTAAGAAAAACTTTTTTGCCGATTTGCTCGAAGAGCGGCAGGCCGATGCTTTCCTCGATTTGCTTGATCTGCATGGAGACTGCCGGTTGCGTAAGATGCAGTTCATCTGCAGCCCTGGTAAAGCTCAAATTTCTGGCTACGGCTTCCAGTACGGTCAGTTGTCGAAAGGTAATGTGCATTGCTTCACCGGTAACGATTGCATCAAATATCAATAATTACTTATTGTTCATTATTTAATTATAGATTCTAGACCAAAATGGCTAAACTCGTTGCCGGATTACTGCGCTTGTATCACACAGAAAACACAAGGAAATCAGGAATGGTATTTAATCCAGGGTTAACAACAAGATAGCCGAGGGTGTTCATCGGCAAAAAGCCCTGATTCTTATCGATGCGTTAATTTAACAGGCTTGCCAGGGTTTTCCGGGCGCTACGCACTCGCGGATCTTGTGGACCTAATAATGTGAAAACGGACAGCATGGTTTTGCGCGCCGCATCATCACTAAAGTGACGATCTTTTTTTAGAACGTCGAATAACAGTTCAAAGGCCTCGTCGTAGGCTTGTTCACCAATGTAATGATTGGCCAGATCAAGACGGGCCTGTAAATTCGAATCATCTTGCTGGATTTTCTGTAACAAAGTTTGCTTGTCCGGTAGCTCGCTGGTGCGTTCACTTAGTTCGATTTTGGTCAATAATTCCCTGACACTCTCTTCGAGTTGCACATTCGCGGGCAATTTCTCAATGACGTCCTTTGCTGCTTGCGGTTCATCATTGTCGAACAGTAATGTCGCCAGGTTAACTTTTGCATTGAAATTATTCTCATCTAGTGCAATAGCCTTGTTTAGTAATGCCATTGCAGTCTGAATATCGCCGCTGTCATAGATGGCCATCGCTTCCTGACGCTTTGTTTCGCTTTCATTGGGAATGATTTGTTCAAGAAACTCGCGTACTGCCGGCTCCGGTAAAGCGCCGGAAAACTCATTGACTATTTTTCCATTGTACACTGCCTTTACACTGGGAATGCCACGCACACCGAACTGGGCGGATAACGCCTGGTTTTCATCAGCGTTGATTTTCGCAAGAAAGAATTTCCCCTGATATTCCTCCGCCAGTTTTTCCAGAATGGGTTTTAGAGTCTGACACGGGCCGCACCATGGCGCCCAGAAATCTACAACCACGGGCACGGTTTTTGATTTTTCGATTACTTCCGCCAGAAAATTTTGTTCGGATACGTCTTTTGAATACATGGGTAATTTCCAGGATGTAAAACTGATTAGAACATAACGGCAAACAAAAAAATTTCAAGATGGATTCTGAATGCAGACTACACAATGATCGCAGATTATGTGTAAATAGAGTTATTTTTGCATCTTGACAGTCTATAGTAATGGTAAGTGCTTTGCATAGTCTGAAAGAGATATAAAAGATATTGCCCGGTATTAATGATGCAGTGTTCATGATATTCGAATCGAATTACTCTAAGGTTGGGTCGGCACGAGAGGCCATGCAGTTCAACTGGTGAAAGCAGTACGCCACGGGAACCAGGTGTTGGGTGTGTGATTAACCTCGATGGTGCAACCCGTTATGGACTGACATTGGGCATCCATAGCCGCATAGAAGAAAAGGCTAATTATATTTTGGCAGCGCGCCCCTGTCGGCAATATATCCCTGAACCACAACATGATAGGAGCATCGGTGGGTGTCCAGCCGTTTGGAGGAGAAGGTCTTTCAGGTGCCGGGTCGAAAGTGGGTGGGCCATACTATTTATATCGTTTTGTACGGAACGTGTCTTGACGACAAATTGCGCAGCGATCGGCGGTAACGCCGGTTTGCTACCGATAATATAAGCACTGGAATTATTATTTTGTAATTATTCTGGGCAATAATACAATCAATTGGTCAAACGATTTATACGACATTATAGAGACGCGTATTAACGACAACTTATAATCATATGTGCTCAATCTACGTTGTAAATAAAGCCTCCCTTCCGGTTCACCACAAAAATCACTGGTTACGGGCATATATGCTGCAATGGTTGTTACTGGTTCTGATTCTGATTCAGCTCACCGGTTGTGGATCCTCTGAAGATGCAGTTACGCCGGCTAACACGCCGGCGCCCAACAACTCATTTAAAAATTATATTGAATTGGGTGACTTGCCCGCACTAAAAGAACGCGAAAAGCTCCGCGTGTTGCTAACTGACATCAACATCGATGTGCCCTATCTGCCGAGACAGGGTTTACCGGTGCATTTCGAAACTGACATGATTTCTCAGTTCGCGGAGCAGCTAGGACTGAAACCGGAGTGGATCTATGTTGAGAATTTTGATGACCTGCTGCCGATGTTACTGGAAGGCAAAGGCGACCTGGCGGCAGCGAATCTCACCATCACCGGCGAGCGCAAGGAACAGGTGGCATTTTCAGTGCCGGTGACTATCGTTACGGAACAACTGATTGCCCGCAGCGACGACAACATAAAATCTGCCAGGGAATTGCAGGGGCGCAGTATTGCCGTACAAAAATCCAGTTCCTATTGGGGGTCAGTGCAAAACCTCAAGAAGAAACATCCGAAAATTGATATTCAGGAACTTGATGGTCGCCTGTCGATTGTTGAGATTCTTGATGGTGTGGCAAACAACGAATTTGATGTGACGGTAGCGGATAGTAATCTTGTTGAAGCCATCTTGCCGGTGCAACCGAAATTAAAAGTGGCATTTGATGTTTCCAAAGAGCGCCCCATTGCTTGGGCGGTTCGACCGGACGCGCCGCTATTGTTACAGGAGCTCAATCGCTTTATCACCGCAGAAAAGCTGACCGCCAGGCGTCACGCAGTCTACACGGAAGATTTACCCGGGATAAAGAAGCGCAAAATCTTGCGCGTGTTGACCCGCAATAATGCAGCGACTTACTTTTTATGGCGCGGCGAGCTGATGGGGTTTGAATATGAGCTTGTCAGGCATTTTGCCGACAGCCAGGGATTGCGCCTGGAGATGATCGTTGTGCCGTCCAGAGATTTGTTAACGCAATGGTTGCTGGAAGGTAAAGGCGATATGATTGCGGCGTCAATCAGTGTGCCAAAAACTAATGATAACGACCAGCTGCGCTATTCGCGCGCTTACGACAAAGTGTATGAAATCGTGGTGGGCAGAGCTAAAGAAGATGAAGTTGAAAACGTTAACCAGCTGCGTGGCAGGAGTTTTCATGTGCGGAAAAGCAGTTCTTACTGGCGTACGTTAACCGAGTTAAATAAAAACGGTGCCGCCCTGAAAATCAAACTGGTGCCAGAGCATGAAGAGACCGAAGAAATCATTGCTAAAGTAGCAAGTGGAGAGTATGACTTGACCCTGGCTGATAGCAATATCCTTGATATTGAAATGACCTGGCGTGACGATATAAAGGGTGTTCTGAATCTGGGAGAAGAAGTGTCGCATGCCTGGGTGGTAAGGGATGATGCACCTAAACTGCTGGAAGCTGTTAATCAATACATTCGTAAGGAGTATCGTGGCGAATTTTACAATATCACCCGTAGAAAATATTTTGAGAAACCCAAAACCATAAAAAAGCGTCTGGAGGAACGGGTTGATCGTGGCAGTAATGGCCGGTTGTCGCCATATGATGATTTTGCGAAAAACTATGCGGAAAAATACAATTTTGACTGGCGAATGATTGTAGCGCAGATGTATCAGGAAAGCCGTTTCGATCCCAACGCGAAATCCTGGGCCGGCGCGCGCGGATTGATGCAGGTAATGCCGCGCACTGCGTCGCAATTAGGCATAAAAAATCTAAAAGATCCGAAAAACTCCGTTGAAGCCGGGGTGAAATACCTTGACTGGCTGCGCGACCGCTTTGAGCCTGAGTTGTCAGTAAAAGATCGCATGTGGTTTACGCTGGCGGCATACAATGCAGGGGCGGGGCATGTACATGATGCCAGGACTTTGGCGCGCAAAAAGGGCTGGGAGTCTAATCGCTGGTTTGGTAATGTTGAACGGGCGATGCTGCTGTTGTCCAAACGCGAATATGCAAAAACCGCGAAACACGGTTATGTGCGCGGCGGCGAACCGGTAAAATATGTGCGGGAAATTCGGGATCGCTATGATGCGTACGTCAAACTAACACAAGTGGCGCAGAATTAAGTCGGCCATTATTTAGTCCACAATTATTAAGCCCACCATCGATCATAATGAATGTTGTTGTCACTGATGCCCAGTTCGGCGTGGAGCGCATTTAATTGATCGACGACATTGTCCACCATTTGTGGTGGGCCGCAAAGATAGTAGCTGGCATTCTTTGGTAGATCGATTGCTTGTAGCATCTGCGTATTGATTCTGCCGCTAAAGCGTTCCTGATGTTGTGTGGTGCGTGTAACGGTAACAAAACAATGAAAATTCGGGTTGGCTTTTTCCATTGCTTTTAATTCTTCTGCAAATAAAAACTCTTCCGGTGTACTGATGCTGTAAATAAGTGTCATTGAAGTCTGTGGATTATGAGTATGTATATACTGAATCATACTGTATAAGGGAGTAATGCCCACTCCACCCGCGATAAACACATAGGGTCCGGATATATCACTTGTCAAACATACATCACCTTGTGCCGGGGATATGAAAACTTTATCGCCGATTTTACAGCTGTGGTGCAAATACTCGGTAAGCTTGAGGTCCGGTGCCAGCTTGACAGCAACGTCAATGCTGTGATGGGACGAGGGTATGGAAGTAATCGAATAGCCGCAATTATGCGTCTCGTCATCGATGGTCAAGTGGATATCCACCCATTGGCCAGGGTAATACTGAAAGTTCTGGGAGCCGAAATCCAGTGTAAATAGTTTGACGTTGGGAGTCTTCTGCTGGATCGCGGTAATATGAGTAAGCAATTGCATGGAAATAATATGTGGGCGCTTTGCGGCGTCAGGAAGACGTTGCAGGCCCGGATTCCACCGGCGTGTCAGGACTGTTACCCCAGTCGGACCAGGAGCCAGGGTATCCCTTTACGTCCTTAAAGCCTAGATATTTCAAAGCCACATAGGTCAGTGCAGAACGATGATGGGTCTGGCAATAAACGATAATGGTTTTATCCGGTGTGATATGGTAATTGTTGATTAATTGCTTGAGTTCATCTTCACTTTTCAAACGCAGGTTCTTTTGCCGGTCCATTAACATCAGCCACTCGATATTGATTGCGCCCGGTATATGCCCGCCTTTTTCTGCCATTTTCCGGGCGCCGGTAAACTCGCTGTCTGAACGTGCATCGATAATCTGGACTGCATTATTTTCAAGCCGCTCCATGATGTATTGCCGGGTGGCAATGGGTTGGTCATGCAAACTGGCCTGATACTGGCTTATCGTTCGGGTATTGGGTGTAGCTTCCAGCGGATGCCCTTCGTTGGCCCAGGCGTGTAATCCACCGTTCAGTAATGAGTAGTGTTTGTGGCCCATAATATCCAGAGTATAAAGTAACCGCGCAGCTTTACCGCCTCCCTCATCATCGTAGGCAATGATATGGGAATCGGCAGTCGCGCCAATTTGCGACATCAATTGATTGAGGTGTTCGATATCGGGAACCAGACCCATAACCGGCGGTGTTGCCGCGACGATCTGGCTATAGTCAAGGTGTACCGCGCCGGGCACGTGCGCCTGGAGATAGGTTTCCGGCTTACAGAGATCGACGACCAGGATATTGGAATGCTGCAAAACCGACTGTAACTGGTCAGCTTCGATTAGAAGGGGTAATCGAGAATCACTCATATTTTTTTGCAGGTAACGTTTTTGTGCTGTTGTTTATTGAGAGTTAACGGTGACTGTTGAGTCCTGAGCTTTGGTTGGTTTTGGTTTCTTCTTATTGCTCGTGCCCTGTCCAGAAAGCCGGATTTGCAATCGCATGTTACTGACTGAGTTGGCATAGGCAAGGGCCGTATCTTCGGTAATTCTGCCATGGCAAAACAAATGATACAGAGACTGGTCCATGCTGCACATGCCGGAGTTCGTGTCTTTTTCCAGCACATCATGGAGTTCGCCAAATTGTCCGCGCCCAATCAAATCTGTGATGCGCGGGGTATTGAGCAGCAATTCGGTGGCAACAGTGCGTTTACCATCAACGGTAGGCACCAGTATCTGGGATACTACTGCTTTGATGTTATGAGAAAGCCCAATGCACAATTGCTCATGTTTATCTTTGGGGAACATGTGAACGATGCGATCGAATGCCTGCGCCGCATTGTTCGAATGCAGTGTCGCCAAACACAGATGACCGGTGTCGGAAAACTCCAGCACGTTTTCCATCATTTCACGGTCGCGGATTTCGCCGACCATAATGACATCGGGTGATTGCCGCAAGGCGTTAATCAGGGCCTTGTGATATGAGTTGGTATCAACTCCCAGTTCGCGTTGATTGACGATAGACCGTTTGTGCTCGATGATATACTCGATGGGGTCTTCAATGGTAATGATGTGGCTAATATCATTATGATTGCGATAATCGATCATGGAGGCGAGCGTCGTGGATTTGCCTGCCCCTGATGGTCCCACTACCAGCACCAATCCACGCTTCATCATCACGATATCGCGTAGCATGGAAGGGATGCCCAGAGTTTCAAAATCGGGCACGCTGGATGGTACTGCCCGTACTACCATGGCGATTTCATTACGCTGTTTGAAGACGTTAAAACGAAAGCGACCGATACCCGGGATAGTGCAACCAATATTTGCTTCGGGATCTTCGTCAAAGGTAGCCAGCTGGTCTTTCTGCATAATCAACTGGGCCATTTGTTCGGTGCGGCCACTCGCCAGAGGCGGAATGTTAACAGGCCGTAATTTGCCATTGATGCGAAAAGCAGGGACCGAACCGGTGCTCAAGAACAAGTCCGACGCCCCGGTATTAATCATTTCTTTTAATAATTTTGATAACAAATCCATAGTACTGGCTCTTTAACTGATTGATATTACGACTAGTGATACAGGTTAAGGTCCGCTGACTGAGAAACCGCTCGCTGTGTGCATTGGGGATAGAATTGGAGTGAAAAAACTAAACAGAGCCCCACGCCTGCGTCCAGTGTATTAAAAAAACCCGTGCAAATAAACACGAGTCTATTCGCGTAAGTACTCTGTATTTCAACCAGATACTCGCGACTACCAGGCTGGGAGTACTGCTGACCGTGACACGGTTAGTTATTGATCAATAAAGAATTCTGAAAAATTAATTCAGTTTGAGTTTGCAGAATTGTGGGAACAGGTAACAAAAAAAGTTGGAAACAGTACGACTGGGTTTGGTCTCCACCTTGTGATTGGCGTATTGGCGGGTATAGGGTTGTTCCACGTCGGTGCGTGTGATGGATAGAATATCAAAACTGTCAAAATCAATATTCTCTGACATGCTGCGTGTCAACTCTTCCAGATTTGTTAATCCATCACTGACTTTGAGTTCCAACAACTTCTTGTTATTCAACGAATTGATATGTTTTTTACTCATGCTTGGATACCACCGACAACTGAACAGTATAGTTAATTTGTCGGCGCGCGCCGCGAAATCTTAAGCAGAGGAACTTCTTTAAAAACAACTACTTCTGTAAGTCCGGAGGGAGGTGGGGCTGGATTTTCTCAAGCATGGGCTTCAGCAGCTTGGGATTGGCGGCGATCAGGTTGCCGGTCTCAAGGTATTCGTTACTCCCCGCGAAATCACAGACAAAACCGCCAGCTTCCTCGATTAGCAAGGCCCCGGCGGCCATGTCCCAGGGTTTGAGACCAATCTCCCAGAAACCATCCAGTCGACCCGCGGCAACATAAGCAAGATCTAATGAGGCTGCGCCGGCGCGTCGAATTCCTGCTGTCATGGGAAACAGGTCTTTGAACATGGCAAGATAGGCATCGAGGTATTGCTGTTGCTTAAAGGGAAAGCCGGTACCCAGAAGGGCGCCTTTCAGACCCGGCCGGGAAGTCACCCGTATACGGCGGTCATTCAGTTGTGCACCACGGCCGCGAGACGCGGTAAATAACTCCTGTCGTAACGGATCGTAGATTACTGCCTGTTCCAGTACTTGCTTGTGCTTCAACGCGATGGAAACCGCGAATTGGGGAAAACCGTGGACGTAATTGGTGGTGCCATCGAGGGGGTCAATGATCCAGACGAATTCGTCGCCCGCCTGTTTGCCGCTTTCTTCTGCCAGAAAGCCATGATTGGGATAGGCCTTGCGAATAGTGCGAATGATTTCCTGTTCTGCTGCCTTATCGACCTCGGTGACAAAATCATTTTCGGATTTGGTTTGAACATTCAGGCGGTCAATATGTTCCAGAGCGCGAACAATGATATTACCGGCACTGCGTGCGGCGCGAACCGCAATATTAAGCGTGGGATGCATGGTTATGGACTACACGGTTGATTTATTAAAGATCAGGGATTCGGTTACAATATGCGCGTGCAATGTAGCAAATTTATTGAAAAATTGCGAACAAACTCCAATGCAGCAAGCCACCCGGTAATTACGGCTCGGTCAGGTTGCTTTCCAGCGATCTATAACATAACAAAGCTGATACTATTCGATGATTAACGGTCGTCCCGACATTCAAATCGTGCTTGTGAACACCTCGCATCCGGGCAATATCGGCGGTGTTGCCCGCGCCATGAAGAATATGTGTCTTGAACAACTGGTGCTGGTGGATCCGATGGAGTTCCCGCACGCACAAGCGACAGCCCGCGCATCTGGTGCTGATGATGTGTTGAGTAAGGCACGGGTTTATCCCACCCTGGACGAGGCACTGGCAAACTGTGATCTGGTGTTTGGTGCCAGCGCACGGTTGCGGCGTTTGAGCTGGCCTCAGGTTGAGCCGCGAGAGTTTGTTGATCAGGTCTATGCGCAACCGCCGGGTACCCGCATCGCTGTGGTGTTTGGCCGTGAACATTCCGGGCTGACCAACGAAGAACTGGAGCGGTGCCATTATCTGCTGAATATTCCCAGTAATCCTGACTATAGTTCACTGAACATCGCCGCCGCGGTGCAGGTAATTGCTTATGAAATTCATATGCACTGGCATGCGTTGCAGGCGGAAGCCGAAAAACACGCTGCAGTCTCGCCGACAGATGAGCTTTCGCTGGATGGCGAACCCTTCGCCAGTGCGCAGGATATGGAGCGGTTTTACGAACATTTTTATGAAATGCTGACACAAATCGGTTTCTTGCAAACCGAACACCCGCGTAAAATGATGAGACGTTTACGCCGCTTGTTCAACCGGGCGCGACTGGACCGCGTGGAACTAAATATCCTGCGTGGTATCCTGACGACGATTCAAAAATGCCTTAGTAAAAAATGACTGTTATGGCCGGCGTTTTTGAGTTATCAACGACAACCAGGGAAACTAATGTTTAAACATCTTAAAGAAGACATCGAATGCGTGTTCGACCGCGATCCCGCAGCACGTACGTTCTTTGAAGTAATAACGACCTATCCTGGCGTGCACGCAGTGCTGCTGCATCGTGTGAGTCATAGTCTGTGGAATCACGGATTCAAATGGTTGGCGCGTTTCCTGTCAACTTTTGCACGCTGGGTCACCGGCATCGAAATACACCCGGGTGCTGTGCTTGGTCGGCGATTTTTTATTGACCATGGTATGGGCGTGGTGATTGGAGAAACGGCGGAAATTGGTGATGATTGCACGCTGTATCATGGGGTGACATTGGGAGGTACCAGTTGGGAAAAGGGTAAGCGGCATCCAACCCTTGGTAATGACGTGGTGGTCGGTGCAGGTGCCAAGGTGCTCGGACCGATAAATATCGGTGATGGGGCGCGTATTGGATCCAATGCCGTAGTCGTCAAGGATGTTCCTGCCTCAGCGACAGTGGTCGGTGTGCCAGGGCGGGCTGTCAGTGCTAGCAAGCAAACCAGGGACCAGGAAAAACGCCGCCACGCCATGGCGCAGAAAATGGGATTTGACGCTTACGGGGTGACCCGCGACGCGCCAGACCCCGTTGCCCATGCCATTAACTGCATACTGGACCATTCCCATGCCATGGATGCCAAAGTAGAAAAGATGTGCCAGGCCCTGAAAAGCCTGAATGCGGAATTCAATGATGTGGAATTGCCGGAACTGGGTCCCTGTGAAATTGGCACCCTGGCGGAAGAAAAGCTGGACGAGGACAGCGACGTTAAATCAGAGTGAACTTCTGTCGATAATACTTGACTAAAATACTCGGAATAGCAATACTTTGCTGTATTAATACTTGACAGGATTTGTCGGGATATCGATACTATACCAATAGTATTTACAGGGATTTTGAAAACTGATCGGGATTATACAGAAGTATATAAACTTACCACTGTATCTACTGTTAAATTAAATTAATCAAAGGGTTAAGCTATGAGATTAACAACTAAAGGCCGTTATGCGGTCACCGCTATGTTAGATCTTGCTGTTCATGCCACCAAAGGCCCCATTACCCTCGCTGATATTTCGCAACGTCAGGGTATTTCCCTTTCCTATCTGGAACAATTATTTTCCAAACTGCGCAAGCGCGACCTGGTTGCCAGTGCCAGAGGACCGGGTGGTGGTTATCGTCTGAGCCGAGGTGCTAATGAAATTAACGTTGCTGAAGTTATCGCCGCGGTGGATGAGAAAGTCGATGCGACGCGCTGCGCCGGACAAGGCAACTGCCAGAATGGTGAGGAGTGTTTAACACATCAGTTATGGACTGATCTCAGTGATCAACTCTATGACTTCCTTAATGGTATCAGCCTTGGTCAGTTAGTTGAAAAACGTAACGTGCAGGACGTGGCGGCGCGCCAAGACGAGCGTCAGGAAAAGGATAAGCAGGCTGTAGCTTTTCAGTAAACATTGGTTTGACATCGTCAACTAAAACCGAAAAGCTGTTGCTAAAAAAGGCGTTGGCTGGTTTAACAATCTGTCTGGCGTACTTGTTTGAAATACCTGGACGTGATGGCGCTGGCTCTTAAACTTGGACCGGATTCGCTCTGGATTGATTTCCTGATCTGGGCATTTTTCTGTGTGGTCAATTGAAATAGAATAACCCCT
>Ga0209742_10000844_pt1 | contig 15287 bp, 14 predicted proteins | sample DeeMarSeWOR38_10_FD_187462 | JGI IMG/M metagenome (GOLD analysis project Ga0209742, IMG submission 187462) | Marine sediment microbial communities from White Oak River estuary, North Carolina - WOR-3-8_10 (SPAdes) (version 2) | ecosystem: Environmental > Aquatic > Marine > Intertidal zone >... | reverse complement strand
TTATGAAATCGAAGTCCGCGAAGGGATTCCATATGTCGAAATATTGAAGTTTGCCCGGGAAAAGACCGGCGATCTCATTGTGATGGCGCACCATACGCGTGAAGTCGATCCTGAAAAAGCGGTACTGGGAAGCACCGTTGAGCAGGTGGTTCTCAGATCCGCCTGCCCCGTGGCCAGTGTCAATCATCCTGACAAAGTTGCTGACCTATAATCTTCAAATTCAGCAACGGTCGTTGTTAGGGATGGAGTTTTTATATGAAAAAGAAAACAGTTCTTATCGTCGAAGATGAACTGGATATGAGAATCTTCCTGTCCACCCTGCTCGAAACCAGCGGCTACCAGCCGATCATGACTCGAGATGGAAAAGAAGGGATGCTCAAAGCCAAAGACGTTTGTCCGGATTTGATCATTTTAGATGTGATGATGCCCGGAGAGGGCGGAGTTCAGATGTACCGCCAGCTAAAAACCGATAAAATCCTGTGTGACATACCGGTGATCATGCTTTCAGCCGTGACCCGTAAAACATTTGCCCACTATTTAAATATGGTCAACGCAAGACTGAAAGACGCCTTACCGGATCCGGATGCCTATATCGAAAAACCACCGGATGCAGAAGAGCTGCTAAAAGTAACCGCTGCTTTGATCGGCTAGCATTATCGATTCCAAAGCGGGAGTCAGCCAGCAAGTCGGAAACACAGGAGGGCCATACAAAGCCAAACCAAGCAAAGAGGAGTCGACCAATGCTAACACGATCGAACTGGGATTGGGAACCCGGCACCAGAGAAATTGCAAATATCCGACAGTGGCAGGACAAGTTTAACTGGGTCGAGGAGCCGCATGCCAGCCCGGATGGCGAAAAAATAGCCGCCATCGTCAACCTGGCCGAGGGCGAGTTCAATGTCTGTCTGAACGAAGATACCTGGGAAACGGTATTTGATAAAATCTGGCATCTATCTTTTGCACCCAACGGACGACTAACGGCCGTGGTTTCTGAAATGGGTGAATGGACCGTGGCGGTGGACGGAAAGACCTGGGATAATCGGTTCGCATATGTCTGGAATATCATGTTCAGCCCAGACGGTAGCAATATCGCCGCAGCCGTTCAACAGGACATGGCCTATGGCATGGCGTTAAATAACGATGTCTGGGAAGAAACTTTTTCCAATATGACCCATCCCACCCTCAGTCCAGATGGTACCCGCACGGCAGCCGCTGTTCAAGTGGCCGATTTCGGCGAAGGCGAAATTCATAAATTCCAGAAGGGCGCCTTTACCGCCGCCCTGGACGGTAAAGCCTGGGAGAAGCAGTTTGTTAATGTCTGGAAATTGGCCATTAGCGCTGACGGCCAAAAGCTGGCAGCCGAAGTGCGCCTGAATCTTTATGATTATACGATTGCTGTCAATGGAACGCCCTGGGAAAAGACCTTTGATTGCGTCTGGGAGCCGATTTTTCATCCGCAAAATGATGCGGTGATTGCCCCCGTCAGGACCAATGGTGGGTGGTTCCTGGCGCAGGACGGGCAGATTCTCTGGGATCGGAAATTCGTGCAGCTCTGGCATCAGATGACCAGTCAAAACGGCAACAAACTGGCGGCCATTGTCGCTCCGAAATTTGGTCGCTGGACCATCGCGGTCGACGGTAAACCCTGGTCCGTTTCATTCAAGGATTTGCTGACCGATGCCGTGTTCAGTCCCGATGGCAACCGGATAGCGGCGATAGCCAAAAATGATGATCGCTGGCTGATTGTCGTCGACGGCGTGGTCTGGCAAAACACCTTTGACAGGGTCTGGCAACCGGTTTTCAGCGCCGACAGCGAAGCGGTGGCTGCGAAAATCGAAAAAAACGGCAAATTCAGCATCGCCGTAAATGATCATGTATGGGATCAAGCCTTCGATACCATCTGGGATCCTGTATTCAGTCCCGAAGGCGATAAAATTCTTCTGCGGACACTGCAGGACGGTTCCTATACGCGGCGCGTTCTATCACTGAATGAGATTCTGCGCTAAAGGGGGAGGGCATGAACACGTTATACAATTTTGTAAGTGGCCCGTTGGCCTGGCTGGCATTTATTCTTTTCATCGGCGGCAGCCTCTACCGGCTTGTCAGCCTGATGGTGCTGGTCCACAGAAAAGAAAAATTTATCTATTCTTACATGAGCCTGAAATACGGTCTGCGATCGATTGCACATTGGAGCACACCCTTTGCGACTGAAAACATGCGCAGGCACCCGGCACTGACGATCGTCGCCTTTGCCTTTCACATCTGCCTGATCCTGACCCCGATTTTTTTGCTGGCGCATGTGACGCTGGTTGAAGAATCATGGAATCTCAGCTGGTGGACGCTGCCCGAAGGTGCGGCCGAGGTCATGACCCTGATTGTCATTGCCTGCTGTGTATTTTTCCTGGTGCGGCGCCTGGTGAATCCGGAGGTTCAATTTGTCACGTCTGTTTCGGATTACGTTATCCTGGGTATCGTGGCGGCTCCCTTCATTACCGGATTTCTGGCGTATTACCAGTGGTTTGGATATCAAATCTTTCTGATTCTGCATATCCTTTCAGGAGAAGTCATGTTGGTGGCCATTCCCTTTACGCGTCTAAGCCACATGCTATTTGCGCCGCTGACCCGAGCCTATATGGGCTCGGAATTTGGGGGGGTGAGGCATGCCAAGGATTGGTAAAAAAGCGGTCTCAAAAATGCATCTCACGCTCAATGGCTGCGTTGCGATTCGGTTTAAAATGCTCGCGTACTCCGTGTACGCTCCGCTTTCAAACTCGAATCGACGCCTTGCCCTTGAACGTGAACTACTATTTTTGAGACCGCTTTTGCCTGTTACAAAATTAAAAATAGATCAATTGGCGTTACTGACATCTTTTTATTTAAACAGCTGATTGCATACGTCAACTTACAGGAGGGCGATCATGGCGGAGCCAGCGTTAAAAGAAGAAAAGAAAATCCTGGATGAAGGTCTTGAGATCGGGGCGCAAAATCTGAGCGAGGATCGGATAGCCAAAGTGATTAACCGCGTCATAAAAGGTGAATCCGGCGCGCGCCTCAAAGCTTATGTCAACACCTGTATCCACTGCGGCCTGTGTTCAGAAGCCTGCCACTATTATCTTTCCCATGATAACGACCCGCATTATTCACCGGTGGGCAAAGTGAAGCAGACGCTTTGGGAAATGTTGAAAAACAAAGGCAGAGTCAACGCGGATTTTATCAAAAAGGCCTCCCGGATTGCCTCCACAGAGTGTAACGCATGTAAGCGCTGTGCCATGTATTGCCCCTTTGGAATTGATATCGCCTACATGATGCTTACGGTCAGGCGCATCTGTCATCTGCTGGGCGTAACGCCGCTGTATATTCAGGATACGGCCCACAGTCATGCGGTCACCATGAACCAGATGTGGGTCAAGGATGATGAGTGGATTGATACCCTGCAGTGGCAGGAAGAAGAGGCACAGGCCGAAATGCCGAACCTGCGGATACCGCTTGAAAAGGAAGGGGCTGATATCATGTATTCGGTCATCGGCCCGGAACCCAAGTTTCAGGCCCAGCTAATTTATCAGGCAGCGGTCATCATGAATGTCGCTGGCGTGAACTGGACGATGCCCGCCACCCCTGGTTGGGACAACAGTGATATGGCGATGTACACCGGCGACAATGAAATCATGGGGCGCGTCAAGCGGACGCATTTTGAAACCGCTGCCCGACTGAAAGTTAAAAGGATTGTCATGGGCGAATGCGGCCATGCATTTCGCTCGGTTTATGATATGGGCAACCGCTGGCTGGGATGGCGCATGCCCCCCATACCCATTGTGCATGCCATCGATTTCTATTACGAATTGATCAAAGAAAAAAAGATCACGATCGCTGAAAAATTCAAAGCGCCCGTTACGCTCCACGATCCGTGCAACGTGATTCGCGGCGGTGGACTGGCAGAAAAGTCCCGCTATGTTGTCAATGCCATCTGTGAAAAACTCATCGAGATGCATCCCAACCGCGAACACAACTATTGCTGCTGTGCCGGGGGTGGGGTCATCAATTGCGGCCCGCCTTATAAAACCACCCGCATGCAAGGCAACCGCATTAAGGCCGAGCAGTTATTTGCGGCCAAGTCCAGAGGGGCCAGAGTATTGATTGCGCCCTGTCACAATTGCCACAGCGGCCTCGAAGACATCAACCATTATTATGGCCTGGGGTATGAAATTAAATTTATCAGCGATATTCTTTACGAGGTTATGGAGAAACCGTCCGATTAGAACATCACCTTTCTGTGATACAAAGGTTCGGTGTCAGATGTCAGGCGATAGATTTTTTTCGATTGGTTTGATGGGTTCGATTCGTTCGATGGGTTAAGATTAAACCAATAAAACCTTTGCACCAAAGAAACGAATGCAACAAGGGATTGAGCCCGGTATAACCCGGAATTCAGAATTCAGAATTTGGAACCGCTGAAGGTTATGCCGAACTTTTAAACCTGACCCCAATTGGAGACAAAATGAAGATGAGGCAGTTAAATTTGATTTTGATGATTCCGGCACTGGTTGGTATTTTGCTGATACCGGCTTTCTCGCAGGAAGATATGGTGGTGGTTGATACCGAGGGTTTTTCAAAAAAGCAGCGGCCCCCGGCCGTTTTTCGGCATGACGAACACAACGAAAAAGCCGCGATAGAAGATTGCAGCGAATGCCACCATATTTATGAAAATGGCCAAAAACTGGAAGACGAGTCATCGGAAGATCAGCGTTGCTCGGAGTGCCATGATATCGTCGGCGAAGGCAACAAACCGGGCCTGAGAAAGGCATTCCATGTAAACTGTAAAGGATGTCATCGCGCAAAAAAAATGGGGCCGGTTATGTGCGGCTCGTGTCATGTCAGGAGCTAGCCGGTATTTGTTATGGGTTAATCGTTCGTATGGAATAAAGTCGGTTGATATTTATATTCAATCATCAGATGATAAGATAAGGAAATGATCAAATTCTAAGAACAAATAGCGAATAACACACAACACCCAATTGAGGGCAAAGCGCTCAATTCGGCTGAAGGAGATGAAAGCTATGCCTAAGAAGATTTTGATTATTGACGATGATCCGGTGGTCGTCAAATATCTGATGGCTGTGTTTAGCGACAATGGCTATGCGACCTGCAGCGCTTCCAGCAGCATGGAGGGGCTGGATGTGGTCAAAGCGGAAAAACCGGATCTGATCTGCCTGGATTTGCAGATGCCCGGTGAATGGGGTCCGCGGTTTTACCGCAAACTCAGAAAAGATAAGGAATTGAAGGATACCCCGATTATCGTGGTCAGCGGTATTGACGGTGATCATGCCATCAAAGATGCGGTGGCCTTTGTGAAAAAACCCTTTGATCCGGAAAAACTGGTCGGCATCGTTAAAAATACCATCGGCTAGTCCCGCGTTCCGCAGGTAATTTTTAAAATCCGGATTGCTTTTATTAATCTTCTTTTTTTACAATAGAGGTGACAGGTTTCAGTCTCCTGGTTCAAAGGTTCAACGTTAAAAGGTTCAGAGGTTAAAAAAATCAGGCGTCTGGCTGCTGGTCTCCGGCTCCCGGCAGCTGATAAGCAAGTCAGTGGCTTCTGGCCAGCAGCAAGAAGCGAGAAGCCGGCGGCCAAAACCGTGAGCCCCTGACCCCTGAACCTTTGAACCCTTAAGCCTGATACCTGAAACCATAGAAATATGATTTACGCTTTCTGATTATCAATTATGGTTAATAAGCTATTACTGGTCGATGATGAAGAAGGTATTCGCAAAGTCCTCGGCATTGCACTGTCGGATGCCGGGTATCGGGTTTTTTCCGCCCAAAATGGTGAAGAAGCTCTCAAAATATTCCGCAAAGAAAGCCCACCGATCGTCCTTACCGATATCAAGATGCCGGGAATGGACGGAATTGAACTCCTGCAAAAGATCAAGCAGGAAAACCCCGATACCGAAGTTATTATGATCACCGGCCACGGGGATATGGAACTGGCCATCAAAAGCCTCAAATATCAGGCCGTAGATTTTGTGACCAAGCCAATCAATGATGACGTTCTGGAAATTGCGCTTGGCCGGGCAAATGAAAAGATCCGCATGCGTCAGCAGTTGCGCGAGTACACTGAAAACCTTGAAGACCTGGTTCGCGAGAAATCGGCAAAGCTGATTGAAATCGAGCGGCAGGTTGCCGTCGGTCAGGCAGTCGAAGGCCTGTCCTCGGCTATGCGCGATATTGCCGGTGATCTGGAAGGGGGGTTAACCTATTTCAACGAAATGCCCTGTTTTGTTTCGGTTCACAACCCGAAACTGAAGATCATTGCGGTAAATCCTTTGTATAAGCAACGTCTGGGCGATAAAGTCGGACGCAACAGTTGGGATATTTATACGGCTAAAAGCAGGGCCGGCTTCAAATGCCCCGCTGAACAGACATTTAAAACCGGCAAAGGCCTGCGAACCAAAGCAACCATTAAAACCACCAGCGGTGATAGCGCGCCGGTGATCGTGCACACCGCACCGATTCGCAATCAGGACGGTGATGTGGAACTGGTTGTGGAGATATCGGCCGACATTACCGAAGTCAAACGCCTGCGGGAGGAATTGAACCGCACCCAGCAGCGCTACCAGCAGCTTTTTGATGAAGTGCCCTGTTATATATCGGTGCAGGACAGACAGTTTCGGCTGACGGCCACCAACCGGCGCTTTAAAGAAGATTTTGACGTCCAACTCGGCGATTGCTGCCATGAGGTTTACAAGCATCGGGATGAGCCCTGCCCCAACTGCCCGGTTGCCAGAACATTTGAAGACGGGCAATCCCACCAGGCAGAGATGGTGGTTACCTCCAAGGCCGGCGACAACTACAACGTCTTAATCTGGACGGCCCCGCTGCGCAATACCGCCGGCGAGATCACCCACGTGATGGAAATGTCCACCAACATTACCCAGATTCGCAAGCTTCAGGACCATCTCTCATCGCTGGGCTTGAAAATCGGCTCGATCTCACACGGAATCAAAAGCCTGCTGACGGGTCTGGACGGCGGCATGTATCAGATGGAGACCGGATTGGCCGCGGCAAAGCCGGAAAGAGTCAAAGCCGGCTTTGAGGATCTAAAAACCATCGTCAGCCGCATCCGCAAACTGGTTCACAATATCCTGTTTTTTGCCAAGGAAAGGGAGCTGAAACGGGCACGGGTCGATATATTAAGTTTCGCGGAAGATGTGGCGGCAACAATTGAACCCAAAATAAAGGGCGAAGGCATTGAGCTGGTTCGTAACTTTGACCCTTCGCCGGGGGCGCTTGAAATGGACGCCGGCGTTGTCCGTCTGGCGCTAATCAATATGCTGGAAAATGCACTGGATGCCTGCCTTGAAGATCAAGCCTCCAAAAACCATAAAATTGCCTTCAGTGTTCAAGGAGATGACCGGCAGATTACATTTGAAATAAAGGACAATGGCATCGGAATGGATCGCGAGACCCGTGAGAGCTTATTTACCCTGTTTTATTCATCCAAAGGGAACAAAGGAACGGGGCTCGGGCTTTTTATTGCCGATAAAATCATTGATCAGCACGGCGGTAAAATCGCCGTCCAATCCAGACCCGGCCGGGGATCAACTTTTAAGATTACGATTCCGCGATCAGCACAAAACCTCAGCGGAAATTCCAAGGAGAAGACGAAATGATACTCAGCGACATCGCACCTCTGGAAAAATGGCTTGAACTCGAACGAAAAATCAATGAGCGCTCCGGTTTAAATGCCGCGGTGTTTGACGTAGCAGGCCTGCGCATAACCGATTTTAAACGCTGGGCCAACAGGCTCTGTCCCGTTATCAAGGCCGATGAAAAAGGGCAGAATTATATCTGTGCCGTTGCGCACCAAAATATTGCCGCCGAAGCGAAACGCACGCGCAAACCGGTTATCGCTGAATGTGATGCCGGGTTGATGAAACTGGCGGTTCCCATTTTTTTAGATGGTGAATTTCTGGGAGTCGCCGGCGGCTGTGGGCACCTACTGGGCAACGGTGAAGTCGATGCCTTTATGGTCAATAAAACCCTCGGAATTGCGGAAGAAAAGCTAATGGATCTATTCGAGGACATTCCGGTTATGACGCCGGAACGAGCCCAATCTCATACCCGATTCATCCAAAATGAGATAGACAATATCATCGAAGCATACGAAAAAACGGCATAATTCCGAATCCATTTTTTGAACGAGCCGACCTTGGTGGTTTTTCCAGAGGCCTGCTTTTGCGTATCCATCGCAACATTTTCATTCCAACTGCAACTGCCGGAAAAATTTCTTTGTTACAAAAACAATATTGAAACCCATTGAAGGGGGGAAAATGGCTTTAATGACACCTGAGCAATTTGAAGAGAGTTTAAAAGCGAAGAAGCCAAGGGTATTTATGAATGGAAAACAGGTGGGTGATATCCTTGAAAATAAAAATACCCGCACCGTCGTCGAAGCGAATAAGGCCAGCTATGCGTGGGCCCTGGATCCGCAGTATGAAGATATCATGTCCTGTTATTCTTCCCTTATCGATGATAAAGTTAACCGTTACACCCATGTCAGCGCCAGTATAGATGATCTGGTCAAAAAGGCGGAAGCCGGTACGTTTACTGCTGAAATGCTGGGGACCTGCATCTACCGGTGTGTTGGATACGATGCCTTTCATTCCTTGGCGAGTACCTGCTGGGAGATGGACAATGATCTGGGAACCGATTATTATACCCGATTTATGGAGTATCTCAAGAATGTGCAGCGAAATGATCTCTCCGTCGCAGGTGCGCTCACCGAACCCAGAGGCAAACGCAGCCAAAAGACCTTGGACTGGCCCGATCCTTATCTCTCATTAAAGGTCGTCGATAAAAATAAAGACGGTATCGTTGTTCGTGGAGCCAAAATAAACATTAGTGGTGCCTTTGCCAGCCATGAACTTGTGGTTTTACCCCAGGCCGCCCATTTCGAGGGAGAGGAAGACTATGCCGTTGCATTTGCGACACCCACAGACGCAGACGGGATTACCTATGTCTGTCAGTATACACCCTATTCCGCAGAGAGGGATTTAGCGGATGATCTCGCGGAACTCGGAAATCCGGTGTTCGGTCAGAGAGAGACTTCCATGGTCATTTTTAATAACGTTTTTGTTCCCTGGGAAAGGGTTTTTCACTGTGGCGAGTACCATTACTCTTTAAAGCTTGTCAGCCGATTTGCCAAAACCCACCGAATGACATGTGGCGGCACATGCAAGGTGGGATTTATGAACCAGATTATCGGGGCTTCAAAATTGATTCAGGAATACAAGGGACTCGAAAAGGCCTCTCATATCAATGATCAGTTGATGGAGATGGTCGTTCTGCGCGAAACAGGGCGAGCCTGCGGCCGGGCGGCTGCCACCGAGGGCGCAGAAGAACCCCCTGGCTCGGGTGTATTTTTGCCGGATGAGCTTATGAGTAACGTTGCCAAATTAAATATCTGCAATGCCTTCTGGCGGGTGATGGCGCTGGCAGGCGATATCGGCGGCGGATTGATCGTTACCATGCCCTCTTTAAAAGAACTAAAAAATCCTGAAGTGCAAGATTATGTAAAGGAGTTTTACAGCTTCGGTTCTGATGTGCCTACTGAAAATATCATGAAAGTCCATAAACTTTTACAACATTGGACGGCAGGCCAGCACGGCGTGGCAACCTGGCATGGCGCCGGACCCGTGATGGCGAACAAGATTATGCTGCAAAGAGTCATTGACTATGAACATGACAAGGATATAGTTAAGCAGACATTAAACTTGTTAGAAAAAGAATAACGCCCAATCATCGTATGCAATCTGCCCCGGAAAAAGGGAATCTGCTCAATGCGGATTCCCTTTTTTATAAATCACATTTTGTTTTTAGATATTGTCAGCGCGCAACAAAAGCGATACGAACATAACCACAGACTCCGGATAGACCCATTCAATCTGTGCAGCGGATAAAGAAAGGAAACCCATTTGGTGATACCAGGCAATCTAATGACCACCGCCATGGCAGTCATGCCCCACACGGATGTTGAGCGGGCACTCGAAATGGCGTTGTCTCTCGACGTGCCTTTCTGGCCGCAACTGCCCAACAGCAGTTACTATGAAGATATGTACGTGCAGGCGGCTGAGCATTTCCCGGGCATTGTGCTGGATATGGACAAGCGTACCCTGAGGTTTTCGCTGGAAAAATTTATTAATGAACTCGAAGAAACCATGGCCCATTTTGAAGAGCCGCAATACTTTGATATCAGCAAGACGTATTCGGTGGTCTATCACCGCTTTTTATCATTGAATCTATCCGATCGGCCGGCGATCCGAGGCCAGCTCGAAGGGCCCATCAGCTTTGGATTCAATATCCTGGACCAGGATGAACGCCCGATTCTGTTTGACGACACGGTGCGTCCTTTTATGCTCGAGTTTCTGGCCAAACGGATCAATGTCCAACTGGATCGTCTTAAAATGCTTAACAAAAATGCATTTATGTTTATCGACGAGCCCGGGCTCCAGTTTCTATTTTCAGCCATGGCCGGCTATGGGGAGGTGAAGGCCAAAGCCGATCTGGACCTATTTTTTTCAATGATTGAACGACCGCGCGGCATTCATCTCTGCGGTAATCCGGATTGGGATTTTTTGCTGGGGCTGGATCTTGATATTGTGTCGCTGGACATCTATACCAACGCAGAAATATTTTCTGCCTATGCTTCGTCAATTAAACGCTTTATAGAAAAAGGCGGCGTGCTGGTCTGGGGAATCGTGCCGACCGGGATGGAATTTTTTGAAAAAGAAAGCATGGATTCATTGATTGCGCAGCTGGAGAGTGTCTGGCAAATCCTGGGCAAAAAGGGCATCGATATCGAACATCTGCTGACCCGCAGCCTGCTCTCTCCCGCCACCTGCTGCCTGGTCAATCCTGACAAGGAAAAAACGGTTGAAAAAGCATTTGAATTCGTTAACCAACTTTCAGCTGAAATAAAGGAAAGGCATCGTCTGCGTTAGGATAACCACCTTGTATTGCGTACCGAGCCTAAACATTACGTTAAAGTTGACCGGGAGTGGCTTTCTTGCCTGCAGCACCTTTACGCTATTTTATCGGCCTAACCTCATTTGAAATGCTGGCCATGTTCCGCCGCGGCCTTTTTTACGCATTTCTTTCCATTTACCTGCGCCATCGTCTTGGACTCAGCGTCACCGAAACAACCCTTTTTGCCACCCTGCCCATGGTGGTCAACGTGCTGGCACAGAGCCTGGTCTGGGGAAGCATCTCCGATCGGCTGCAGCTGCGCCGCACCTTGATCATCGCCGGTGAAATCATGGCCGCTTTCGGAACAATACTGATTTGGTCCATCCATCGGAAATTTGCCGATCCGCGTGCCGCGGGTTATGCCATCATCGCGGGTTTGACCGCCATTGAAATTTTCTGGTCGATGTCCAACATCAGCTGGAGCGCCCTGGTCTCAGACATCTATGACGCCCAGCAACGCAGCCGTATTCAAGGGTGGCTTGCCAGTCTGGGTGGCGTCGGGCGAATGCTCGGCGTCTGGATCGGAGGGTTGCTCTACGATGGCCTGGGGTTAAAGGCCGAGGGATGGGGATTTTTCGAAGGACCGCTTTTCTTTGTCGCCGCCGGTGTCATGCTGGTTTCCACCTTGCCCCTATTTTACCTGCCCGAAGGCGGCATCGACTACCATTCCGCACCCATGACCGCAAAGCCTCACTTGGAAAGACCGTCTGCATCTATCGCCATTTACATGGTCTTTTTGGCCGGCATGGTATTTATCAATTTCGGTCGCAACTCGATCGCCATCATTTTTACCCAGTATCTGACCCTTGATTCGGGCCTGGCGCTGGACAGTCGGACGCTGTCCCGGATTGTCAACACGCAATCCCTGGCGATCGTCGCCCTGGGATGGACCGCCGGCTGGATCTGCCGGCAGATAGGCAACGGCGCGGCTTTGCTTGTCGGCACAACGGCCGCTGTTGCCGGACTGTCTTTGCTGGCTTTCACGACGACGATGCCCATGATCTACGCGGGATGTTTTTTGCGAGGCGTGGGAGATGCGGTGATCATGGCAGCCGCCTATACCTTTGCATCCATATTGATTCCGCCGCATCTGCGAGGGCGGCTGTTCGCATGGTTCAACGGCACTTTTTTTCTCAGCTTCGGAATGGCCGGGACGCTGATCGCCGGCCCTATCGTGGACGGACTGATCAGCGCCGGTTATGCGCAGCCCTGGGCTTATCGGCTTTCATTTGCCGCCGGTGCCGGTTTGACCGTTATCGGCCTGCTGATCCAGGCAGCATTGCTCTGGCATATTAAAAAGCGGGCATTGCGACATTAAAAGGTATTTTTCAGCTTTTACGGCAGCCAATGGGATCGGGCAACGGAGGGATATCAGGCCATCTGGTTAAAGCCGGGACCCAAAGATTCACGCTTCAAAGTAAAAGCCATACGATCATGTTTTTAGACGACTTATTTCCCCGACGCCATCCAGCGCTGGATTGGATTCAGGTTGAGATCAGCTCGACCTGCAACGCCAGCTGCATTTATTGCCCGCATGGCGCCTTCCGGACAAACTGGCAGAGCCGTTTCCTGTCCCTGGAGGCATTCCGGAAACTGATTCCAGCGCTTCGCAAAACCAACCTGGCCTATTTACAGGGCTGGGGAGAGCCGTTTATGCATCCGCAGTTTTTTGAAATGTTACAGATCGCTAAAGCATCTGGCTGTATGGTGGGAACCACAACAAACGGCAATTTACTCAGTCGGCGATTAATTGAAAAACTGATCGCTCAGGGCTTGGACGTTATCGGTTTTTCGCTGGCCGGTATCGATAAAAGAAATGACAAAATACGCAGGGGGACTCAGATTAAAAAAGTTCTGGAATCTATAGATGAAATTCACAGAGCCAAAGATAGATATGGAACCCGTCGTCCTGAAATTCATATTGCTTATATGCTGCTTCGATCCGGGCTCGAGGATTTGCAAAAGCTTCCTGAATTCCTGGGAAACACTGGCGCAGCGCAAACCGTTGTGAGTTCATTATCCTATGTCGTCAGCCCTGAAATGGAAAGAGAAGCCGTTCTTGCCCGCGGAAAAGAGGGACATACTGAATTAAAACACCGGTTGCTTGAGGTCAGAGGAGAAGCGACCAAAAGAGAGGTGGATATGCATTTTCATCTGGTGTCGCCGCTGCGAAATAATTTTTCCTGCAGCGAAAACGCATCAAAGGCGGTTGTCGTGGGTTCCGATGGCAGCCTTTCGCCCTGCGTTATGAAACAGATCCCCGTAAGGGGAGACAATTATTATTTTACAGATGGTCAGAAGCGTTTACAGCAGAACCTCTCTTTTGGCAATATTCAGCAGGAAGCGTTGAAAACCATCTGGCATCACAAGGGCTACCGGCAGTTTATTCGCGAATTCCGCAGTGGCCATACGCCGGTGGCTTGTCGAAATTGTTTAAAGAAACAAATTGAAAATTTCTAATAAAATTGACCGGGTTCAGCGATTTTACATCTGGCAAAGATTGCGGTATGATATTTATATAGACCCATCACCCGAAGATTGGAAATCGGAGCATTTATTCACCGCCTGCATTGGCTTACGGCTTCGGTCGAAAGGCGGCTGTTGCGTCAGAAATCGCGTGGAGTCCATCACAGACTGGGCGTGATCCGGCGCAGGCGGGGAAAGCCAACATCAGACTTCAAGCTGAGCGAAAATTGGAATTCAAAAAAGCCTTCGGTCACAATTTATTTGTACGCACAATTTTAATATTTTGCATTATCCTCAGCGTTTCATCCTGCCAGTCTGTTCCCCAACAAGATGATTCTGAGGAGTACTCCCGTTTGCTTGAGCTCATGCGGCTCGAGGACAAAAACGGGCCGCTTTATGCGTTTAACGATTTCGAAGAAAAATTCGACCGCGAATGCCACGAGGCTTCCCTGGATTACCTTAACCAGAATCCCGGCATCATAGAAAAGATCAAATCAGATTTGGCCAGTGACAAGCTGAAATGGGAAATGGTAAGTTTGAAGCGACGGTATCTCTTCGTGCCGGAGAAACGCCGGCAATACGCCGAACTCTACCGCCGTTACTGCCTGGCGGTGATCGATTTTATTCTCGCTGAGACCAAGCTCAATAATCCATACCTTGATATTTTAAACCTTGGAAATGATAGTCCAGAAATTTCGGATGTCGGCAATGGCGTCACGGTTTTTCTGGTTCACAATCTTGCCAAAGAATATATTGGAACCTATTCGTTTTTTGCCGAAAGACAGAAAAAAAGGATCGACCTTTCGCTCTCCGGTACGGTCTTTACGGGAGAAATCGGCTCTTTTTCTTCTGTGCTTCACCTAAAGAAGAATGGACGCCTGGAATTTGTTCGCAACCGCTTCACCATCTGGCAAAACAGCGCCAATCTGGCTTTCAATACCTTGATCCTGCCCATCGAAGAAACGCTGCACATCATTTTGCGACCTTACACCGAAGCTGCCATCGAAGCTCAGCTGGATCGGATCGGTGCGAAGACCTTACAGGAGGCCAGAAAGATTGTGGCTCAATGGATCGCGGTTGAAGAGGCTGTCGCCGGTGGCCTGGCCCATTATTATTTCCCCCGGGTGGCCGACAAATTTTTTCAGAACTTCGAGCGGTCTGAGATGAATCGCTCGCTCAATCAGAAGGCGCACCTGCAAAAATTCAAATATCTCAAGAAAGGCATCCGGATAATCGATAAGCTGGGCTCAGAGACGGTGTTGCAGATCTATCGGAACAATCCCAAAAAATTTAGAGAGATGTTGGTCGCAAATGACAATGCTTAAAATCGCCAGGCTTCGACCGCCTCAAAAATATTGCAGATTCGCCAACCCGGTTTGGTTTCCCTTTAAACCCAGCCAAAACAAAAGGGGGAAAATTCCCCCTTTTGTCATTAAGCCAGATGTGTTTTTATAGGCGATTATTCAAGCAATTTGAAAGAATCGATCATGATGGTCTTGGATCCGCCTTCTTCTTCAACCGTGCCCATAATCTCAACTTTTTTACCTGCAAGCCCTGAAATTTCTTCGCCTTTTTCATTATCCCCGATTTCATAGACCGCCCCGGATTCATCGGTGATCGTGTTGTCTTGACCAACCGTACCGACCATCTTCATATCCGATCCGGCTGCAGCATATCCGACAACACCTAAAATCAGGAAAATCATCAACATTCCATAACTGGCTTTTCTCATCTTACGAATCATTTATGCCTCCTTCTTTTCTAATCTTTTAGATGGTTGACAACCCTGGTGACAGGGC
>Ga0209742_10000841_pt1 | contig 15303 bp, 21 predicted proteins | sample DeeMarSeWOR38_10_FD_187462 | JGI IMG/M metagenome (GOLD analysis project Ga0209742, IMG submission 187462) | Marine sediment microbial communities from White Oak River estuary, North Carolina - WOR-3-8_10 (SPAdes) (version 2) | ecosystem: Environmental > Aquatic > Marine > Intertidal zone >... | reverse complement strand
GACGGGCTAACTCAGCAATCCAGGGACTGATGCGCCGTCAAACTTAGAAGAAACTGGATTATCTGACAAAACCGGGGCAGCAGGAGTGCTATTTTTTACCGCCACCGGCAGCACGGAATCCGGCAGGCAGACCGCCGAAATCCCCTTCACCAAATAAAAAGCCGATCATATGCTTCTCGATCAGCTCGACATTCTGCGGATCAGCGGTACTCAAGCCATTTTCATTAATGATCGTGGTGAGACGCTCCAGCCATTGTTGCCAACCTTCCCTGGAAACGTTTTCATAGATGCGTACACCTAATTCACCAGGATGGGGTGGTTTGTCCAGCCCTTCCGCCTCTTTTTTTAACACAACGCATTGCACCATTCTTGCCATGGGTTTTGTCCACCGGGGTGATGTTCAGATTAACTAATTATATCGAAGTGTGGTTTTCCATCACAACCGTTCGATCAATAAAGCGCTTATTTATCCTGTTTCGTATCAGGTGTATCGTTATTATCACCTGACACTGTCTTGTCGTCTTCTTCAGGGAGCGGCTCGTATTCAGGATGAGACTCGGCTTCGTGCTCATAGCCGCTTTCCTCTGACTCAATACGATCCAGTTCGGCCTCCATTTCCTCGTCACTCATTTCACGGTATTCCTCGTCACCGCTATCGCCGTAGTCTGTCGCTGCCTCATTGTCTTCAACTACCGGATCAGTCGCCGTTGCCGCCGCTGGTGAGTCGCCCTGCTGCTCTTCTTCCGCTCTTTTTGGCGTATACATTTTCGAGAACACCAGCCCGAGTTCAAATAAAATCCACATAGGCAGTGCCAGTAGGGTCTGAGAAATCACATCGGGTGGGGTCAACAGCATACCGACGACAAACGCGGCAACGATCACATAGGGACGCTTGGCCGCAAGACTCGCTGCCGTGGTTAATCCGGCCCAAATCACCAGGATAGTGGCAATCGGTACCTCAAACGCGATCCCGAAAGCAAAAAATAGTTTAATGGCAAAATCCAGAAACATACTGATATCCGGCGCCTGATTGACACCTTCCGGTGTGGTCGCTGCCATGAATCCAAATACCAGGGGAAATACCACGTAATAGGCGAATACCATGCCCAGGTAAAACAGCAGCGTACTGGATACGATTAAAGGAAACGCCAGGCGGCGTTCATTTTGATAAAGGCCCGGCGCAACAAATGCCCAGGCCTGATACAAAAGAAAGGGGATCGACGCAAAAATGGATACCACCAAGGTCAATTTAAAGGGCGTCAGAAATGGTGCGACCACACCGGTGGCAATCATGCTGGACCCCTGGGGCAAACTTTTAATCAGCGGTTCTGCAAGAAATATATAAAGATCATTGGAAAAACCGATCAGTGCGAGAAAAATAACGGTAATGACCAATACACATTTCAACAGGCGATCGCGCAGTTCGACAAGATGCGCCACAAAGGGTTGTTCCAGCGGTGGTGGAAATTCCTGGTGGTCTGTCATTCAACACACTCGCTGCTCGTAAACACTATTACCTGTCGTGGACAAAGGATCACTCAACGTTTTTGGTTTTTGTCGGTTCGTCTGGCGTTACGGGTTCCACTGGCTGTGAATCGCGTTGTTCCTGCTGGCTATCCTGACTATCGATCTGAGGCGTTTCTTTTTGTTCTTTTTGTTCTATTTGCTCGTTCTGCTTTTGTTCGCCTGTTAATTTTGCGCCGGTTGCGACGGTTTTACGCGACTCATCGATAGTTTGTTCGATGATCTCATGCACGTCTTTAATTTTACCCTGCTCTTCCACGAGACGCTTTAACTCTTCCGACTTCACCACCTCGCGATTGAAATCCTCCTGCACCGAGGAGACAAATTTTCTCGCTTTACCAAACCAGAACCCCACCGTGCGCGCAACCGCGGGAAGCCGTTCCGGGCCGATGACCAGCAACGCCACGACTGCGATCAGCCCGAGTTCCATGATTCCTATATCAAACATAAAATCGCTACGATATGAGCACGAGTGTTGTAAAACAGATTCCGGTTTCAGGCAGTGAGTGCCTTTTTCACGCTGCTAACGCAAGCCCAGCACCCAGGGGGAAGCCGGTAAAATCAGGCTTTATCTTTTTCCTTATGGGTGACTTCGCCTTCGATAACGTCGTCGTCTTTTTTATTCAATTTAGTGCTGTCTGCAGGTGCTTCCTCTTCACCTTCCTTTACCGCACTACGAAAACCCTTGATCGCCGCACCCAGGTCGCCACCCACATTGCGCAACCGTTTTGCGCCAAACAGCAACAGCACGATAGCCAGGATGATCAATAATTGCCAGATACTAATTCCCATGTAACTCTCCGCTTCACGTAATTTTTTAGGTTAGCCGCGTATTGTCAGGCAAAACCGGGCAAACTTCCACCGCCCAGTAAATGAATATGTAAATGGTAGACTTCCTGCCCCCCACCCGGACCCGTGTTAATAATAGTCCGAAAACCATTGTCCAGCCCTTGTTGCTTCGCGATCTGCGGCAACAAGCGCATCATTTTGGCGATTAATCCATCATGGACGCTATCCAGCTCCGCGAGACTGGCGATATGTTGCCGCGGAATCATCAGCAAATGCACATCGGCTTTGGGATAAATATCTTTGAAAACAACGATTTGATCGTCTTCATAGACCATTTCGGAAGCCAGGGTGCCATCCGCCACTTTGCAAAACAGGCAATCAGTCACTTGGCTTTTCCTCGCGCGGCTTTTTCCTCATGACCGGAGGTACCGAAACGGCGCTGTAACTCGGCCAGTACTGCATCGGGGCCCAGACCCTGGTGTGCCAGCAGAACCAGGGTGTGAAACCACAAATCGGCGGTTTCATAAACAATTTGTTCCGCATCGCCATTTTTCGCCGCGATGATGGTTTCCCCCGCTTCCTCGCCGATTTTTTTTAATATCTTATCCAGGCCCTTGCTGTAAAGGCTGGCCACATAGGAACTGTCCGCATCCGCGCTTTTACGCTGTTCCAGAATGTTTGCCAGTTCGGCCAGAATATCGTTACTTGCCATGGTGATGGTGAAAACCTATTTATTGTAAATTGCTGAAGGATCCTTGATCACGGGCTCCACTTCCACCCATTGTCCGTCCTGCAGTTGTTTGTAGAAACAACGTTCGCGACCGGTGTGACAGGCAATGCCGCCCACCTGCTCGATGGCCAGTAAAATCACGTCGTTATCACAGTCCAGGCGAATATCCTTGATGCGCTGCACATGACCGGATTCCTCGCCCTTGCGCCAGAGTTTTTTCCGTGACCGTGACCAGTAAATTGCGCGCCCTTCTTCTACTGACAGTTCCAATGACTCCCTGTTCATCCACGCGAACATCATCACCTTACCGGAAGCGGCGTCCTGGGCAATGACTGGCACCAGACCATCGTCGGTCCATTTGATGTCATCCAGCCACTGGGTGCTCGCGGTTGTCACTACAGTCTCACCTCAATGCCTTTTTCCGCCATATGACGTTTGGCCTGTTCTATGGTGTATTCCGCAAAATGAAAAATACTGGCTGCCAGCACCGCGTCGGCATGACCTTCGATAACGCCTTCGACCAGATGGTCCAGATTACCTACTCCACCGGAAGCAATCACCGGCACTGACACCGCGTCACAAATTGCGCGTGTCAGTTCAAGATCGAAACCGATTTTCGTGCCGTCGCGATCCATGCTGGTGAGCAGGATTTCTCCCGCACCGTATTCCACCATGCGCTTCGCCCATTCCACTGCATCGATGCCGGTGGGCTTGCGGCCACCATGGGTAAAGATTTCCCACTTCGACGGCTCGCCCTCCTTGCTCACGCGCTTGGCATCAATAGCCACCACGATGCATTGTGATCCAAAACGGTTGGCGGCCTCTTTAACAAATTCGGGATTAAACACCGCTGCAGTATTAATCGCGACTTTATCCGCGCCCGCGTTTAACATGCGCCGGATATCGGATAGCTCGCGAATGCCGCCACCGACCGTCAGGGGAATAAACACCTGTCCGGCTACTTCCTCCACCACGTGCACCATGGTTTCGCGGTCATCGGAACTGGCGGTGATATCAAGGAAGGTCAATTCATCTGCGCCCTCTTCATCATAGCGCTTCGCCACCTCCACCGGATCACCGGCATCGCGAATATTGACGAACTGCACGCCCTTCACGACGCGGCCGTTGTCCACATCAAGACAGGGAATAATGCGTTTTGCTAAACCCATAATGACAACTCTTTATACTAATACATGCATCGACAATAAAAATTATTTTTCGGACATTTCATCGGCCAGCTTCTGACCTTCGGCAAAATCCAGCGTGCCCTCATAAATTGCACGACCGGTAATGGCACCCATAATACCCTCATCGGCAACTTCGCAGAGCGCACGGATATCATCAAGGTTGGTAATGCCGCCGGAAGCAATCACCGGTATATGAATCGATTGAGCAAGTTTAACGGTGGCTTCGACATTAACACCGGACATCATGCCATCACGACTGATATCGGTATACACAATCGAGTCCACGCCATCCTGTTCAAACTTTTGCGCCATATCAATCACGTCATGACGTGACAGTTTCGACCAGCCATCGATGGCAACCTTTCCATCCTTGGCATCCAGCCCGACAATAATATGTCCGGGAAAATTCAAACACAGATCAGACACGAAGTGCGGGGTGTTGACGGCTTTGGTGCCAATAATGCAATAATTCACGCCCAGGTCCAGATAATTCTGTACCGTATCCTCATCACGAATACCGCCACCCAGTTGCACGGGAACATCCGCCGCGTTACATGCAGCAACGATACCCTGCACCGCAGCGGCGTTGACAGGTCGCCCTTCAAAGGCGCCGTTCAAATCAACAATATGCAGGCGGCGTGCACCAGCATCCAGCCAACGTTTGGCAACCGCCACCGGGTCGTCGGAAAAAACCGTATCATCTTCCATACGCCCTTGACGCAATCTGACACATTTACCGTCCTTAAGATCGATCGCGGGTATCAACAACATATCTGTATCCTCATGTTCAGCAATACTCTACTGTCGTTTACTTCAAGACATAGCACTGTAAAACATAAAACCAGGTTATGGGGATTCGCCATTCCAGTTGACAAAATTATGGTACAAGGCTAAACCAGCATGCTGGCTTTTTTCCGGGTGAAACTGCACGGCAAACACATTATCTTTAGCCAACGCTGACGCAAACGGATGACCATAGGCGGTGGAAGCCGCCACGGGCTCCGGCGTTGTCGGTTGCGCATAATAACTGTGCACGAAATAGAAACGTGAATCCTGGGGAATATCCTTCCATATGGGATGCGGAGTGAGTTGATAAACCTGATTCCAGCCCATGTGCGGGACCTTGAGTTTCTCATGGGTCACCGGATCGGCTAGATCTTTTGCAAACGGCTGCACCGTACCGGGAATAATACCCAGGCATTCGGTGCCTTCGTTTTCTTCACTAAAGTCCATTAACGCCTGCATGCCGACACAGACACCAAGAAACGGCTTGGATTTAACGACTTCGTGGATAACTTCGTCGAGCCCAAGTCGTTTGATCTCTCCCATACAATCGCGCATAGCGCCAACACCGGGCAATACCACCCGGTCGGCACGCAGGATCAATTCCGCATCCGATGTAACATCAATACGAATATCTGTCACCCGGCTTAAGGCTTTTGCCACCGAATGCAGATTTCCCATTCCATAATCGATAACCACTACGCTAGGCATTACAGATTAATTCCCTGTCGCTATATCTACCTGTTACAAACTACCCTTGGTCGACGGAATGATATCCTGCATGCGCGGATCCACTTCCACCGCCATTCGCAACGCGCGTCCAAACGCCTTGAAAATTGTCTCAGCGATATGGTGCGCATTGGCGCCGCGGATATTATCAATATGCAATGTTGTTTTGGCGTGATTGACAAAGCCCTGAAAAAATTCCTGCAGTAAGTCCACATCAAACGCGCCAATCATGGCACGTGGGTAACCGACCTGGTATTCCAGACCGGGCCGACCGGAAAAATCGATCACCACACGCGACAGCGCTTCGTCAAGCGGCACATAAGCATGACCGTAACGACGCAAACCTTTTTTATCGCCGACTGCTTGTGCAAACGCCTGACCCAGAGTGATACCCACATCTTCCACCGTGTGGTGAGCATCGATGTGCAAGTCACCTTTGGCGTTAACGGTCAAATCCAGCATGCCATGACGCGCCACCTGGTCCAGCATATGCTCCAGAAATGGCACACCGGTTTGTAACTGAGATTTACCGGTGCCATCAAGATTCAACGACACTTCGATCTGGGTTTCCAACGTGTCGCGTTTTATGGTGGCCGTTCTACTCGCCATTTTCAGGTTCTCCAACTTGGTAACGCTCTCGTATTTATCCTGCCGATCATAATTTCCAGCAACACCCTTTCTGACTAATGGGAAAATAACATTCTCAAGAACCAGCGTTTTTCTTCGTTAACTAGGGTTTAATAATGTCGCGCAATGCCTGTAAAAACTGCGCATTTTCCTGTTGAGTGCCGACAGTAACACGCAAACAGTCTTTTAACAATCCTGGTTGATTGCCGAGATTTTTAATCAATACACAGCGCTGTTTCAGCTGTTCAAATATATCCTGTGACGCCCAACCCGGCACACGAAACAAAATAAAATTGGCCTGCGAAGGAAAGACTTCCAGATTATCCAGCGCGCAAAGTTGTTGAAACAACGTTTCCCGGTCTTCACAAATTTGCCGAGTCTGGGCGTCAAACACCGCGATATTTTCTAAGGCAAACCGAGCGCTCTCCTGGGTTAATACGTTGATGTTGTAGGGCAAACGCATTTTATCGATGTGTTGCAGCCATTGTTCACTCCCTACCAGATAACCCAGACGCAATCCCGCCAACCCCATTTTGGATACCGTACGCATCACCAGCAGGTTAGGATACTGCTGCAGCCAGTCCATCAGGGTACTGCCGGCAAACGGAAAATACGCTTCATCCACCACCACTAATCCCGGGCTGGCTTTCAGGATTGCCGCGATGGCATCTTTGTCAAACAGATTGCCGGTAGGATTATTGGGGTAAGCGAGAAAGATCAGTGCTGGCTCGTGTTCTTTAATCGCAGCCAGCATCGCATCGCTATCGAGTTCAAAACTTGCGTTTAATGGGACACCCTCATAACGCATTCCCACCATTAGCGCAATCATCCGGTACATCACGAAACTGGGCTCAGGCGCCAACACCACACGTTCAGGCGTAGCAATCGCCATCGCAATCATCTGGATTAATTCATCGGACCCATTACCCAGCAGGATACTGCAATCATCGGGTATGGCCAGCGCCTTGCGCAGTGCCGACTTCAGTTCATCGGCACCGGGATCAGGATAACGATTGATGGCAGTGCTGCTGATCTGCGCCAGCCACGAATCGCGTAATGCTTCCGGCCAGGAATAGGGATTTTCCATGGCATCCAGTTTGATCAGTTCTCCGGGATTAGGAACATGGTAGGCGTTAATAGCCCTGACTTCAGGGCGAATCCATTGCGCCACCAATGCGCTGCAATCTGGCACATTACCGGCATCACTGGATGGATTGTCATTGTTCATGGTTAAACAAAAGCAACAGACACGTAGCGGAATTTAATTCTTCTTCATTCGATATTCAGCGGAACGCGCGTGAGCCGTTAAACCTTCACCGCGCGCCAGGACCGATGCTGTTTCTCCCAATTGCGCCGCACCCTCTGCAGAACACATAATCAGGCTGGAACGCTTCTGGAAATCGTACACACCCAGTGGCGAAGAAAAGCGCGCCGTGCGTGAGGTGGGCAACACATGATTGGGACCGGCACAGTAATCACCGATGGCTTCTGCAGTATAACGCCCCATAAAAATTGCCCCCGCGTGGCGAATTTTTCCCACAATCGCTTGCGGATCTTCCACCGATAATTCCAGATGTTCCGGCGCAATATAGTTGGCAACTTCAATGGCCTGCTCCATGGTGTTTACATCAATAAGCACGCCGCGTTTGGATAATGACTCATTAAGAATGGCTTCACGTTCCATATTGCCCAGTAACTTGTCGATACTGTTGTTAACTTGCGTCACATAATCAGCATTGGGGCATACCAGAATCGATTGCGCGTCTTCATCATGCTCTGCCTGGGAAAACAAATCCATTGCGATCCAGTCCGGATCGGTCTTGCCGTCGCAGAGCACCAGAATTTCTGAAGGGCCGGCAATCATATCAATACCCACATGACCGAAAACCATGCGTTTGGCAGTCGCCACATAAATATTGCCGGGGCCAACAACCTTATCCACTTTGGGAACGGTCTCGGTGCCAAACGCCAACGCAGCCACCGCTTGCGCACCGCCAATGGCAAATACGCGATCGACTCCCGCGATTGCCGCGGCCGCCAGCACCAGGTCGTTCACTTCACCTTTGGGCGTGGGCACCACCATGATGAGTTCGGGAACGCCGGCCACCTTGGCCGGTATGGCATTCATAATCACTGAGGAAGGATAAGCCGCTTTGCCGCCAGGCACGTATAAACCCACGCGATCCAGCGCCGTGATTTGCTGACCCAGCATAGTGCCATCTGCTTCGATATAACTCCAGTTATCCTGTTTTTGATGCTGGTGATAATCCCGCACCCGCTTCGCGGCATGTTCCAATGCCTGTTTTTGTTCGCTCGGAATTTTTTCCAGGCTGGCCTGCAAACGCTGCCGGGGAATTTCCAGCTCCTCCATGGATGAAACACTCATGTTATCGAAGCGATTGGTATACTCCACCACCGCCGCATCACCGCGCTGGCGAACTGCGTTGATGATCTCTTCCACTGTAGAGTTTACGTTGGCATCGGATACTTCTTCCCATGCCAGCATGCGTTCCAGCTGTTGCCAGAAATCCGAATCGGAAATATTTAATCGTTTGATTTGCATGTCGAATAAGCCATGAAAAAAGTCTGCGTTTAGCCGCCGTGACTCACGGCGTCCATTATATCAGATATAAAGGTTTTCACCTTTTCATGTTTCATTTTCATGGACGCTTTGTTGACAATCAGACGGGAGCTGATGTCCGCTATATGCTCCAGCGGCGCCAGGCCATTGGCCTTCAGCGTGTTACCGGTATCCACCACGTCAACAATACGATCCGCGAGTCCTACTAACGGCGCCAACTCCATGGAACCGTACAGTTTAATCAACTCCACCTGTTCACCCTTGCTGGCGTAATAGCGCCGCGCACTATTAATGTATTTCGTTGCTACTCGCAAGCGCCGCCCGGACGCAGCATTCGGGCTTTGATTCACCTCTGCAACACGGCCGGCGACCATCAACTTGCATTTGGCAATCTGCAAATCCACCGGTTCGTACAATCCTTCCCCGCCGTGTTCCAGCAAGACATCCTTGCCCGCCACGCCCACATCGGCGGCACCGTATTGCACGTAGGTTGGCACATCCGCAGCACGCAGGATTAGCAGCTTGGTATCGTCACGGTTGGTATCAAGTATCAATTTGCGGCTGGACTCCGGATCATCCACAGGATTAATCCCGGCGTGCGCCAGCAACGGCAACGTCTCTTTGAAAATACGCCCTTTGGATAACGCGATTACGAATTGCTTATTCATGTTGTTATAAAACCATTCTTTAATCGGGGACGCGCCTGATGATTGCGCCCAGTTGTTGCAACTTTTCTTCGATACGCTCATAACCGCGATCAATATGATAGATGCGCTGCACTTCCGTATCACCCTGCGCAACCAGCCCCGCCAACACCAGGCTGGCAGACGCACGCAGGTCAGTGGCCATGACCGGTGCCGCTTTTAGCTTGCTGACGCCGCGAATAAACGCGGTATTGCCTTCCATGCGTACATTGGCCCCCATACGTTGCAGCTCATTGATATGCATAAAGCGATTTTCAAAGACCGTTTCGGTAATGATGCTGGAACCTTCCGCGATGGCGTTAAGCGCACAAAACTGTGCCTGCATATCGGTGGGAAACGCCGGATAAGGCGCGGTGTGAATATCCACCGCTTTAGGGCGGTTGCCTTTCATGTCCAGTGAAATCCAGTCCTCGCCGCTTTCAATCACCGCACCCGCTTCCTGTAATTTTGCGACTACGGCATCCAGCATATCCGGCCTGGTATCTTTTAACTTGACCCTGCCACCGGAGATCGCGCCGGCTACAAGATAACTGCCGGTTTCAATACGGTCCGGCAATACGGTGTATTCCACCGCTTTCAGGTTATCAACACCTTCTATAGTAATGGTCGCGGTACCGGCACCATAAATTTTGGCGCCCATTTTGTTGAGACAATCCGCAAGATCAATCACCTCAGGTTCACGCGCAGCGTTTTCTATTAATGTGGTGCCTTTGGCCAGTGCAGCGGCCATCATCAGGTTTTCAGTGCCGGTTACCGACACCACATCCATAATCAATTTGGCGCCCTTTAAACGTTGCGCACTGGCCTTGATATAGCCATTTTCAATATCAACATCCGCACCCATCTGCTTTAACCCTTCCACGTGCAGGTTTACGGGCCGGGAGCCGATGGCACAACCACCGGGTAGTGACACTTCCGCGCGACCATATTTAGCCACCAGGGGTCCCAATACCAGAATGGAAGCACGCATGGTTTTCACCAGATTATATGGCGCATAAAAGCTGTTGATTGAGGTAGGATCCGATTCAATATTAAGCCGTTCATCAACCACCAGGCGCACACCCATCGCGCCTAAAAGCTCCATGGTCGTGGTGATATCCTGTAAGTGAGGGACATTACAGATTTTCATTGGCCCATCAGCGAGCAGGGTGGCCGCCAGAATAGGCAGTGCCGCATTTTTTGCTCCGGAGATGCGAATCTCGCCATCGATCGGGGCGCCACCGGTAATAATCAGCTTATCCATGAATGAACGTTACTTTGTGTATGGTTTTGGATTGAAAGGTTGTGGTTAGTTAATGGTTGGCTTCAATCATGCTGTCCTGCAAATTTTTGCGCAATGACCGGGTAACCATCGTTATCCCGATTAGTTGTTCTATCACGGGCTTTTTGTCTACTACAAATACGCTATTAGCCTAACCGTTACCCACCTGAAACTGGCGCGCTTTTTCCCACTGTTCCGGTGTATAGGTTTTAATGGTCAGTGCATGCAATGCGCCACTGGTAATGTGTTCGTTCAATGTGGCATAGACCATTTTTTGTTGCTGCACCATGGATTTGCCATCGAAACAATGACCGATCACAATCGCTTCATAGTGATAACCATCACCGGAGACTTTTGCCTCTACCTCCGGCAAACCCGCTTCGATCAACTGTTTGACTTGCGATACTTCCATCGTTGGTTCCTTACCTGGCGTTTGCGAAAAACGGATATTCTAACCCAGATTACTGACTAATAGCGGCGCACCTGCCGATTTTAGCAAAATTACCCGCCAATCATAGGGTTAAAAACCAGTTTTGGGCAAAATACGGCTTACAGCTGGAAATGGTTAGTCGACGGGGAGATCCTGCTCCACACCACAGACACGGGCAATTTCCTGCATCTGTGTCGGGATATGTTGAAAGACGATAGCCTGGTTCCTGGCCTTTGCTGCACGCATCCACTCGGTCAGCAATGCCAAACCCGCACTGTTACTATGCGTAACCTCGGTAAAATCTATCACCAGCGACTGGCAATTTTGGAACAAGCGTTGGCTTTTCTGCCACACGTCGGGCACAGTAGCAAAGTTGAGTGCGCCACTGATTTTAAAGCGTCCCTGGTCGACCTGCTCCAGGCTTACATCAGTTGGTACTTGTGCTTTTTTCATCGACGGGCTTCTTGTTGCGATCAGCCAAACTCGCGATCAAACTATCAATGCCTGATTTTTTGATTTCCTGGTTAAAACTGCTGCGATAATTGGACACCAGACTGATAGCATCGATGACCACATCATACACTTTCCATTCGCTGTCTTTCTTATACATCTTGTAGTCGATAGGAATCGGAAAGCCGGCTTCCTGTGGTATCTCTGTTCTGATAGTGACCTTGTCATCGGCAGGTGTACCACGAATAGGTAAAAAGTTAATGGTCTGATCAATGTTGTCGTAGATTGCCCGCGAATAGGTCCTTACCAGTAGGCGGCTGAATTCTTCCGTAAATCGCTTCTTTTGCTCCTTATTGGCATCACGCCAGTTTTTACCCAGCACCCAGGCGGACATTTTTTCAAAATCAAAATGAGGCAGCACAAGCTCGTTCACCAGGTCATACATATGCTCCTGGTTGGTTTTGATGAGCTCGTCATCTTCCTTGATGCGCTTTTTAATTAATACCGTAGTATCTCTTACCAGTTTTAATGCCGGGTGGTCGATATTATTGTCCGCCGCCTGGGCCAGAGCAATGGAACCCGCCACCAGCAGCAATACCGAAACTGCGTAAACTATCAAACGGCTCATTTAATTTCTCCTATCACAACACGCATACGTGCCACATGTAAATTATAGTCATTGACGACTTTTAGATAATCCGTGTAGGCAAGTACATAGGCCTGAAAAGCACTGATCACCTTATCCGATTCTTCCACGCCGGCTTCAAAATCCGCCAGACTGGAAAGGAACCAGCGGCGCCCCGCCCTGGCCGCATTATACATTTCACCCACCATTTTATTGTGCGCATGGACCTGGTGATATTGCTGCTCGACTTCGAACGGGATACCAATTTTAGCGAAAGATTTTTTCGCGATCATGGCATCGTATTCGCCTTGCGCCTGCGTTACCTGGGCACTTTGCCGACCTGACCACCAGTCCCACTTCATGCCAATCACTGGCGTCGCACCCGCATGATTAAACGGGTCAAAAATGGATACATTATCCAGCTTTGGCCGATTTGGCGAGTAGGATATGGAGCCCACCACACCCGTATAAAAATTCGGATATTTCTCGGCATTTTTAGCATCCAGCAGGGCACGCCGCGCACTTAATCCTGCCTCGACCTGGCTCATTTCGGGACGCTGCTCCATGGCCAGTTGCTGCATTTCCTGCAGTGACTGCTCCGGCATGGGCACCGGTTCCAGGCGCTTATCGGCCAATTCCAGTTGCGCACCTTCACCAACTCCCGTCAACAATTTCAACCCTGCATAGGCGATATTCTGTAACGCGCTGGCCTCTGCATGATAACGGTTCAAGAGACCTAAACCCGTCTGCAAAGCAAACAAATCGCGCTGCTTGACGTCGCCTTCACCGGTTTCTATCGATTGCTCCACCATTGCGATGGCGGACTCCACCCGTTTCCTGGCGTCTTCAAACATAGCTGCGGCATCATGTGCCGTGAGGTAACCATAGTAGGCGCGCACTGCGTCACTATAAGTTTTGGCACGCTGCAGCTGGACTTCAGCGGACTGAATCTTGATATTGTTGCTCGCCGCTTCAGCGTAAGACTCGGATTTTCCCAGGGTACTGAACGGATAAACAATTTCAAATGTCAGGCTGTACCAGGGTGACACGCCGCTGAAATCAAATGCATCCTTATCGATTTTGATGTTACCTTCCGGATCTTCAAAAATACCACCCTTCACATCCGGTGACAGGCCCAGGAAGGTGTTCACATCAAAGATCCAGCTTTCCGCACCTTGCGCTTCTTCCAGCAGTCCTCTTGCGACGGATACCAGTTTTTCCTTCTCGGAAATCCGCGGATCGGTATTAAATGCACGTTCAACTACCTGATCAATATTCATAACCAGGGATTCAGCGTTAGCTACCGGCACCGCCAGCAGCATCATTACCGGTAATATTGTCAGCTTTTTATTACTACTCATTCTTTTGTTATTCGTCCGCTTTGCTTACCAGGAACTGGCCGATCAATTTTTCCAATACCACTGCTGATTGGGTTAACTGAAAAGAATCGCCTTCTTTCATGTAGTCTGGCGATCCACCCGCTTCCAGTCCGATGTATTGCTCACCCAACAATCCTGAGGTGAAAATGCTGGCGCTGGTATCTTCCGGAATATTGTCGTAGTTCGGATCGATGGTCATGGAGACTACGGCCTCATAAGTATTGCGATCGAAACCAATTGCAGACACACGTCCAATAACAACACCTGCCATGGTTACCGGTGATCTTATTTTTAGACCGCCAATATTTTCAAAATTCGCTTTGATGACGTAACCATCCTGTTCCGTTAAAGCGCTGATATTGCTGACTTTCATTGCCAGCATAAAGAGCGAGGCCAGTCCGATTGCGACAAAAAGCCCCACCCATATCTGCACGACTCGTGAATGATTCATAATTTTAATCTCCAAACATTAATGCCGTGAGCACGAAGTCCAGCCCCAGCACCGCCAATGAACTGTGCACCACTGTACGGGTCGTCGCCCGACCAACACCTTCCGATGTCGGTGTTGCGTCGTAGCCTTCAAACACCGCAATCCAGGTCACGACAAAACCAAACACAATACTTTTGATCACCCCGTTCAGCACGTCGTCGTATAAATCCACCGAGTCCTGCATTTGCGACCAGAACGCCCCCTCATCAACGCCCAGCAAACCGACGCCGACAAAATAACCACCCAGCACGCCCACCGCACTGAACAGTGCCGCTAATAATGGCAGAGCAATAAATCCCGCCAGGAATCGCGGCGCTATCACGCGATGCAGGGGATCAACGGCCATCATCTCCATGGCCGATAATTGTTCCGTGGCTTTCATCAGGCCAATTTCGGCGGTTAGCGCCGAACCCGCGCGCCCGGCAAATAACAATGACGCCACCACCGGCCCCAGCTCCCTTACCAGGGTCAATGCCACTACAACGCCCAGTGATTCTTCGGCGCCAAAATCCACCAGTGTATTGTAGCCCTGCAATGCCAGTACCATGCCGACAAACAGGCCAGCAACACCAACGATCAGCAAGGATAGGACGCCTACGGAATAAATTTGATGGACAACCAGACCAAAACGCAAAAACAGACTGGGGATACCTCTCAATACATTGAGCAAAAACAAGTGCCCACGACCCAGTCGTTCCAGGGTATTCAAGGATGCCAGACCAAGGCGTTGCAGCGCATCAAGCATGAAGGCTTCCTTTCCTGTCCTTGTTAGTCATTCAATAAATCATCCATCAATTCCGGCGCTGGATAATGAAATGGCACCGGACCATCTTTCTCCCCCTGGATAAACTGCTGTACCCAGTCAGAGCTGGATTTCATAACATCCTCCACGGGACCATGCTCCACTACCTTGCCTTCGGAAATAACATAAACATCATCGGCAATTGATAATGTTTCCCTCACATCGTGGGATACCAGGATACTGGTCAAATCCAGCGCATCATTGAGGTCTTT
>Ga0209742_10000839_pt1 | contig 15317 bp, 15 predicted proteins | sample DeeMarSeWOR38_10_FD_187462 | JGI IMG/M metagenome (GOLD analysis project Ga0209742, IMG submission 187462) | Marine sediment microbial communities from White Oak River estuary, North Carolina - WOR-3-8_10 (SPAdes) (version 2) | ecosystem: Environmental > Aquatic > Marine > Intertidal zone >... | reverse complement strand
AGAAGATTACCTGGATATTAATGGCGAGCCTATAAACCCCGCCCTGCGCCAGCCTCCAGCAGAGTTCATTGAAACGGGAATCTCAGCTATAGATGGCTTGAATGCACTAGTTAGAGGGCAAAAATTGCCCATTTTTAGCGGCTCAGGCCTACCACATAACCGAATTGTAGCCCAAATAATCAGACAGGCAACCGTAAAGGGCAAGGAGGAAAGATTCGCCTTAGTATTTGCTGCTATTGGTATCAGCTACGACGATGCTTCCTTTTTCATGAGAAATCTCGAGAGGACAGGTGCATTGGAGAGAACTATAGCCTTCATCAATACGGCATCAGACCCCGTTATCGAGAGAATATCCACACCTAGGCTAGCTTTGACCGCCGCCGAATACCTGGCATGGAAACAAGATATGCATGTGCTGGTCGTACTCACCGACATGACCAATTATTGTGAAGCTCTCCGCGAACTCTCTTCCATGCGTGAAGAGATACCATCAAGAAGAGGATATCCCGGCTACATGTATACCGACCTTGCTACGATGTATGAGAGAGCAGGCAGGATTCTTGATAAAGAAGGCTCGGTAACCATAATGCCCATTTTAACCATGCCTGACGATGATATCACGCATCCTATACCCGATCTTACCGGCTATATAACGGAGGGACAGATTGTCCTTTCCCGAAACCTGGAGAGAAAAGGGGTGTACCCGCCAATAGATGTGTTCTTATCTCTTTCCCGAATGATGAAAGAGGGGATCGGGCCGGACAAAACCAGAGAGGACCACAACAATGTCTTCATGCAATCCTACGCTGCCTATGCCGAAGGATGTTACCTAAGGGAGATATCTACAATCATAGGTGCCGAGGCGCTGGGTGACAGGGATAAAATATATTTGAACAACGCAGACGAGTTCGAGAAAAAATTTATATCCCAAGGTGAGTGGGAGAAAAGAACGGTAGAAGATACCCTAGATATAGCCTGGAAGCTATTTTCAGCACTGCCTGAAGAAGACTTGAAACTGATTAAAGAGGACTTCATTAAAAAGTATCTCCCCAAGTATCGGAAATAAAATCAGGTGCATAGGAAATGCCGGAATTAATCAGAGTCAGACCCACAAAAATCGAGCTGGTAAAACTAAAGCGCAGACTTTCCCTCTCTCAAAGAGTACAAAAGATAGTTAAGGACAGGCTTTCCATACTGACCATGGAATTCTTACAGACAGCGAGGGATACAGCGGATGCCAAAAGGAAACTGCTTGATGAATTCTCTGAACTTTATAAAGCACTATCAGTCGCCGCCGGGTACCATGGATACATAGCTCTGGAAAAGGAACTAGTAGCTACCGAGGCCGACCTAAAAACTACCGCCGGCTCAAGAAATGTTGCAGGTGTGCGAATTCCGTCTTTTGAGCTCATGGTAAATGCAAGGTCAAAGATAGGGTATAGTCTGGCTGATACCTCATCGTGGTTGGATCGTACAGCACAGTTATCTGAAGAATCTCTCAAAGCTATTGTAGAATTAGCTGAGCTTCAGAGAAGTTTCGATTTACTGGCAATGGAAATAAACAGGACTAAAAGGATAACCAATGCTTTAGAATACATCATAATCCCGGCATTGCAGGCGACGATAAGCTACTTGAATATGAAGTTTGAGGAAAGAGATAGAGAAGAAAAAGCACGGCTGAAGCGTGTGAAAGTCCTGGTTGCTCAAGGATAAAAAATGCCCGAGCCATTACAAGATGCAACAAAGCCTTCTCCCTACGAAAAGATACTTCAGAATTGCTTGAGAGGCGAGCTCCGGGTAGTGAATACCGGTTTACCCCGGAGTCAGAAATGGCTATCAGATTTACTGGAAGAGAGATACCCTCGCGTGATATGTAATGATGGCAGCACCCACTTCTTTAAAAAGAGTGAACTTGAGTACCTGGCAAGCTTGCTGGACACTGATGAGAAAAAGGCACTGCCTTTGCCCATGCTTATAGAGGTGGGAACCAATCAAGCTGAGGCAGCCGTAATATGTGAAGGGAAAATAGAGGAGAAGGTCATATCAAAAGCGCTCAAGATGCCCGTCACATGCGAGGCAAAAAGGATCAGGATTTATAAACCACAACTAGCTTTGCTACGGAAAAAGCTCAAAACAACAACTGTATATGTATTCTCTCCCAAAACCATTACCAAACCTACCAGCCCACCATATAATCCTCTTATTTCTACGCCTTTGGACAAATAAAGTATGCCCACTAAGTTAAAAGCCATTGACAAACATCAGCAGTTAAGAGATAATCACGTTATTAAATGGTAAAAATCAGATTACGCCGCATGGGGAGGAGAAATAGACCATTCTATCGAGTGGTAGTAGCCGATAGTCGATCTCCACGCGATGGTAAATTCATTGATATTATCGGTCATTATAATCCCTTGACTGACCCCGCAACTATCAGTATTGATGGAGAAAAAGCTTTAAAGTGGCTTAAAGATGGCGCTCAGCCTACGGATACGGTGCGCAGCTTACTCAGTAAACTTGGTATCATAGATGAAGTTAAGCCGACCTCAGGCCAAAACTAACTATTAAGGAGGCGAAATGAAAGACCTGCTGGAATACATTATCAAAGCCATCGTGGCAGAACCTGACGAGGTCAAGATCACCGAGGAAAATAGTGACGAAGGCTTACTATTTAAATTAGAGGTTGCTCCGGATGACAAGGGAAGGGTTATCGGGAGGCAAGGTCGCGTAGCTCAAGCACTACGAACACTACTTCGAGTAAAAGCCGCCAAAGAGGATACCCGAGTCAGACTCGAAATATTGTAATTAGGATTGATAACAACCAATCCCCAAGTTAACTAATCTCAAATTACGCGTACGTAATTATCACCGCCTTTTCGGGTAAGCTTGTAATTACCCGAAAAAGGGACCTATAATCGCTGAGAGTAGGTCCTTTCCTCAACAAATATAATCCTTACAAGTCAAACCAAAGTTGTCGTGTCATTGATTAGCCTCTAGCTCTCGCGTAAGAGCCTCCTTGTCGTTAAATTTTTGCGTCTAGTCCCCTACGAAAACAGACTTTTGACAAGTCTTCCCACACAATCTAAAATATGGCGTGAAATCGGGTCACATTGTCATAATATTTTTAAACTAAAGGAGGTGTATATGGATCTTGCTCTTACGGATGAACAAAAGATTCGTAAACAAGAGTTCTATGACACTTGTAAGGAACTCGAAAAGAAGAAGCCAGCAAGCCTTTTATCAATGGAGACTGTCTTCGAACTAGATGATTGCTGGGAGTACCACTTGCATTGTGCCAGAGAATTCGCTAGAAAGGGATGGCTTGCCCTCGGCTGGCCGCCGGAATACGATGGCAAAGGAGACATGATGGATAAAGTCCTCTTTGCTGAAGCCAGAGGATACTACGATATTCCCGGAGTAGATATTTTCGGAGTGCAAATGCTTGCCCCAACCTTGCTGCAGGCTGCCAGTGAAGAGATAAAGAGAGAGTTCCTTCCGCCTATTGCCCGGGGAGAGGTTATGTGGTGTGAGCTATGGAGCGAACCCAATGCAGGCTCAGACTTAGCCTCCCTGAGCACAACGGCAATAAAAAAAGGCGACGAGTACATAATAAATGGCCAAAAAACCTGGAACACAGCGGCTCACCGGGCCGACTGGGGCTTTGGTGTATTCAAGACAGATCCTGAGGCTCGAAAACATCACAACATGACATTCCTGCTGCTCGATATGAAGACGCCGGGGATCACGATACGGCCAATTCCATACCTGGACGGCCATACTCCTTATTGCGAGGTTTATTTTGACGACGTTCATGTGCCAGCTAAAAATATTGTCGGCCAGGAACACGAAGGCTGGGCTGTCGTAAACCTTCTGGCCGGTTTCGAGAGGTCTGGCATGAACGAAATCATGAGCATGTTCCGTGGCTTAGAGGACTTTGTGGCATTCTGCAACAAAACTAAACGACACGGGCAGCCACTGTCCAAAGATCCGGTTATACGTAATCGACTGGCTCAGCTGGCCTGCGATTTACAGGCAGCCCGAGCCCTGGCATATCGTGTCGCTGACTTACAGAATAGAAATGAAATGTCCCTTATGGACGCTGCGGCCGGCAAAATAACTTTCAGCGAACTGGGAGAACGCTTTGCCTTCCTGGCTACTGACATTTTAGGTCCCTATGGCCAGGTCAAGGCTTCTCGATGGGCTCCTTTAAACGGGCTATGGGAGAAGATGTTTCATGACCACTTCGTAACCACCATATCCATGGGAACAAATGAGATTCAAAGGAATATAATCGCCTGGTACGGTCTTGGCTTACCCAGGATAAGATAAACCGGGCTTCGATAAGGAGGAGTTATGGACCTTAGATATACTGAAACACAAGAAATATTGAAGAAAATGGCACGGGATTTTCTTACAACGGAATGTCCTAAAGCACTAGTAAGGAAACTCGAACAGAGTGAAGAAGGGTACTCACCGGAAGTCTGGAAAAAGATGGCTGAACTGGGTTGGATGGGCCTTATCATACCTGAAGAATACGGAGGTATGGGCTACACATTCCAGGACCTTATCGTTCTTCTGGAGGAGATAGGTAGAAATATTCTCCCCGGACCATTGTTTTCTACTATAACTGGCACTTTCCTCATAGTAGAGGCAGGAACTGAAGAACAAAAGAAGGAATTACTTCCCAGGATAGCACAGGGTGAACTAATTCTTACCACGGCTCTCCTCGAAAGTGAAGGCGTCTTCGATGCATCTGGAATCACCGCTAAGGCAACACCAAAAGGAGACGACTTCGTAATAGACGGTACAAAGCTCTTTGTGGAAATGGCCCATGTTGCCAACCACATCATTTGTATCACAAGGACAAAGGTCGGCACTTCACCTGAGAAAGGAATCACACTTTTTATTGTCGATTCCAAGACTCCTGGAATAATCTGTGACGTGATGCCGACAACAGCCGCAGATAAGCTATGCGAGGTGCGTTTTAACAATGTCACCGTGCCTAAGAAAAACATAATTGGCAGGATGGATGAAGGGTGGCCTGTTGTAGAAATGATGCTACGTAAAGGAGCCATCGCCAAGTGTGCCGAATCACTAGGTGCCATAGAGACTTGCGTAGAAATGACCGTGGCTTATTCCAAAGAAAGAGTGCAATATGGACGACCAATAGGCGCTTTTCAGGCGCTTCAACACAAAATGGCTGACATGTGGACGGCAATGGAAACCAGCCGTTATCTCGTTTATGAGGTTGCTTGGATGGAATCTGAGGGTATTCCCTGTGCTAAGGAGACTTCTATGGCAAAAGCGTATGTCAATGAGGCTTATAAGGATGCTGCTAAGTGGGCAGTCAGACTACATGGTGGTATCGCTACTAGTGATGAACACGACATACCATTTTATTACCGCAGAAGCAAGGCTGCAGATATTGCTTTTGGTGGTACTGATTTCCATAGGGAGATCGTTGCCCAGAAAATAGGGCTGGTCTGAAACTCTATTTTGCAATAAACAGTTTTACAGTACTCTTCTCTGGGGAATTGATTTTGTTGGTCTAAGTCTGACATCGTATCGTGACTCAGCGAATTCGAGGTTCCGGTATTTTAGGCGACAAAGTTCAAGGTTGATCGTAATGATAGAGTCTATGAGCCGCGACATCCAGCCTTGTACTTGTACAAGTTGGAGAGAGCTTTAATTGCAGACCCGAGGGCGGGATAAACTGGGAATCGCTCTAATTCAAAGGCCTTTTTGACCAACAAGTGATACATTCTATCCTCTTCATCTTCCGAATAAGCATCGAGTGAAACACAAATCATTATCGTCTTTCCCATTTCATCCCGAGCATACTTACACCCCTGAACCATAATCCTGGTAAGCTCATTCAGTAAATCTTCAAATGCTTCTCCCAACGCGTAACGCAAATAACGCACTTCGTCAAAATGCAAAATTATTGAATTAATATTCTCATCATGAGCTATGGCTTTAATAGCATCTGCAAGTGTTCCTGCTGTTCCAGGCGTATTATAAAATATCGGCCAGGCATCCAGGGGATTATTTATGCTTGTCCCCGCCAGCGGAACCATTTCGCGCAACTTAGTTAGTGTTTCTTTCGTGAATTGAGGGACTTCCAGTCCTGCTTTTACACATAAATCAGTTTCAAGTACGCTAAAACCACCGGAGTTTGTAATAATTGCAGTTCCCTTCCCGGAAGGAAGTGGAACATAGGATAATGCCAGAGCGGTATCTAACAGTTCATTGAAGTCATCCACTTGTACCACCCCAACCTGTTTGAAAAGTGAACTCCAGATTTCTGGTGAACCGGCTAATGAACCTGTGTGAGAAGATGCTGCCCTGCGTCCGTGTTCGGTTACTCCTCCCTTTAGTGCTAGTACGGGCTTCAACTTTGCCGCTGCAGTCATTGTTGTCCTAAGCCGATTACCGTCTTTTATCCCCTCCAGATATAAAGCAATAACCTGGGTTTCGGAATCATGCGCTAGGTATTCCAGGAAATCGGGGCAGTCCAGGTCTATAGCATTCCCGTAGCTGACAACTTTGCTGAACCTTACATTCCTTAGCTCACCGATCGACAGGAATTGTTCGGCAAAGGTGCCGCTTTGTGAAATGACTCCGACTGAACCTTCCTTAACTGAAACTCCAGGTATAAAAGCTAATCCGGACTTGGGGCAACATACTCCCATACAGTTGGGACCGATTAAACTAACTCTACCCCTGGCTATGTTCTGTACCTCATCCTCCAAAGCTTTCCTGTCTTCCAGTCCAGTTTCACTAAAACCGGCTGTAAACACATGCACCGCTTTTACGCCTTTTTGTATGCATTCGGTCAGTACTCTCGGGACAAGCAAAGCCGGCACGGCTATAATAACGTAGTCAATCTCGGCTTCTATATCTAAGATACTGGCGTAGCATTTCTTGCCTTGGAGTTCTTTATATTTGGGATTAACTAAAAACAAACCGTCTCTGAGCTTTGTGCCCATTAATGCCTGCGAGAAACCATCGCCGTCTGAAGCTCCGATTACGGCAATTGTTTTCGGAAAAAAAATATTCTCGAATTCCCGCAGTTTATTCGCTTTCAATACATGCCTCCTAATTGCGACGTGAATTGAGAAATTTCTGTATTGGATTCAGATTCAGTTGTAGCAAAGGCATTATGAAATGATTTGGTCTTTTCAAAATCTAGATAATGTACCATATCTATATTAGCTTATCAAATTAGCTTATCGACTACACTTTCTGCAAAAGTCACCAATCAGTCCAAGAAACAGAAATTCTGGGCACAACACAACATTTACAACTCATGAACTCTTTGCTATACTACGGCGGAAGTCGCTATACAACGCCACTTACGTAACATCAAGCGGAATAGCAACATTAATAGAGTTGATATTAAGATTTATCAGCGGCAGGTTATTATAACCATGCAGGCTTTTTGCCATAGACCTGCCTCACCATCCATCCGGATTAATTAAGTATTATTGAGTAAGTAGTGTGAAAAATACGCCTCAAAATAGCCTGGACTTCCTCTTTCACCCTAACTCGATCGCTCTAGTCGGTATAACAACTGCCACGACTTGGCACTGGACACGAACTTTCCTGGAAGGCCTTAACGAAATTGAATTCGACCGCCCCCTCTACCTCGTTAACCCCAAGGGGGGAGAAATCGAAGGTCGCAAGGTCTATACTAGCCTCAAAGATGTCCCTGGCAATATTGACTATGTAATCGGCTTGGTTAATGCCCAGATTGCACCCAAACTTGTAGAAGAATGTGCCGAAAAGGGAGTACGGGCTATCCACTTCTGTACAGCCGGCTTTAGTGAAACCGGTGAGGAACCACGAATAAAACTTGAAACTGAACTTGCAGAAATCGCCCGTAGAAACGGAATTAGGATTATCGGTCCTAACTGCATGGGCATTTATTGCCCCAAATCACGCCTATCCTTCAGCCCAGCTTTCCCAAGAGAAAGCGGTTCGATAGGAGTCATCAGTCAAAGCGGCGGTAATTCCATCTATCTAGTCAGGCAAGCAGCATTGCGAGGTGTTCGCTTTAGCAAGGTCATAAGTTACGGAAACGCATGCGATATCGATGAAAGTGACTTACTCGAATATCTAGCTAATGATCCAGATACCAGAATAATAGCCCTTTATATTGAGGGGATTAAGGATGGGAAACGATTCCGTACGGTTATGGAAGAGGCAACTAAAGAAAAGACCGTGGTATTGCTTAAGGGAGGAACCACCGAGGGAGGCGCTCGAGCAGTCGCCGGTCATACTGCATCACTTGCTGGAAGCCGTGCTACCTGGGATGCCCTCTGCAAGCAGTTGGGAATCATCAGTGTAAGCAGCATCGATGAGATGATCGATGTATTGGTTACACTTCTATTCTTACCGCTCCCCGATGGCAGGAACGTATTATTGTTCGGTGCTGGAGGTGGAGCCAGTGTCCTAATCGCTGACGAATTCGAAAGCAGAGGGCTCAGAGTTCCTGCCTTACCTAAGGAGATCGTCGCTCAGATACGGGAGTTTACTCCCATCGCAGGCAATATCTTGCGGAATCCCGTAGATTATTCACAAGCCATGACAAATACTGAAGGCGTAGTCAAAACTTTCTCTATATTATCAAAGTGGGAAGGGGCTGACTTGTTTGTTATGTTTATCAGGACAGGCCAATTTACGGCATCTCGGATTGCAGACCACCAGTTAGGTTATATGTTAATGAGCAGATTTCCCATAAAGCAGGGACAGTTACCCAAGCCAATGGTTATGGTGATTGAACCCAGCATTATACCAGAAGAAGCCAAAGCCATTCTGGCTGCTATTTGTAACAGTATATTGTCTGGGTTACCTGTGTATTACTCTTTTGCTACCGCCGCTAACGCTATCAATTTAGTGTTGACCCAATCCGAGAGATACTCAAAAAAGCCTTAGACAAATGCTAGTGTAACCGTTCTTGATTACCATTAACGGACTGGCAAGAGTATAATACCCGAAGAAAAATAACAGCAACCCAAACACGTTAAAAAGAGATTTCGAATTTCAGGTTGTATTTGGCTTTGTCTAGAATTTAGCATTTAGGATTTGGGGCTTCATGTGAGTACATCTCGGAATTATCAAACACGAGGCATCATTTTAAAACAAACTAAGCTGGGTGAATTCGACAAGATTGTCACAATTTACACCCCGGAGTTTGGCAAGTTAACGGCAGTAGCTAAGGGAGCTTGCCGTCCCAAGAGTAAATTAGGTGGTAATGTAGAGCCATTGACATATAGCCTGATGTTATTAGCCAGAGGCCGTAATCTGGATATTATCACGCAAAGTCAAACAATTAATGGTTTCTTGGCTTTGAAGAGTGATTTATGGCGTATGGCTTGCGGCCTTTATATATTAGAGCTTATTGATTCATTCACTGTTGAGGGTGGTGAGAATCGCCCATTGTTTGATTTATTACTTGATATATTAACACAGTTGAGTGATCCGGGGAGCAACGAAGCTCTATTGCGTTATTTTGAGCTACATCTTCTTCATCATCTTGGTTACCGTCCTCAGTTACGCCGATGTGTTAGCTGTGATTCACCCCTCAAACCAGTAACCAATTTGTTTAGCCCTAGCAAAGGGGGACTCGTGTGTCCTAACTGCAATGCTGAAGAGAATAACTGCCAAGAGCAAATTGACGCAATTTCCTTTAATCCATCCATTCCTTTTTCGGTGGGAGCTTTGAAGGTCCTTCGTTTGTGGCAAAGTTGTGACTATGCCACTGCAAGGCGAGTTAAAATAAAACCTGAATTATCTGCCGAGCTAGCTCGGATATTACACGAATATATAAGATATATTTTGCAGAGAGAACTTAAATCACTGACCTGGTTACAAGAATTAAAAAACGGAATTGTTACTATATAAACTCGGTACTTGACAATCATGGTGAGGGGGGTTAAAATCGCTCGATGCTTAATAGTGGTAAGATAACGAAGCAATATGAATGGAGAGTGCCTAGCATTCTAAATCGATTGTCAAGTTTATTTGTTCCTTGATCTGGAACTCCTTTTCCATCATCGTTTCATTGATTCATTGAAAGAATAATAAAGTTAGTTCAGTATTAAAGATAGGATAATGTATATCGTAATAGCAGGTTTAAGCGATATAGGTAAGAATCTGGCCGGACTCCTTGTTCAAGAAGGGAACGAAGTAGTAGTTATAGAGCGGGATTCTGCAAAATGTGCTGAAATAGCAGAGGGTTCGGACATCATGGTGATTACAGGAGATGCTAGCCAGAAATCCACTCTTGAAGAAGCGAGAGTCAAGAGTGCCCATGCCTTCGTAGCTGCAGCTGGCGATGACTCAGAGAATTTAATGCTATGCATGATAGCCAAGGAGATTGGGACAAAGACAGTGATTTCTATCGTAGACGATGAAGAGCATACTGAAACATTTAAGCAGGCTGGTATTAGTTTACAGGTTAACCCAGACGTAGTAGCAGCCAAGCACATCTACCGAATGATTTCACATCCTTATGTGAAAGACCTCTTATCTCTCGAAAGCGCAGAGATATTCGAAATAGAGGTTGATGAAGATATGAAATGTGTCGGGAAATGGGTTTCTGAACTGGAAACACCAAATGGGGTAAGGGTCCTCGTAGTGCAGAGAGAGGGAAGGTATTTGCTGAGTAATACTGAGATAAAACCCAAAGATTGGTTGACTCTCATCGTGATCCGGGAATCTGCCAAAAAGGGGACCGAATTTATGAATAAATGGTTCGCCAAAGGGTAAGATTAACCCTACACATCATTGGTTCATTTCTAAAATACTTCGCCTTAGCCTATATCGTTCCGCTTGTAATCGCTCTTTACTATGGCGAGGATTGGCGGATTTTTTTATATTCACTGTTAATTACTATAACTATCGGGCTACTCCTCGAATTTGGTTTCAGGACCAGCAAGGTAATAGAGCGTAGTGATGGTTTCACAATAGTGTCTTTTACCTGGCTTCTAATTCCTCTATTTGGGGCACTACCTTATCTTTTTTTGGGGTTAGGTTTTGTCGATGCTTTTTTTGAGGCGATGTCAGGCTTCACTACCACCGGGGCGACCATACTAAAAGTGGTAGAAGAATTACCGAAGAGTGCCCTCTTATGGCGTAGCCTTACTCAATGGCTTGGTGGGATGGGAGTAATCCTTCTCTTTGTTGCCATCTTACCCAGGTTGGGGGTCGGAGGTTCTCAGCTGTTTGACCGGGAGTTTCCCGGACCGTTACCCGAAAGGCTGCGTCCCAGATTCAGTACTACAGCAAGGCTTCTCTGGATAATTTACGTGGGTTTTTCTGTCGCTCAGATAGCCCTCCTTTACTTTTGGGCTAGGCTCGAGCTCTTTGATTCGGTCTGTATAACCTTCGCAACTATGCCTACTGGCGGATTTACACCTACTACAGCAAGCATTGCTGCCTACGGTAATCCCCTGGCGGAATACATAATCATGGTCTTCATGTTCCTGGCAGGCATGAACTTCATAACTCACTATCAGATTCTAAGGGGAAACTGGAGAGCAATTAAAAACGAGGAATTCAAGCTTTACGCCATTATTCTGGCGGCTGCTATCTTTCTATTAATACTCTCGCAAAACTTTACGTCATTTCGGAAGGAAATGTTTCAGGCAATCTCAATCATGACCACAACAGGCTTTGTTACAGATAATTTTGGCCTCTGGCACTCTGGAGCCAGAATAGTGCTACTAGCCTTGATGTTTATTGGAGCCTGTGGTGGCTCAACCGGCGGGGCAATAAAAGTAGTGAGATTTCTAACCCTGATAAAACATACGAGGGTAATGATGAGAAGAGCCATTTCCCCGAAAGCTGTGATTCCAATTAAGCTTAACGGAAAACCGCTTCAGGAAGGAATAATCCGAGACATAATCTCATTCATATTCCTCTATATCCTTGTTGCTGTTGCAGCTTCTATAGTACTTGTTTTCCTGGGGCTTAATCTAGAGACATCAATTTCAGCAGTGGCTGCTACTCTGGGTAATGTTGGGCCTGGTTTAGGTGGAGTGGGGCCTATTTCAAATTATGCCAGCCTTACCCAACCAGTTAAGGTCATCTTGACCATCTGCATGTGGTTGGGGCGGTTAGAATTGTTTACTGCCATTATGATACTTACTCCTCGATTTTGGAAAGGTTAACCAGGCTAGAGTAGAAGTTCACAGGAGGTTTGAGCTATACTTTGCCACAGGTTTATGGTCAAGGTTGCTTTTCAAGGAGAGAGAGGAGCTTTCAGCGAGGACGCTGCGGTAAAGCTTTTTGGTTTAGATATTGATTATTTGCCGTGTGCTCGGTTGAAAGAAGTCTTTGAACTTGTGTCGCATGACAAGGTTGCATTTGGGGTAGTCCCCGTGGAGAACTCTCAAGCCGGTAGTATCAATGAGACCTACGACCTATTATTGGCATATCCTCCTAATATATTTGCTGAAGTTATTCTTAGAGTGAGCCACTGCCTGATGGCTTTGCCGGGAAAGAAGTTAGAGGATATAAAAACTATTTATTCTCATCCCCAAGCTATAGCGCAATGTGCCGAATTCTTAAACAAGCTGAATGTCGAAGTTATGTCCGGTTATGATACAGCTGGCAGTGCCAAAATGATAAAAGAGAAAAGACTAACAAGCTGTGCTGCGATAGCTAGTAAAAGAGCTGCCGATATCTATGGACTGGAGATTCTAGCACCGGACATTGAGACGAGTGTCAACAATTACACTAAATTCGCGGCTATTTCAAAACAGAAAGCTAAACCTGCGCAAAAAAGTAAAACTTCTCTCGTGTTTGCTACTGAACATAAGCCTGGTTCTCTATACAGTATTTTGGGTATATTTGCTACCAGGAATATTAATTTAACAAAACTGGAATCAAGACCGAGCAGGAGAGAGCCATGGGAGTATGTTTTCTACGCTGATTTCGAAGGTCACTTAGATAGCAAGGTTTATGGAGAAGCTGTGAAAGAATTGCAGAAAGAAGCTGCCTTCGTTAAGATACTTGGTTCATACCCTCAAGCTACCTGAGGCGGGATTACTTTTAATCCGTCACTTATTTAAATCCTGTTCAGATTCCGCAGATTCTATTAATATATTTCACCCTAGCACAAGGCTAGGAAGCTACTCTTTCAATCAATAGAAAATCCATAGCATAACCATATGAAAACACTCATAAAAAACTATGACGTCTGATATATGCGATAAAATTTCCTTGACTGTAAGGATAGGTTTTAAGCTTCTGCAGTAGAATTGGGCTACTATTTTTATAACTTTGTTTTCAGCTTTCTATATGTGGAAATTAATGCCTCAGATACGACTTTGGTATCAGACAACACCGGCATGAAGTTAGTGTCCCCCTGCCACCTGGGGACTATATGAGTATGGATGTGCTCTGCAATTCCGGCTCCGGCTACTTTGCCCAAATTTAAGCCTATATTGAAACCCATTGGCCCCATTACCTCTTTTAGGAGTTCCAGCCCTTTCTTGATAATGTCAAAAAGCTCCTTTACTTCTTCATCTCCCAAATCCTGCAAATTCGCTACATGCCGATAGGGGGCGACCATTAAATGTCCGGGATTATAGGGATAGGCATTAAGAATTATAAAATTGCGTTTTCCACGGTAAAGTATAAAATTTGCCTCATCGTTTTTTTCTTGGGGTTTCTGGCATAAGATACAGCCGCTATCCGGGGCTCTCTGTATATATTCTATTCGCCACGGTGCCCAGAGATATTCCATTAAGCATATATAGTATGCCGATTCTGCGTTAAGTGCAATAGGATTCTCGGTTTCTATATTCAAAATCTAATACATCGTAGAAAAAGTTGACTATTAGATTTGGCTGAGAATAAAATATTTAGGGGTTATCATGCTTGAGGTTCTGACTCAAAAGCTAACCGCTGTATTTGATAAACTTGGCAGAAAAGGCAAACTTAGCGAAGGGGACATCGACGATGCTCTGCGCCAGGTAAGGCTGGCGCTTCTTGAAGCGGATGTAAATTTCAAGGTAGTCAAGGAATTCTTGTCGAGGGTGCGAGAGCGTGCCCTTGTCTCCGAGGTATTGCACAGCCTGACACCGGCCCAACAGATTATCAAAATTGTCAGCCAAGAATTAATTGCCATCTTAGGTGGAGAGCCCAGCCGTTTGGCTTCAGTTGCTGATTTACCAGCGGTCATTTTACTTGTTGGATTGCAGGGCTCAGGTAAAACTACTACGGCTGTGAAGTTAGCTGTTCAATTAAAACATCTGGGGCAGCGTCCTTTATTAGTAGCTGCTGATACCCGCCGACCTGCTGCTATTGAACAGCTCAAATTACTGGGTAAGCAACACGATATACCGGTATATAGTGAGGATGCTAAAGTAACGTCTACAACAATCTGTCAGCGTGCTTTGAAGCAAGCTAAAGAAGATGGGGCAAGCTGGGTTATAGTAGATACTCAGGGACGCCTGCATATCGACGAAGCTATGATGAAGGAATTAGCTGATATCAAATCTCTGGTGCGACCTTCAGAAGTACTGCTTACAGTAGATGCGATGATCGGGCAGGATGCTGTAAGAGTAGCTCAAGAATTCCACGGCCAAATCAGCCTCACGGGGCTCATCCTTACCAAGATGGATGGAGATGCCCGGGGTGGCGCTGCCCTTTCTATTAGATTCGTTACCGGAGTGCCTATAAAATACCTGGGCACGGGTGAGAAGATGGATGCACTGGAAGTATTTCACCCGGACCGATTAGCATCTCGTATTTTGGGTATGGGAGATATGCTAACGTTCATCGAGCGAGCCGAGACAGCCTTTAATCAACAACAGACCAAGAATTTGGAAAGGAAAATGCGCAGTGGAGATTTTAACCTTGAAGACCTCCTTGATCAAATGCGCCAAATCGGTAAGATGGGCTCTTTGGGTAAACTGGTAGAAATGGTACCAGGTTTCTCCAAAGCCGCCTCCCATTTAACAGATGATGAGAGTGAGAAACGGTTAAAGAAGATAGAGGCTATGATCCTGTCCATGACTTTTGAGGAAAGAAATAATCCGGCCATTATTGATGGCAGACGACGAAGTCGTATTGCACGGGGAAGTGGTACCACATCGCAAGACGTTAATCAACTTCTTAATCAGTTTCGTGATATGCAAAAGTTGACTAAATCTCTAACACGAGGCAAGTTACCTAAGAAGATGGGTAATATACTGGATATTCCCTTCAGGTGAAATTAGTCTAGATAACCTTTTAGCTTTCGACTGCGGATGGGATGACGTAACTTACGCAGAGCCTTACCTTCAATCTGCCGTATTCTTTCT
>Ga0209742_10000838_pt1 | contig 15328 bp, 13 predicted proteins | sample DeeMarSeWOR38_10_FD_187462 | JGI IMG/M metagenome (GOLD analysis project Ga0209742, IMG submission 187462) | Marine sediment microbial communities from White Oak River estuary, North Carolina - WOR-3-8_10 (SPAdes) (version 2) | ecosystem: Environmental > Aquatic > Marine > Intertidal zone >... | reverse complement strand
TTCCAGAAGGTGCTGGTGGATGAGCCGAGCGTCGAGGACACCATTGCGATACTGCGTGGTCTGAAGGAAAAGTACGAGGTTCACCACGGGGTAGACATCTCCGATCCGGCGATCGTATCGGCCGCGACGCTCTCGCATCGCTACATCACCGACCGCCAGCTGCCTGACAAGGCGATCGATCTAATCGATGAAGCGGCCTCGCGCATCCGTATGGAAATCGACTCCAAGCCCGAGAGCATGGACAAGCTCGATCGCAAGCTGATCCAGTTGAAGATTGAACGCGAGGCGCTGAAGAAGGAATCGGACGAGGCCTCGAGGCAGCGGTTGGCGACGCTCGAGGGAGAGATCGGCAAGTTGCAGAAAGAGTACTCGGATCTGGAGGAAGTGTGGAAGGCCGAGAAGGCGGCGGTGCAGGGTGCACAGCACATCAAGGAGGAGCTCGACCGCGTGCGCATCGAAATGGAAACCGCGCGGCGCGCGGGAGATCTGGCGCGCATGTCGGAGTTGCAGTATGGGCGCATCCCGGAACTCGAAAAGGGTCTCGCGGCCGCCCAAGCTGCCGAGGGAAAGCAGCCCAAGCTGCTTCGCAACGCCGTTACCGAGAACGAAATCGCCGAGGTGGTGTCGCGCTGGACCGGCATTCCGGTTGCCAAGATGATGGAAGGCGAACGCGAGAAGTTGTTGCGCATGGAGTCTGAGCTTCAGCGGCGCGTCGTGGGTCAGGGTGAGGCCATCAAGTCCGTGTCCGATGCCATTCGTCGTTCTCGCGCCGGGCTTTCCGATCCGCGTCGTCCCTACGGTTCGTTCCTGTTTCTTGGCCCCACCGGCGTTGGTAAGACCGAGCTCACCAGGGCGCTTGCGGCGTTCCTGTTTGACACGGAGGAGGCCATGGTCCGCATCGATATGTCCGAGTACATGGAGAAGCATTCCATTGCGCGCCTCATCGGCGCGCCACCCGGCTACGTGGGCTACGAAGAGGGTGGTCAGCTCACCGAACGGGTGCGGCGCAAACCCTACTCCGTGATCCTGTTCGACGAGGTCGAAAAGGCGCACCCGGATACGTTCAATGTGTTGCTTCAGGTGCTGGACGATGGTCGTCTCACGGACGGTCAGGGCCGCACGGTGGATTTCCGCAACACTGTCATCGTGATGACCTCGAATCTCGGGTCGACCGTGATTCAGGAGCTGGCCGGAGAAGAGAACTACGACAGGATGAAGCAAGCTGTAATGAGCGTTGTCCAGGGCCACTTTCGGCCGGAGTTCATCAACCGTCTTGACGACATCGTGGTTTTTCATCCGCTTGGACGCGAGGAACTGCACCGGATCGCGGAGATCCAGGTGGGCTATTTGCGCGAGCGGCTGCGGGCGCGCGACATGGACCTTGAGTTTACGGAAAAGGCGCTCGATCGCCTTGCAGCGGAAGGTTTTGACCCGGTTTACGGTGCCCGGCCGCTAAAGCGTGCCATACAGTCCAGTGTTGAGAATCCCCTCGCCCAGGAGATCCTGGCCGGTAAATTCGGGCCAAAGGATATGGTCGTAGTGGACGCGGCACCGGATGGCCTTACTTTTCGCAAGCGCGCCCGCCAGGGTCAACAGCAAGTGGCCTGATTTGGTAAACGGGGCTCGGTCCGGCGAGGAGTCGTTGGTAAGGGCCGCGCAAGCGAACTTTTTCCCGTTTTGGCGATCTTTGGGTCAGGTATGATGCGTTTCTTCTCGCGGGAGGGGTGGATGTCATTCGATCGTCGTTCGTTCCGGTTCGGAATCGTGGCCGGTGCATTTCTTGTTATTGGCGTGGTAGCGGGCATCGTCTTCAGCTCGCGCATGGATTGGGTCGCGCCCGCACAGAGCGAGCAAACGGTCGCCCCGGCGCTGCCGGCCGGATCGGCGCCACCGAGCTTCGTGCCGGTGGTTAAGGCTTCGATGCCCGCGGTGGTGAATATCTCCACGAGCCGAACCATCAAGCGTGGCGAGGAAGCGAACCCATTCATGGACGATCCGTTCTTCCGCCATTTCTTCGGAGAGGAGTTCGGTCGTCGTTTCCAGATTCCCAAAGAACGCCGCGAGAACAGCCTTGGATCGGGCGTGATTGTTTCGGCTGACGGATACATCGTTACCAACAATCATGTGGTCGCGAAGGCCGATGAGATCAAGGTATTGCTGTCCGACAAGCGGGAGTTCACTGGCAAGGTGATTGGTACCGATCCGCGCAGCGATATCGCGGTGATCAAGATCAACGCCAAGAACTTGCCGGTGTTGCCATGGGCAGACTCCGACAAGCTCGACGTAGGCGAGTACGTATTGGCCATCGGCAATCCGTTCGGTCTCACCCAGACCGTGACCATGGGCATCGTCAGCGCTACCGGCCGCGCCAATGTCGGAATCGCGGACTACGAGGATTTCATCCAGACTGATGCCGCCATCAATCCCGGAAATTCGGGCGGCGCACTCGTCAATGTGCGCGGTGAGCTGGTCGGCATCAACACCGCGATCTTTTCCAAAACCGGCGGTTCTATGGGAGTGGGTTTCGCGGTACCGGCCAACATGGCGCGCGGTGTCATGGAAAGCCTCATCAAGAGCGGTAGGGTGGTGCGCGGCTGGTTGGGGGTTTCGATCCAGGAAGTGACACCTGCGCTTGCCAAGCAGTTCGGGCTGACTAATGGCAAGGGCGCGCTGGTGAACAAGGTGGTACCTAGTAGCCCAGCGGCGGCCGCCGGCCTGCAGAAGGGTGATGTGATCATGTCCTTCAACGGCAAGGGCGTCGATAGCCCGGGTGTGTTACGCAACACCGTTGCCCAGACAGCGGTGGGCCAGACGGTCAAGGTCGAAGTCATGCGCGATCGCAAGTCCGTAAAGCTCGATGTCAAGATCGCGGAGCAGCCGAAGGATATGGCGAAGGCCGGAGTGGAAGAGGAAGGCGTGCAGGAAGGCGCGGAGGGCAGTGCCTTGGCCGGCATCGAGGTCCGAACACTGACTAGCGACATCGCTCGCCAACTGGGTCTGCCCTCTGGCACCGCCGGCGTGCTGGTGAGCGACGTCGTCTCCGGCAGTCTCGCCGAGACAGCCGGTGTCGAACAGGGCGATGTGATCGTTGAAATCAATCACCAGCCAGTGCGCAACACCAACGATTACCGGCGCATCAGCACCAAGCTTGGCAAAAAGGCCAACGTCCTGTTGCTCATTAACCGGCGCGGCGATCAGTTGTATCTGGCCATCGAACCACGATAAGGCAGCGCTGCCCGCGACAGGTGGCGCGGGTAGGCGCGTTGGGCGCAGCGCATGCGCCAACTATTGTTGAGACAGGAGGCAATAGGTTTGCGCCTTCCCTTTGCGCCGCTGCCTTTTGCGCTACTGGTCCTTGGCATTGGGCTGCTTGCGCTGTTCGTCCAGCTCGGGGCATTGCGCATTGCTTTCGATAAGCTCGGATTGTCGGAACATTCCGCGCTGATGCTGCTCATGCTCGCGCTCGCGGGCAGTCTCATCAACATTCCATTGTTTACGGTACGTGCGGAGTCGGCGACGCCGGGTGAGGTGCCATGGATGTTTCGCGGCATTTTGCGACCGCCTCACGGGGCTTTTCACGGTCGCACCCTGATCGCCGTCAACATCGGCGGCTGCGTGGTGCCAGTAGCGTTCTCGCTCTACCTGCTCGGTCACCACGCGATGGGGTTTACCCCGATCGCGCTTGCCACGGCATTTGTCGCCACGGTGGCGCGGCTTCTCAGTCGCCCGATTCCGGGACTTGGCATCGGTATGCCGTTGTTCGTTGCGCCACTCGCGGCGGCGTTTGTTTCGGTTACGGTCTCTCCGCAGGAGAGCGCAGCACTTGCCTACGTATCCGGGACGCTTGGCGTGCTCATCGGTGCCGATCTGCTACGACTCAACGACATCCGGCGGCTCGGCGCACCATTCGCATCCATTGGCGGTGCCGGAACCTTCGACGGTATTTTTCTGACTGGCGTGGTCGCGGTATTGTTGGCGTAATTGGTTCAGCTTTACGTCACGGAGGAATCATGAACAGGGCCTGGCGTTGGACAATTCTGTTGGCGGTCGTGACACTCGCGGCCTGCGGCACGGTGCAGGTGGGGCAGGAGTTCAATCTCCGCACTTTTCAGGACCGTGTGGAGCGTGGCGTGACCACGCAGAACCAGGTGCGCGGCTGGTTGGGGGCGCCTGCCGGGATCGGCGTGGACGTCGACGCGAGCGGCGAGCGATACGAGCAGTGGACCTACTACCGTGCGGCGGGAAAGATGTCAGATATGAGCCAGGCCGAGCTCAAGATCCTACAGGTCAAGTTCGACAAGCACGGTATTGTGCGCGCTTACAACTGGTCAAATAGCGACAAGTAGTGCTGTTAGCGTGACGTCCGCAATAAACTGGCGCACCAGTGTTCAATGGCCTCGCGCACTTCGCGTGGCTTTTCCGTGAGCGGCCAATGGTAGGCCGGTATGTCGCCGGTCTCGACATGCGTAAGGCCGGTGATTCGACGGCGCGTTTCTGCCGGATCGGTGAATGTGACTCCCTGTGACAGCAGCACGAGTGTCGGCGCCGGGATGTCGCGCAGCGACGGCACCGGCCGCGTCACTTCGATGAATTCCTGCAGGTAGTTGGCTGTTGGAAAGAACCTGAGATCGAGCCACGGGGAGGAATAAAGCTTGATCATCTCCTCTTGCTTGCCGATGTTCAGGAGCCTCGCGCGTGTCCGCTCGTCAAGCTCGCGAAGGTCCCGATTGGGGATATGCCTGCGATGCAGGCCGAGTACATTAAACAGCCGTACCAATCCAATCAGCAAATAGAGCAGCGGAGTGAAGCGGCGAATCCAGAGTGCCGAGCCGCGCAGCGTGCCGTTGAATACGGGGTCGATGAGCACCATGCCGCGCGTGCGGTCAATGTGGCGCGCCGCGAATTGCACCGCGACTTGCGCGCCGAGACTGTGTCCGACGAATACCGCGCGCTCGTAGCCTTCCTGATCAAGCAGCGCGAGCAGGTCCGCGCACCAGCGCCGCGCGCCAACGGGTGACCGAGTGAACGACTCGCCGTGTCCGCGCAGGTCGGGGCGCAGGATGTCCCAACGGTCCTTCAGGTTTGTATGCTCCAGGAACTCCGACCAGCGTGTGTGATTGCTGGCCATGCCGTGCAAGAGCACCAGCACGCGCCGCTGCGGGTTGTCGCGGGCACGCCAGCGGCGATAGAACATGCTGAGTCCAGCGCCGAGATCCAGGCGGTGGCTGGTCTCCGGCAAGGTATCGTTGACGTTGGTTGTCATGTGGCGTCGCGCTTCCCCGCGAATGTTAGTGGCAATGCGCGGTGGACGCCATGCAGATCGCACTGGCCGCGCGCCGCGGCGATCCGCTAGACTCGCACGCCTGCTATGGCTGCGTTGCCGATTGAGGAAGTCCTGCCCGAACTGCGCGCGCAACTTGCGTCTCGCCGCGCCGTCGTCTTGCAGGCCCCGCCCGGCGCGGGCAAGACCACGATGGTGCCGCTTGCGTTGCTCGATGCGCCGTGGCTCGCCGGCCGCTCGATCGTAATCCTTGAACCGCGCCGCCTCGCGGCGCGCGCTGCGGCAATGCGCATGAGCCAACTTCGTGGTGAGGGGGTCGGCGAAACGGTTGGCTACCGCATCCGCTTCGAGTCGAAGGTTTCGGCGCGCACACGCATCGAGGTGCTGACCGAGGGAATTCTTACCCGCCGTTTGCAGGGCGATCCGGAATTGAAAGGGGTTGGTCTTGTTATCTTCGACGAGTTCCACGAGCGCCATTTGCACGCCGATCTCGCGCTTGCGCTTTGCCTCGACTGCCAACGCGGCCTGCGCGAGGACCTCAAGATCCTGGTGATGTCGGCAACCCTCGACGGCGCCGCGATCTCAAGATTGCTCGAGAACGCCCCCATCGTTGCCAGCACCGGGCGCAGTTACCCGGTGGATATCCGCTATCAACCGCGCGACCCGCAGGGTTCGCTCCCGCCCATAGTTGCGGAGGCGGTGGTACGGGCGCTTGGTGAGAGCGACGGGGACGCGCTCGCGTTTCTTCCGGGGGCTTGGGAGATACGACGCACTCAGGAGTTGTTGCAGGAGCGACTCGGTGATGCAGTCGACATTCTGCCGCTTTACGGCGACCTGCCTTGGGAGGCACAGGACCGGGCCATCCGCCCCGGCAGCACGCGGCGCAAGATCGTGCTCGCCACGCCGATTGCCGAAACCAGCCTCACCATCGAGGGCGTGCGGGTCGTGGTGGATGCCGGTTTCGCCCGCGTGCCGCAGTTCGATCCCGGCAGCGGCCTGAGCCGGCTCACGACGGTGCGCGTCTCGCGCGCCTCGGCCGATCAGCGCGCCGGTCGTGCGGGTAGAACGGCGCCTGGCGTGTGTTATCGGCTGTGGGGCGAGTCCACCCAGCGAGGGCTTGTGCCCCAGTCGGCGCCCGAGATCCGCACCGCTGATCTTGCGCCGCTCACGCTCGAGCTGTCGGCCTGGGGCGTTAGCGATGTGAATTCACTCAGCTGGCTCGATCCGCCACCTGCACCGGCGCTCGCGCAGGCGCGCAAGCTACTAACAGAGCTCGACGCCCTTGATGCTGAGGGTCGTCTTACCGATGCCGGCCAGGCCATGGTGGCGCTGCCGCTGCACCCACGACTCGCGCACATGCTGTATTACGCACGCACGCTCGGCATGGGGGACCTCGCATGCGACGTGGCAGCGCTGCTTTCCGAGCGCGATGTGCTCGCTTCGAACGCCCGGCGCTCTGTCGACTTCGGTGCGCGTCTCGATGCGCTGCGGGCCTTTCGCGACCGCGGCAGGGCGGGTGTGCAGGCACTCGGTGCGGACGTGAATGCTTGCCAGCGGGTGAGTCAGGCAGCGGATCAGTATCGCCGATTGTTGAGACTTGCAGCCGATCGACACGACCCGTCGATCGACCGGGTCGGACTACTGCTGGCCCTCGCTTATCCCGATCGCGTCGCACTGGCACGTGACAAGTCATCCGGTCGCTACCTGCTTGCATCAGGGCGCGGCGCTCGTCTCCGCGAGGACGAGATGCGCCTGCGTGCGCCGTGCATTGTCGCGGCGAGCCTGGACGCACGGGAAGAGGAGGGGCTGATATATCTCGCGGCGCCGCTCGACGAAGCAGACTTGCGAAGGCACTTTGCCGGGCATATCCGGGTTGAGGACCGGGTGCGCTGGGACTCGCCGAAGCAGGTGGTTGTCGTGCAGCGCGAGGAATCATTTGGCGCGCTCATCCTCGATTCGAAGCCGTTGCCGAAGGCCGAGCCAGAGCGCGTGCGCAATGCAATGCTCGAGGGTATCCGGCGCCTTGGCATCGAGGCGTTGCCGTGGAGCCCCGAGCTGCGCCAATGGCAGGCGCGCGTGCTTTGTCTTCGCGAGTGGTGTTCCGAGGAAGGCCTGCCAGATGTTTCCGATGCCGCGTTGCTCGAGTCCCTGGAGCAGTGGCTGGCACCATTTCTGGACGGCATCACGCGACGCGATCATCTGGCGCGCATTAACCTGGCGGCTGCGCTCAACGCGCTGCTCGAATGGAAGCAGGCGCGGCGGTTGGACGAAGGCGCCCCTACGCATATCGAGGTGCCCAGTGGCTCGCGGCTGCGACTCGAGTACGCACCCGGACAATCGCCGGTGCTGGCGGTGAAACTGCAGGAGATGTTCGGCAGCGCCGACACGCCACGTGTCGCATGGGGCCGGGTTCCGGTGACGCTGCACCTGCTTTCGCCCGCGCGCCGTCCGATTCAGGTCACGCAGGATCTGCGCGGCTTCTGGGATCGAACTTACTCGGAAGTCAAGAAGGAACTCAAGGGGCGCTACCCCAAACATCCGTGGCCCGACGATCCATGGAACGCGCCGCCGACGCGCCGGACGCAACGAGCCGGCAGGTAGTCAGCGCCGGCGCAGCCTGAAGGCCGTGATGTCCGGCACAACCGCCTGACAGGGCAGGGTGGCCGGGTCAGGGTATGTCTCAGTGAGCCGCGCGACCAAGGCATCGATATCGTCGATTCGCTCCGCGACGGCGGGCGCCTGATCGAGCTGACGACGGAGTCCAAGCAGGCCGCCGTACTGAAGCTTGGTGTAGACGCTTGCCGGCGTGAGGTTGAGGTCGTCGACATGACCCATGGCCGGCAGCGCGGCCGCCTTCAGCTCGTCGAAGAGCTGTCCGCAGCGCTGGTGCGCGGGCTCGGATTGGCAGGCAATATCCGGTCCGCCGCGACGCGTGACTTCAAGCGCGTGGTGGCAACCAAACTGCCTGGTGATGAGCGGCGCGGCGAAGGCGCACTTGAAGTTTTCCATGCGCGTTGCCGGTATTGCCCGCGACTAGCCTTGCGTGGTGGCCGTATGCAAGCGGCCGGATGCCAACCGGTGCGGTAGCACCTTGCGCAGCTTGTCACGCAAGCCGCGCAGCAGTGTGTCAGTGGTGGCCCAGTCGATGCAGGCGTCCGTGACCGAGACGCCATACTTGAGTTGCGACAGATCTGCCGGGATCTTCTGATTGCCCCAATTGAGGTGGCTTTCCAGCATCAGGCCAATGATGGACCGGTTGCCCTCGATGATCTGATTGGCACAGTTCTCGGCCACCAACGACTGCAGCGCGGGATCCTTGGAGGAATTGCCGTGCGAGCAGTCGATCGTGATATTGGCTGGCAATCCCTCGGCCGCGAGTTCCTTTTCGCACAGCGCGACCGACACCGAGTCGTAATTTGGCTTGCCGTTTCCGCCGCGCAGTACCAAGTGACCGTAGGGATTGCCGCGGGTGCGAAACACTGCGCACTGGCCGTCGCGGTTGATGCCGAGGAAATGATGCGGGCGCGCAACGGTATGCAGCGCGTTGATGGCCACGCCAAGGCTGCCATCGGTGCCGTTCTTGAAGCCGACCGGCGTCGACAGGCCGCTTGCCATTTCGCGATGTGTTTGTGATTCGGCGGTGCGCGCGCCGATGGCGGTCCAGGAAATCAGGTCGCCCAGGAACTGCGGAGTAATCGGGTCAAGTGCCTCAGTCGCCGTGGGCAGACCGAGCTCGTTGATTTGCAGCAGCAGCTCGCGCGCCAGGAACAGCCCCTTGTCGATATGGAAGGAGTCATCCATGAAAGGATCGTTGATGAGCCCCTTCCAGCCGACCGTGGTGCGCGGCTTCTCGAAGTAGACGCGCATGATGAGATACAACGTGTCGCCCACTTCATCGGCTAGTTGCTTCAACTTGCCCGCGTACTCGAGCGCGGCCTTGGGGTCATGGATAGAGCAGGGGCCGACGACCACGAACAGCCGATGGTCGTGACGGTCCAGAATGCGGCGCACGGCTTCGCGGCCAGCCAGCACCGTGGCCTGGGCCGTGGGCGTTAGGGGCAGCGCCGTGCGTACCTGCTCCGGCGTGGGCAGCAGGTCGTGCGAGATGACGTTTACGTTATTGACGGAATCGCCGCTCATGAGGGTTCGATTATAAGCGAACTACCTGTGTGACCGTATCGGTCAGCGGGTCTACTGCAGTTCGCGGGTGGCGTGAAACTCAATGTCCGGCCAGCGTTCCATGACCAGGTTCAGGTTGATCTGTGAGGGGGCCAGGTAGGCGAGGTTGCCGGCGCGGTCGAGTGCCAGGCGTGCGTCGTACTGGCGACGGAAGTCATCGAGCTTCTTGCTATCCCCGGCGCGCACCCAGCGCGCCGTGTTGACGTCGATATTGTCATACGTGCACTCGACGCCGTACTCGTGCTGCAGACGGTAGGCGACCACGTCGAATTGCAGGCTCCCGACCGCCCCAAGAATCAGGTCGTTGCTGACGAGCGGGCGAAACACCTGCGTGGCACCTTCCTCGGAGAGTTGGTCGAGCCCCTTCTGCAGTGCCTTCATGCGCATCGGATCGCGCAGCACCACGCGCCGGAACAGCTCCGGGGCGAAGTAGGGGATGCCGGTAAATTTCAGCGCCTCGCCATCGGTAAAGGTATCGCCGATCTGAATGGTGCCATGGTTGTGCAGGCCGATGATGTCACCGGCATAGGCCTCTTCCACCTGCTCGCGCTCGCGCGCCATGAACGTGATGGCATTGTTGATCTGCACATCGCGCTGGATGCGTACGTGGCGCACGCGCATGCCCTTCTGGTAGCGCCCGGATGTGATGCGCAGGAATGCGATGCGGTCGCGATGGTTCGGGTCCATGTTCGCCTGGATCTTGAAGACGAAGCCGGTGAACCGCGGTTCCGTGCTGTGCACGATGCGAGTGGTGGTCTCGCGCGCCGCGGGTGCCGGGGCATGCTCGACGAAACTGTCCAGCAGTTCTTTCACGCCGAAGTTGTTGATAGCCGAGCCGAAGAACACCGGCGTCAGCTCGCCGCGCAGGTAGGCCGCCAGCTCGAACTCATGGCTTGCGCCGCGCACGAGCTCCATTGACTCGCGAAGTTCCTGCGCTTGCTCGGCGAGAAGCTCATCGAGCTTCGGATTGTCGAGGCCTTGCACCACCTCGCCTTCCTGGATGCGACCGCCGTGCGTGGCGCTGAAGAAGTGCACGCGATCCTGGAGGATGTGATACACACCGCGAAACCGCTTGCCGCTTCCAATCGGCCAGGTCACGGGCGCGCAACGAATCTTCAGGACGCTCTCGATCTCATCCATCAGTTCGACGGGATCGCGACTTTCGCGGTCGAGCTTGTTGATAAAGGTCATGATCGGCGTATCGCGCGTGCGGCATACGTCCATCAGCTTGATGGTGCGCTCCTCGACGCCCTTGGCGCTGTCGATCACCATCAGTGCCGAGTCGACGGCAGTGAGCGTACGGTACGTGTCTTCGGAGAAATCCTCGTGGCCCGGGGTGTCGAGCAGGTTGACGATGCGGTCCTCGTAGGGAAACTGCATGACCGACGATGTCACGGAGATGCCGCGCTGCTTCTCGAGCTCCATCCAGTCGGAAGTGGCGTGGCGCGTGCTCTTGCGGCCCTTGACCGTACCGGCGAGCTGGATTGCGCCGCCGAACAGCAGCAGCTTTTCGGTGAGCGTGGTTTTGCCGGCATCCGGGTGCGAGATGATCGCGAAGGTGCGCCGGCGCGCAACTTCCTGTTCGAGGCTACTCATGGTGACGACATCAGGGGCGGGCTAGAGCGCCCCATTATACCGGAAAGCGCGCGTCTGGCGGGGTGCGACAAGAAGGAGGGGCAGGGCCGAGCCGGCCCTGCGCGGCTGCTGCCGCCCCTTCAGACGGGAGCGCTATTGGTATGAAGCAGGCACGGTGTACTGAGCGACACGCCGGAGACTACTGGCAGGCACCCGAATCCCAGCGAAAGAATGCGCGATGGACTGCCTGATAGAGCGCCACGCCGCCGACCACCCCAAGGATCGTGATCGCTGCCGGCAAGTAGCCCTGCCCGAACTGCACGAGCGCAATGGCCGGACACGCGCCGGTGACGGCCCACCCCATGCCAAAAAGGATCGAGCCAGGGATGGTGCCGGGATGGATGCGCTTGCGTTCGATCCGGTGCTGGCGGGCGAGCAGCGCGAAGGCGGTTGCCGCCAGCGCGACCGCGCCGGCAAACACGAACAACAGCCGCAGATCCGTGAACGTGAACATCTTGTGGACTTCGCCGAAATCGGTGAAGCCGACGCTGCTCAGGACGATGCCGAGGATCAGACCGGTGGCGCCGTAGCGGATATGAACTTGCCGAGAAGTTGCGATCATCGGACGAGCGCCTCCATCAGAAATGAGAATCCGACTGCGGAACCGAAGAACACCGCGGTCGCGAGCAGGCTCGCGGGCACGAATCGCGCACATCCCGAGAGGCCGTGGCCAGAGGTGCAGCCACCGGCCATCTGGGTACCGAAGCCAACCGCCAGTCCGCCGAGCAAAAGCGCTACATAGGACGAAAAACCGCCGCCAAACAGCAGCTCGTGTACCGGTCCCATGTTCCAGTGGAACGCGAAGCCGCCATTCACAATGGCGCTGATCAGGCCGCCTGTCGCCAACGCGAGCAGGAAGACGGCGTGCGCTGTCCAGGGAATGCGCCTGCGGAAGCGGTGTTTAGAATTCGCGGATGCCTCCGGCGCATGGCCGATGGTTCCATACGTCGCCGCCGCGCCGAACTGCGCGATCGTCGCGGCCATCAAGGCATCGCCGGCAAGTGCCGGTTCCCGGCGCATGGCCAACTCGGCCTGCGCGAGGCGACGGGCCTCCCGCCAATGAACAACGGTTTGCCAGCTGCCGGACACCCCCAGCGGCCGACGCAGCATCCACCAGAACGCGACGGTTATGGCGCCGAGGCCAATCGCCCCTGCCCACCATGGCCAATATTCAGTCATCGTGCTTTCCTCTCGAACGTTTCATGTGGTATCGACCGGCTGCTAGCGACCGAGCAGCCGGGCGAACAGGTTGGGTTTCTCTACTTTCGGATTGCGGTGTACCGGCCGCGCGGTTCGCGCGCTGCCAATCAAGTCGGCCGCTTCCCCAAATCCGCCGCGCCTGGCGATTTCGTAGGCGGTTTCGCCGTCGTTGCTGGTGAGGGTGCGATCAGCACGCTTCGACAAGAGCAGCCGTATGATATCGACGTCACCGATCGCAGCGGCCGCCATTAGCGGTGTCATGCCGCGACCGTCGCGGACGTTGACGTCGGTTCCCGTATTCAGAAACGATAGAACCATCGGCGCCCGGCGTTTGAGGATTGCGTTGAAGATCGCCGTGGCACCGTAGTCCGCCTCGGACCGCGGCGCATCGACCTTCGACCCGTTCGGCAACAAATTAAGTGGCACTGGCTGCCTGCTGCGCGCGAGCTGATAGCGCGCGCAGCGACTGTGATCCTTGTCGCAATAGTGAGCCTGCCAGACGCGCAGGGCCGGATTGAGGGCGAACTGGGCGAACAGTTCGCAGGTATCGACGTGGGAGCAGGCCATGCTTTCCTCCTTGGAGCTACTGATGGCCGCGCTGCGCGCGGTGTCAATTTTGTGGCGCCCCACCAATTCGTGCGGCGATCGGGGGAAATTCGTAGCAACGTATGTGCCAATCCCGCACTACAGCCGACAAACCCCGTCAGGTTCTGGACGTCCTGGTGGTGCACTGGACGGCAATTCCACACCGATCCAAAGTATCGGCTGGCCAAGCGGCGTGTTTCGCGTGGCAGTCCCTGTCGGGAGCGCAAACGCGCATCGGCTCACGGCGGTCGTCACATTCACCGAGGACGCGAGTATGCGTGACGTCAATCATCTGGCAGTGTGGCTGCTGGTGCTGGCACAACAGGCGATAGGATTCATCTGGTACTCGCCAGCGCTGTTCGGCGATCTGTGGTGGCGGCTGCAGGGCAGGACAGCGGGCGATGTCGACGCCAGCGATGCGGCACCGTTCGTAATCGCTATCGTCGCCGCAGCGGCCATGACCTATTTCTATGCGTGGCTACTGCGGCGACTGGCGGTGAAATCTGTTGGCGCTGCGCTGCGGTTGGTGGCACTGATCTGGGTGAGCGTGAGCTTTCTCGAGTTTGCCATGCACTACGCGTTTCTCGGATTGCCAATCGGTGTGCTGCTGATCGATATGGGCAAGTCGCTTCTTGGGGTATCGCTGGTGGCGGTTGTGCTGGTGAGTTGGCCGCGGCGCACCGGCGGCCGATAGCATTCTCGCTCCAGCGGCTACGGGAGAAGGACGATGGGGAAAATAAAGTCAGACAAGACCGTCGACACGTCCGGGCACTATTGCCCGGTTCCGATCATCGAGACGAACCGGGCCATGAAGGTGATGAGCGCCGGCGAAATACTGCAAGTGATATCGACAGATACCGGCTCAAAGATGGACATTCCGGCCTGGTGCGAACGTACCGGTAACGATCTGCTCAAGACGGAAGAGCAGGGCAAGACCTTTCGCTACTTCATCCGAAAGGGCGGGTGACCAGTTCTAGCCGAGCGTCGGCATCGCAAGGCCGTGCGCTTTCTTCTCGCCCGAGGCCGGCCAGCGTGAGGTGATGACCTTGGTGCGTGTGTAGAAGGTTACGCCCTCCGGGCCGTGCATGTGCAGGTCACCAAACAGCGACGCCTTCCATCCACCAAACGAAAAGAACGCCATCGGCACCGGAATCGGGACATTGACGCCGACCATGCCCACCTCGATGTCGCGCTCGAAGCGGCGCGCGGCCGCACCCGAGGCGGTGAAGATCGCCGTGCCGTTTGCGAACGGATTGCCGTTGATCAGAGCGATGGCCTCGTCGAGGCCCGACGCGCGCAATACGATCAGTACCGGTCCGAATATCTCCTCCCGATAGATTTGCATATCGGGTTTCACGTGATCAAACAGGGTGGGCCCGAGATAGAACCCGTTCTCATGTCCCTTCACTTTGAGTCCACGGCCGTCGAGCACAAGCGTCGCGCCCTCGGCGACGCCGGCATCGATGAGGCCGCGCACGCGATCGCGGTGCGCGCCTGTAACCAGCGGTCCCATTTCGATAGCGTCATCGGTGCCCGGCCCGACTTTGAGGGAGGCGGCCTTGTCCCGTAATGCGGCAACCAGGCGCTCGCCGACTTCACCGACCGCCACCACGGTGGAAATAGCCATGCAGCGTTCCCCGGCAGAACCGTATGCAGCGCCGATCAGCGAGTCGACGGTGAAGGCGAGATCGGCATCTGGCATCACGACGGCGTGGTTCTTGGCTCCGCCGAGCGCCTGCACGCGCTTGCCGTGGCGCGCGGCCGTCTCATAGATGTGCTGCGCGACCGGCGTCGAGCCGACCGATGAGATGGCGGCGACATCCGGGTGCACGAGCAGCGCATCGACAGCTTCCTTGTCACCGGGGATCACATTGAATACGCCGGCCGGCAGCCCGGCCTCGTGAAAGATTTCTGCCATACGCAGTGCGGTGGACGGAACCTTTTCGGATGGCTTCAGGATGAACGTGTTGCCGCAGGCAATCGCTACCGGAAACATCCACAGTGGCACCATGGCCGGGAAGTTGAACGGCGCAATACCCGCGCAAATGCCGACTGGCTGAAGAATCGAGTGGCAGTCTACGCCCCGCCCGACGTCTTCCGCATGTTCGCCCTTAAGGAGATGGGGAATGCCAGAGGCAAATTCGATGACCTCGATGCCACGCTGCAGTGATCCCGCGGCATCGAGCAGGGTCTTGCCATGCTCTTCGCTAATGAGCCGCACCAGATCTTTCTGGTGCGCTTCCATCAGTTCGCGATAACGCGTGAGGATGCGTGCACGCCGAAGCGGCGTCGTATCGCGCCAGCCCGGCAGCGCCGCCTTGGCGGTCGCCACAGCCAGATCCACATCCGCCTGGTTCGCGAGCGGGACCTGTCGAACGGTTGCACCGGTGGCCGGATTAAAGACCGGTGCGAGGCGCTTGCCGCTGCTGGGTGTGTGCTGCCCGTTGA
>Ga0209742_10000837_pt1 | contig 15351 bp, 10 predicted proteins | sample DeeMarSeWOR38_10_FD_187462 | JGI IMG/M metagenome (GOLD analysis project Ga0209742, IMG submission 187462) | Marine sediment microbial communities from White Oak River estuary, North Carolina - WOR-3-8_10 (SPAdes) (version 2) | ecosystem: Environmental > Aquatic > Marine > Intertidal zone >... | reverse complement strand
CGTGTTCACTGCTGACGGTAAGTTCGCCGCCCATTAATCGAACCAGCTGTGATGAGACGGCCAGGCCGAGTCCGGTCCCGCCGTAGCGGTTGGTCGTCCCGGCGTCCGCCTGTTTAAACGGACTGAAAATGTCCTTCTGCTTGTCTCTGGGGATTCCGATGCCGGTGTCTTCAACTGAAAAGTGCAATTCCGCTTTGTCGGCGGTATATTGACGGGTTGTCACGTTCACGACGACTTCGCCTTCTTCCGTGAATTTAACCGCATTTTCGATCAGATTCAGCAGGATTTGCCGCAGGCGGCCCGGGTCTCCTACCAGGCGATCGGGAACATCGCCGGCCACACGATAGGCCAGTTCAAGACCCTTGGTCTGAGTGCGCATGCCCATCATCCGGAGTGTGTCTTTCATGAAGTCTCTCAGATCGAAGGGCGCATTTTCCAGTTCAAATTTTTCGGCTTCAATTTTGGAAAAATCAAGCAGATTGTTAATCAGCGCCAGCAAGGCGTAAGCGGATGAAATAACCACATCCAGGTCTTCACGCTGGTCCGGACGCAAATCGGTTTCCAGCATCAGTTCGATGAGCCCGATAATCGAATTGAGGGGTGTTCGGATTTCATGGCTCATGTTCGCCAGAAAACGGCTTTTTTCGCGATTGGCCGTTTCCGCCGCCATTTTGGCCTGGGCCAATTGCTGCGCCTGTCTGCGCTCGGTAACATCGCGAAAGAAACCGCCGAATCCGGTGGGCTCCCCCCGGGAGTCCGTTATCAGGGAAATGGATGATTCGGCATAACGGCGGGAACCATCCCTTCTGTTAAAAGTGAAATCCAGTGCTTTTACCGATTCCCGGGTGCGATAGACCTGGTTAATGGCGTTGAGCAGTTTCTGGGAATTTTCATCATCCAGATAGGCTCTGTGGTTCATGTCCGTCATCTCGGCCCGGGAATACCCTAAAAGATCGCACATCGAATCGTTGAAATAGGTGTAGTTACCATTAATATCGACCTCGTAATACCCATCCGGGGTGGTTTCAACGATCCGCCGATACCGCTCTTCGCTACCCCGCAACCTTTCCTCGGTCATCTTGCGCTGGTTGATGGTGTACTGGGCATGCGAACCAAATATGATAAACAGACACAGAATGGTTAAGCGGCTCCAGATTTCACTGAGACCCGGCCCCAGCAGGCGCTGAAAAAAATTGACGTCGTATTCGGTAAAAATGTACAGCACCGAATCGAAAATCGAATAGAACAGGGCCAGTCCAAATCCGATTAAAACCATTTGATCCCAGAAGTGGACCTGGATCTTTTGTTTAATTTGCCCGGCGGTCATCGAAAAAATCCCCCTATGGCTGTCTGTTAAAAGAGGTTTCAGGTGTCAGGTGTCAAATAAATGCGATTTGTTCCATGGGTTCGCTTCAACAAATACTACGAATTACACCAATTATACGAATAAAAAAGGTTCCGAATTAGACCAGAAACTGATTTGCCTGTTCTCTGGCAGCGATGTGCTTTAGGTTAACTAGAAATCTTTAACAGGGAACCTACAGATTTTCAAGATATAAGCGGCATGGATTCAGAGGCCTCAAAACCGGTTTGATTGGTTTGATTAGTTCTATTGGTTCAATTGGTTATTTCTGAAAATCTTTGAATCTGGCTTAGTGTACCAATAAAACAAATTGAACCAATAGAACAATTTATTTAACTGACCGATTCGGCATCCGGCTTGCAAAAATAATTAAATATTTTCATATAGTTATAGAGCTATTTAGATGAATCAAATTGACAATGTCGCGCAGATTTGATATCAATTATATACAATGATTCAATGCACTTAAATTCATTACCTGAATCTTGCATCAAAATTAATGAGAAGTTGTCAATCTATTTATGAAAACATTTTAGCAAGTCAGCGAAGGTGACCAAAATACTGCTCAGCTAAAATGGATGAAAATCATTTTATCTCATTAATTTTCACCCTTTGGGCGAGCCGGAGACTTCCATATACTGCGTTATTAAGGCCGGGGCATAGTTCACTATAGCCTCGCCCTTAAATGTCCCGTTCCGTTGGATGACGCATCTAATTTTTTAAAATTAAGGTGCGCCTCCTTGCATATGAAAGCCTCCGACTCGTGCAAAATTCAGGTATCAATCGCTTTTTGTGCGTAACCCGACCATTGACAGGCTCATATTGGTAAAATCATCCACACCAAAACCAACCGGGGTTCAAGCCCCGGAGGCACAAGTTCAGATCGTCGGCCCGCTGATATTTCAAAACAGGCTGATGGCCTGGTATCTTCAGGAAAACACCGGTCTGACATGCGCGCACGTCCGGGAGCTGGATGTTGAGGCTTTTTCCAGCCAGAACGGAGAAAAAACCAGCCTCGTGCTGTTGGATTGCCTGGGAAGCGATTTCAGCAGCTTATGGTCAACAATCCGAACACTGTTCGACTCAGGCTCCAAAGGATATTATGTCGCCATTTTCAATATGGCTGCCGGTCAGCCTTTCGGAAACGACCTGGTTAAAAAAGGTGTCCGGGGTATTTTTTATAACGATGATCCGCTTGCGAATCTCTCCAAGGGTGTGCGGGCCATCTTGAACGGGGAGCTGTGGTTTTCCCGCAAAGATTTAATGAAATGCATTCTGGACTCCAATACAGACAGCCAGATGGCAATGGAGCTCAAGGCATCGTTGACGAACCGGGAGAGAGAAATCCTGATCTTGATCGCTTCCGGAATCAACAACAGCCAGATTGCCGATAATTTGAACATCAGTCGCAATACCGTAAAAACGCATCTTTATAACATCTATAACAAAATCAAAGTGCCCAATCGCCTGCAGGCGGCCCTGTGGGCAGCCAAGCATTTATAAAAGTGCCTAAATTGCACTAAAGTTCGAAGTGCCTAAAGTTGAGGCTTCGCTCACGCAGCGCAGGCGCTTGCGCCGCGTGTCGCTCCATCTATTATTAGAACGTAGAACGACAGAATTCATTAACTTTAGTCACTTTAGATCACTCTGAACTTTAGTTCACTTGCTTGTTATGAGATATTGGTTTTTTAAGGCCTATGAAATTGTATTCTAAGCCCGTAGCGCTAAATCTTTAATACATTTCTAATACCCCCCTGGACAATTTTCTAGTAAAAAAATAATACTTTTGCCTGATTGACCTTTAATAATAAATTCGATAACAAGATTTTGTTGTCAGAAAATGATCGTCACTCCCGCGCAGGCGGGAGTCCAGTTCAAAGACGCCAGGATTCCCGCCGCGCGGGAATGACTGCCGGGTAAGCGGAACGCCTTGCCCTTGAACCTGATCCGACTTTTTGAAGCCACTATTAAACATTATTGTTGTCAAAAACCAAATTTAAGGCTATGAGGGATAGAATTAAGACATGTCTTCCCTCCATCGGTCTTCCCCTGAAACCGAAAAGGACTATCATGGTGATTGAAAAACGAAAGGTGGAAAGATTCGATCTTCAACTGGAGGCTTATGTTTCGTTGCCCGGCGAAACCGCTCATGCTGATATGGGAAATCTGATCACACGGGATATATCGATGAGCGGCGTCTTTCTGGTCACCGACAGGCCGCTGCCGGTCGGCGCCAAAGTCAACGTCGATATGATCCTTACACTGGGTGGAAAGAAAACGCAGAATTCGCAGCAGGCCTGGATCAAAGCTTCCGGTAAAGTTCTGCGAACCGACAAACAGGGGATGGCCGTCAGTTTTGATGACAAGTCCCGAATTATGCCGCTTTCAAAGAAGGCGCATTAAACTGCTTTAGGTCTATGGAACCACAGTTAATCGGTGTAAGCCAAAATATTAAAAGAATCAGGGCACTTATCGATCAGGTCGCCGATACCGGTCTGAATACCATCATTTATGGAGAAACCGGCGTCGGCAAAGAACTTATCGTGCAGTGTCTGTATCATAAATCCAATCGAACCGGCAAACCGTTCGTAAAAGTAAATTGCGCGGCTTTGCCGGACACCCTGCTTGAAAGTGAGATGTTCGGATACGAGCAGGGTGCTTTTACGGGTGCGGAGCGCCGTAAACGCGGCAAGTTCGAACAGGCCCACGGCGGCGTATTGTTTCTGGATGAAATCGGTGACATGTCTCTTCCGCTGCAGTCCAAACTGCTGCATGTGCTTCAGGGAGGTGATTTTACCCCGCTGGGATCCGAAAAAGCGGTGACAACAGATACGTGGGTAATCGCAGCGACCAATCACGAACTGGAACATGACATGCAAAACGGCGCGTTCAGGGAAGACCTGTATTACCGCCTTAGCACCATTAAAATATTTATCGAGCCGCTCCGCAACAGGCCCGAGGATATCCCGCATCTGATCGAACACTACGTCAAAGAATACACCAGCATGTTCGGTAATAAAAAAATTCAGTTGCCGGGCCAGGGCACCATAACGAAAATGTGCAGCTATCAATGGCCCGGCAATGTCAGGGAGCTGCAGAACGTGCTGAAACGGCTTATGATTCTGGGCGAAGGCGAAGAAACCATTGATGACCTGCTCAACACAGCCGCTCCCCAGCAGCGGGGGCTCGAATTCATGTCGGCTGACTCCAGGCCCTCCATCCCGGTCGATCTCTGGGGAATCAACGGCGACAAAGCGCCGAACCTGTCTTCATTATCCCTGAAGAAAGTCAGGAAAAAGGCGCTGGACCGGGTTGAAAAAGAGGTCATCTCTTACGTTCTGGAAAAAACAGGCTGGAATCGAAGCAAAGCTGCCAAAATCCTCAATATCAGTTACAAGACCCTTCTTTACAAAATCAAGGATCTCGGCATCGAACAACCGCCGGATGTGAGTGATTGATCAAGCTGTTTCATTGGTTCAATTGGTTTCATTGGTTTTATTGGTTAGTTCTCTTAACGCCTTCCCGCATTTAATGCCCTCAAAATTTTTATCGTCGCCATGTCTTAGCCAACGAATTGAACGAATAAAACCAATAGAACTAGAAGCCAACTCAAAAATAGGATTTCGGTTCCAGATCGCGGCGGGGCCGAGTTTCAAACCGCAGGCATACTGTTGTATGTCGAGGATTTGAAACGAGGCACCAACAAAGATATGGGGCCAAAAGACATTTTTGAGATGGGTTCTAATGAAACGTCCAGAGGCCTTGCGGCCTTTGGACGGTGAACCTTTTTTCACAGCCTTGGGTAAACCGCTACCCATTTTCGGCTTTCAAACCCTGTCCAATAACGGCCTGTTTAAATCAGCACCGTCCCCATTGGCGATCTATCCTAATGATCTTACAGACAATTTGAACACCCGCGCTCACCGAAAAATTTTCCCCATCAAAATCAGCACTTATGGAATAAAACTTGCTTAAAAATGTCATCTAAGGCCAAAAAATCACAAAGCTGGCTACAGAAACTCACAAAAATTTTAAAATTTGTTTCGGTTTCAGTTTTCAGTGTCAGCCATACCGTCTGTTTAATTGGTTTGATTGGTTTAATTTGTTCATTGGGTTCGGGTTAATATAACCAATTCAACCAATAAAACGAATCCAACAGATATTTGAACTTCCGACACCTTGAAGCTGATACCTGAAACCAGACACCCGAAACCTAATATTAGATTATGGGATCTCGATCGGATGCCCTTATGGGCGAAAAAAACCAAAATGGATACGGCACATCTACCGACAACGGCGGAAGGCGCTCCGGGGGCGACCGCCGCACCTATTCCTACACACTGTATGTCCCTGAAAGACGCAGCGGCAACGATCGGCGTGACGGCAGGGACCGCCGTCAGACCCCGCGCTACAAAATCCCGTCTGATTAACTTATAGCTAAAGGTTCAAAAGCATATCATTATGTTGCTTAATTGGTTTATTTGGGATAGTAGGTTCCATTGGTTCATTATCTTTGTTTGATTTGTTCAATTAGTTTAATTTGTTTTATTGGTTAACTACACCGGATTCGCAGACTTCTAGAAATCGCCAATCGAACAAATCAAACCAATTAAACTAACGAAACAGGCCTTTGCGCCTTTGGCCCTTGACCCCCTGAGAAAAATAATTTCCTATGCCTTTTTTGGAAATGGAAACTACAAAAATTGTCATATTGTTATTTCTTGACAAAATAGTAGTTTTATGAATTAATTAATGTAGTTATTAATTGCCGTCAAAATTTGGTGGCGTATCGATTCACAAGATTTTATAGGCACGACGAATCTGCCGGTTAGTCGAGCTTATCTTTTAGTCAAAATCAAAGACAGGCACGGCTGAAGGGCACGGCGTATTTGATCGCCGCGCCTGAAACCGGGACTAGGCGTGCCGTTTTATTGTACACCTTCTCAGTGGAGAGCAGTTTTGGCCAGACAGGATGAGATTTCTTCAACGGAGAGACTTCTTGAGCTTATCCGCACCGACAGCGAAATTGAGTTGGAAGACTCCCGCGAACGGTCACAAAAGCGCTCCGGGAGCCTCAAATCGCTTGCCCGCCGATCAATTTCATTTAAGAGAAACATCACCATTGGTGTCGACATCGGATATAATGATCTGAAGATGGCGAAAGTCCAGCGCGTCTCGGATCAAAATTATGAAATGCTGGAATATGCCAGGATTCCTTTTGATCCGGAAATCTCAAGAGAAAATCCGGATTTCCATCAATTTCTAAGACCGACCCTTGCGGAATTTTGCGGACCGCACAGGAGCGCGGATATCTGGTGTACCATCTCATCCGCCCGGGTGGAAACCCGTCATTTTCGGATCCCAAAAGTCGCAACCCGGCAAATTCCCAACGCCATTTACTGGGCCTACCAGAGAGAAGCGGCATTTGATGAAGATGAAAAAGTTTTTGACTTTGAAATCCTCGGTGAAGTGCAGGAAGAGCAGACTGTCAAAATGGATGTGCTCGCCTATACGGTCCCGCGGGATGAAGTCGTCGCTTTAAAAGCAATGTTTGCCAAAGCCGGTTTCCCTTTATCCGGCATATCCATCGTTCCCTTTGCTTTTCAAACGCTGCTGCGCACCCGCCGGGTGGAGGCCCCCGACCAGTTTGTCGCCAGCCTTTATATCGGACGCGACTGGTCGCGAATTGATATTTTTTCCGGGGGCAATTTAACCCTGTCCCGGGGCATCAAGGCCGGTGTGCGAACCATGATGGAGGCGGTCAAGAAAGAAATCGAAGGCGCCCGCAAAGGCCTTTCGCTGGTTAAATCCCCCAACGAGGATGTCGGCAGAATCCGGGCGGTAAAGAAAAAACTAAAGCTCGACCTGGAAGGGGCCCAGAGCTATTTCTTTGGTTACATCCACGAGCCAACTGCTGCAGGAGACGTTAGGAAGCCGCCGGGCATCAACGAAAATGCCGTATTTAAAATGATTCAGCCGGCACTGGAGCGGCTGGTGCGGCAGGTAGAGCGCACCATCCGTCATTTTGCCCTGAACTATGAAAATGCCAGGATCGGCAAGATTTACATCTCCAGCGGGGTTACGCCCCATCAGCGCATTCTGAGCTATATCGGGGAAGAACTCGGAATGCCCACCGAGGTATTGAACCCGTTTCAGACAAGTTCCAGTTTCCTACCGCTGGTGCCGGTTCCGGATTCCACGTCCGAACAGAGCTCTTTTGCTCCGGCGATGGGCATGGCCCTGGCTCATAATTCGCGAACCCCCAACTTTCTTTACACCTATAAAGACAAAGCCAAGGCGATCCGCAACCAGCGCATCAATCGCAGCGTGTTTGCAATCTTTTTGATCCTGATGGCTTGCTGCGTGGGAATATCCTTCTGGCAGGAGCGAATCATCCGAGACAAAGAGGCCAAAAAGCAGCAACTGACTCAGCATCTGGAACAATATAACCTGAGGGTGGATCAAAATTTGATCCTCAAGCTGGTCGAGCAAATCCGACAGAAAAACAGGTCCGACCAGGCCATCGGCAAGAAATATTTGAATCTTGCTGTAATCAGTGAGGTCGTTGATCTGACGCCCCCCAATGTGCGCTTGCTGAATATCGCAACCCGCCTGGGGCCGCTGCCGGCAACACTGAAAGCGGGAGATGATAAAAAGAAGAAAAAGGCCGAAGCACCGTCCCGGATTCTGATCCTGGAAGGAATTGTCCAGGGGGACCGCCTGATGCTTGAATCGGCCCTGGCGGGGTATCTGTTGGAATTAAAGAACTCGCCGCTATTTGATCAACCGAATATCAGCAGCAAATCGTTTGAGTTTTCTGGCAATAAAGAAGTGTTGCGGTTTAAAGCGCAACTCAACCTGATTTAGGCGCTTAATTGTAATTTCCTTGAATTTTATGAAAGATCTTTTTCATCACGAAAACACGAAATCTAAAAAGCACGAAATTTATTTGATATTTCTTTTGCGTGTTTTTATCCTTTCGTGCTTTCGTGATTGATTAATTGTTTTTGGTTCCGGCTTGTCCGGGTTAAGTTGAGCGTTCCAATTTTAAAAAAATGGCAGATAAGATATCCAATAATCCGCTGGCACAAAGCGCACTGATATTCCTGATATGCGCGGTGGGAATTCTGGCCTTTTTGTTTTTGATCGTTCTTCCGTCCCAAAAAACCTCCGCTGAATTGGATCGGGAAATCGATGCGTTAAACGCCCGCATTGAAGAGCAGCGCATCCTGACACCGGTGTTTCACAGCCTGTTGAATCGGGCAAAGACAGAGGCCCCTTCAGTGCTGCCGTCGCCTGAAAAGACCAAACTGACTCACGGGGATATGAATACCATCTCTAAAGCATTTCAGGATATCGCCGCGCGTCACGATTTAAACCTCGAGGAAGTCAAAACCGATGTCAGCTCAATGATGCAAAACTCCGGATATCTGATGATGCGTCTGCGGCTGAACGGCAACTTTTATAAATTTCGCGATTTTTTAGTGGATCTGGGATCCATACCGTTTCTGGAACACATCGAAGAAATTAACATACGCCCCGTGAAAACAGCCAGAGAACTTGAGATAAAACTGTGGTTGCTGGGGCAGAAATAATTCGAATGCGGATTTCGGAATTTTCAAAACAAAAAAAGGATTGAGTTCTGAGGACTGAGTAAAATAATTCGACTGGTGGCAGGCAGAGCGATCAGCCCGAAACACCAAACACTAAAAACCAAACACCAAACACTAAACACAAAATACCAAACCCCATACTCGAACCATGACAAATAGAGAGAAAATAATTGTCGGGCTTATGCTGCTGACGGTGGTCTATGGTATCTACACCCTGTTTTTCGAAGGCAAAATGAAGAGCAGCACCGCGCCGGCAGTCGCCATAAGCGCCACCAAGCAACTGGAAACTCTGAACGCCTTTATCACCAAGGTCGCGGAAGCTTCCCAGGCCGGGCTTTCCAAAGAAGATAAATATATCATTTCCAAGGCTGAATCCGCCTGGAAGCAGGACCCGCTGACAACGGTTGAATTAACCAACATGCCCGAAGATGAAATAAAACGCCAAAAGCAGGTGGTTGATGCATCCGGACCGCAATTGAATGTTTCCTACACCGGCTTCATGCAGATGGGTGACAAAAAGTTCGCGGTGATTAACGGCCTTGAATACGCCACTGGAGATGAGCTTGTGCAGGGGGGATTTATCGTAGGCAGCATCACCCCGAGTCAGGTGGTCATTATATCGACAGACAGAAACAAAAAACGATTTGTTTTTCCACTGGAAGAATAACAATCAGGGTGAAAACTTATGGATAATCTTGAGCAAACCAACAGGATGGTGCGAGGTATCGTTGCGGTTTTTATTTCCATTTTGCTGATCGGCGGTTGTGCCGGCCCTAAACTTGAAAAAAAGGATCCATTTCTAGACGAATGGAAAGCCAGGGCGGAAACCTCCAGGGGACCGTCACCGGCAAAGAAAAAGCCCGTCGCGGAAAAGACGCAAATCATCAAGCCCGAAGCGACTTCTCAAGAAATGAAAATTGATGAAATTGTCGAAAAACCGCTGCCGACCCGCAAGATCAGTCTCAAAATGACCAACATCGAGGTGTCGGTGGTGCTGCGAGCGCTGGCCCGGGCGGCGGATCAAAATATCATCGTCAGTGAAAAGGTGGGCGGCAAGATCAATATCAACATCTCCCAGGCCCCCTGGGATCAGGTGTTTCTCGGAATCCTGCGCACCCAGGGCCTCAGTTATGCATGGGAGGGAGAGATCATTCGCATCATGACCGCCGATGACATGGAAGCGGACCTCAAGCGCCAGGCGCGCCAGCGGGAAATGAAAATCAGCGAACAGCCGCTAACCCGCATCGTACCGATTAAATATGCCACCGCCGACAAGCTTAAAGACAACCTGATAAAATTTCTGACCATCGATAAGGACGGCAACCCCATTGGTTCCATTCTGGTTGATGAGCACACCAACTCATTGATCATCCAGGCCATTCGCACTGACCTTCAAAACATTATCGCCGTCATCGACCAGCTGGACAAACCGACGCCCCAGGTACTGATCGAAGCCTACATTGTTGAAGCCAACAAAGACGTGGCCCGCGAACTGGGCATCCAGTGGGGTGGCGTCGGTCGCATAAAAGATGGTTCCGCTATCGGATTCGGCACCGGCAGAGACAGCGGAGTCCTGGGGGGGACCGTCGATACGCCGGTTAATCCCTCCTCCGGAACGGTGGTGGATCTGCCGGCCCAGCCGCTGAGCGGCTTTGAACCCTTCGCGCTGGGGCTTATTTACCAGAACGTTGGCGACCTCCTGCTGACCGCCCAGCTTTCAGCCCTACAGGACAGGGGCAAGCTCAATATTCTGTCCAGCCCCTCGATTACCACCCAGGACAACAAAACCGCCACGATTGAAAGCGGTGAGGAAATACCCTTCCAGACGGTGGAAGACGGTGAGGTGAACGTCGAATTCAAGAAGGCCGTGCTGAAGCTGACCGTCACGCCGCACGTGATCGACGGCATCGAGCTTAAAATGTACATCAATGTGCACAAAGATGAAGCCGATTTTTCACGAACCGTGCTCGGCAACCCGACAATTATTACCAAGAACGCCGAAACCAATGTCAATCTGCTTGATGGCCAGACGATTGTCATCGGCGGATTGAACAAAGAAACCAGCAGCCGCTCTGACACCGGCGTCCCGTATCTCGAAAGCATTCCCGGACTGGGTTATTTATTCAAAAGAAAAGGCACCGACGATCGACTGGAGGATCTGCTGATTTTTATTACACCGCACATCCTTGAGCCGGCTGCACCGGACGGTTAATCAGTCCTCCATGGATTACTTCAGTATTTTAAACCTCAAGCAGGAACCGTTTTCGAACTCGCCGGATCCCGATTTTTTCTTTCATTCCAGGGAGCATCAGGAGTGTTTGCAAAAGCTGGAGTTGTCGCTATTATTGCGGCGGGGCCTGAATGTCATTATCGGTGATGTGGGCACCGGTAAAACCACCCTGTGCCGTCAGCTGATCCGTCGTTTTTCCCAGCGTGATGAAATCAACACCCATTTGATTTTAGACCCCCTCTTTGTGGACGGCCATGAACTGCTGACCGCTGTCGGCAGGATGCTCATGGGCCCCCAGGCCAAGCTCGGCAGCAACGAGTGGCAAATCAAGGAACAGATCAAGCAGTTTTTATTCAAAAGCGGGGTCAAGCAAAACAAAACCACGGTGCTGATTATCGACGAGGGTCAAAAAATCCCGGTTTTTTGCCTGGAAATCTTACGCGAATTTTTAAACTATGAGACCAACGAATTTAAATTATTGCAAATTATCATTTTTGCCCAGAAAGAATTCGAAAATACGATAAAAAAATATGCCAACTTTGCAGACCGCATCAATCTTTACCACTATTTAAAGCCGTTAAATTTCCGCGATACGCGGTTGATGATCAAATTCCGCCTGGAAAAATCAAAGGAAACCAATAAAAAAATAGATATTTTCACCTACCCGGCCATGCTGAAAATCTACCGCACCACTGGCGGGTACCCTCGTAAGATCATCAATTTGTGTCATCATTGCATCCTGGCCATGATCGTTCAGAACCGCGGCAAAGTCAGCTCCGCGCTGGTGCGTTCATGCATCAAACGGGCTTTTCCACAAGAGCCCCGCCGCTGGAAAGGCGCATTCGCCACGGCAGCAGCCGTCGGTCTTGCCGCGCTTGTGCTTCTGGCGTTCTATTTTAAGGCGCCGGCTAAACTCAAGGCCCTTTGGCCGGACAGGGCGGCCGAAGGCCAGAGTGAATTGCAGCAGGATCAGCAGCGCATGGTTGCCGATGTTTCGGATGCTGTCTCTGAGGGTATGGAACAGAAGGACGATCAGACCGCAGCGGACACCGGCCAGCAATCGGAAGCGGCTTCAGCCGCTGAAACCGAAACAACCGCTGCAGTTCCCCGGAATGCCGCTTCCGAAGCGGCTTCAGCCGCTGAAGACGGGCAGCTCGCAGCAATGAGCCCAACCCCGAATACGGCAATTGCAGACGACAGCGGCGCTGTTGAATCCCCCGCGGGGTTGAGCGGCAATGCGGCAGGCGCCAGCGCAGACACGCCGCTTCAGGAAGAAATCCGCCAGCCCGGAAGCAGCGCGCCCTATGCCCCGATGCTGGGAAACATCAGATTGAAACGCAACGACACGCTGTCGCTGATTATTCAACAGGTCTACGGCAACTACAATTCCAGATATTTCCGTTCCCTGATTCTGGCCAATCCGGTCATCGATGACCCTGACCGGGTGGACGTGGGCCAGACCATTTATCTGCCGGCCATTCCGGCATCGGTGGGGCCGGTGGATCAAAAAACCTGGTGGATCCTGATAACTGAGGAAGGTAATCTTCAGGCGGCTTTCGAATATTTGCGAAACTATCCTGAACATGAACCCCCGGTACGCATGATTCCCTACTGGAACAGCCAGGCCGGCAACCGATTCGCAATTATTCTGAAAGACCATTTTTCTGACGAGCAGTCAGCTTTGCAACAGTTGAGTCGCCTGCCGGCTGAACTGGCATCGAAGAGCAGGGTTTTGTCCCGCTGGGAAAATGACAACGTCTTTTTTGCAAACCCGTTCAGCGGTCGCAGAAATAAGCTTGGCTCCATAATATCGGACGGCACTGCGGAGAGTCTGACACCGTCGGTGTACTAGGCGTTATCAAAGAAGTGCACTAAAGTTGGAAGTGATCTAAAGTGACTAAAGCCCGCCCTGGCGCTTTGATTTAGCTTAAGGGCATGCAGAAATTAAAACCAGTGAAACAAATGAGCTTATTCATCCTGATATCCAGGTCTGGGCCAGGGTTGAGGAATTCTATCATTTTAATATAATTAAAAAAGATGGCGCAAAGCGACACCTTAGCTTTAGGCACCTTAGCTCATTTTAGCTCACTTTAGGCACTCGTTATTTTTATATTTTTAAACGTGAGCTACTGTTTTGAGGTAGCATTAAGATAAAATGTAATAAGCAAGGAAAAAAACTGTGAAAGCGCGTAAAAAATTAGGTGAGATTCTTGTCGAAGGCGGGTTGCTGACCCAGGAGCAGCTCGAGAAAGCCCTGCCCTACCAGAAAAAAAGCAACCTGAAATTGGGCCAGTTTCTGGTGCGGGAAGGGATTGTCAGCGAGTCCCAGATTGTTGATCTGGTATCCAGCCAGCTTAAGCTGGAAAAATACCGACCGGACCGCTTTACGGTTGACGTTGAACTCGCCCAGCTGCTCTCGGCTGAAGTTGCCCACAAGTGCCAGGCGGCGCCTCTGAAAAGGAGCGGAATGCTGCTGACGGTAGCCATGACAGATCCGCTGGATATCAATTCACTCGACACCGTTGAAGTATATACCAATTGTGAGGTCGAGGCGGTTATCTGCACCGAACAGCACCTCAACCAGTTGCTGACGACCATCTACGGAACTTTCGCCGGCATCGGCGGTGTTCTGGAAGACATGGAAGAGATGGAAATCGACAAGGGGGCCGAGAAGACCACCAGCCTCGATGATGTTGAGGTCAGCTCACTGCAGGGTATGGCGGAGGAAGCCCCGGTGGTCCGTCTGGTGAACTCCATACTTTCCCAGGGCGTTCGGGAAGGGGCCAGCGACATCCATATCAGCCCGGAGAAAAATTACGTTCAGGTGCGCTTCCGTGTGGACGGAAAACTGCACGAAGTGCCTGCCCCCCCCAAGGGCATGTTTCTACCCATCATCTCGCGCTTGAAAATTCTGGCCAATATGGACATCGCCGTTTCCAGAATTCCCCAGGATGGGCGGTTTACCGTCAAAATGAAAAACAAAGATATCAATATCCGGGCGTCAACCATCCCCTCCATTCACGGGGAAAACATGGTGCTGCGTTTGCTGGACACGAGCAATAGCATTTATTCTCTGGAACGGTTGGGCATGACCGAAAGCGACCGCCATCGGCTGGAAAAAATGGTCATCAAGCCGTACGGTATGATTTTGAGCACCGGTCCGACCGGAAGCGGCAAGAGCACCAGCCTGTATTCCATTTTAAAGGTCGTCAATAAGCCGGACATCCACATTATCACGGTGGAAGACCCCGTCGAATACCGCATTGAAAAAATCCGGCAGGTCCAGTTAAACCGCAAGGCCGGCATGTCTTTTGCCAGCGGCCTGCGGTCGATCCTGCGCCAGGACCCGGATGTCATCATGGTTGGTGAAATTCGTGATTCTGAAACCGCCTCTCTGGCGGTGCAGGCCGCACTGACCGGGCACATGGTTTTCAGCACCCTGCATACCAATGACGCATCGGGCGCCATCACACGCTTCATTGATATGGGCATCGAGCCATTTCTGGTGGCATCAACCATGACAGTTTCATTTGCACAGCGGCTGGTTCGAAAGGTGTGCCCGAATTGCATGACCGGCTATGTGCCCGCAAAAGAAGCATTAGAAACCTGGGGAATCAACAATCGGAGGAACGCCAATTTTGTACAGGGTAAAGGTTGCTTTAACTGCATGCACACCGGCTACAAGGGCCGTACCGGCGTGTATGAGGTATTAATCATCGATGATGAGATCAAGGACCTGATCTTAAAGCGGCAATCTTCGCATACCATCCATCAGACTGCCCTGAAGTCCGGAAATTTTACTTCTCTGAAAGAAAATGCTGCCGAAAAAGTGATAAAGGGTATTACCACCCTGGAAGAAGCTTCATCGGCAGTGCTTCTGTAGCTCAGTGTTCGGGTGTCAGCAACCTGTCCTGCATTGCGTGGCTTAATTGATGAAACTGTTTAATTGGTTTAATTAGTTGAATTTGTTAAAGCGGACCAATTGAACGAATAGAACGAATCAAACCAATGAAACCGGCCTTTAGGCCTTTGATCGTTGAACGCGAGGGGAACCATGCCAAAGTTTTCATATCAGGCCATTACCGAAACCGGCAGCACGATCTCCGGTGTGATCGAAGCCGAATCCCAGGAGAGTGCGAGCAGTA
>Ga0209742_10000834_pt1 | contig 15393 bp, 17 predicted proteins | sample DeeMarSeWOR38_10_FD_187462 | JGI IMG/M metagenome (GOLD analysis project Ga0209742, IMG submission 187462) | Marine sediment microbial communities from White Oak River estuary, North Carolina - WOR-3-8_10 (SPAdes) (version 2) | ecosystem: Environmental > Aquatic > Marine > Intertidal zone >... | reverse complement strand
CCAGTTGGTTTGCGCGAGCGGGAATAACTCAGTGGTAGAGTGCAACCTTGCCAAGGTTGAAGTCGCGAGTTCGAATCTCGTTTCCCGCTCCATTTTTTTGCACCTTTTTTCACTGGAACGGTTCGACTGTTGTCGAGCCTTTTTTTATTGACAGATTAAGGATATCGCAATATAAATTAAAAGTTTGTTCGCGTGTTGGGATTTTGCGTTCCGGGACACAGTTTCTTGAGCCAAAATATTTTTGACAGAAAATTGTCAGAGGTTGATTCTTCAACCTTTTGAAGATCTATATTTGACCTTTGTTGAGGACTTTATCATGAAAACCTATCATACTCCGGTTAGGGAGATTGAAAGGAAATGGTTTGTAGTGGATGCCGAAAACAAGGTGCTTGGGCGCCTGGCATCTGAAATTGCAACACGGTTACGCGGTAAGCATAAACCGAACTTTTCTCCCCATATGGATGTTGGTGACTTTATAGTAGTGGTTAATGCAGATAAGGTTAAGCTGACAGGCAATAAGCTTGACGATAAAGTTTATTATCACCACAGCGGCTATATGGGAGGCATTAAAGCAAAGACCGCCAAAGAGGTACTTGAGAAGAAGCCTACCGAGCTTCTCAAGATGGCGGTAAAAGGCATGCTGTCCAAAAACAGCTTGGGTCGCAAACAACTGAAGAAGCTCAAGATATATACAGGTGGTGATCATCCGCATGCTGCGCAGCAACCTGAGACGCTTGAAATTTGATGACTTCATAAAGAAACGAAGATCATCAGCAGGGCCTGATAAAACAATAAATTAAAGGTGCAATATCTATCGGCAGCAAGCTTTTTACGAGGCCGATACATAATAAGTAAAGTACAGAGATTGATGGAGAGCAACTAATGGCTGAAAATAGATTTTACGCTACCGGCAGAAGAAAAACGGCTGTGGCTAGAGTATGGCTCAAACCGGGGGCGGGAAATATCGAGGTTAATAAGCGGACGGTTGAGGAATATTTTGGCGGTGGATTTTTACGGCATAAAATTGAAAAACCCTTTGCCACAACTGAAACACGGGAGCAATATGATGTCTTTGCTACCCTGAAAGGTGGTGGCAAGAATGCTCAGGCAGAAGCTCTGCGCCATGGTATTTCCAGGGCCTTGCTGGAGGTTAATCCTGAATACCGGCTGACCTTGAAGAAAACAGGACTACTGACCAGGGACCCGAGAGCCAAGGAAAGAAAGAAGTATGGCCAGAAAGGGGCCAGGGCAAAATTCCAGTTCTCGAAACGATAAAATTTATTTTACGGTTCCAAACCCCTTATACATTGTACAGGGGAAGACACTTTACGGTTGTCTTCCCCTGTTTTTTTTTGTTTATATGCTGAGGGAGGTACGGGTGACAGTTTTCTTCACAGCTGTTTGTGGCCCTGTCAATGAAAGGGATTGACATGATAAGCTGGAATGTTTTTATAGATGTCAAGCTGTGCTGCCGCCCTTGAAATGCTTTGGCAAAAGAAGGGTGGATGCCGCCTGGGAGCAAGACCTTTACGCGCATAGTCTGTCTGCCAAATTGTTTTGCGTGCTAAAGGAAACCATAAGGAAAACATAATGATGAGGACAAAGATTTTAAGGAGGCAAGTACAATGATCCGTATCGGAATCGTAGGAGCATCCGGTTACACCGGGGTAGAACTGGCGCGTCTGCTCTGTAATTGCCCAGATGTCAAACTTACAGCCGCCACCTCGCGCCAATACAACGGTAAAAAGCTGGCGGAAGTATATCCCAATCTTGCCGGTATGGTTGACATTGTCTGTGAAGATTTGCAGACAGAAGAGCTGGCGGACCGGGCTGATTTATTTTTTACGGCAGTACCACACCAGACTGCTATGGCAATTGTTCCTGACCTTTTGCAGGCGGGTAAAAAGGTTGTGGATCTTTCAGCAGATTTCAGGATCCACGATGCAGCTGTATATGAAAAGTGGTACCAGAAGCATACCGCCCAGGAATACCTTGCTGAAGCAATATACGGCCTGCCGGAGCTGCACCGGTGGCAGATTACAGAAGCCAGGCTGGTTGCAAATCCCGGCTGTTATCCAACCAGCGTTATCCTGGGAGTCGCTCCATTGCTGCAGGCTGGGGTCATAGAACCTGAAACCCTGATAGTTGATGCCAAGTCCGGTGCTTCCGGAGCCGGGCGGGCAGCCCAGACCGGGACACTTTTTTGTGAAGTGACCGAAGGGTTTAAAGCATACAAAATAGCGGCACACCGGCATACACCTGAGATGGAACAGGAAATAAGCCAACTCTGCAAAAAGCCGATTGCCATTTCTTTTACACCCCACCTTCTGCCCATGTCTCGGGGTATTCTCAGCACGATCTATGCAACGCTGAGCAAGGACATGACAGATGGAGAGGTGAAGGAACTGTACCAGGAATTCTACAAGGATGAACCCTTTGTCAGGCTGTGTGAAGCAGGAGCATTCCCGGCAACACAGTTTGTCCGGGGATCAAACTTTTGTGATCTAGGCTTTAAAACTGATAACCGTACCGGTAGAATAATTGTTCTTTCGGCAATTGATAACCTGGTGAAGGGGGCTGCCGGGCAGGCAGTGCAGAATATGAACCTCATGTGCCAACTGCCTGAGACCAAAGGGCTTCTCTCTGTACCTCTTTTCCCGTGAGCCAAAAAAGAAATATAAAACTGCTCTTGGCCTTTGATGGAACCGGATATGCCGGCTGGCAAAAGCAGAAATCTGAAGAGACAATTCAGGGGGTCATTGAAGACAGGCTTCGGGTTATGACCGGGGAGTCCTCCTGTCTTCATGGAGCCGGCAGAACCGATGCCGGTGTTCATGCGCTGGGTATGGTAGCAAATTTTGAAACAGGGACCGATATTCCTTGCCAGGGTTTTGTCAAGGGTTTGAACAGCTTATTACCCAGAGAGATAAGGATACTGGACGCTAACGTGGTTGCGGCCGATTTTCATGCCCGGCGGAGTGCCAGGGCCAAGACTTACTGGTACAACCTGTCTAACGGACCGGTACAGCTGCCGACAAAACGTCTCTACTGGGCCCATTTTTTTAAGGAACTTGATTTTGCGGCAATTGAAGCGGGATTGGAGCAAGTATCCGGAACCCATGACTTTTCAAGTTTTGAGGGTTCCGGTTCCCGTGACCCGGAATGTAGCGGCCGGGGTGCTGTGCGTACCATATTTGAGGCCGGAATCAAGAAAATGGGGGAAGAAAATTATCATCGATTTATCATAACCGGTGACGGCTTTTTACGTCATATGGTAAGAAACATTATCGGTACCCTGCTTGAGGTAGGGCAGGGCAAATTGATACCATCTGAGGTGGCCGATATTTTGGACGCCAGGGACAGGTCGGCCGCAGGACCCACAGCTCCGGCCTGCGGCCTTTTTTTGAAAGAGGTGCTTTACGGGTAGGACAAATTAATTTAATGGATATGGAGAATTCTAGGGCTGTCACTCTCCAACCTAAAATTATTTGATTATTGAACAGAAAATCGATTAAAGCCGTTTATTTATCTTGATATTAATTCAGCACATTACGCTTGTGATGTGACTTTTGAGGAATATTGCACAGAAAGGAATCCTGACATGACACCGTTTGCTGAGCTTAGCACCGCTGATTTACAGGCACTTAAGGAAAAACTGTTTGACCGCTACACTGCTTTTCAGGAGAAAAAGCTCACATTGGATATGACCCGTGGTAAACCAAGTCCTGAGCAGCTGGATCTTGCCATGGATATGCTGGCCGGAGATATAAGTCGTGAATATCGTTCACCGGGCGGCTTGGATTGCCGCAATTATGGCGGTCTAGATGGCATCAAAGAAGCCAAAGCCCTTTTTGCCGATTATCTTGAAGTTGCTCCTGATGAAATAATCGTCGGTGACAGTGCAAGCCTGAAAATGATGCATGATACCATAATGGGGGCGCTGATCTACGGTGTTGCTGACAGCAGTCAACCCTGGGGAAAACTTGATAGGGTTAAATTTCTCTGTCCCAGCCCGGGCTATGATCGGCATTTTGCCGTCTGTCAATATTTGGGGATTGAGATGATAACCGTTGAGATGGGCACGGCTGGACCTGATATGGACACCGTTGAGAAACTTGTCGCTGCCGATGAAGCGATCAAGGGTATATGGTGTGTTCCCAAATACAGTAATCCGACAGGAATCACCTATTCTGATGCTGTGGTCGATCGATTGGCCTCCATGCCGACAAAGGCCGGGGATTTCAAAATATTCTGTGATAATGCCTATGCTGTGCATCACCTTACAGAGGCCGGTGATCCGCTGAAAAATATGTTAGCAGCCTGCAAGGATGCAGGCAACCCGGACAGGGTTTTTCTCTTCGGCTCAACATCCAAGATAAGCTTTGCCGGATCAGGAGTGGCCATGATGGCGGCAAGCAGAAAAAATATTGAATTTATCCTGAGCAAGATGCAGTTCCAGACCATTGGCCCCAATAAGCTGAACCAGCTGCGGCATGTACTGTTTTTTAATGATGTTGCAGGAATAAAAGCACATATGAAAAAACATGCTGCAATCCTGAAACCCAAGTTTGACGCAGTCCTGGATGTGTTGGAAAAGGAACTTGCAAGCTGCGACATAGCATTATGGAGCAAACCCAATGGCGGCTATTTTATCAGTATTGATACGCTTCCAGGCTGCGCCCAGGAAGTTATCAATAAAGCTGCTGCTGCGGGAGTCAAACTGACCCCTGCAGGGGCTACCTTTCCCTATGGTAAGGATCCGGAAAACAGAAATATCCGTATTGCCCCCTCATTTCCTTCTGCTGCAGATGTCAGAACCGCAATGGAGCTAGTGGCAATCTGCATTCAGCTTGTAAGCATTGACAAGCTGTCGGGTGCATTCTGATAAATGAGCCCCAGGCCAACAGTATTGTTTTCTCGGACCTGTTAAAAATGGTTATTTTGGTAATGGGTAAAAATACCTAATTGGCTGCAGTTGTGCACAGGTGAACAAATTTCCAATTTTGCCTATCAATTTTTGACTGATACATTGTGGTACTTTGCTTTACTGTCAAGGCTTACCAGCTGGGAATTTTTTCTAAAATCAACCTTAGTTTGTCCTTGACAAGGGGTAGTGTTTGAATTATTTAACTGCCGCTAAGCGGACGTGTAATCTTGCTACCTTAACCAAGGAGCTTTAGAGTGGCAGAACAACCCATACTAGATCATCTGTACGTGGCCGCCTTTTTCCTGGGCGGTCTTCTTATGGCAGTGGGACCATTTATTATTGCCCACATATTTGCCCCCCGCAGTACCCGTAACATTTCAAACAAGACCAAGCAATCTATAGAATGCGGCGTTGAACCAATCGGCGATGCCTGGATCAGGTTCGGCATTGTTTACTACCTCTATGCCTTGATTTTTCTTGCCTTCGACGTTGACATTCTTTTCCTGTTTCCAGTCGCCCTGGTCTATGACAGCGGCTTTGTAATTCGTGATTTTGTTGAGATTCTCATTTTCGTCGGCATCTTATCGCTGGCATTAGTGTATGCATGGATAAAGGGAGTGTTTAAGTGGGAACGCAAGACGTACAGCCCCCAATAATTCATTTTGATAGCCTGGACAAGATCCTGTCTCTGGGGCGGGCTAATTCACTGTGGCCGATGACTTTCGGTCTGGCCTGCTGCGCCATCGAGATGATGGCCACAGGCGCGTCACGTTTTGATCTGGCCCGTTTCGGGGCGGAAGTATTCAGGCCGTCTCCCAGGCAGTGCGATGTCATGATCGTGGCAGGGACCATCTCCAAGAAGATGGAGCCTGCGGTGAAAACACTTTATGACCAGATGCCGGAACCCAAGTGGGTTATTGCCATGGGAAACTGTGCCATTTCAGGCGGTCCGTTTGTCTTTGAAGGCCAGTACGGCATCGTCGAGGGTGCGGATAAATTTCTGCCGGTTGATGTCTATATTCCGGGCTGCCCTCCCAGGCCGGAAGCTCTTATAGAAGGCATTTTGGAACTTGAAGAAAAGGTCACCGGTTTCCGGAGATGGCCACGGGTGGAGGCCAAATAAGAAATGCTGCTGACAAAGATCAAAGAGGCCCTAAACAGCCTGTACGAAGATATTCAGGCGGAACCGGAGGCGGCTGAAGCTGCCGAGACTGAAGCAAAAGCTGAAGAGGCTGCTCCAGAAGCGCAGGCTGAAGAAAGTAAACCAGTTGAGCAGGAAGAAGGAGCCGAGGCTGAAGCTGCAGCAGAACCACCACCCCCGCCAGGGCCGAGAGAAACGGATTACAAGGCCAAAGGCTATCATCTTGATGTTGACTTGCCCCCTGAAAAGGTGGTAGCAGCTGCCGAGATCCTCAACCGGGAAAATTTCTTCATTGAGGCCATCACCGGTGTTGACTGGATCGATGATCAGCAGCTGGAAGTAGTCTATGATTTTAACCATTTTGATGAACTTTGCCGGGTCGTAGTCCGTACCAGACTCGACCGTAACAATCCCGAAGTACCGACCATTTCCCATATTTATCAGGGTGCAAACTGGCACGAAAGAGAAACCCATGATTTTTTCGGCATTATATTTACCGGCCATCCAAACCTTGAACCGCTGCTCTTGCCGGAAGATGCTGATTTTCATCCACTGCTTAAGGATTTCAAGGCATGAACGGATTACTGCAACAAGATCTGAATCAGGAAACCTTTACCATTAACCTGGGTCCGCAGCATCCTGCAACCCATGGCGTGCTCCGGGTTAAGCTGGTGATGGACGGTGAATATATCGTCGAGGCGGAACCGGTTCTTGGCTATATCCACCGCATGCATGAGAAAATGGGGGAAAACAGGACCTGGGCCAAGTTTCTGCCCAATTGCGGTAGAATGGATTACCTTTCGGCCCTGTCATATAATCATGGTTACGTTGCAGCCGTTGAACGGGCGGCAGGGATTGAAGTTCCTGAACGGGCAGAATACCTGCGGGTTATAACCGTTGAATTGAACCGCATTTCCAGCCATCTTCTGTGGTTTGGTGCCTTTGTCCTTGACCTCGGAGGATTCACCCCGCTGCTCTATGCCTTTGATGACCGTGAACAGATCCTTGACCTGCTGGAATCCGTTACCGGTTCCAGACTGACCTATTGCTATTTCCGTTTTGGCGGCGTTTACAACGATATCGACGATTCTTTTATCACAGGCACGAGGGAGTTCATCAAGCGCTTGCGGAAAAGGATGCCCATGTATGACGCCCTGGTCACAAAAAATGTTATTCTTATCAAGCGATTGAAGGACATCGGCCCCATCTCCAAGGATATGGCGCGCCGTTACGGAGCCACAGGTCCGGTCGCCAGAGGGTCGGGCATTAATTTTGATGTACGCAAGCATGAACCCTATTCGGTGTATTCTGAATTTGATTTTGATATCCCGGTATATGAGGAGGGAGACTCTATGGCTCGTTATATGGTACGCATGGACGAAATAGAACAGTCCATGCGTATCATAGAGCAGGCGCTGGACAAGTTGCCGGAGGGAGAGATACAGCCGAAAAAGGCCGTCAAATTGGTTAAACCGGAAAAAGGTGATTACTACCATGCGGTTGAAGCTGCCCGCGGCTCTTTTGGCGTGCGCGTTGTCAGTGACGGTACCAATCAGGCCTATCGCCTGAAGCTGCGCTCGCCAACCTATTCCAACCTGAGTCTGTTTGGCGAAGCCAGCCGAGGCATGCTGCTGCCCGATGCCCTGGCACTCATGGGAAGCCTTGACCTGGTAATTCCGGAAATAGACCGGTAGTTTCGTTGCAGCAGGCCGAAACAGGCTGCATAAGATAAACTTAAATGAAAAGGACGTAAAAGATAACAATGCCTGAACCGTTCAGAGTGATCCTTTTTATTATTTTCGTCATGGCCTTTGCCGGGCTCAATGCCGCCTATCTCGTCTGGTGCGAAAGAAAAGGAGCCGGACATATCCAGCGTCGTATCGGCCCCAAGGAGGTCGGCCCGTTCGGACTTCTGCAGCCCATAGCTGACGGCATCAAGCTCATGACCAAGCAGCTTTTTCTGCCCAAAGGCGTCGATCCGATCCTGTTCATGGTGGCACCGCTCATGGTCATGGTGCCGGCTATCATGAGTTTTATGGTTATACCGTTCAGTGAAACCTTTGTGGCCCGTGAAGTGAATATCGGCCTGCTCATGATCTTCGCCTTTGCTTCGGTCAATGTTCTCGGCTTGCTGCTTGGCAGCTGGGGCTCGGCCAATAAGTATGCGGTAATTGCCGGGGCACGCTGTGTTTCTCAGAACATTGCCTATGAAATACCCATGCTGATCACGGTGATTACCATGGTTATGGTCACCAACACCATGAACCTCAATGAAATTATCAGGTCACAGGGAGGTTGGTTCTTTCACTGGCATATCTTCCGGCTTGATATGAGCCTGTTGATGCCGGTGTCCTTCCTGATCTTCTTTGTCTGTTCTCTGGCAGAGACAAACAGGGCACCATTTGACATGGCCGAAGCCGAAAGCGAGCTTATCGCCGGTGCCTATACTGAGTATCCTGGCATGGGCTTCGGGGTTTTCTTCATGGGTGAATATGCCAATATTGTTATTGGCTGCGCCCTGACAACTATCCTTTTCCTGGGCGGCTGGCAGTCACCGTTCCCTTTCAATCCCGCTGGTTTTCTTGGTGTAGTCTGGGGGCTGTTCTGGTTTTTTCTTAAACTCTATGCCCTGATTTTCACTGTTATCTGGATACGCTGGACCTATCCGCGGACCCAGTTTTATGAGTTGCTCAACCTTTCCTGGAAAGTGTTGATCCCAATTTCGTTGTTTAACCTGATACTGACAGCTTTGCAGATAAAGATTTTTCCCTGGCTGTAATTGAAAGGTTCGTTGACTATGAGCGGTTATTTTAAAGAATTGATCAGCGGTACAAAAAGTCTCTTTATTGGTCTGGGGATCACCGCCAAATATTTCATGGAACCGGTTGTGACCATGCAGTATCCGCATGAGCATGTGGAAATGACTCCCAGGTTTCGAGGGCACATCGAACTTATCCCTGATGAAGAAACCGGTGAACCCAAATGTGTTGCCTGCGGCATGTGCGAGAAAGGCTGCCCGTCCGGATGCATCACTGTTGCTGGTGAAAAACGCGAAGGTGTCAAGGGCAAGGTCGTAAGCAAGTACATCCTTAATTTCACGACCTGCAGTCTCTGCGGCCAGTGCGTGGAAAGCTGCAAGTTCGGGGCGCTCAGGTTTTCAAAGGATTACAATCTCGCCAGTACAAGAAAAGAAGATTTTATTTTTGATCTTATCAAACGGGTAAAGGAACAAAGTTGATGGTGCCTCTGTTTTCAGCTGAAGGACTTTCAAGTCTGGTATTTGTTTTCGTTGTAATAACAACGGTGTTTGGTGCTGTCATTGCAACGCAGTCTGAGCGTTTAATCAGGGCTGTTACCGGCCTCGCCATCTGCTTTATCGGTGTTGCCGGTATTTATTACTACCTGAACAGCCCCTTTGTCGCCCTGATGGAAATGTTGATCTACGTTGGCGCCGTATGCGTCACCATTGTTTTTGCCGTGATGCTTGCTGATCCGAAACCCGAGGCCGATGCAGGCAAGGGCAGCGTCTTCACCGGGCCTTTGAGTTTTGCCCTGGGCATCCTGCTTTTTTGGGGTTTGTCGGCTCTGGCCGGGAAAACTGCCTGGGTTCTGCCCTCTGGCAGAATAAATGACGGTTCCCTGGAAGAGGTGGGCAGGTCCCTGCTGACAAATTACAGCATGGCCTTTGAACTCATATCAGTAGTGCTTCTGGTGGCGATTATCGGTGCTCTCGTACTGGCACGTGGGGGCAGGACGCGGACAGGAGGAGAATCATGAGTATACCCGCTTTTGGCGACAGCCTTATCACCTACCTTATTATTGCGGCACTGCTGTTCGGCATAGGCTTTTATGGCCTGGTGCATCGGCGTACCCTGATCGGCATGCTGATTGCCGGGGAATTGATCCTGGCCGGCGCCTCCATAAATTTCATGGCCTTTAACAGGTTTCTGGCCCCGGATCCAACCGTAGGCCAGATATTCACCCTGTTTATCATGGGTATTGCCGCAGCTGAGGCTGCAATTGCCCTCAGTATAATTATTGCTGTGTACAGAAACTTCCGCACCATCGATGTTGAAGATGTGGCGGAATTAAAAGGATAGTTTGAGGAGAAGGGAAACTGGTCATGGAAATTGCTTCGTGTAAACCATTATATGCCGTTCTAGCCGCTTTAATCGGTTCGATCCTGGTAAGCATGGCAGGCCGCAAACCCAATTTCCGGGAGGGTTTGTCAACCGTTGCGGCAGTGATCATGTTCCTGATCATTGCTTCCATGGTGCCGGATGTGCTGGCAGGCAAAATGCTGAAATGCACGGTTTTCGATATTCTTCCAGGCCTGAGCGTCACCTTCAGGGTTGATGCCTTTTCCATGATATTCGCGCTGGCTGCCTCATTTCTGTGGATCATCGCGGTATTTTATTCCATGGGCTACATGCGGGGTCTGCATGAACATGCCCAGACCCGCTTTAACACCTGTTTTGCCCTGGCCCTGTTCGGAGCCATCGGTGTAGCCTTTGCTGACAATCTTTTTACCCTCTATCTCTTTTACGAGATCGTCAGTGTCTGCACCTATCCCCTGGTTGCTCACCACCAGGATGAAGAAGGCTATATGGGAGCCCGCAAATATATTGTCTACCTGACAACAACTGCGAAGGGTTTTATCCTGCCGGCCATGATCCTGATTTATGTATTGACCGGTTCCCTTGATTTTGCCACCAATATCAGTACGGGGATTTTCCCCCCGGGTGTAAACTCGACCCTGGTGACCATTCTGTATATCTGCTGCATTTTCGGCTTTGCCAAAAACGGTGTCATGCCTTTCCATCACTGGCTGCCCGGTGCCATGGTTGCGCCAACACCGGTCTCCGCCCTGCTCCATGCAGTTGCCGTGGTCAAGGTCGGCGTTTTTTCCACGACCCGCGTCATGCTCTATGTTTTCGGGGTTGACACCATGAGCGCTTTGAACCTTGGTGTGCCGACCGCCTACTTTGTTTCATTTACCATTTTGATGGCCTCGATAATTGCACTTTCCAAAGACAACCTGAAGGCCAGGCTTGCCTATTCTACGGTAAGCCAGCTTTCCTATATTATTCTCGGGGTGGCGCTTCTGACCCCGACCGCAATTGAGGGCGGCCTTATACACATTACCAACCATGCTTTTTCCAAGATCACACTCTTTTTCTGCGCCGGGGCAATTTACGTGGCCAGCCATAAGAAAAATATTTCTGAGATGGGCGGCCTGGGACGAACCATGCCTTTTACCTTTGCCGCCTTTGGTATTGCCTCGCTTTCCATGATAGGTGCTCCGCCGGTCGCCGGCTTTGTCACCAAATGGAAGCTCCTGGTGGGAACCATGGAAATGGAGTCCTATTACATCGGCATACTGCTTGTGCTCCTGGCCAGTACCTTATTAAACGTCGGTTATTTTGCCCCTGTAACCTATAAAGCCTTTTTCGGCAAGCGACCTCCCGGAGAAAAATATGAGGGTATAAAGGAAGCGCCGCTATCCATGGTCATTCCGATCATGATAGCAGCGATCATTTCGGTTCTCATAGGGATTTTTCCCGGATTCATGATGAATTTTGTGGACAGAGTGACACCGGATAATGTGGCGGTTGCCATGCCTCAATACATACCTGAGGGGGCACCTCCATTTATCCCGTCCGCCAGTGGGCATGGACCACCTGCTGCGGAGCATGGCGCACCCGCCGAAGAACATGGAGCGCCTGCTGTGGAACATGGAGAACCTGCCGCGGAGCATGAAACACCTGCCGCGGAGTATGGCGCACCCGCCGAAGAACATGGAGCACCAGCTGTGGAACACGGAGAACCAGCTGCAGAACAGGAAACACCTGCAGCGGAGCATGAAACACCTGCCACCACAGAGCAAGGCGCACCCGCTGAAGAGCATGGAGCTACAGATACCCCTCAGGAGCCACCACCTTCCGGCCACTGAGGCTGACCAAAATATGTAGGTTAATGGGATTTACAATGGTGATGATATGTTAGTTAACTTAATTGATTACCTGCGGGATCGGCTGAAGACGGTCATTCGGCTCTGTTATGTCATTCTGGGTCTGCTGGTAATTTATGATGTCACGTTTGTTGACAAGCATGCTGCCCATACCATGGCAGAAAAGATTCCGGGATGGTGGTCTTTTTTCGGTTTTGTCGCCTGTGTGCTGATCATCATTCTTTCCAAGTGGTACGGCCATGTAAAATGGTTCGGAAGCAAATTCAGAATAATGTCCCCTGAGGATTATTATGACAACTGATTTTATACATCCAGGATTTGTATTGATCTTCGGGGCCCTGCTGCTGCCCTTTGTGATGGGGCCGTTACGCAAGCCCTATCTCATACTCATGCCGATCGTGGCTTTTGCCTGTGTCCTTAATATGGAAAACGGCACCTATGGGGTTGTGCAGTTCATGGACTGGGAGCTGACCTTCGGCCGGGTTGATGCCTTAAGCCAGGTATTTGGCTACATTATGACGCTCATGTGCATCATCGGCTCCATGTACGGCCTGCATGTGAAAGACCCCAAGGAACATATGGCTGCCTGGATGTATGTCGGCGGTTCTCTGGGGGTCATTTATTGTGCTGACTATATTACGCTCTTTATATTCTGGGAACTGATGGCATTTTCCTCTGTTTTTCTGGTCTGGTTCCGCAAGCGCAAGCAATCACTGCCCACCGGTTTCAGGTACCTTCTGGTTCACACTGCCGGTGGCCTGATTTTGCTGGCCGGTTTTGTCCTGCGCTACAAGGCGACAGGAGCGCTTGACTTCAACCTGCTAGACGTGGACCACCCGGCGCTCTATACCTATCTGATTATGGTGGGTTTCATTCTGAACGCAGCTGTACCGCCGTTTCATGCCTGGCTGCCCGATGCTTACGGCGAAGCCACGGTCTCCGGCGCCGTATTCATGTGTGCCTTTACCACAAAAACTGCAGTATATGCCCTGGCCCGCGGTCTGGCCGGACTCGACATCCTGATCCTGCTCGGCGTGATCATGGCGCTCTATGGTGTTGTGTACGCGGTGCTCGAGAATGATTCCCGACGGCTGCTGGCCTATCACATTATCAGTCAGGTCGGCTACATGGTTGCCGGTGTCGGTATCGGTACCCAGATGGCAATTAACGGCGCCTGTGCCCATGCTTTTGCCCATATTCTCTATAAGGGGTTGTTGTTCATGGGTTGTGGTTCCGTCCTCTATATGACCGGCAAGAGTAAGTTCAGTGAACTGGGGGGGCTCTATAAGAAAATGCCATGGGCCTTTGTCTTTACCCTGATCGGAGGTTTGTCGATCTCCGCCTTCCCGCTCTTTTCAGGATTTGTCAGCAAGTCGATGATTGTCTATGCCGGCTTTGAGGAGCACCTGTACTGGGCCGCATTTCTGCTGACCCTGGCCTCAGCCGGTACCTTTCTGCACACCGGGCTGAAGGTGCCTTATTTCATCTGGTTCGGTAAGAACAACTGTTCCAAGGAGACCTGGGAAAAAGCGGCGGATCCTCCATGGAACATGAACGTTGCCATGGCCGTTGCATCATTTCTCTGTATTTTCATCGGCAGCTACACCCCGTATCTTTATAAAATGCTGCCCTATCAGAATGAGGCTGCTGATTATGCCCTGCATGTCTATTCATCCTATCATGTCTCAGAATCGCTCCAGATCCTGCTGTTCACAGCCCTGGGCTTCTTCCTGCTCATCAAGAAGCTGACACCGGAACCAACGATCAGCATAGATATGGACTGGTTTTACCGTATGGGTGGCAGAGGATTTTTCTGGTTAGCCAGAAAACCGATCCAGACCTTTGACACCTGGTTCGGAGAGGTTTACCGGACAGTGGGACTCTACCCCTTGATGACAACCGCCAAATTCTGGTCCTGGTTCGACTGGCACGGCATTGACGGGTTTGTGGATGGACTGGCGCGCCTGGTGCGTTCCATAGGCACGAAGTTGCGGACCGTGCAGAACGGCAGGCTGCAGTACAACATATACTATGCGGTTTCAATCGTCGCCCTGTTGATCGTTGCCTACGTGTTCGGTTGATATGATTATTGCACTAACTTTCTGAAAAGATTAATTTTTTAGTATAAAACGACAAAAAACAAGGGAAACAGGAAATGTACGATTTTCTGATCATGAATACTCTGGGATACCCCATTTTAAGCCTGCTGGTCTTCCTGCCGCTTATCGGAGTCATCCCCCTTCTTATTCTGAAGAACGACGAGGCGGCCAAATACTGGACCCTGGTGATAACCCTTGTGATAGCATTAGTTTCCCTGCCGCTTTACTTCAAGTTTGACAGAACAACTGCCCTGTACCAGTTTGGCGAACACCATGCCTGGATCCCGATGTGGGATATCAACTATACCCTGGGCATTGACGGCATCAGTTTGCTCCTCATCCTGCTGACCACCCTGCTTATGCCCCTTTGCGTTCTCTGTTCCTGGCGGTATATCACCACCCGGGTGCGGCCTTTTTTCGCCTGTCTGCTGATCATGGAAACATCCATGCTCGGCGTCTTCATGTCCCTTGATTTTGTGCTCTTCTACATCCTCTGGGAGGCCATGCTCATCCCCATGTATCTCCTGATTGCCATATGGGGCGGCCCCAGAAAGATCTATGCCTCAATCAAGTTCTTCCTCTATACCCTGGCAGGCTCGGTACTGCTTTTAGTTGCCATCATCGCCCTGTACCTGAAAAACGGGACCTTCAGCATCCCGATGATGATGGGGCAGGATTATTCTTCGGTTTTCCAGATTTATGTCTTCCTGGCCTTCTTCCTGGCTTTTGCCATCAAGGTCCCGATGTTCCCGTTCCATACATGGCTGCCGGCCGCCCATGTTGAGGCACCCACGGCTGGCTCCGTGGTGCTGGCCAGTGTTCTGCTGAAGATGGGGACCTACGGTTTCCTGCGGTTCTGTCTCCCCATTACGCCGGAGGCGAGTGTTACCTTCATGCCGTTTATTCTCTGGCTTTCGATAGCGGGCATCATCTATGGCGGCTTTACAGCCCTGGCCCAGCAGGACATGAAGAAACTCATCGCTTACTCCAGTGTGGGCCACATGGGTTTTGTCACCCTGGGGATCTTCGTCTTCAACGCGCAGGGCATTGAAGGCGCCATCCTGCAGATGATAAACCACGGTGTCACCACAGGGGCTCTCTTTATCCTGGTCGGCATGATCTATGAACGAACGCACAGCCGTGAACTGGCACTGGCTTCCGGAGTAGGGAAATTTATGCCGATCTATGTGATTTTTCTTGGCTTTTTCTCCCTGTCTTCACTGGCATTCCCCGGCACCAACAGTTTTATCGGTGA
>Ga0209742_10000829_pt1 | contig 15426 bp, 12 predicted proteins | sample DeeMarSeWOR38_10_FD_187462 | JGI IMG/M metagenome (GOLD analysis project Ga0209742, IMG submission 187462) | Marine sediment microbial communities from White Oak River estuary, North Carolina - WOR-3-8_10 (SPAdes) (version 2) | ecosystem: Environmental > Aquatic > Marine > Intertidal zone >... | reverse complement strand
TGCGGGTTCCGCACAACTATTTTCTCGGGATTTCGCACGATCGCAGTTACCTGATGACCCCGTGCTAACGCTTCATCGCGAATGAACGCTCCAATCTGCCCACTTGCTCCAATAATTGCTACCTTCATAACGTTAATCCTCCCATTTGATGATTTGTGCTCCCGTGAGTTTTATCACACGAGAATTAATTATACCTATTATACAACAGCAATAGTCTGAGACATAATGCTTGATTTGTAGCAGTCTTGACCTGCATGTGTCCCCGGAAATCAAGATAGATTAATCGAAGCGCAACGATGCAACCTTTCTGAATCTGTTACATTTTATTATAAGGGAAGAGGAGATGAAAAGAAGTACGTTATTCTGCGTTGTTCTTGCGGTCGTATTCTTTGCAGTTGCCCTGTTCAGTTACTTTTATGAATCGAGGTCAACCGGGATTCTGCCGGTGATAACATACCCATTACGTGATTACACCGTTGTGTTCGCAATCATCGGCGCAGTTCTTGCGTCCTGCGGTATCTTCATTCAGAAAAGAAGAGAGAACAGATGATCTTCAAGTTCCTCATGGCTTTTCTGCCTATGGGCTTCGTAGCAAAGATTTTAGGCGAGGTAGTTCACGAGGTCATGGGCCATGGTCTATTCGTCGTGCTGTTTGGTGGAAGAATAACTAACATAAATATCTCTTTACTATGGCCTCACAAGCTGTCAAGCATTGGATTCTCAGCCCCACTTGGTGGTTTCCAGCCCTGGCAGGAGGTTCTAGTCGATGGAGGCGGGATCATTATGTGCCTAGTAGTCTCCTTTATATTACAGCTAATTTTATTGTTGAACTTGTCGAAAAAGGGAAACTGGTTGGTTTCATCGATGCTTTTCTGGCTGGCTTTTTGGACATTAATAAACCCGGCCGGATATCTTGTTATAGGGGGCATAGAGCCGTTCGGTGATATTACCAACCTGATATCCGCAGGGGTCATGACTCAACAACTTGCCTTCATACTCGGACTCATATTATTTCTGGTCAATCTCTTTTCACTTTCCATAATACTGAGGAATGTGCTCAGGAAAGCCGGGATTAACGAAGATGCAAAATGGAGCATAGTTCTCTTCTGGCTCATAGTTCCCCTTCTGACGCTTTTCAGCGTTGCTGGCCTCGGGCAACCATTGATCATTGCTTTGTTAGGTTTTATACCTGTCCTGGCAGCTTATATCGGGCTTTTATTGCATAATGTAATCTTATCTCGTAGTAAGGATAGTGAAACGACCGCCTGAAGGAAGAAGAGTACTGCGCTAGTTTCCCTGAATCTATTCATCTTCCCACAAATACTACGGCACAGAATACCAGATATGTATCAGGTCTGATTGGCACGGTGTCAATAAAACTCACATTCGAGAAAAGGAAGTGCTACACTATGTAGAATAACGCTGTAGGCGGGTGGTGACCGGTACTATGAAATATTCTGTGATTCCATAAAAATACACTGATTTATAGATTTTATATAACCAGTGACCGCTGTTAAAAATCGTATTACCGCATTATTATTATGTGAATCCGTTAAATAAGGAGGAACTAATATGCCGGAGCTAGGTTTGGGTATCCCTTTCTGGGTCATTGTTTTGATATGGTTAGCCAAGGTTATTTTGTTGGTTTTCGTCTCTGCCTTACTGGCCTGGCTTGGAGTCAGAGCACTGGATGCTATTATCCGTCAGGTCCCTTATCGTGAGCGCATAGGCGAGAGCCCGGTGGCTGTAGGGTTATTCGTTGCAGGATTTTTCATCCTCATTGGCCTCGTTATCCACGGTGCTATTACTGCACTAACTGCGGTAACTGCTCCAATAATATGGTACATCTTCGATTTCAGGATGTGGGGGTTACTGGCTTTGAGCTTTGCGATAAGTCTATTGCTCGGAATAGCTTTATTCTATATCGTGGACAAACTAACACCCAAAATACCATTTGGCAGTATTTCCGATAACCCCTTAGCTGCAGGACTACATATTTTCGGCTATCTAGTCTTCTTTGGCTTAATCCTCCATGCGGCACTGACCGGACCGTTATGAAGAGAGTCTGTATTTTACTAGGTTTAATAACTCTTCTGTTATCAGCACTGGTAACAGCAGGCTATGCATCGGCATTTCCATCCCAGGATTTCCACACAAGAGGCGTCGATATCCTGGATGATTGGGAGATATGCAGAACCAGGGCTTATGATGAAGACGGCTTTTATCAATTAACCAGAACAGGGTTTCGTCCGGTAATAGTCTTTGAAAGCCTGGGTGACCAGGCTGGCGCAGCCTATAGCCTTGGTGAGCAGATTGCCGATAAATATCCAAACCCGGTACAGAGAGCAAAAGCAGTATTCCATTTTGTTCGTGATAGGGTGGAATATGCATCTGACGTAGATACGCTGGGCAGTGAAGAGTTTGCACAGAACGCCGACGAGTTGGCTGTAACCATTATAGAGGATGGAATCGGGCAAGGTGATTGTGAAGATATGACAGCATTACTGGCGGTTATGTATGAGGCCGCTGGATTGCGCTCGGCTATAGTGCTTCCCTCCGGGCACACCGCCGTACTGGTTTATTTACCCGACTACAACGAAGCCACCATTTTCTTTGAACTGGGAGATGAGCCAGGATGGGTCTGGGCGGAGGCTACCGGAAGGAACAACCCACTGGGTTGGGCACCCAAGGAGTATCTCGACACGGAAATTCCAGCTTACGAAATCCTTGCCGAAAGACCAGCTTATGAAATACCTACCGGGGCGGTAGCTCCGTTAATACCGCCTCCGGCCGCAGTGATAGCGTTTGCCGGGACACGTAAAGGAACATTTTACCCGCCCTATCTTTTTTTCATTGTAATTGGTCTATTGTGGCTTCTGTCATTGTTCAGACGGAGGCGAAGACGCTGAGCCGGTCTCCAATATACAACTTCAACGCTTTTATATTTCTGATCACAATATATCATTCTCGGTAGGTTCCATCAGTTCTATTGAGTGAATGTTACTGCAATCTTTGTATGTCAACCGTTACGCCAGCTTGATTTCGTGTATTACGCAATCCAACCTGCCGCTCAACGCAAAAAGTGTAGCGGCTACAAAAGGGGTAAAAGTTCTAAATTTCGGCAAGCGCTAGGTTGACTGCTGCCTCTGCGTGAAGCCGAGTAGTATCAAATATCTGAGTACTTACATCGCCAGCCTGAATGAGTAGGGGTAGTTCAGTGCAGCCAAGCACAATACCCTGGGCGCCCTGATCAACCAAATGCCCGATAATATCGCAACAAATACGGCGGGAGGATGCATTAATCTTTCCCTCACAGAGTTCATCGTAAATAATGTGATGGATAGTATCAATATCATCTTCTTCGGGTACAAGTACTTCTACAGAAAAGTGTTCTCGAAGCCTCCCCCGATAGAAAGACTCTTTCATTACAAACTTCGTTCCCAGTAAAGCTATCCGATGCATTCCTTGTTCCCTTACAGACTCACCAATTACATCAGTGATATGAAGCAGCGGTAGCCTAACTTCCTTTTCCACATCTTCAGCAACTTTGTGCATAGTGTTTGTGCAGATTAACAGGAAGTCAGCACCTGCTCGCTCAACAGCATTGCCTGCATCGATGAGAATACCGGCTAGATAATCCCAGCGGTCTTCGTGCTGAGCTCTTTGAATCTCATCGAAATCCAAGTTATAAAGAACCAGGCGAGGTGAGTGCAGGCCACCGAGCTTTCGGGCAAATGACTCATTGATAATCCGATAGTATTCCATTGTAGAATTCCAGCTCATGCCACCGATTAATCCAATGACCTTCATAAACCTCCTATCTATCTGTACAAACTACGGTCATCAACCGAGATATCCTGTACTTGATTACATCTCAGGCTTGGTTTGATCATAAATATAACATAATACAATACTACCAGTGTCGTTGTAATACCGGCGTAACAGGTTTGGCAAGCAGGAATACGAATTATAGGAGAACAACTTGCCATATTCCCAAGTATAGGAGTAAAATTGCGGGGAAACACCGGAGTACTGGAAACCGCCTACACCTTCACCCTCATTATGACCCCGTCAGTTTCCTGTGCCAAATAATAACGGACTGAATAGCTATGTTTAGCTGCGAGGACAATGAACACAGATAAACCTGATGAGCTTCATGAGACTACCGCACGTCTCGGTACAGAGCGGCTTAGCAAGCTGCTCATCCGCCTGAGTGCGCCCAGCATTGTCTCAATGGTAACTATCTCTCTATACCACCTGGCCGACACATTCTGGCTGGGCCAGCTTAGTTATCAGGCAATTGCCGCCGTAACTATCACTTTTCCTTTTTATATTGCCGTGGTCTCCATCGGTGTTGGCACGGGTGTTGGTGCTAATGCCCTAGCATCAAGGCGTTTCGGCGAAAGAAACGTCGAGGCAACAAACCAAGTGGCCGGACAGATCTTTCCATTGACTGCTGTATCCGGTGTTATTTTCACCATTATCAGCGTTTTATTTGCCAGGCCCGTAGCCATTCTACTTGGAGCTACGCCCGACATTTTAGGCCTGACGACAGAGTACCTTGTTTTCATAGGCTGGGGGATGCCATTTATTCTTTTTCGACTAATGTCGCGCAACGTTTTCCATGCAGCCGGGGACGCCGTTAAGCCGATGATTTTCACTGTTGTCGGGACCGTGCTCAATGCTGTCCTCGACCCATTTTTTATCTTTGGTTGGGGGCCCTTCCCGGAGATGGGCGTTGCTGGAGCCGGGTTGGCGACAACGATAACGGGGGGTATCGCTGCCATACTCAGTTTTTACTATCTGGTCGGTGGAAGATCTGTTTACAGGTTGAAGCTGCACCACCTTAAACCTAACCTTCCTATCATAAAACAGATTTACCGTGTGGGTTTACCATCGATTCTGATGGAATTTACGGAAACTATTGTGTTCATCTTGTTCAATCGGGTTGTAGCTGGTTTCGGTTCGATAGCACTGGCGGCTCTGGGAATCGGGATACGTATTATCGACCTCGCGTTTATGCCCATTATCGGTGTTGCCCATGGTCTTCTACCGATCGTTGGTTTCTGCCTGGGGGCACACCTCTGGAAGCGGTTGTGGTCAGCCGTCAAGCTAGCCTCCCTTAGCCTGGTGGTGTTGATGGGTGTTGCCACCGTCCTTCTGGAAGTTTTCGCTCCTCAAGTAATCACCATTTTTAATAACGACCCCGAATTACTGGCTATTGCCGTACCGGGGATGCGCATTATTGTTTCAACACTCATTCTGATGGGGCCGGTCATCATGTTCATTACCACTTTTCAGGGACTATCCAAAGGGTGGACCGCCATTTTTCTTACACTAGCGCGTGAGTTAATTTTCTTCATCCCGGCAATCCTCATCCTGCCACGTTACCTGGGACTAAACGGCGTCTGGCTATCAATCCCTATAGCAGACGTGAGTGGTACTGCCATCGCGGGATTTTGGCTCTACCGCGAATACCGCCGGCAGAAAAGCAGCGGCATCTGGGATAATGAACCGAGCACCGAGCCTGTACCGGAGTTCGCGACTGCAGATCCGCCTGTACCAGATTAATAGGTGTAAAGCCTATTACTCAGTGACAACAATCACCGATAGACAGACAGATATTTTCGGGCGTTCCTTTTAACAGCGATTGAAATGGAGCTTGTCTATTTCCTGCATCAGTTACTATATGAACAGTAAGATTGATAAAGAGGGACTATCTCCACTGGACAACTATGGATTCCCTTCGAAACAGACGAACCGCAGCTCGCAGTGAGACGAAATCTGCGATTCCAATCACCAGCGCCAGCAAAAGAATCAACGTAGGTGTGAACCAGACAATTCCAGTAACCTGAATACCAATAAGAGCCAGCACGGGGAAGATGATCAGTAAAGCCGTGTTCTGTGCGCCCCGGGGGTCTCTTGCCCGTGAAGAGCCGGTAACTCCCATCATGAAGCTGAGAATCGCAATAGCAGGTGTTAGGAGGAACAAGGTGAGAAACCATCCGGGCGTAACCACGAATCCGCTGACGTCTCCCCAACCCATCGCCGATATCACCAGTAATAAGACTCCCGCCGAAATCCAGGTCATCACAAGGGCCGGTATCGCTCCGGCCAGCGCCTTACCTAGTAAGAGTTCCCAAGTTTTGACCGGCGTCGCCAGGAGAGCTTCAAGGCTACCAGATAGCTTCTCGTCAACGATGCTGAAGGTCGACACGGTCATTGCAATCATGGTCGGGATGAGGAGCAGGAAAAAGGTGAATTGGCTGAGCAGAAGCACGAGAAGCTGCTCGTTACCTGGTAGCTGTGCTACCCCCGGTACAGCCGCCACAAGTTTCTGCAGGGCAATCTGAAACACTTGAGTGGTTAACATACTCTCGCCGGCAAACCTGAAAGCCAACCAGATGTAAAGTATCGCCTGCCCCACAACTAAAAACGGAACGAGCACTATAACAAGAGCGCTATTTGGATCGGTAAATAACAGTACCCACTCTTTAAGCAGAATGTTCCGAATATGCCTACGACTCATTCCCTTCCTCCTCACGAATCAGTCTTAAGTAAACTTCCTCCAGTGGGTATTGTTTTTCAGAAACGGTAATCACCCTGCCTCCTGCTTCTACAATTGCCTTAACCAGTTCAGGGCGGTTACGTTCCGAGTCGGTCAGCTCTAAAATAAGCTGATTTCCTTCCTCACGGACTTCCTGGACAAACGGGAGCCCTTTTGCCACATCCGTTACCTTTGTCTCTGATGTTTCCAGTTGTACGATTATCTGGCGGCGAAAGAAACGTCGCCGCAAAAGATCGGGGGTATCTAAAGCCAGGAGCCTAGTATGAAGGACAGCAATACGGTGGCATAGCATTTCCGCTTCATTGAGATTATGGGTAGAAAGGAAGATTGTGTGTCCTTCTTTACCAAGCCTGCGTATCATTTCACGCACCTCTGTAGCCGCCTCGGGATCCAGTCCGGCAGTCGGCTCATCGAGAAACAGGACCTTTGGCTCATGCAGTAGAGCCCGCACCAGCGCCAGCCTATGCTTCATACCCTTGGAGAAAGTGCCTACCCTGTCATTGCAGCGCTCCCAGAGCCTTACGAGTTTTAGATACTTTTCCACTTGCTCCGAGGGCGACTGGATAGATGAATAGAAACCGGCGAAATATTCCAGGTTACGCTTTGCGCTAAGCCGACTGTAGAAACCAGGCGTCTCGGTGAGTATCCCAATTACCTCATGCAGTTGCTCAACATCTCGGTCGGTTCTATGATCGGCTACGATGGCATAACCTTTCGTGGGCGCAATCATTCCGGCTAACATCCGAATAGTGGTTGTTTTTCCAGCTCCGTTGGGGCCCAGAAAGCCCAATATCTCACCAGCTTCAACTGTCAGAGTCAGATCTTCGACTGCGATGGTTTTCCCAAAATTTCGAGAAAGGTCAAAAGTCTCAATTATTGCCATGCTATCCTGCAATTCCCGTGTGCTTCTCGAGATTATGATGTCCGCTCTTTCGCGAAATAGGCTGGGTGTAAGCAGTACAATCTGTCATCCAAATAAACTGACGTATTTAATAGCGTACGTCTAGGTAATGCAATATTACAGTAACCACTAATAAAATAATTGCATTTCTTGACATAACACATAATTTGTTATAATTCTAAATCGGTATGGTGTGTTCGGAATTTCTGCGCTTTCTCCTGCGGACGACCAGATATATTATGGCAGTGATAATAACTACCAGTATTGAGAGCAGCCACCCTATCAAGGGAAAAGTCCACACTTTAGTGATGCGCCCGCCAACACCGGAATAGTAATCGGGGACCTGCGGTATACAATCCTCTCCAGGCGGTTGGGCTGCAGCGTAGATCTCCACCGCCTCCCATAGTTTCAGCTCCCTACCATCGGCATGACGTATTATCAGTTCGTCCAGTCTGTCTGGTGGTACCGAATCTCCATCAGCGTATTTAGGTACTATCTCCAGTTGAGGCAGCATGTCTGTTACCAGGGGCAGGAAGAGCAGGAGGTAGGCGTTGGTGACCAGATGGTACAACTCTTTGTCTCCGCGCTCCAAGGCAATGTAATCTTCATCGTTTACAAATTGAATTCCATCACCCGTATAGAGCTCTGCTCTGGTGACCGCACGCATCGTGGGAACAGGCAGGTCTACGAAAGGCACAGTCAGCAGCACTGCATTGGCTGGGTTATAGCTGTACCGCAGTCCGGAGAAGTGTAGAAAATAGGAATCTCCCATGAACTCCTGCAATAATATGGTTATCTCCAGCACGCGGCGCACCTCTTCGCCGGTGAGATAGACGGACGCGATCGGGCAACCCGGGTAGCTGTTGAGTCCGCGTCCCACACTTGTAGATTCGATAATCTCGTAGAAAGAAATATTTCCTGCAGAGTATTCCATAGTGCCTGGGGAGATACTACTCCGGATGTTGCCATTAGCCTGACCTGCTATGTCAACTTTTTCGCCCGTAAATTCCTGGGCGACAAAGCGCATGGCATCTGCGACGAAATTACCCAGCGCAGTTTCAGTAAAGGGCGGAAGGTTGGACAGGACAAAGTCAGACCTGGCTACCGTACTCATAACATCGTCAAATTTGCCATTGGTCACTTCCATGACATAGGCGTTCAAATCGAGAGTATGTTTCTCGACCAAGGCATCGATTTGTGGTTCACAGGCAAAGCTACTGTCAATGGGAATAAGAAAGGGGTGATTGCTTTCTTCGTTGCGCACCCGCACATTGTCCGTATCGGGGTCATACGCCAGTTCCAGTTGCCCCAGGTACATTCCCAGTGAACCAGCCTGGACGATGATGGTTGTACCCTGCCAGACCGGCTCATGCAGCGCGGTATGACAGTGCCCCCCTACAATTATGTCGATCCCAGGGACCTTTTTTGCCAGCTCCCTATCCTCCTCTACGCCGGAGTGACTTATGGCCACAATGACATCGGCGCCCTGCTCTTCCAGTTCATCCACCATCTGGCGGGCTGTTTGGTGTTGGTCTAAAAACCGTACTTCTCCGCTGTCACCCATTGCCAGGACGGCATCTTTGCCTACGATGCCGAAAACTCCTACTTTCAAGCCGTTTTTAAGTTCAAACATACCCGTGTTACTATAAAGACTCCGGACAGCCAGCGGATGGTCTGATGGTGCTTCCGTGTTGGAAGTCAGCACAAGTGTCTCCTGATGGGCTTCGGGGTATCCCGCCTTTAATAGATATTGCGCTAGAACGTCAGGTCCATAATCGTACTCGTGGTTGCCGATAGTCACAGCGTCATATCCCATCTCCTGCATTACGGTAAGCTCTGACGCAGAACCGTTTAGAGCCAACCAGGCGAAGGCACCGCCTCCCAGGAAATCACCTGCATCAAAAAGAAGCACAGGTTCACCTTCCCTGCTTTTATTCTCCCCGATTTCGTTCACGGCGGTAGCCAGTCGAGCGAATCCGCCTACAGTAGGGTTTTCCTCTCCAGGGCGGTAGTCCACGGCCGGCGAATGTGGTATGAGTGCGGAATGCATGTCGTTGGTATGAAGTATGCAGAAATATAGCTCTTCAGTTGCACCGGATTGACTATTTAGGTCTACCGGAAAACCCAAGAATGAGAAGACTATTAGGACGGTCGTCAGAATAAAGAACAGTCCTTTACTGGTCCTGAACAGGCTGCTTCTACTAAACATTAACGATTATCCTTAAAATAACACAAGCCTAGGTTATAGAAAGTACCTCAAACGGGTGACTACTGGATGATATCATATTCCTTTGGTTTTACGGGGAAGCAGTATCTAATCTGCGGTAGATCTGACGGACTGAGTGTCCCTGATTTTCTTTTCTTTAGGCTTCATGCCAAATAGAAAACGGGTGATGTTGGTGCGCCTTACCAGGATATCATAGGCAAGGACCGTTCCCGCGAAAGAAAGAGCTACGATGATCGCATATTTGGCTGCTACTCCAAGACTCCACTGGACTACGAAGAAAGCGATTGCCATGAGAATGGTCTGGTGCAGGATATATATCGGATAGGCGCCTTCCGCGAAGTATCTGAGAAATCTATTGGTGAAGTTCAGCAAGCGTCTTCCATACGCCAGCAGTGCCAGTATGAAAAACCAGGGAACGAACCCGTTTCTGTATGCATCCATCACGATATCTGCCCATTTGGGGACATTTGCTGGCCATGAGTTAGTGGCGCTCGTAGTAATAAGGCCCACCAGGGGCACTACTCCCAGAACCAATAATAGAAGCCTGTACCTGTCTATCTGGTCCATCAGGGACTGACTGGACATCAATATAAAGCCCACGATGAAGAACGTTATGTAGAACAGAGGATTCCCACCGAGTACCCAGGGGAATCTGCTGATCAACGCTAGCAGCACGGGAAACAACAGGAAAAGCACAGCTGGTTTCATCAATATGCCGGCTATCCGTTCGGTCCATCGGCGCCCTGACGCGCGATTGAAATACAGGAAGAGAGGCAGTGCTACCAAGGAATACACGAGGAGATGAAGAATGAACCACAGCTGCCCTGTGGTGAGTCCTCCCATGAAGAAACCGTTGAGGTCTGCTGTCTGCAACTGGAAGAAGCTGGGGAACCAGGCAATGAAGGATTGCGAATAATCCGAGTGATTGAGCAGCCCTAGATAGGACAGAGGAGGAATGACCACCAGTGTCCCGAAGAGCAAGGGAATGAAAAGCCTTTTCACACGCTCCTTGATGTACTCGATACCGCTCCGTTTCTTTAACGCAAAATATGTGGAAGCGCCTGCCAGAATGAAGAACAGGCTCATGTGCCAGTGACCCAATGTCCAGACAAAGATATAGGCGATTAAAGGGCTCAGCTGGTCGTTCTTGATGTAATTGTCACTCCAGGGATGGAAAACACATGCGGCGTGAAAGAAGAAGAGGAGAAACACCGCCATCAAACGTAACCAGTCTATGTCATAGCGCCTGTCCGGTGTTCCTGTCAACTGACCCTCTTATATACCGTGAAGTGCAAATTTACCAAGTTATCTAACTGGTGCCATAGTTTATCGTTTCCTGCGAACGTTCTCAATATATATTGAACGAATCTAGCTATATATGGTATCAATCGGATAAGACGTCGCTGAAATCACACCGCGGTGGGAGGTCCATTCCAACTATCTTAACATATCGTTTGGTATCTGCGGGTATAATACTGCATTCGTAGTGGGCTTGGTTGGTATCATGTCCCTAAATTTCAAGCTGTACGAAACTTTGTAAAGTTCAATACAGGCTAGCCGGTAAGAATACTATAAAGTCGGATTTGAACAGGCATAAATTTTTCCGCTGCGCACCTCAGTCTTTTACAGGAGGAGGTCGAAGTGCAGCAGATCATAAATTGGATATACTTATGCCAGCTCATAAACGATAAGGGAAGTTACTGATCCCCCTCACTATTCGATTGAATTGATATTCAGGACTGATAACTATGTAATTACAGCTATAGCATCAGTCCCTAGATATGTTTCACACTATAGCCGAAAAGCCCTTATTTGCCCTTCTGGAATCCGTGCGGTCCGGGCGATGAGTAGGAGTAGTCGTGATTATATGCGTGATTGATATTCTCACAATCGCCACAAATACAGTCCCCACAGGGACCCTGTCCACAGAGACACTCTGCTCTCTGGTTCTGCCTCTGTGTACCAGTATCCCGATTATCGCCGGCTGCACCGACAGTACTGGCAATAATCAGTGCAAGAATAGCCGCGACTGCTATTGACAACCCTAATATTTTAAATCTTCTCTTCACAGAAATATCTCCTTCGTCTTATGATTTGTCGTTAACCTATCGCAATATAACGAAGGAGGGGTGAAACTGTTGCAAAATGTTGACTTGATATTACTGAAAGATAAAAGGGTAATTACATCATTCGGTCATGTTTCCTATGGTATCTTAGTCTGTGTCTGTGCAACTCCTCGAATATCACTATGGTGAATTTTTATTGTCCATAATTTTATCACCCAACTACTCCACACAAGACTTGACACCTGAATCATACATGTGCTAACATTCAATTTGTCCCGAGTAGCCAAGCGGGGATCTGGCATAAGAGTTGGGTTTGGTGGTAGCTGAAAGGTGCAGGAAATAACCTGCACAAGGTAAGCTGAAGCCCAAACCAGACGATGGCAGGTGAAGGAAGTGAGGTTACTCGGGGCGTTTTGTTTTCCTACCAGCCGAGCAGCTTTGTATCAGTTTGAAATAGCGTCATGAATAGCCTATGATCATACACCGATATCAACCTATCGAGGTCCGGATCTTATCCAAAATGCACTATTAGTGTTTTCGCTTTCAATTCGATTTTGTGATTTGGTATGCCCGGGCGTAATACCTTATTAGCGGCTAGCCTGATCGGTGCTGGTGACTGGGATTCCGTTATTCTTAGATATGCTACAATTTTCACAAAGGTGAAGCAAAATATCATAAATCGATACACACCTGATATTTCCTGGCATCACCTACGATGGATAGGGGAGTTATGAGCACCGTATTTTTCATATTAGCCCTCATAAGCGTTGCCTGGGGAATTGCATTTTCCGTTATGATCACCTCTTTCCTATCCAAACGCGGCATTAAAATCAATTATCTATTATTAAGACTACTTATCTTTAAATATGCTTCACAGTACCGAAAAATTACAATGGAGGAAACTGGGAAACCGGGTCCCTTATTTTATTGGTTCCTAACGGCATGGAATCTTGCCTTGCTGTTTGCCATAATGGGAATAATACTTAAAATCAGGTAGCGGAATAATATTTGATTTGCATTAGGCTTGATTGGTATGGGGTCGCTGTAATTCCTTGAAAGTCGTAAAAGCGTAACCGGAATTGAGCAGGCAAAACAATAACTCTACAAACAGTGACAGTTATGACTCCCGGCACATACATACAATATGCTCATAAGACCGTGTAGATCTCGTACTCAACACCAGCCGGAATCAACTTCCCCACTCCAACCGCAACAATACGATTTAACCAGGAATATTTCTCGGACCCGGTCTCAGTTACCGTCGTGACCCGGAAATAGTATTTTGATGAGTCAATAGGTGCGCCCCTGATCGCCTTGATTGCAACATCAGAAGTCATCTCGTTAATGCCTCTGAGACAGCAATATATCAGTTGATTATCGTCAGTGCATAAGACACAACGAACATCAAGTTCCACCATCTGGTCAGCCCGACGAACGAACCAATCACCTCCTCCGGGAAGAACAGTTCCTTTGAGTTTCGGACCTTTAAATGTGCCGCCTTTTATGTATACTATTTGCCGTATGCCGTGGGGAGCCGCTCCCACATCTATGACCTGCCGCCAGTCAACATGTGCGGTTACAGTGCACAGGAATTCAGTCTTCAAATCCGACATTCGAACCCCTTCTCAATGATATTAACAAACTATCCCTAATACATGGTGAGAGTGCTCATTTATCGCTGGTGCGACGGATTATATCGCCTCTAAGTTATAAGGACAAGACTGCTAACGATAATTACATTTAACGGATACAGCACAGCTTGCCTACCTTGTCATTAGGATACGGTACTCGGTATTCGTGGACGTAGTGCCGATTTACAGCAAGATTGATTAATAAAGGTTTCCCTGGAATGCGCTGCGTTGCTAAAGCTGAGATATCCTGGCTTCAAATACCCGCCCGAATCCACGATTTAATTGACCAATCAGGGATATCTGTGTAGTCCCGGGGTCAAGCTAGTTGGCGGATGAGGTTACATTCGAGTAATCTAGTTTGCTCGCGCTACGGCGCGCCGCGGTTCGGTCGCAGCTTTCTTCTTCCTCATCCCGAATAGGAATCTCAACACTCCGATACGCCTAATTATTAGTTCATACAGAGCAATAATTGCGGCAAATGATAAAACAGCTGTGATACCGTACTTAAGTGGGCTTGCCAAACCGGTCTGCACTACAAAGTAGGCAACTGCCACTATGACTGTCTGGTGGAGGATGTAGAAGGGCAGGACCATTTCGTTGACATGCGCCAGAAAACGGTTGGTGAAATTAAGAAAGCGACCGCCAAACCAAAACAATCCTATTATCCAGCCCCAGGTTGCAAGTAGCCGTATATCTATGTCTTCATAGAACACTGGACGGACAGAGAATTTCAATATCAGGTGCACGGCTGAAAACACCACTGCCGCCAGCAGAAACCAGCCTCCCTGCTTCTTGATTGCCTCCTGTAGGCTCGCGCTGGCAAAAAGTATATAACCAAGTATGAAGAACATCGCGTAGGACAGGATATCCCAGCTTCCCATTTGCTCGGTAAACCCCAGCCCGAGCGGCTTGCTAAGGAGAGCCGCAGCAGCTACCGGTACCCATAGCAGCGGTAGTACCCAGGGTCTTCCCAGTTTCAAGGCGATGGATTGCGCCGGGCTGACTCCAGTCCTAGCACGCGGTAGGAAGATGGGCAGCAGGATTACAGAGAAAACTGCGAGCATCATGAGGTACCAGAGATGCATGCCCATCCAGGCAAAGTTACCGCCGAAGGCATACAAGCCGTTAAAATAATGCGGAAAGAACTGTAAGAAATTGCCGCTGAACTCTCCATGTGAAAGGCGCTCCAGATAGACCTGGGGCGGAGCCATCACAAATATCCCGGTTACGAGCCAGGGTATCATGATTCGGAAGAAGCGCTCCTTGAGGAAACTGCCCGCGCCACGCGATTTCAATGAGTAGTAGACAGCAGCCCCTGACAGGATGAAAAACAGAGGCATCATCCACATGTCCATGAACTCAACAAACTGCGTTGCTCCCAGGGAAGTTTGGGCATTCTTGATGTGCCAGTCATCGTAGTTGTAGACCCTGGCATTGTGGAACAAAAAGATGGCGATGGTCGCAACTACTCGCAGCCAATCTATATAATGTTGCCTGTTGGCCATAGCCTTCGTTCCCGATCTTTAGGTCACATTATATACCAAATTTTTCATCTTCGGCGGTTCCTGCCACTATCCAGGTTCGAAAATATTCCTGTACTGTGGGGATATATGGCCTGATTTGCAGCAAGTCTGATTGGCACACTGTCCCTGGAATTCCTGTTAAGAATTATCCCGGCGCCATGCGATAACCTCAGTGGACCAGACGGTATCTATGGCTTTTTCCAGTACCGCCCGCCGTGGCTCGGGTAAATCCAGCAATGTCCGCAGAATCCGGCCGTTAAATTGGCTCAGGAACGGGCACCGTTTTCGTAGCGTGAGTATGGTAGTTCTGGCCCCACCATAGACTAGATAGTCCAGTGACCGAGCATGGGGCTCAATGTGTTCCCGCACATGACCGCAGACTCGTCCTAAAAACTCTTCTATCTGCTTCTCTCGATGTCGGGCAAACCGCGCCTGCGAGGAGCCACCTTTTTTATGACGTGCGTGCACTAGGCCTGTCCCAGTCTTGCTGCCTATAATTCTTGTGCCCTG
>Ga0209742_10000827_pt1 | contig 15444 bp, 18 predicted proteins | sample DeeMarSeWOR38_10_FD_187462 | JGI IMG/M metagenome (GOLD analysis project Ga0209742, IMG submission 187462) | Marine sediment microbial communities from White Oak River estuary, North Carolina - WOR-3-8_10 (SPAdes) (version 2) | ecosystem: Environmental > Aquatic > Marine > Intertidal zone >... | reverse complement strand
CTTCTGGATCCCGCTGCAAATTCCCGAAATCACAAAACGCAGGGACGCGGGCCAGCAGACGGCAAAAATCACTACAGCGAAAACTATCAAAAAGACCAGCAGTGCCCCCTGGAAGAAGACAACCAAATGGTCGACTTTGGCGATCAGCAGCGAATAAATACCAATAAACAATAAAACGACCATGCTGCCCAAAAAGGAGATTAAACTAACCGTCAGGGCGGTTGCGAGCTTCATGCCCCCGCGACTCAACATGTAAATCTGACCGACCCCCCCACCGGTCTGTGAAGGCGTAAGCATGGCAAGACCCAGGTTGGCCCACTCGGCCTTTAAGCAGGTCCATAAACTCACGCCGGGCTGCAGTGCGCGGCTGATCACCCAGATCCGCAAACCGGCCGCAAATGTTTCGACGGGAAGAAAGATCAACAGCCAGAACAGATAGCCCCATTGCAGCTGATCAGGCGTTACTTTCGCCGCCATCGCAAGTGGCATCAGTGAGAGAATAAGTACATCCGAATTCATTACCAATAATAGTAGTTACAGAACAATACGCCCGCTCCTCAGAGCGGATTTTTTTATGCCCTTGGCTCGCTTATTGCACGATTTCTATGCAGGCTATGAGTTATTTCAGTATCTTGAATTTTCTCAAGTAGCATCAATATCGTAACTAACGCACGGGTTTTATTGTTGCGTCACATTTTGCAGGTAGGTAACAAGATGACTGAATTTCTGGAAATTAATGGCAAAAAACCGGCGGCGATTCCCCATATCACCGAGGCTCGTTATGCGGTGGGACAGGTAATTCATCATAAGCTGTTTGACTATCGCGGTGTGATTGTTGATGTGGATCCGGTTTTTTCCGGTTCCGATGACTGGTATGAGAGGGTTGCCAAGTCTCGTCCTCCCAAAGATAAGCCCTGGTACCACATACTGGTGGACGATGGCGAACACAATACTTATGTGTCTGAACAGAATCTGGAAGAAGACTGGACTAACGAGGCGGTCAATCACCCCTTGATTCCGGAATTGTTTACTGATTTTGTAGATGGAAAGTATATCGTGAATTGGTTGAAGAACTGATTGGCGTTCTCGAGTAATTACGAATTAATTAGTTAGCGTAGTTCCAGTTCTTCCATCAGTTGCCAGAGTCGTTCCAGCCGTTGCAGTGGATCGTGTAACTGCAGCAAATACTGCTTATGCTCCAGGCGAAGCGGTAATAACTCCGCCAGTCGACTACCCACCCAGCTGGCATCTTCATAGTGTTTTTCCAGCTTGGCGAACGGATAACCCAGTTGATCCAGTAGCTTTCGCAAAATTTCTACTGCAGGCATGTACGCGGTAGGAATTTCCTGTTGCGGTTCGTTTGGTAATAATTCCACATCCGCAATGGTGAGCTGGTTGGGTTGCACCGATTTAGAAATGATATGAAAGCGTTGCTTGCCATGAGCAGTAATACATAACATGCCATTGGCATCCGTATTGAAATAGCTGATCTCGCTGAGCGTGCCGGTCTCGTAGGTATCTGCCGCTTTACCTACTTCAGAACCCTCTTTTATTAAGCAAATTCCAAATCCATTACCACCCTTCATGCAGGTGCTGATCATGTCGAGATAACGTGGCTCGAATATGCGCAGCGGCAACGCGCCTTCTGGGAACAACACGGTGTGCAATGGAAAAATAGGAATGGATAATGTGGTCATAGTGCTGTTAATTCGCCCCACCGAGGCACCAGGTTATGTTCGATATCCAGATGATCCATAATGCGAGCGACGACAAAATCCACCAGATCATTGATGGTTTTTGGCTGATGATAAAATCCCGGGCTGGCGGGTAATATCGCTACGCCTAGTCGCGCTAATTTCAACATATTTTCTAAATGAATGGCTGAAACCGGCATCTCTCTTGGTACCAGAATCAGTTTACGTTGTTCCTTGAGCATTACATCGGCGGCCCGCTCAATTAAGTTGTCACTGGAACCATGGGCTATAGAAGAAAGTGTAGCTGATGAACAGGGGCATACAACCATGGCGCGCGATGCGCCGGAGCCACTGGCGATCGGCGCCATCCATTGTTCTTTGCCAAATACCTGAAGTTGCCCAGGTTTCGCGCTATTCAGTTGCCCGAAATAAGTATTGATTTCTTCCGGGCGGCCGGAAAATTTGTGTTCCGTTTCGGTGTTAATTACTACATGGGCGGCGCTCGATATGAGCAAATTCACCTGTTGGTTGCTGTTCAACAGACATTCCAGCAAACGCAAACCATATTGCACACCCGAAGCACCAGTAATCGCTAACGTAATGGATGAACTGTTCATTTTGGTATTGAAAGTCATTACGAACCTGTTCTGCCTATATGGATCGTGGTTGGCAAGATGAGTTCTCGATTAATTGTGCAAAATTTAACTAATTTAAATATCCGGGATTTTTTTATTGATAGTGAGACTTTAGCGCCGCTAATAATTTTTGATGGATGCCGCCAAATGCTCCATTGCTCATAATTAACAGGTGATCCCCGGCTTTTGTGTTTTTAAGTACATACGCAATGATGTCGTCGATGTTGGACATGACGCAGGCCGGCGGCTTGGTATTTTTGGCAATGGCATCCAGGTTCCAGTCAATATCCGCAGGTTGATAGTAGATGACTTCATCAGCACGGTCCAGCGATGCGGCTAATGTGTCCTGGTGTACTCCCATGCGCATCGTATTGGAGCGTGGCTCCAGGATAGCAACGATACGTGAATTGCCGACTTTATTGCGTAATCCGCCCAGTGTGAGTTCGATAGCCGTCGGGTGATGGGCGAAGTCATCATATATAGTGATGTCGTTGACAGTGCCAATGACTTCCATGCGGCGTTTGACGTTTTGAAACTGGCTCATCGCCTCGATTGCATGTTTTACCGGTACACCTGCGTGGCGCGCAGCGCCAATGGCCATCACCGCATTGTTCACATTATGCAAACCTTGCAAGCTCCACTTCACTGTTCCGGCGAGTTCGCCATCGACATGGATATCAAACTGGCTGGCATCCTGGGATAGATTCTTAATCTGCCAATGGCAACCTTTGGTTTCACCCAGGTATTCCACTGGCGTCCAGCATCCCATCTTCAGCACATCCTCAAGGTTATCATCTGCTTTTGGCGCGACGATAAGGCCGTTGCCGGGTACTGTGCGAACCAGGTGGTGAAACTGGCGCTTGATGGCGTCGAGATCCGGAAAAATATCGGCGTGATCATATTCAAGGTTGTTGAGGATGAGAGTGCGTGGCCGGTAATGGACGAACTTGGACCGCTTGTCGAAAAACGCCGTATCGTATTCGTCCGCTTCCACCACGAAAAACGGTGCGTCGCCGCTGCGCGCCGACATGCCGAAGTTTTCTGGTATGCCGCCGATCAGGAATCCCGGCTTTAAGCCGGCATATTCCAGAATCCAGGCCAGCATGCTGGATGTCGTGGTTTTGCCATGCGTGCCAGATACCGCCAATACCCAGCGGTCTTTCAATAGATAATTAGCAAGAAATTCTGGTCCGGAGGTATAGGGCAGATTATTGTTAAGCACCCATTCAACGGCAGGTTTACCGCGCGACAAGGCATTACCGATCACCACCAGATCGGGGCTGGGCTCAAACTGCGCGGTATCGTCCAGGTTGCTCAAGGTGATGCCGGCATTTTCCAGCTGGGTGCTCATGGGGGGGTAGACATTGGCGTCGGATCCACTCACGGTGTAACCGAGTTCGCGGGCCAGCAATGCGATACCGCCCATGAATGTGCCGCAGATACCTAAAATATGTACATGCATGATTGTAATTTTCCAGATTTAGATGATTGTGTTTCGTGCTATGGCCTGGCGGTTTGCTAGCTTTGGGCAATGAAGAATACGCGTATGATCCTGAAATAGGTGAAAATATAAAAAATCGAAATGCCAATGCCGCCCCAGAATGGTATAGACAACGCATTTCTGAGTATGTGGCCTACAACAACGATATCCCATATAAAAATCAGTAATAATAAGTAGCGCGCAACAATCCACTGTTCGCCCAAAAGCACCAAGGGCCAGGTAAGTATGCAAAAAATGGTGCCAGTTCCGGCTAATGCGGTGATTGTTTGTACAGAACGGTTCATGAAGCTGCGGATCCACAAACCCGCCTGGGCGAGGGCGATCACTAATATAAAGCCAACCATAATGATCGCGACAATCTTGGACAAATTTCCTTCAATAAACGTGATGCCCAGCGACAATACGAAGTAGGCGAAAACGCTAAGGATCAATAACATGCGCGATGTCGGTACATTTTCCGCGTTAGCGCGCAACAGGCAGATATCAAAAAACAGTTTCAGAATGAGCGACATGGTTTTTTAATTAATGACGACTTTATGGTTATTCTGTGCAACACCTATAACACTATCAGGGGTATAATCTTAATTAATTTACGATTATTTTGTAATCTTATTCAATGAATTACAACTAATTGTCCGCCTTTGTTTTCAGGTTAATCCTAAACTCATGTGCAAACGCGTGTTTCTCGGTGATCTGGGAATGGTGGACAAATATACAGGGACAAAAATAGGTTATTCGGGGCTTAATGGCAATGAAAGAATTGTATGTTGATTCACAGGATAAATTATCCGATCTGTGCGCGCAGATTGAATCCAGCGATGTTATTGCCATCGACACAGAGTTTTTGCGGGAAAAGACCTACTACGCGCAATTGTGCCTGATCCAGATCGCCACGGATGACATCCTGGCGTGTGTCGACCCGCTTGCCATCTCCAGTCTCGATCCTCTGCTGGATTTGTTGTACCAGCCCGACCGCGTCAAAGTATTGCATTCCGCCCGCCAGGACCTGGAAATCTTTTTTGATCTTAAAAGCGAGTTGCCGAAACCTATTTTCGATACTCAGATTGCTGCCACATTGTTGGGTTATGGTGATCAGGTAGGTTACGCTAATCTGGTTAAAGCAATGTTAGGAAATACGGTGGATAAGGAACATGCCCGCACTGACTGGAGCCAGCGGCCGCTGGATGACGCGCAAGTTCATTATGCATTAAATGATGTGCGTTATTTAATTCCTATTTATCGTCAGCAACAGGAGTGGTTGTCTGAAAAAGGTCGTGAGCAATGGTTGCAGACAGATTTTGAAAGTCTGACCGATAAGGAGCTTTACGCACCTCAACCCGAACAGTTATGGCAACGTGTCAAAGGCACCCGAATTTTAAAGCGTGGCCAACTGGTTATATTGCAACAGCTAACCATGTGGCGAGAGCAGCGCGCAAAAGAATTAAATCGGCCCCGGAAATGGATATTGCCGGATGAGGTGCTCGTGGACATCGCTCGCCGCTGCCCTGGTTCGCAAGAGGCGATGGAGAAAATTCGTGGCTGGAACAACTTCATAAAAAAGCATGCCAGTGACATTCTGGCGGTGATCAAGCAGGCCAGGAGCATTCCGGAATCTGAATGGCCGGTAGCGGAACGTGCGATCCCACTAACAGTAGAGCAGGAGGCTATCGTTGATGTGTTAATGGGAGTAGTGCGAATGCGTGCTATTGAAAATGATGTGACACCGGCGGTGCTGGTAACACGCAAGGAGTTGGAAAGCCTGGTGCTTGGCGAACGAGATATCAATGTTTTGACTGGCTGGCGCCGCGAATTTGTGGGTGATGAATTATTGCAATTTCTAGTCGGCAAAAAACTTATTTCTATCTCTGAGAATAAACTGGTGATATCGGACAGCAATGAGAATTAACCAGCAAAGTCTACGATAAATTGCCAATGATTAATCGACAAATAATGTGCCTGTTAGTTTCGCTATTTACCTGGACTGTTCCGTCAGCCAGCGAGCGCGCGCACGATAGCATCTGCGCTAAACCTTTATCAGACCAGGAAGTGGTCAAGATCTTTAAACAAAATACTTTGAAACAGTTGGCGCTGGAATTTGGTGATGCCGGTATATTTGTTTATGACATTGAACCGTTTGCTATAGACAATGTATTACTGCGAGTGGAGGCATTCGCAAAATACCCCAGGCCTGGCCAAAAACAACTGGCAACCATGCGAGTAACAGGCTGGGTAAGCCGTTGTCAGGGTACAACGATTATCCGCGGCAATACCTGGCTTGCCGATGGTGGTTTGATGGTGCCACGTTATGCCGGTGAAAAAATGGAAGGTGAAGGTTTGCATTGGGGAAAAGCCGATGCACCCATGCGCTTTATTGTTTATGTTGACAGCCGTTGCCCGCATTGCCATCGCTTGATCAGTTACGCCAGGGAACTGGTTGGGTCAGGCAAAGTATTCCTGGATGTGCGGCAGGTTGCCTATCTGGAGGATGTCGATGCGGCCATTACCGATACCAGGTTACTGGAAACCAGTTTGGTGCTAGGTGACGCTAAAACGGTTGCAGACGACGCCTATCTGGAGCTATTAAATGGTTTTGCTAACGAAACGCCAGTCAATACTTCTGGCAAAGACTATAAATCAGCCATGGAAATTATTAAGACCAATACATCAACGGCAAAGGGGATATTGCGAATCATTACAGTGCCCGCGGTATTCGTTCAGGAACCGGAACACAATCATCAATATCGCCAGATGGGATATTGGGAAATTAATCGTATCTTTCAGTGAGATTTGTTTATCAGGGCGTTAATTGTCAATTGGTTCATACGTAGGGTAAAGTAATCATAGACATTGTGTGTATTTGCAACACATAATTACACTTAAATTATCCGTTATACGAGGTGTGGAGTGTCGATTTTCATTAATCAATGCAGAGCATTAGTTGCGGTACTGTTTCTTGTTGCGCTAAGTCTTCCTTTCAACGCTGCATTAGCGCAGGAATTTGACGATGGTACCTACACTTATGCGGGTGCGGACATAAACTTTATTAGCATGGATGCGCTTAACGCTACTTATAACCCAATTAATATGCGGGCCAGGTTGGGCGTGATTCTGTTGCCTGATCTTATTCCGGTACTGGCGCTTGAAAGTCACTTTGGATTTGGTTTGACAGATGATACGAATACTTTCGATGGTCAGGATATTACGCTTGGTGTTAATTACTATGTTGGCGTTTATGCGCGAGCATCTCATGAAGTTGCCGATTTTGTATCGGTGTATGGATTGCTGGGAGCTGCAGTTGCCCAGTTGAATGGTGATACTATTTTTGTTCAGGATGATACTAAATCGAGTTTATCATTCGGGTTGGGCGCAATTTTCAAGGCGCCGCTTGATATCGATGTTGATGTGGAAGTTATGCAGCTTATTGGTTCGGATGTATTTGATATTTATATGGTGAGCCTGGGTGCGAGTTATAAGTTTTAAATACGTCACATAATTTATTGCAGTTTTACATAGTTTAAGTCGATAAGGTGGTAGTTATGCGTGAAGTGACTGCTCACTGAGAGGTTAAGCTTATGAAACTGCAGAAAATTATTTTACTTGTCGCTCTGGGTGCTTCGTTAGCGGCGTGTTCCAAGTCAGATGATCAGGAAAACCAGGAACATTTTCTTTCCGGTCAACAGCGTGCTCTGGAGCGGGCGCAGGACGTAGAAAACGTGATACAGCAAGCCGAGGAGAAAAAGCGCCAACAACTGGAAAACATGGAACGTTAGCTCTAGTTTTTTTGCAGCAATATTCTTCTGAACCAGCCGCCGGCCAGCACCGGCTCATCTTCTACTTTGCGCAACTCTGCGCATTCTTCCAGTAGATGTTCAAATACCACGGTGGTTTGCGTGGCGATATGTCTAATTACAGGATTCGCCAGCCGACGTATTAACGCCAGTTGACCAGGTTTTAAAAACTTATCCAAAATGAGAATATGCCCGTGAGGTTTTACCACGCGCTGCGCCTCCAGTAACGCCAGCTGTGGATTTGGCACCACCGCGAGAATCAGGTGCATAACGATCAGGTCAAACGACGCGTCTTCGAACGGCAGTTTCATGGCATCACCTAACTGTAAAGTAATGTTGGTGTTACCCTTGCGGCGCTCCGCTTTACGCAGCATGCTCGGTGTGACATCAATCCCTGTGTAATGTCGATCTGGAGGCAAATGTGGTATATCGAGGCCAGTGCCTATACCGGTAATCAGAACTTTATCCTCAGGCTGGGAGAGGTGTTGAATTTGTTGCAAGCTGGTTTTTCTGACTGAATGCGTGGCTTTTTCCACGATCAAGTCGTAGAAAGGTGCGATGAAAGTATAGCTATGCTTAAGGCCCATGGCGACTAGAGTGAATATTGCCGTATTGGCAATATCGTATTGGATATTCCGGGTAATTGTAAGACCTAATGTAGCTTGTTAGGTAATGACAATGTAAACGCGGGGATGTCGGCATCAAAGGGGGTGCCGTCTTCAGCAAGCATTTGATAGCTGCCTTCCATGCTGCCGACCGGAGTTTCTATCACAGTACCGCTGGTATACTGGAATGACTCGCCTGGCTTTAGATAGGGTTGTTCTCCCACCACACCTTCACCGTGGACTTCCTGGGTATTACCGTTGGCATCATTGATTATCCAATGCCTGGTGAGCAGTTTAGCAGGCAAACTGCCTTCGTTGCGAATAGTAATCGTATAAGCAAAAACATATCGATTCATATCAGGTGCGGATTGTTCCTCCAGGTAGGAGGTCTCGACATCCACGGCGATGTTGTATTGATCATTTATTTCCATGGCTATATTTGAACCGAATAGGCAGTTGCTTGCAAGCGGAATTATGCAGGTAAAACGCATAATGCACATCTATTACAAGACTGTGCTGTTTTACAGAAACCCTTGAATTTCGGCCTGCCACCCGTTATTGATCCTGGGCAGCAGGTTGACTGCTTTCAACCGGCGCGTTCTTTTCAGTTGCTTTTTGTGTCTCATCCGCGTGTAGTGTTGGTTCGCTTGAGGTTTGGCGGATTTTTACAATGACACCGGCTGGCTGTATATCAACTGTTTCCGTATACCCGCTCAATTCTGCGATATTGCGCGCCAGGCCGTTATTTTTAATATCGGTATGGTTAAAAACAAGGTGCGTAATGTTGCCCAGATTTTTTAAAAACTCATCGCTGTCTTCGAGTGCAGGGGGCAGTTTAAACACATCACGTCTGCAGATTATCATGGTCCGTGCGGGCCATTGGCTTGCGGCCAAAAACGGTTTGTCGGGATCGGAAGCTTCCTCGGCCAGGCGCTGAATAAGCTGATCCCTGGGAGTTAATACCTCGTTGCTAATTTGCGTTGCATAGCTTTTATCGGCCTGCATAAAAACCAGTGATGCCACCATGATAGCGACAAAAACCAGACCACGTTGGCCGGTAAAATTCAGTGCTTTGACTGATTTGTTAACCGCGATTAACGCAGGTATTCCCCGATATAGTAATAACGTCACAGTAATCATGGCCCAGTTTTCATCGGCCGCGCTTAGCCCGAGGAAAATACTGAGCAATAACATGCTGCCCATGAGATTTTGTGACAACGTTTTAATATCCCGATAAATGATCAATATCAGGAGCACGGCGACAATTGCGCCGGCGATCCAGTGCTCCAGGTAGGGTTCTCTCAAGTTATAACCCATGATGGCGTTATGTAACGAAGTTAGCGGGTTGCTGCCCCAGGCAATATCAATCCAACCTGTTTGCATGGCCAGAATGACCGCGCTGGTGATACCAATGCCTACCCATACCTGTTTCTTCTGTTTAGCGGATTTCGGGTTTTTATGCCATTGCCAGGCAAGCGCCAACGGATAAGCCAATCCTATGGGGTGTAATGTTATGGATACCGCGATCACCAGCATTTGCGTGAAATAAAGGCTGCTGATGCTATGAGGCGATGCGCGATACTTTTTATCAAGAAACAAACCGGCACCAAACACGCTCAGCAAGAAAGGGCCAATGCTGATGGTGTCTGCACAGTAAATAAGGACCGGGGTGATAAGAAACAAGCCGGTAGCAATCAGGGCAGATTCTTCGCCTTCGGTTTCCCGGCACCAGTGAAAAAGAAACAGGGCTGCGATAAAACAGAAAATCAATGTAAAGACTTTAGCGGCGATCATGCTTCCCGGCCAATAGAGGCCTAATGGTATGAACAACAGGGCACGAAAGTCAGGACCACCATATGTGGTCACTGGATTGATGATCTGATCGGAAACGGACCAGTTCAGTAGCAGTGCCATAGCGGCGCCTTCATCCAGATTGTAAGCGTTGAACCTGACCAGCTGAAAACCGATAACAGCACCGCCCCAAATACAAGCAATTAACAAATACCAGACTGACTTGGGGATACGTTCAAACATGACTCGGTGGCCTCAACTTTATTTTATGATTTAATTCAGATCGTATATCGACACTGAGTGAATTTATTTCCACTAAAGGTGTGTCCCTTTTGGAGTGGTGAATTCTACATCAAGTCAATTGGTGCTGGAACCGCTAAACTAATATCAATTAAGCAACCAATCTATTGAAAAACCAGTTGCAGCATTTTGCCGCCGGTTTCATCGGCCAGTTTTTGGTAGGCGTATATAGTGTCTGGATTCTGCTTGCCAATAGGTATGGTAAATACCGGGCTGGGTATCTCATAAGGATGGATTCTATCATCACTGGGTTCGTCGCCAATCAACAGATAAGCGCCAGGAATGGGTGCTTCGCGAACGGCGTGTCGAAATGCCTTGCCGATGGTTTCTTCAGAGCCGATAAATGGTGCTCCGCTCATCAGGTTATCGAACATGCTTCCCATGGTGCCCTGATAGGTCGCTGCGGTTCCGTCAGAAAACCAGGTTATTGCATCGAGTTTTTTCCCGGAGCGTATGACAATGACGCGTAGCACCGGGATTAAAAAAGTTGTTGCGCCATGCATGGAACCAGTGCCATCCACCATTAAATGGATGCTTTCACCTGGAATGTCTTTCAGGCCTTTTACAAATAAATCAAAATCCTTACGATTTTTGCTGCCTTTTTCCAGGCCGACGGCCTCCAGCGCGTGCTCCATTTGGGACTCAACCGTCATATTCGCCATGCTGTCGAGATCGCCTAATAATCGGCGATTAATGGATTCGGCGGTTTCCAGTTTTTTCTGTAACTCGGCGACGCTGGCTTTCAATTGTGGCAGCTGATTTTCTTCGGCAAGTTTAGAGGTGATCATAATGGTGACCAGCAGGAATACAAACGTCGCCAACATCAAGAGTGCGATATCTGAAAAACTCTCATGTATATTGGTCGATGATGAACGTTGCTTTTTTGCCATAGTCTTATAAAACGCGAATTGGCTGGTGAGAGACAACCGTTGAGACTATCAATCAGTTTTGCGAAAACTTTTTTTGAGCACTTTCCACCACGCGCCACGATTCATTCGCTTTAGTTGGAATTCCTGGCGCAGGGAATCCAGGTATTCTTTACGTAATTTTATGGTTTCTTCCAGGGAGTGCGGATTGGTTTCCCTTTTATGCAATTCAGCCAGTTCTGTAGTGAAATCCGAGACGACAGTTTTTGATTCATTCAATACTTTCTTCAGGTATTCAATTTTCTGTGTTAGTAACTGTATTTCCTGATTTAATACCCGTACCTCACGCTCCGCGGACGGTTTAAAATCGGCAGAACAATATACCAGGCAAATGCGTGTCAGGGCATTTTCCAGGCTATCTACTCCATTTTCGTCGATATAACCATAAACTCGAAGCAGTACGCCGCCAAGAACAGAACCAAGTAGGGTGGTGTAAAAGGCAGTGCCCATGCCGCCCATCGCGCCTCGCAAGCCACGCAGTAGCTGTTCCTGATCCTGGCCTAGCGCCTCCAGCGAGCTGGTAAGTCCCGTGAGCGTAAGGGTGAGGCCAACAACGGTGCCAACGAGACCGAGAGTGATTAATAAATTGCCAATGACCTCCAATGCGTGGGCGGTCCTGCGGTACAATGCAAATTCTACTTCGACTAATGCCTCAACATTTAATTCGCCATTGTTGTTGATCACGGTTTTCAGCGAGTCAAAAAAATTGGCAACACAGAGTTGTTTATTACTGTCTTCAATTCCCAGCCAGCCTTTGGTTTTCGCGATTGTCTCAAGGTAATCCACCCGTACCGATTCCAGCGTGAGTAATATCGTGAGAACAAAACTGGTCACGATTCCCATGCCAAACAAAGCGATAATCCCCCATGTGATTCGTGAGGGATCATGTTGTACAAATTCCCAGACTTCGGTGTCCTGGTACATGCTGGCGTATATCACAATAGCCACAGCACTCCAGACAATCCATAAAACCAGGGCTCTATAGCCGCGTTGAATCATGATGTTCAATCCAGGTGTGTCAATACTCGAGTTTTTTGATCAAGTATAAAGAATAAAGTTTTTATTTTTGTGTGTTTTTATTCTGCTGTTGGGTTACACAGCTTCTTTTTTCGTCGCTTAGTATGATTGGTTGTATAGGTACAGGTCAAATTATCCTGTGTGTTTACAGGGATATAAAGTTGTGTAAGTATACGGGGCTGCACGAAAAAGAATAAAGCATCTAAAGTTGCTCATATACATAACATAGATGTCTGCTATTACTTATTTTATATTTAAATCGATGATAGCGGCATCGCAGGCAGCATAAGAGCATATTGTTGGCCTATAAGAGGATGAGTGGTATAGTAGCCGCCACAGTTGTCACATGCCTTGTGTCATGATATAAAAACGCCCAATTTAAAATTAAAAAACGGGTAATTTGAGGAGGGGTTCCATGTCTACCGGTGAAATATTTATTACCTACGCAATCGTAACAATCGTAGCTTTTGGTGTTGCTGGCTACATGCTTAAGAAAAATTCATAATAAATAATTGTTTCATTATAGTTTCTAAAGTTTTCTCGCCACATAAAAATCCAGCAAACAACGAAACGTTAGGGTTAGTGCAGGGTTGAATGCAATAGATAATATCGTGGCGTGCGACTGACATAACATACAGTTTAAATACAACAACGAGTAATGTTAGAGCTGGCGGAATTTTAATTCGGGAGGGTGTTTCCAATGCGACGTTCGACAAAAATAACAGCAATTCTTGCAGTTGCGGCACTGGTGTCTGCTTCTAGCAGCTTTGCTTCAGAGACCATGTCTTATAGTGACTTCGGGGATTTGGAAAACGGCAAAAAAATATTTAATGAAGGTAAGGGTGATGTTCCTGCATGTACCAGTTGCCACGGCAATGAGGGGTTAGGTGATGATGCGATGGGTACGCCTCGCCTGGCTGGTCAGGGTGTGATGTTTCTTATCAAGCAACTAGAAGACTTTGCAACTGATAAGCGTCAGGATACCACCATGTTTATCATGAATAACAATGCAAAAGGTTTGAGTCCGCAAGACCGCAAAGATGTTGCAGCTTACGCGGCAAGCCTCGGTGGGCCGAAAGTTGGCTCTGACATGACGGCAGTCAAAGAGTTGGGTTCTGTGCCCGTTGGTGTTCGTTACCTGGGTAAAGATCTGGCGCAATACGGTTCTGAGGAACGCGGTATTCCTGCCTGCCATTCTTGCCATGGTTATAATGGACGCGGCGCGTTCCCGGTTTACCCGCGCCTGTCAAACCAGAAATACGTTTATCTCGTCAATCAGTTGAAAAAATGGCGCGATGGTTCGCGTGCCAACGATCCAATGGCGCAAATGCAAAGCGTTGCCAAGAAACTGACTGATGAAGACATCTACAACGTCGCAACGTTTTTGACTTCAGCGGAAGAGACCACTATCGGTAACAACCGCGTACCAGAACAAAAATAAGGATCAGTTTGTCCGGATAAGCTTGTTTGCGCAAGCAGAAAGAGATGGCGAGCTCGCGGGCCTGGATATGGCTACTGGTAAAAAATAAAAAAGGGCGGATAAAAATCCGCCCTTTTTTGTCTACGGTATAAAGCAATAGTAAGGGGTTTGGAAAAACTAGATATATTTTCTTCAGATTATTTCCTTAGTAGCTAATGCGATGGGTTTTTATTGAAAGAGACTGCTCGTAATTAGCTGAGTGATAACATGTAATTATTAAGCGGTAGAGTCGATGAGCAGTAATAAAAAATCTTTAAAAACGGGTGAAAAAGTATTATTTGGCATTGCTGGAGTCTTTATAGTACTTGCCGTTATTGCTTATATCATCCTGGAAATGTATCGGTTATCGTCTGATACACCAATATTTGAGTCAAAGACCAGTTTTGATTTCAGCGAGCAAGGTGCTGTGGGTTCCGCTTTGTTTCGTGAATCGCGATGCACATCCTGTCATCGGGCATTACGTAACGGTACCAACATGGGATTATCGCTTGATGGTGTGGGTTCTCTAAGAACGAGCGAATGGCTGTATAACTTCCTGAAAGATCCTGAGCAAACCTACGGCGCGCCTACAATTGATCATGGGGCAGCGCCAAAAGAAGCTGCCTACGTAGCGAAATTGCCAGATGAAGATTTACGTGCGATAGCGCAATTTATATCAGAGCTGAAAGCCGAACAGGGCTCCGCTTCCGCGCCGATGCCCCCGGATGGCCGCTCAGAGTTCATCGATAACATGGTAAAAACCTGGGCGCCAAAGGAATGGAAAGATAAATACAGCGACGTTCGTGAAAAACAACCAGCACCAAGCGAATGAGGAAAAAAAAGTGTCAAACGCAGTTACAGAGCCTTGGGCGCAAGATACCGAATATACCAAATACATCTTGTGGTTTATTTATGCTTGTATCATCTACAGCATTATCGGATTTACTTGGGGTGCGCTAATGGGTGGTATTGCGGACTTCAGATATTTTGTCGATCACCGCATGCATGGCAATCTAATCGTTAGGGCACATACTCATATCAATTTGCTGGGATGGGTAGAAATGGCGATATTCGCGGCCGTTTATTATATTGTGCCGCGATTAGCAAAGCGACCCATATACAGCTTAAAACTGGTCAAAGCCCACTTCTGGATTCATAATTTTGGCCTGATTGGTATGGTGGTGTTTTTTACCGCAGCAGGTATCCTGGGTGGGTTAGCCAGTATCAATTCCACGCCTGATCAAATTGAGAGTACTGTTAAACCGTTGCTAGCTACTATGGGAATGTTCGGTACTCTGGTGCTTTTTGCGAATTTCATTTGGGCATATAATTTGTTTAAAACATGCGGTGGTTGGAGAAAAAACTGATGTTTAAATATTTGCATATCCGTACTCTCATATTACTCCTGTTAGCAGTTACGACTTTTGGTTGTTCGATTGATGACAGTAGTTTGAAAGTTGGCATGAGCGCGCCTAGTATGAGGACCAAAACGCTAGCTGATGTCGATGGTGATTTTAGCCGTATTACAACTTATCGTTATCCAGACGAACGCATGTATCAGATATCGCTCGACGAAGCCCTGGCTTCAGATAAGCCAATTATTTTGGAGTTCGCTACACCGGGGCACTGCACGGTGTGCGATAAGCAGTTACAAATGCTGAAGGCCTTGTTGACAAAATATGAGCAAGAAGTCATTTTTTTGCATATGGATCAATATCAGAATCCGGA
>Ga0209742_10000825_pt1 | contig 15459 bp, 10 predicted proteins | sample DeeMarSeWOR38_10_FD_187462 | JGI IMG/M metagenome (GOLD analysis project Ga0209742, IMG submission 187462) | Marine sediment microbial communities from White Oak River estuary, North Carolina - WOR-3-8_10 (SPAdes) (version 2) | ecosystem: Environmental > Aquatic > Marine > Intertidal zone >... | reverse complement strand
CCGCCAAGCCAACGCCCGCCAACAACAATGCCAGAAACACTTTGCCCAAACCCACGTGCACCCATTTCCAGGAGTTATAATACGTTGCTGGAAAGTGACTGGCAGTTGGCTCTAGCGTTAATACCCAGGTGCCGAGGATCCACATGACCGGCAACACAATCACCGCGCTAGGCCTTAATCCAGGGAGGCGCCAATATAACAATACAAATATCAGCCCCAGACTCCACAGCTGACTCATTAACAATTCGAAGAGACTAATCCAGGGCCCATGACCGATACGAATCCAGCGTTCAGCAATGGCGATCGCCAGCAGCGTTACACCAAGAACCAGAAACACCAGCACGATATATTCATGGCGCCGCGTCTTTATCACTGGCATACCGGCAAAACGTGGAACTACGCCCCAGATAGCAATCAGAGTTGCCGCAAAATAGGCCCCTAATCCTGACCATAACCAGGGCACTTCAGCAACCATGTTATTCAATGTCTATCCCCCGTCAGGTACGCGTTTGATGCTGGATCATTCGTCATATGTGGTTTACGGTTTGTTTGACTACCTGTGGCACCTAATGGTTTCCCTGTGTCTTCCACGATGTTATCCGGCTTTTCATCCATCCAGGGCTGCAAATTAATCTTCTTCCAGAAATACTGACTTAACCCCAGCACCCCCATGATAGAGACAAAAAACATCCACTGGATCGTAGGATCATAAAACAAGCGATAACCCATCCACATAGTCAGCGCCTCAAAGCGCAATTGACCATTCGGCAATTGCACGGATTGACCTAACTGCACTTCGTGGCGCTTTTCATCGGTGGTCACAATCAGTACCCCGGATGATGTTCTGCCGTCTAAAGTCCAATAATCATCTTCGTTCATAGCGGTGTTAAGCTGTAACCAAAATTTTATTTCCTCATCAGTACCAGGGGGATTCCAACGATTATCCTGCTTGTATTCAAATAGCGGATAAGAAGGCATGTTGACTGTTCCAGTAACGGGTTCACCATTGGTTGGAAGCCAGGTTAGTACAGACGTGAATCCTTTATTGAACGTTGTGTAGAAACGGTAACCGTCGATCAACAGCGGCCGGTCGTCACCAATGACACGGTCTTCCCATTTCGCCGAGGCAGTTTTAACTTTCACATGACTATGCGTGAGACCACGCTGCATACCGGGCGCATACTCCACGGTAAACGGTCCCTGCACAAAGTGCACATTGCCAAGATCACCAAAATGCAAGGGGCCGGCTTTAGTCTCCAGCAATTTTTCTGGTTCAAATTCGCTGCCGACCACTAACTCAAGATGCGCATCCATGTGGGTCAGACGTCCCACTGTCGCGAGCAGTAAAATCAACAATAAACTCACGTGAAAAACCAGCAGCCCCGGCTGCTGATTGATTCTGGCATTGGTGGTAATGGCGGCAATGAGATTGACTGCCAACAGCGCCATCGGCACCACCAACACCCAGACCGAGGTTCCCTGGGGGTTACCGTAACTCAACGTCGCACCAATCACCAGCAACACCATACCAGCCAGGGTAATTTTCAGTGATGAAAACTTTTTGAGTACGTTCAACATTTTCAACAACGATCTTATGGAAATTAACGAGCTTTGCTTAAAGTCATCGATTGCCAGTTTAGCATGCCTGATATGCAGACCTTACCGGCTTTATTGAAAATCCCGGGAAATTGCCATCGCCGCGGGTATATATGTCAACTTAATTTGTCCGGCATCGGTTAATTTTCCAGTCGAATTATCGATTCTATATTTACGCAATCCTTTTTCATTCTGATTAGTCACGTATAGAAACCGCCCTGAAGGATCAATCGTGAACGAGGATGGCATACCCTCAAGTGTCAAAGGCTTATCGAGCTCACTTAAAATGCCATAAAGGCGCTCTACTTTTAGCTGCAGAATCTTTTTACCTTTATTATCCAGAACGTAGGCATATTTGCCGCTGGGATGAAACAATGCTTTACTCACTCCCTCAGTATTGATTTCGTAAGGTTGCAGATTTTTGTCAATGGGCACCAACGCACCGGTCGACACATGTACAAAGAACATGGAAATTTGTTTTGCTTCCCCCTGCAGCACCAGCACAAAGCGGCCAGTAGGATCAATCTCTACATCACTGGGAACAGTATCAAATATAAAGGGTGATCCATAATCGGTAATCTCAAAGATAGAAGGTGTTATTGCCTGGCGAAACCGGTAAACGTTAATGGAATTGTCATCACGGTTATTAACGTAAACAAATCGAGATGTTGGATCTGTCATCAAGTGCATAGGCTGCTTATTTATAGGAAGTGGCGACCCTTGCGCCTCAGCTAACTGTCCTTTTGTTACATGAATCAGGAATACCGATATATCCTGACTACCCTGATTGAGAGAATAAAGATACCAGCCGTTTGCATCCACTCGCAGCGAAACGGGCTTTTCTCCAACTGAATAAGGCGACCCTTCCACCTCTGTCAATTTTCCTGTAGTTGCGTTGACCGCAAATGCAGACACACTGTTGGAGCCTGCATTTGCCACAAAAACAAAACGATTCAGTGGATCCTGCGCAACCGCCACTGGTTGTTTACCTGTCCTGGCACGAGAAATTTCCGTAATATCGCCCGTTTCACTATTCACACGGTAGCTGACTAACGACTCCGATGAGTCATCAATGACAAATGCGTAATTGGGAACCAGATTGACAGGCTTTTCCACTGTTACGACCTCAGCATCAATAGCGCCTGCGCGAGTCATACCAAAATCTTTGAGCCTTAGTTTTCCGGTACTGACATCCATTTCAAAAATGGAGACATTGTTTGAACCAATATTGGCAACAAATACCAGCGTACCATCGCTATTGAAATTAATATCCAATGGCTTCATGCCTAATGTGCCAAATGGTGATCCCTCGACGTGTTCCAACTCACCAGTTTGCTGATTAACCGTATAGACATAAATGTCATTGCCACCCCAGGTGCTCGCCAACACATATTTTCCTGAAGGATGCGCAGCAACCGCATAAGGTGACAGCCCAGTTTCCTTCGGCAAACCAACCAAAGTCAGATCACCAGTCGTCTCATTGACTTTGAAAATAGAAATACTGGCTGACGCACTATTTGTTACATAGACGAACTTGCCTGAGGGGTGGGATGCAATGTAATAAGGCATACCACCTTTATTATCAATCACGTCAGGCATTTTTTTATAGGTATCATCAAAGGGGCCGGCTTCCCCGGCTGGAAAAGGAGAGTTTGGCAGCTGAGTTAAAGTGCCAGTCTCCTGATCAATCCGATAAGCGGATATATCATTGGTATACGCGTTAGATGCATAAACAAACTTACCGGAGGGATGCACCGTCAGACAGCGGGTGCGTTCGCCTGATTTAAACGGTGAGGCGGGCACGTAGCCAAGATCGCCAGTTTCCGGGTCAACATGAAATCCGGCAATACCACCGCCGCGCCCTGCAACATAGAGAAACTTTCCTGACGGATGAAATCCGTAAGAAAACGGCGAGCGCAAACGGGTATCGAAGTGTGAACCCGGTGTTTCGGATAACCAACCGGTCTTTGGATCGATTCGGTAAATTGGCGCGGTATCCACCGTACGCGAAGCACTATAGATAAATTTTCCGTTGGGGTGAATTATCAATGTAGAGGGAAATTTATCCTTGGTATACACCATACCATTGGGAAACATTCTGCCATCTTCATCGAGGTAATATTTGGAAATTGTATAGTCATAAGGATTGGCAACATAAGCAAAACGCGGCACGCCCGCCTGACTGCCCGCAACAACCACTAAAAAGAGTGAGCCCAGCAAATAAAATGGCAGTCTTTTTCTACAGATACTTACCCGCATGACATAATGCCTGGTTATCGATAAATAATATTGGAATTCGGTTTCAGAGAGGCATAAAACACCCGGTATAAACCTTCTTCAAACAACCGACAGTGTTTTTTAGAAAAACAGAACCGCGAAATGTTCAAATCAACGATGTGTATTTTTGTTTTGTATAGCCCGGCTATTGCCAGGCAGGAAATAAGTTAAGGCAGATTATTGCACGCCTCACTACTCATAAACATCCAGTTTACCCCTACCGCACCGTTACCCGGCGCCCCGGCAGAACCACAATTGGCTGGCACCCATTGACCACTTATGGCAAAGCTAACGATTTTTCCGGCAGCTCTGTTATAGTACGGTCCACGGGTAAACGCGGGCGCAGCACCACCACCACCACCACCCATCATACCGCCGCCACCACCAGCGCCGTTACGCAGTTGTGTACCCGGTTGTTCATTACCTTCCGGTCCGACATCGTTAAGATTCACCAGAAAGTTCTTATTCTTCCAGCCATGAGGAATCGCCACATGGCACAGATTACAGCGCCACGTCGATACTACGCCGGTATGATATACGTGTAAATTATTGATGGCGCCACCCATACAACCCATTCCACAGCCCGGTGTCGCAAAACCGCTGTTTTGCACGCCACCGCCACCGCCACCCATGCCACCCATGCCACCCATGCCACCACCCAGACCAGCGTTGCCATATTGATTGTATTCATGGCACTTGAAGCACAAGTGATTTTCGGAACCCGCATCACCCGTTCCCAGATTACCGGTGCCATCCGTGTCAGTGGTGCGGTTACCGCTCCATTGTCCCTTCAAGACGAAGTCATTATCCGATCCATGCGGTCCCCACGGAAAGCCATCAACCCTGGGATTACCCGCTTTGGGTCGTGGTAACACACCATCCGGTCCGGTATTGGTGTCAGAACCATGGCAATCAGTACAATACATAGTTTGGGTTCCGATGGTTTGGAAAGGGACGCGCCAGTTGGTCGGATCCGCACCGCCACGGACGCCACTAGAACGACCGGTGGCTCGCATCACAGGATGCCAGGAGCGATGATTGTTATTGGAATACGCTGCCGCTGCTCCTGAATTTGATCCTGTTCCCTCACCTGTATGACCGGGAGGTGACTGGTATTCCATGGCAATATTCGTGTAGGTAAACAGACCGTTGGTACCTGGCTGCGTACTGCCTGCATGAGATCCAAGTTGAGGTCTTTGCGGTGAATTACCGTAATTGTTATTCGCGTCATTAAAACCGTAATTCGAATGGCACTTGAAGCACACCTGATATTCGCGCGTCACATATGGTGCATTGATGGCGGTACTTGCGCCAATACCTGGATTACCACGTTTGACTTCAAAGCTAATTGGAATTTGCATAAATGCCGTTGAACCATACACGGGCTCTACACCCCAAATGCCTTTTAATACCCCGGAAGCCAGGTTGTTATGTGGTTGTGAATGGTTGTGCGTGCCCTCTTCACCTGGAACAAACGGATCCATATTGAACTGTCGATTCTTAATAACCCGGTGGGGATTATGACAATCCGTACATTCTGCATGGCGATTGTTCAGATTACCCCGACCCAAGAGCGTCGGATTTTCAATAAAGTCCACACCAAGTCGGGTCGGATCCGAGACATCCGGGTTTGGCGTGCCAATATCATGTACTTCCCGACCAGCAGGCTGGTCACTGGCAGAAATTGGCATATGCGTGCGCATAATCGTAAAGTCTGTCTTTGTATCCGGTACCTCAAAATTGGCACCCCCCTGATTGTTCAAGGTTCCACCATCCGCCGAGTGACACGCATAACACGTTTCCTCCACCGCTGGTTGACCATTACCGGTTTTAATACGATAACCACTGGAAGACGCAAACACACCACCATCCACACCTTCACGCAGCAAGCGCCGCGAACCCTGAACCGTATGGGTATCATGGCAGGCCAGGCAGGCGGATTCCCATACCTGGGTACCGGGCGGAAATTCTCTGACCTCGGCCGCCGCCGTGGTATATATCTCGTTGGCGACATCAGGATTGGCATGGGCTGATCCAACCCATCCTTCCTTGTCATGACACGCCAAACAAATTATGTCGTTTGCCGCATTGAAGATACCTTCCTGTGGACGAATTTTCTGGAACCTATTCAAACGCAGAAACTTGATATTCTCTGTGGGATCAGTACTGCGAATATGCGGATCGTGACAGCTGTTACATTGCACCAATCCACCTGTGGTTGTACCGGGATCGGGTTCAAGATGAATATATTCGGTACGTGTGCGCTGCCCCTGATTGGCAGGCCAGGGATCAATGCTACGCACGATAATGTCATCCTCTACATTGGGAAAACGCATCTCACCATCTAATGCCGCCAGATTAGCATCAAAGCGAACAGAAATGGGGTGATCATTCGTGAGGTTCGTGCCTAGGTTTCGGGTAAAGCCAGTGCGCACACCTTCACCAGGTGCCATGGTGCCGCCTGGACCGGTACCCTGCATAGCGATGTCTTCTGTACTACCGTCACGATCCGTAAAAGTACCCCACAAGACATTAACCGCACCAATCGCCATGGTGCCGTCATGGCAGGATAAACACAATTTGGATACGCCGTTAGGTTGCTGCAGCGGTTGGGGAGTAGCACTGGGATTCAGTCCGGGACGACCTGAGTCCAGCGAGCTACTCACATAAGTCTCATAGGTGGCATTGGATAATTGCCGGTTCCACAATGGGCCAACAGAGGTTTCTGCGGCATGGGGTGTATGACAGAATACGCAGATTTGTTCTTCCTGAGTGGCCTGAACGTTGCGTTGTTGTCCACTAGGCAAAGTGTCAGGGTACGCTGGTGATGCGGAAAAATTATGCCGGGTATTTTGAATGTCGGCGACTCGGCCAGCATAAGCATTAGCCTGCCACAGTGATAGCACTATTATCCCAACAGCCCCCGTGATTACAACGCTCTTGATTCGCATGCTCACCCTGTACTATTTATTTTGAACAGCCCGACGAGCGTAGCGCCCGCCCAAATACTGCAGTATGACAACCCGCCCGTTAAACATATCTGCAATGTAAATACGATCGTTGTTGTCAGTCCAGATACCTGAAGGTAAATAGAACTGTCCAACCTCTCCGCCCGTTCCACCGATCGGCAACAAAAATTCCCCGTTAGAATTATATACTAGCAAATGATCGTGAAACGACTCAATGACATATATATTTCCCTCACTATCGGTGGTGACACCCTTTGGCCTTACAAGATCCCCGACAAACAGGCCTCTTTTACCAAATTCGCGTTTTAATTGGCCAGAATCTGACAAAACCTGCACTCTGGTATTGAATGTATCGGTTACATAAAGGTTTCCGTTAGCAAATGAGAGGTGCGTAGGCCCATTAAACTCGCCTCCCGCGGTGCCTCTTTTCCCTATACTATTAATAAAATTGCCATTATCATCAAAAACTTTTATATCATGGGCATGCGTATCTGCAACATAAATCCGACCTTTTATGGGATCCCGTGCAATACCGGTCGGCCGCTTGAATTTATCTTCTCCAAAGGTTTTAAGGGGGTTTCCAGTTGCATCGAGTTGCACAATGAGATTCAGTTCTGCATCAACCACCAAAAGACTGTTACTGGGCCCCAGCGCGATGCCGATAGGCGTCACAAAACCGGTACTTGGGGTGGCTAATTCCCATTCACTTAAAATCCCTTTTTGCAGGTCAAACACCATGACGGAATGACGGCTAACATCAGTGACGTAAATCCGTCCGTTGTCATCGATAACACCGGACTGGGGTCGCTGCAATACCAGCGGCACTGGATTTTGTCCGACTATCCCCGCCATCCATTTAAAAAAATCGCTGACATAATCCCCAAAGCCCTTACCTTCCTCCACCGGTTTAACATTTTGCTCCCCCGTCAGTGTGCCGACATAGCGAAAACGGGGTATTTCGGGAGGCGCAGGCCAGATTTTCGCATCGGACTCTTCCACTTCATAGTCCATGCGATATTCTCTACTGGCGCACGCGGTCAACAGTAACAACACCACGACGCCGAGAAAAAATGAAGAGCGTTTTATGGATTGAGCAATTGGCTTCATTGCGTTAAAACCGCCGGAACTTGCGCTTCGGATGTCATTCTTAAAACATGTACCCGTCTATTAAGACTATCGGCAACGTATAGCATATCGTTATTTACCCACATACTGGTGGGTTCACGAAAACGGCCCGGTGCAGAACCAGTACCACCAAAAACAGACAATAATTCAGCATCTTGATAAATACGGATTGTATTGTCTGACTTATCGGCAACATATACGATGCCGTCTTCGTTCACTGCGACTGCTGTGGGAAAGGTTTGATAGGATTCCCCAAAGGAGTATTTGTAATCTCCGTTTTTAGTCATTACCTGTACTGGCAATTCGAGACGATCCAACACATATAGACCTTCATCACCGATGGTCATGCCGGTAATTGCCCGAAAACGGCCAGGTCCGGTACCGCGTTGACCGATAGTGCGCACTGCTCTGCCGGCTTTATTAAAGACAATAATATGGCTGTAAGAACCATCCGCCACTAGCAGTTCTTGCGTCGTTTCGTCGTAGATAATATCCATAGGGCGCGAGAGGTTTGCCAGATCCTGAAAGGTCCCAATCACGTTGCCCTGTTCATCAAAATGCAAAACCCGTTTACCCGCCGAATCAACAACGTAAAAAGTTCGGTCGCGCGCAACAAATATCTGACCCATATCTCCGGCAAACTGGGCGCCGACATTTCCGATGGGTTCAATCGTGTTATTCACCAGGTCATAGCGAAATACTATGCGGAGACCTGAGTCAACGATGTAAAGATAATTATCTACTCCACCTACCGAAACAGGCGTAAGAAACCGTATCTCCTGATCGGGCCCAACCATGATGCGCCTGAACGCACCTGTCAGACCTTCTTCACCTTGCATGCCACCTTTGAGCACTGAATCAAAAGCAAGATATCGCGACTTGGCGAGTGAAGCTCCGCCTGTGGATTCAGCTGTAAGATCTTCAAGTTTGTTTTCCGTGGCAATACGCTCAAGCTCAGTCATCGAGCAACCGAGCTGAACAGTAAAGGTGAATAGAATTAAACTTATTAACGCAAACCGACGCTTTCGCGCGAGACACTGTGGCATCGATTACACTCCAGTGGAGGAAACGCGACTTTACCGTGGCAAACACCACAGTACTCGCCTTCAATGATGGCAGCCATGGTAACAAAGTTGCCACCACGTTGCGGCAGAAATATCGCTGGATGACAGTTTTTGCACGTCAGCCATTTTGTGTGCGGCAAATGGGGAAACCTTACATAAGGCATAGATGCAGTATTTTTAAAAATTACATCGAAGTCCACCGAATGCATTTTCTCATTGCCTGTTAAACCCGTGCGCGGCTGTATCAATCCCATATTAAGGGTTTCAACCCAGTTGATAATTCCGCGACCATCACGCGGGAAATCTTTCATCGCTTCTGCCGGCGGTTGCAACGTCTTCACCGCATCATTCAATGGGTCGTGAATACCATCTTTCTCAATAGGGACAACATCACCCTGCAATTGGAAATGCCCCCCACCTTCATCTGCGATAGCGGAACTACCACTAATGCCTAATGTAAGCAGGATAAATAATACACCAGATTTTATGTGTAAATTTCTTGCTATTATAAAACGCAATTTATTTTGCATAACAACCGGGTCCTGATTTTTACCTGTTTTTATTTGATGTTGAGCTACCAACAAAGGTTCAATACTGATTTCGTCGCCGATATATATTGTCTGGTTATTGCATTACACCGATCATGCGTAATCCGCGACGTACGTCCTTGGTAGCGTCCTGAAGCATAGCAATCGCCGTTGGATAGTCGCCATCTTTCGCAGCCTGCATCGCGCGGTCCCGCAAATCCTGACCTTTCTTGACAAAGGACTCCATTAACTTTTTAGCACCTTCCGCGGGTTTTTTCTGCTCAATGGCGATAGGCACCAACTCTTCATAACCCTGAAATCTTTTTAGCTCATAGTTATACTCTTCTTCCGCCGTTTCAAAATTCAGGTCATAAACTATGGTCTGGTTATTCAGCATTTTGTGCAACGCAACCGTTATCAGGTGTTGCGCTTCCTCGAGATCCTTGTTTGCCTTGACGTAATCGCCTTTGCCAGCCGACTCCTTTGCCGATGCCTTAAGTTTTTCCACTCGATCTTTATCATAATCAATCGCAGCATCTTTGCCCTGTTTTTTAGCAGTCCTTTCGTAATTCTCTTTATGGGATGCTTCAAAATCCTTGATTGATGCTAACAGCTCCTTGTTCTGTTGTTTGAGCTGCTCTAGAGCGCTTTCGCTTGGTACCATCTTGGTCGACTTCTTTAACATAGCAATAGCGTTTTCAGCTTGAGTATAGGCCTGATCATTTTTACCAGCTGCCAGATTATCTCTTGAGGACTGCAGCTCAATTTCTGCCTTTTTATGCAGCTCAATTGCATCACTAATATTGCTTTTCAGTACCGATTCGCTATTTTTTGATTTTAACAACATTTCAGCAAACATAATTTTCTGGCTTACATCCGCTTTAGTCGCCTTCTCATCCTGCGCGGAAGCGCCTGCTGAACCAGCAGCTACGGTTTTCTTGGCAATCTGAACAGTTTCGCCTGGATTAACAATATGAATTTTTCCGCCCATATAAGGATGATTGCGACAAGAATAAAATAGGAACTCTGGCGTCTTGTCATCTGGCGTGATCGTCATGGTGCCTTTATAGGTATACATTCCTTCAATACCATCAGAATATGGCGTACTACCCCACCCGATTTCTTTCAGGGAAATGTATACGTCGTGCATCGGATCCGTAGCCACATCAAAACGATAGGTTTTTCCACGTTCCAAAACTATTTCTTTTCCTTGCTCGTTATTGACAAGAAATCCCATCTGGTGCCCTTTACCATAAAAAGGATGTGTCTGATCTTTTATCTTAGCGGTTATAACAAAGTGATCGGGACCGGTGGATACTGGTACAGCGGCAGCTTCAGTGGCTGGTTTTTCTGCTGCTATTGCAGGACTCACTTTGGCAACTTCTCCTGCTGGTTCGCCCACTTCCGGTTTGACGGCTTCTGTTTCCAGTGGCTTACCCGCAGGTTCTGGTGCTGCGATAGGTTCTACAGTGAGTTCGGCGTCTTGCCCGGTTTGACTGGGGATTACCTCAACTACTGTTTCTTCCTTAGCCTCTTCAGCGGGTTGCTCCGTGACTTTTTGCTCGTCTGGCGCAGCTGGGGTTTCCGCCGTCCTGGCCGTTTCTGTCTGCGCTGGTGATTCATCTACCTTATCCAACTCTGCCGTTTCTTTTTCCTCAACAATACTACAGCCGCTAAAAATGAGAGGAAAAGAAACCAGTAACGCGATAAGTAGCTTTTTTGAATAGGTATTCATAGATTGCTGCTCTTAAACACTAGAGATTGATCGTATGCCTTTGATTAGAAACCAAACACCCATTGCATGCAAGTTTATTACCTATTAGCTGGGGAATGTGGCTATCAGCAGAGACACAAAACGGCGCGCAGTTATTATGTCAACCACGCGCCGTGCACTCTGTATCATATGTGAGCGTGTCAGCCCTGGACCAATATAGCTTGAGATCTTAGCGCCAGGGTGTTTTCAGGCTCGCTTCACTTTGGGGTGGTTTCCAGTCTGCAGGTTTCTCTTTCGAATGACACTTCTTGCACGATTTCGTGTTGATAGGAAAGGAAACCTTGCCATGGCAGACCCCGCATTTCTGACCCAACAGAATGGCTGACATGTTAATCACATTAGCATTGCGTTGAGGAATGAAGATCTTTGGATGGCAATTGGAACAATGCAACCACTGTGTGTGTGGCTTATGTGGGAACACGACATCTGGTACCGACGCTTTCACCTCACGAACGATATCAAGGTCCATCACCAGTGGTTCGACTTTGGGATCAAAGCGATCGTAACGCGGTTTCAACAGACCGTCATCCAGCGCTTTCACCCAATCAACATAGTTACCAAAATCGGTGCCAGGAAGCCCTTCATAAGCGATTAGCGGTGGCTGCAATACATGCGTACCATCGTTGGCTACATCATGAATACCATCATCCGCAGGCGATGCATTCTTGACCTTTTCTTTTTTCAACAGGCGGTTGAATACATTCGCTGAGCTTACTGTGGCTTTTTTCGCTTCCGCTTTTTTCGCATCCTTTTTCTCGGCAGCCATTACCCCCGCCCCCGTAAACATAACGGCCAGGAGGAGCGCCATTAGGATGAGTAAGTATTTTTTCATAGTCATTATTAGTTCTCCCTCTCTCGCCGTTATTTTTGCGCTTGTGGCTTATCTTCAAGCGCTTTATAGGTTGGCGCAACGAGACGTTGAACGGTACTACCATGTATGGACGTGGGTGTACCTGTAACGCCTGAGTGGCACATACCGCAGTTCTCTACGGACCATGAAATTTCGCCATTGTGGCATGCCCCGCAGAACTGGCCATCGATGATCTTTGCCATGGTGATTTTGTTGCCACCTGCTTTGAATTCAAAGCCCAGGTCGGCATGACAAACCTTGCAACGAAAACGAATTCGATGATACCAGTGCGGAAATACGACAGGACGCATACCTGCAGCATCTGAATAATTATTGATCACTACATCAGCGTATTCTGCTTTTGCCGATTGCGGCATGATAAGTACTGCAACTACGCCGAGCAGCCCTATTAGTGCGGATCTAAACATAGAGCCCTCCTCCCTATTTGTTATCGTCAATCTCTTAATTCCGCGATTTTTGGTTATATTTTGTATTTTCAGCCCGAACTATACTACACGACTTTAAAATGATCGAGTAATTGAAAACGTCAGTGATTCTGAAGTCGAGCCCCCTTCCGTGGTGATTATACGGAAAGTCGCGTTGGTAGTCAGTAAACCGATTCGATAATCAAAGCGATTTTCCGATTCCAGCGTTTCAGACCCGTTCACCTGCTCGTCTTCAAAACGTCTATTGTATGTCAGTTTGGCGCTAAATCTTAGCGGATATATGCCAAAAGTTCGAGCATTTGTGTAGGTGACATTTGCGGCCAGTGTCTTGGGCTGGCTGGGTGATTCGGTTTCTGATATATCCTGCTGGCTCGCCTGGAAAGTTACATTGGCCGATAATGCGCTGACGCGCGATAAGGCCTGGCGCTGGGTCAATTGCGCCGTCAATTGCTGAAAAGACGTATCCAAATCACCAAATGTTCGGGTATCCGACACGGATACCGAGGAGAATGTGCTGGAACTCAGCCCACTACGACTCCAGCCCAGGCTCATACCATGCCCTAGCCCATAAACCGGTTCGTCAATATCGGTACTTTTGCTCACACTGCCATTCTGCGTAAACGCCACGTTTAGAGTAGAAGTTCGCCCCACTGACCAGTTGCGATTGAGTGTCTGCCCTAAACTGCTGGCCACGTTTTGCACGCTCTCGCTTTCTTCATCGATCGTCGTTTGTGAGTTGTTGAATCCAGCCGATCCATTCCAGTTCCAGCTGAATCTCCCGACAAAATATTGTTGTGACGAATACGTTGCGCTTACGCTCTGGGTACTATTCACTGATTGCACAGCATCAGAATCCGTAGCACTGATTGATGCCAGCGCCAGAAACCTGAGCGCACGTGTGACGCGATAACTGGCGCCAATATTAGTCGCCAGATTATTGGTCTTAAAGCCCCCACTGGTATCAGATGTGGAAACCCGGGCCCCTCCCGATAACGTATAAGGTCGATCTATGGGACGCCACGAAAAGGTACTGTTTGCCTGCGCGTTCTGGAAAACACCGACACCTCCCCCAACGCCGGAATCATTACGTGTATAACTGGCCAGGGACGCTACCCCCATATCCGGACCCGACGAGTAATTATGGCGAAATTCCAACAATGACGTATTAGGCTCCAAGGATGAATTGGAACGTTCTGAAGTCGTGTAATTGGCATTTGCGCTATAACGGTGGCGCCGTTGTTTGGCGCGATAACTGGCGCTCAGACTGTCACTACTGGAGTCAGACCTGTCGGATTCAAAGGCGTTATGGTCATATGACAAGCGCGCCACATAACCCGATGCACCGTAATATGTCTGACTCATAAATATACGGTAATTAATATAGTGATCGTCGGTACGAAAGGCGGCGCCGGTATTTTCCAGCCTGCTATCGGTGCGGCTCAACGACATAACAAACGGAAAGCGACTTTGTGGAAAAACCGTAAACTGAACGTTACCCGAAGCAGTGGTGGTAGAAGTACCAGAGGCACCGGCATTAGAATTCGCCTCAGCAAAACCAACACTCAACCCGACACCCAGCGTCACAAACCAGGGCTGCCAGACAAAGCCGGTACCGGATATATTGGCGGTGATTGATGAGTTTTCCGATTCGGCCTCATCCGATTTTAGATAACTATAGGTATATCCAAGGCTCCCATTATATGCCATGGGAACCATTGGCAAAGCAAAGGACACCTCTGATAATACCAGCATCATCATGAGGAATATCCAGCATCCTAGTGGCTTGCCAAAAATTAGTATTGTTTTAGATTTGACGGGCATAGAATTTAATAGCGACCGGTCCAACCCACCATGGTCGCGAGCACCAGGTCTCTTAACCAATCCAATCAGTTGATTGTTGATTTACGTGAACCGAAATTAGCTCGCCCCCCAACGCGTCGTTATCAAGAGCTAAACAAAAAAATTATTTTATAGTTTATTTCAGCTCTATTTGTAAAATGCTGCTAATGCTCTTACCCGAAGTCTATGCTAGCTGCCATATCCATGTAAATGTTTCAGCCGCATGACTCTTTCCTTCATAGAGGGATAACCATTGCGTCCGATTTATTGTTATCGAATATAAAGCACCCGCCCTTATTTCGACCTTAACTATCTAAAAGCAATACTGTCAAGTTTGCGGGCGTGGACCCGTCGTTGCGCTTTTAACTACCTTATCGTTAATGTCTATCTTGGAATTCTTGCGCAGCGATATAATCAGATTCTCCCAGGCCTCATCACCAAGTTGTCGGTACAGCAAATCCTTCGCCCTGTCTTTGACTTTATCGAAGTCATTCAGCTGGGATCCCTGGATCCCATTTAAGCGGAATATCGCAACGCCCTTGAGAATCATAACCGGTTCTGAAATCTGGCCTATATCCATTGTGTTTAAAACATTTTGCGCAGGCTTCGAAAGCATACCGGTATGAATGTAGCCCATATTCCCGCCTTCGACAGCTGAGTCATCCCCTGAGTGGATACGGGCCAGTTCCTCAAAATTCTCGCCCTCACGTAGCCGGCGCACCAGTTCATCAGCAAGCTCGGAAGCCTCCTGCCAAACGGAACTCGGCGATGATGGCTCTACCGTTAACAGGATGATGGAAACATTCCACTTTTCCGGCGCAGTAAATTTATCGGCGTGCTTATTGTAATATTTTTTCACATCTTCTAGAGAAGGCTCTGCGACATTTTTTGTTTGCTGTTTAAGTTGTTCAATCACATTTTCCATCTCAATGGCAGGCGTCACTGATGCAATAATCGCATCTTTACCTTTTTCCCAGTTTTGTTGTTTGCGG
>Ga0209742_10000822_pt1 | contig 15475 bp, 9 predicted proteins | sample DeeMarSeWOR38_10_FD_187462 | JGI IMG/M metagenome (GOLD analysis project Ga0209742, IMG submission 187462) | Marine sediment microbial communities from White Oak River estuary, North Carolina - WOR-3-8_10 (SPAdes) (version 2) | ecosystem: Environmental > Aquatic > Marine > Intertidal zone >... | reverse complement strand
GGAATTCACTACGACAGCGTTGACAAAGATCCCTCCAAATTCACCTTCAATATTGTTCGTGAAGATGGAAGTGTCTATGATATACAGCTCACAGGTGAATGTGGTGGTACTGGTGGTATTCATCGCTGGGAGGTTTCTGAAGACGGTCAGAATTTGAATTTGATTGTGGAAGGTGAAATATATCGGTTCAAGTATATTGATTCCAATACAGAGCCTTAGAATATCATTATCCAATCAATTTAGTACTCGAGAAATCATGGCAACCCATAACAATCGGGTTGCCATGAATTATGTAATTGTTTGTCTTGTTCACAGTATCAGTTATTAAGATTCCAAACTTCCGATAAGGATATTTGTATTTTCACGGGGGTATCGTTCACCAGCCTTCGACCAAATATCCCAACATGATAGAATCCTTATCCCAGGAGAATAAATATTACTCCTGTTATATCCAAGCTAGGCAGTAGCCTCAGTGGTTCTGGTAGCCGAGAAAACCTTGAAAACCACCTTTTTACGGGTATTTCCTGCGGGTGTCGCCAAGTGGTAAGGCAGTAGCTTCCCAAGCTACCATTCGTCGGTTCGAATCCGTCCACCTACTCTGATCAGTTAATTCTTTGATAGAACCACCTGGACTTCCAAAAATAGGTGGTTTTTTATTTGAAATTGGTTAAATATTGATACCAGAGATCCTTTACATACCCCTACCGTGTATACATAACATTCTATCTGAAATCAGGAAAAAACCAGAAAATTTGGCGAATTCTGGATCAAATCGAATTGGGCTCAGATATCACTCAAGAAGTGGGGATTTGGTATGGTTTTATTTCAAATTGGAGCTGATTTTCACCGATCTCAAGATCTGCAATATTCTCTTCAAGTAAACTTGTTCGCCAAGAATTTGGCACACTGATAGAATTCAGGCGCTTTAGCTGAGGGTGTTGCAAATTCCGATATCAAAAAACATTCCCGCGACTCAAATCAATTTGCAATATCTTTCAGGCTGGTCCACAGAGCATTCTTACGGCTTCTGGAATCGTTTTTATCAATATTGGCGTTTGTCCCCCAATCTCACCATCTACCTGGTAATTCTGGGGAGGATCCGCTTCAATTCGTATCTCCTTGGCCTGCCAATGGAAGTAAGAATCAGAACTAGGTGTAGCCTCTCGACTTCCTTTGCCAGCCGCAACGACAGTTTGAAAACTCCTATCCCGAATTAAAATCACATCTAACAAACCATCATCTACACTGATATCCTTGTGTGCTTTAAAACCAGACACACCAAAATTCCCAGCATTATCGACCAGGCAAGTCACCCCATCAGCCTCTACCTCTTCTCCATCCAGTGAGAATTTATAGTGCACTTGTTTAGCATCCTTCAATGCCTGAAGAGCAGCAATTGAATACGCTAAGATACCGTATTTGTCTTTCATCTCACGATCCGCAAGCTCAACTTTCTGGGCGGCTATTCCCAAGCCAATGCGCAACATGAAATATGTTGCGCCAATTTGGCCCATATCAACTAGCTTGATCTGACTCTCTTCACTGACGATGATTTGAGCAGCTGCGGCGAGATCTTTAGGGATTTCAAGCTCAACCGACATCAAATTTGCAGTGCCACCAGGAAGTATGGCCATGGGTACATCGCTACCCATCACGCCTCTGGCGACTTCCATCACGGTCCCATCTCCTCCATAGGCAGCGACAACATCCGCCCCGGATTCAACAGCTTCACGCGCCATATGTTCCGCGTCTCCACTCTTCTTGGTTAATGAGATTTCCCAGTCCACCCCTGCAGGGTAGAACACCTTGTTTAACGTATGGAGAACGGGTTTCGGCTGCCCTGAAGCAGGATTTATTATAATTTGGATCTTTCGCACCATGATTGCGTTCCTTTTCTTACCATACAAATAATTACAATTTCCATCATTACTGATTGAATATTTTCGGCAGAATGATTATATCAGTCCACTTTTTACTAAGTTCTTTGGCAACATCACAAGGCGAATTGCTATGTCCTTGTGTGTTATACTGCCACACATCAAAAATATCATCTCACTCATACGTCAAAGGCTATGAACACTGAAGAATACATTGCATTAGAGGAACAGTACGGCGCGCACAACTATCACCCTCTGGATGTGGTTATCGAGCGCGGCGAAGGGGTTTGGGTCTACGACATTGATGGCAAAAGATATCTGGATTGCTTGAGCGCGTACTCAGCTCTGAACCAGGGTCATGTCCATCCGCAAATATTGAATACAATGGTCGAACAAGCTCAGCGAGTCACATTAACTTCACGCGCTTTCCGCAATGACCAGCTCCCTCTTCTCTATAAAGAGCTTTCTGACCTCACCGGTTACGAGATGGCTTTACCTATGAATTCTGGCGCAGAAGCCGTGGGGACAGCGCTCAAGTTAGCTCGAAAATGGGCTTACCAGATTAAAGGAGTTTCTCCCAACCAGGCAGAGATCATCACTTTCGAAGGTAACTTCCACGGGCGAACAGTGACGATAATCTCATTCTCCTCGGAAGAAGCATACCGGAAGGATTTTGGACCTTTCACCCCTGGCTTTAAAGTTATTCCGTATGGGGAAACAAGCGCGCTACCAGATGCAATAACCCCAAACACAGCCGCTGTTTTAATCGAACCTATCCAGGGTGAGGCGGGCGTGATCGTCCCTCCAGATGGCTTTCTGCGAGACTTACGCAGGGTTTGTAGCCAAAACAATGTCCTATTGATTGCAGATGAGATCCAAACCGGTTTGGGCCGCACAGGAAAATTATTCGCTTGCGACCACGAATCAGTGCGACCAGATGTGATGATCATTGGTAAAGCCCTCTCTGGTGGTTTTTATCCCGTATCTGCAATCCTCGCTGACCGAGATCTGTTAGGCCTCTTTCAACCAGGTGAACATGGCTCGACATTTGGAGGAAACCCATTAGGTGCCGCGGTTGCTCGTGCTGCACTGAAGGTCATAACCAACGAAAACCTTGCAAATAATTCAGCCATCATTGGAGAATACTTTCAAGAAAGATTGGCAGAGATTCCCAGTCGACACGTAAAGGAAGTTCGCGGCAAAGGCTTGTTGATCGGTGTTGAATTGAAATCAGAGGCTGGAGGTGCTCGTAGGTTCGCCGAGGCTCTAAAAGACAATGGCGTTTTAGTGAAAGAAACCCATGAGAATGTTCTGAGATTTGCCCCGCCATTAATCATCGATAAGGAAACTGTGGATTGGGCGCTTGAGCGGATATTCCCTGTCTTAACTATGGCTTCGTAAACATATCACCTTTACAAGATTACTAAATTTTCAAAATCCCTTTGACAAAAAATGCGGTAGGTCATCTGTCAACTTAATGAAGATTATTTTATGAAACGTCGGACGAAAATCATCGCTACACTTGGCCCAATAACTTGGGATGAAGAGAGTATCAAAAAACTGATCGAAGCAGGAACCAATGTATTCAGATTGAATTTCTCCCATGGAACACATGATGAATTCACTGAAGTCATCCACAGAGTAAGAAAGATATCAGCGGAACTCAGGGTTCCAATATGTCTGCTACAAGATTTGCAAGGTCCAAAAATTCGAGTTGGCGAAATCATAAACGGAAGGGCCACCCTGGTTTCAGGCGAAAAATTTACTTTGACTATAGAATCCCTGATTGGAAATGAGAATGTTGTATCTGTGTCCGATCCAGATATAATCCAGTTCGCTAACTCTGAAGGTCGCATACTTCTTGACGACGGCAGTATAGAATTAAAGGTGATAGACACAACCGATCAGGAGATTCGAACCAGGATAGTGATCGGCGGCGAGCTCAAATCAAACAAAGGCATCAATCTACCTGGAATGAAGTTGAAACCAAAATCACTTACAGAAAAAGATATCTCAGATCTAGAATTTGGCTTAATGCATGGAGTTGATGTCATCGCTTTATCGTTTGTGCACACTTCCCAAGATATAGAAAACTTAAGGCAGGAGATAACCCGGATTAAACCCGAATTAGCATCAATACCCATAGTTGCCAAGCTTGAAAGACCTGAAGCGCTCGAAAATTTAGAAGCGATCATCAATTCTGCAAATGGAGTTATGGTGGCCCGGGGTGACCTGGGAATTGAAATGTCGCCGGAGGCAGTACCGATTGCCCAGAAGAAAATCATAAATGTAGCGAATCGGCGCGCGAAGATTGTGATCACGGCAACACAAATGTTAGAGTCTATGATTAATAACCCACGTCCGACTCGTGCTGAATCCACAGATGTTGCCAATGCCATTTTTGATGGTACGGATACAGTAATGTTGTCTGGTGAAACTGCGGTTGGAAAATATCCGGTTAGATCTGTGGAGACGATGCACAAAATAATTTGTCAGGCAGAAGAGCATCTGGGCGAATGGGGGCACTGGGACGGCCAATTACTCTCCAAAGAAGCCGGTTTGATCAGTCCGCACGAAGATGTTCACGATGATGCATTATCTATCACCCAGGCAGCCAAAGAGTTGGCTCATGCTCGCAACGTCACCGCGATAGCAGTCTTCACCCAATCGGGCAGGACTGCCACCTTGATGTCAAAAGCGAGACCACGGGTTCCAATCTTGGCTTTTACGCCAATTGAAGAGACATATAAAAGATTAGCGCTATTGTGGGGTGTGACTCCATTCTCAGTTCCTTTTGCTCATACGGTTGAGGAGATGTTGACCAGGGTTGAAGATACAATTCTGAGTTCAGAAAAATTACAGCCTGGACAACAAATCGTTTTGATCTCCGGGTTCCCAGTTGGGTCTATGTGTCCTCCGAATTACGCATTACTGCACACCATTCGAAGGAGATCCCGACCAACCAATTGAAATCATCCGAAATCAAATAAACAGAGAAACGATATTTATGTTTCCCGATATTTTTTGTTGAGCAAACTTTTAGTGTCGTTCACACGGAAGTAGAGCAGAAATGGGAGATCAATACCGACCAATAAATTGGCGACGAACCATTGAATATTCTCTGTTTATACTTGCCGGTCTCAACTGTATATTCGTAACTATTGCCTTCGCTTATTCCGAGATCACTCTTTCAGGGGGTCAGATATCGAGTGTTTTTCCATTTCCTGGAATCTATTTCATCGAATTGATTGCTATCGGCATTATCTGTTTGTTGACGGTTTCCTTACTCAATAACCTGACCACATCAATCAGGTCTGGAATAGCATGGATTTGTTCGGGATTGTTATTGGCATTTGTCATCCTTGGTGCTTGGACGATAGGATTTTATTTAATTCCGGGAATGGTTATGCTTCTGATCGTGGGAATATTGATTGACAAACGCTCTCAGAGAAATTATGCACTGCACTTGATATATCTCATTGCAGCGGGATTATCACAAGGGATTTTCGTATTTCTCACATTATTGATTTAATTTTTTAAAAATCCTAATTGGCGCTCACACACAATGGCAGTCATTAATAAGGATGAAAAATTCATCTCAGCGAGATTTGCGAGTTTATCCTTGTGAGGATATTCCGAAACGATTTAGTCGAGTAACTATAGATTGGATTATTTCTGCAAAAAGTCCAGGGAAGAGACCACACGATTGCGCCCAGATTCTTTAGCCATATACAGTGCTTCATCCGCAGCCTGGATCAATTCGTATAAGTCAGTCATATTTTCGTTTAAGACTGCGACGCCCTGGCTTACTGTTATCGTTATATCCCCCATATTTGTGCTAGTGATATGTTCAGCGATTATTTTTTGCAATCGATCTGCGGTCTCTTGCGCGCTCTCATGATTGCTTCCTGGCAATAAAATAACAAATTCTTCTCCCCCAATTCTACTGATTACATCCAACTCCCGTGTATTATTTTGAATGCACTCAGCAAAAGATTGTAGCACCTGATCGCCAATAGAATGACTGAATCGATCATTTACTCGTTTGAAATGATCGATATCCATCAAGATCGCTGCTAAAGGTAATTTATACCTACGAGTGCGTTCAATTTCCATCCGGCCAATTTCAAACAATCCACGGCGATTATGTAATCCTGTTAGTTCATCAGTGATGGCTAATTGCTGAATCCGGGATAATAATCTTACATTTTCGAGGGCGACGCCAATTTGACTGGCAAAAAGGGAAAAAGCAGGAAGATCTTGCTCTTGGATATCTGTCCCCCATAACATTAAGGCTCCAAAGACTTTTTTTCCAGATAACAGCGGCAATAAAAAGCCGGGGGCTTCCAGTTGCAGAAGAAGATCATATTCATTTTCTTGATCACTTAAGTTATCTAATTTCGAAAACCAGGAATGCATCACCTCATAGGGAGACTCAAGGTAGAGGATTCTCTTACGACCAATGACTTCGTCAACATACTCCAACTCAGAAGGTGAAAATAAAAAATCCCGTAGATCAATGCCCAAGAAAGTTTCCCATGATTTTTCTTTTATACTGCTTTCTGCAATATGATGAACCTTATATGTTTGCCCTTCCTTGCATTGAAGCATCACCAAACTATTTAGACCTAAATCAATGAGTCCATCACAAAGTATCTCTACCATAACATCCGGATCTTTGGCCAGTTCGACTTGTGTGGCAACAATCCCTAAAGCGGTAATAAGTGTATTTGTTCGAACAAGTTCCTCAGTACGTTCCCGTTCAGAGTCAAACAATTTCGCTTTATAAATCGCAAGCGCTATAATTCTGGCAGCTTGTTTGGTGATAGAAATCTCATCTTGGGAAAATTGGTGGGGAACATCATATGTAATCATCACCGCGCCAAGTTTTTTTCTATCAGCGATCAATGGCAGTGCAAGGAGCGATCCCGCTGTACATAATCGAGATAATCTCCCACTATTTGATGACTTTATGGGATCATTATCTATGATCAGTGGTTCTCCCTTCGATAAAACCAAAGAAGTGATTGACTCCTCCTTCGGATCGAATTCCCATTCAAAGTAAGTATCCTTTAATTTTCCGTAAGCCGCCCCGGGGACAACTTTATTTTCTTGCTCATCCCACATCGTTATAAACGCCCCATCTGCGGAGATCAATTCCCCCAAGTGATCGGCAAGGATCTGGATCATGTCTTTAAGGTTGGGAGCTACTAATGTTGTCTGGGTGATCTCGCTCAGCAATGCAGTTTGGCGTGCATGTTCTTGAATTTCACCAAACATGCGCGCGTTTTCGATTGCCACTGCAGCTTGATCGGCGAATGCCTTCAACCACTCCGCCTTGGTTGAAGTTAAGAATCCTGGAGTAGCACTATTAATATTTAAGAAACCAATATTTTTTCCTTTGGACATAATTGGAGCACCCGCATAGGAACGCATCCATTCCGTATGAGGTAATTCAGCCCACATATCACTTTTTCTTGTATCTGGTATTGCCAGAGGACACCCAGTTTCATTCATGTGTTTTAGCGTAAGGATTTCATCGATAGGAAACCGACTTGCTGAACGGCTTTCTGTATCCCAATCATATAAATATCCTTTGCTTCGCTCGATGCGCGCTAATCCATCTTCAACCAGCATAATATTCGCCGCATCATGTGGCACAACATGTTCCATATTGGTAAGAATTCGATCGAGAAGTTCATCGAATTCGAGAGTGCTCGATAATGCTGCTGCGGTATTCCGCAGCGCTTCCGCCAGCAGCCTCTGCTCGTGCTCGGCAGCCTCCGCTCGCTTTCGTTCAGTGATATCTTCTATACTACCTTCAAAACAGATAATATTTCCACCATCATCCTCAATCGCTCGAACGTTATCACGAACCCAAATTATATTCCCATCCTGCCGATAGAGCTTCATTTCATAATCTCGTACAACTCCTCCATCCTGCAATAAAGCTAATTCAAGTAAGCGATCATCTGGATTTACGTAGAGCTCATCACTAATATTTACATCTGCTAACGACTCAAAATCCTGGAATCCTAATATTTCAATTAACGCCGGACTAGCTTCCAGGATTTTTCCATCTGGAGTTGTGCGGTAGAGACCCACTGGAACACGATTGATAAGATTGCGATACCCTTCTGAACTGTGAATCAATTTCTTCTCAACAACTCTCTGCCGCGTTACCTGGTGATAGAGATGTTGGATGAATTCTTTCTGTTTAACAATTAAAGAGGCCACAAGAAATAGAACCAATATATATATGATGTCAATCAGGTTCACAATATCTGAGGTAATGTCCACAGCGCGATAGAACAATATCAGAAGGAAAACCAAAAAGGTGCTTAAATTGGTGAGAATACTACCCCAAAAGCCGAATAATATGATGAAGCCCGTGATCGGGATCATAGTAAGAACGATCACCGATTTCCCCATCACCGGAAATAAATTCCAGATCAGGAGACAATAGAGAACAAAAATCAATATCCCTACCAACGCTCTTTGTCTTTGAGTTAGATTGGGGATCTTTAACTTAAACTGGGATTTACTCTCTCTTTCAGTTTGTTCAAAGGTCATATCTAATAATCAATATTCAGAATGAGTTCGTCAATTATGATGAGATTTACCACTCCTAATAAAATATCAAAACTGGGAACTTTTATCCAAGTGAGTGTTATAAACTTACATAGAATTTTACCCATTCATTCTTGATTAAAGCTTGTCAAATCTGAAAGGGGATCAGGGTTTTTTATGGATCGATGTGAAATAATTCTTGTCAATATTGGCATTCTGTGGGATAATACAAATACCCAACCTACCTGGTTGTCCCCCCCAACTAGGCAGGTTGGGCATTTTATTTATTCCCCACTATAAACCTTAATTAGTTCAGGGCGGGTCCCACCCAACTTTCCCCCGCCCCTGGTAGATCAATTAAGTCCTGCTGTTCAATAAAATATAACGACGATTTCGCGAGTTTGTTACAGATCAATTAAACAATCAAAACCATCTCACATTCAGATTTAGATTTTAGCTCTTATTAGCTTCAATCAAAAAGACAATCTCCCAATTGATTTCGCTCAGTTATTAAACAAATATTGATTATCTGTCTGGTAAAATCAATAAATTTTTAAGATATGTCGTCGATAATAAAGGATATCTCATGCCAGATCCAAGAATTAAGAAATTAGCTGAAATACTCGTTAATTACTCACTCGAAATTAAACCCGGTGACCAATTTCAAATACGGACAACTCCGCTCGCTCAAGAACTTGCTTTAGCGGTATATGAAGAGGCTGTTAAGGCAGGTGCCCATGTGCTGACTACGATGAATCTCCCAGGAAGTGAGGAAATATTCTATAAATTAGCCAATGATGATCAATTGGAATTCGTATCTCCGGTCAGAAAATTAATTGTAGATAGTTTTGATGCCATATTAGCGATTGGTGCTGACTATAATACGCGTGCCCTCTCTGGAGTAGATCCCCAACGCATTTCCAAAAACCGTAAAGCTGGCACTCCTATTACAAAGGTATTTTTTGAGCGGTCTGCAAATCTAGAACTCCGATGGTGTTATACAGAATATCCTACCTACTCGAGCGCCCAAGAAGCCGATATGAGCCTGCTCGACTATCAAGAATTTGTTTACGGAGCTGGATTTCTCAATGAACCTGATCCAATTGAGGAGTGGAAAAAGGAAGAGAAGAGACAAAAAGAGCTGATCGATTGGTTGGCTGGCAAGGAAGCAGTTGAAATTAATGGAGAGAATATAGAAATGATTTTTTCCATTAAAGGACGTAGATTCAAAGAATCTGCCGGAAAAAATAACTTCCCATCTGGAGAAATATTTACTGGTCCAGTTGAAGATTCAGCCAATGGCTGGGTTCGATTCAGTTACCCTGCAATTTATGAAGGACAAGAAGTCATTGATGTACAGCTGGAATTTGAGAAAGGAAAAGTTGTTGCCGAAAAAGCGGAAAAGGGTGAGCAGCTGTTGACAACATTACTCAACACCGATCCTGGTGCACGGCACCTAGGCGAATGGGGGATCGGCACAAATTACGGCATCAAACAATTTACAAAGAATATACTTTTTGACGAGAAAATCGGCGGCACAATTCACTTTGCTCTCGGAAGTGGTTACCCTGAAACGGGGAGCGAGAATGAATCAGCCATACATTGGGATATGCTTTGCGATATGTCACAAAGCGAGATCAAAATTGATGGTGAACCATTCTATCGAAATGGAAAATTCCTTATTTGATTTATCTTCTATCTTTTAAATAAGCAAAATCCTGGTTCTAAATACTTCAATGGGGGGGCTCCAGGTTACCTCATCACTGCTGTCCGTTTCTTGATAGGACTGCGGCTTAAACAAGTATTGAACCAGTAACTAACCATGAATGATTTTTTACAAATGTCAAGGAATAAATTTGCACTGAGATTTCTTCCTGGATATTCATAATTGTGGAGACTAAGACAAGATCCAGGTCTTTTATTTCTTTCCTCTTGATTCTACAATATAGAAAATGCTTAAAAAATTCGTGCTGTCTTGGAGTCCAATCAATTATTCCAGAGTATTTGTCAATTTATTCTCATTATCCATTTTTTCGAATTTCTTAATCACTTATCATCAAGTCTGAATTTAATTACAAATAAGAACAAGGATAAGCTATCATCATGATTTCACTCTACGATCTCATTTCTCCTTTCGCAAAAAGGATAATCACGCGCATGAGTAAAAGTACTCTCCCCGTGGTCGATGGGAAAATCAAACTCAATGGATTAGATCAACCGATAGAGATTATTCGAGATGAATGGGGCATTCCTCATATTTTTGCCCAGAACCAGAGCGATTTATTTTTTGGTCAAGGATTCGTCCATGCCCAGGATCGCTTATGGCAAATGGAGCTAAACCGAAGAACAGCACAAGGAAGATTAAGCGAAATATTTGGTGAGATCGCCTTGGACACAGACCGTGTTGTGCGAACATTTGGTTTCAACCGGTTGGCAAAATCTGATTGGGAAATGTATGATGAACGTACGCGCGAATCTGTTCGCGCATATTCAAGAGGTGTGAACGCATTCTTGGAAACAAATCAAAAAAAGCTGCCAGTTGAATTCACATTAACCCGGCATAATCCAGAACCTTGGCAAGCGTTGGATTCCATAGCCTTCATGCGAGTTATGATGTGGCAATTGTCCCATGCCTGGTATGGCGAGATAATACGGGCGCAGATCATTCAGGTAACAAATCCCGAACGGGCAGCCGAACTTGAGATTCACTATCCTGGACAGAATCCCACCACCCTCCCTGCGGGGATTGAATTCAATCTTTTGGATCCGGAGGGCAAATTAATCAGATCGCCAGGACCTTATCTAAATCGAGGAATTGGAAGCAACTCTTGGGCGATTTCCGGAAGCAAATCAACAACGGGTAAACCTTATCTGTGTAATGATATGCACCTCCAGATAAGTCTACCAAGCCTTTGGTATCACATCCATCTTGTGGCGAAGGAATACCATGTTACAGGAGTTTCTCTTCCCGGAATACCCGCAGTATTGGTTGGCCATAACGATACTATTGCCTGGGGAATGACTCTAGCTTTCACGGATTGTGAAGATCTCTTCATCGAACGCTTTAATCCAGACTCTTCCAATCAATACCTGACCGAAAATGGATGGCAGGATTCTGAGAATGTTATGGAAAAGATCTACATAAAAGGAAATAAAGAACCTCATACAGAAAATGTAGTGATTACACGTCATGGTCCAGTGATATCCGATGTGATAGGCTATTCGCAGGAGCGGCTGGCAGTAAATTCTATGGCCTTACGTCAATCTTTTGCATTCAAAGGCTGGCTCGATCTCAACCAGGCATCTTCTTGGAATGACTTCGTCGATGCCATGAACCATATTGATGCACCTCAACTCGGTGTGACTTATGCTGATATTGATGGCAATATCGGTTATTGGATCACTGGAAAAGTACCGATCCGTAGGAAAGGCAACGGACAGGTGCCTGTACCAGGATGGACTGGGGATTATGAGTGGGTTGATGTCGTCCCGTTCGATCAGATGCCGCATTCATTTAACCCGGAAGTAGGCTATGCCCTTAACTGCAATAATTGCATTATCCCAGAAGATTATCCATATTTTCTTGGGAATGTATGGATGAATGGCTATCGCGCCCGTAGGATCGCTGATGTTCTGGAAAGTAAAAAGAAATTATCTCAAGAAGATTTTCAGAAATTACAATTGGATTTTATCTGCCTACCGGGAATAGAATTTATTTCCCATATAAAAGATATCGCCATTGAGGAATTGGAAATCCAAAATGCTGTGGAAATCTTGTCCAATTGGGACGGCATCCTCAGCCCAGATAGCGTCGGTGGCACTTTGTATGAAGTCATCCGTTATTCTTTAGTAAAGAATTTACTCGAACCTGCGCTCGGTTCAGAGTTATGTAATAAAGTGATGGGACAAGGTTTTCACCCCTTGCTTCTTCCGTCCAACGAATTTTTTGGACATGATACTGTGACTATGCTGCGTCTGCTTAGCAACCCAGACTCTTGGTGGGTAAAAAACGCTGGTGGAAAAAAGAAATTAATTATTCGCAGCATCAAGCAAGCACTGAGTTGGCTTCATAATGAACTAGGACCAGATATGAAAAATTGGCAATGGGGTAAAATTCATAGAGTAGTTTATTCGCATGCATTAAGTCTGCAAAGACCCTTGGATAAAGTGTTTAATCGCGGCCCATTTCCAATTGGTGGAGACACCGACACAACCTGTCAGACGGCCATGTTCCCTAATGACCCATACGATAATCTTGCCTGGGCGCCATCCTTCCGCCAGATCATTGATATGTCAGATTTATCTCGTTCTGTCGCAGTATATTCTCCTGGTCAATCAGGTCAATTAGGCAGTCAACATTATGACGATTTAATTGACCCCTGGCTTGAGGGAAGATACTATCCAATCTTGTGGACAAGAGACCAAATTGAGAATGCGGCAAAATCTCGTCTTTACCTGGAATGATTAATCAAATTAATATATATCGAATGCAGATCATAATTCGCTCTTCCCGCATAATTGCATTCGCATTGCTTTTCATTACGATATTGTTTAATTTCAATTCACAAAGACTTGTGCATGATACTGCAGCTCAAGGTCCTTGTGGTGATACCTATATCGCTTTGCCTGAAGATACAATCGAAGACATTGCCGATCTGTGTGGGACATCTGTTGAGGCGATTTTGAGAATTAATCCAGAAATAACCGATCCAAATGATCTCTTCGCTGGCCAGATTATTCGAATACCCAAGGTGGAATTGGTACTGGAAACCATTGTAGCTATCGCACCACAATGTGGCTTACCCGGCCAGTCATTACTCGTTGTCGGAAGCGGCTTTCCAATAAATGCAAATGTCAGGCTCAGTATCGGACAAAAGGATCAAACTTTCATCGATGTAGGAGATACAATTAGCGATCAATTTGGCCGGATAGATACTTCGGTCGTTATCCCATCCAATGCAGCACCCAAGACTGCATGGGTTGTGATGGCAGAAGCTCAAATTAGCTCAGCTAGATTTGCAGGCATATCCAATGATTATTTTGTTATAGACCAGGCACTGGACCCAAATTCGGGAATGTCTTATGTCGTCCAAGAGGGTGACACAATTCAAAGCATAGCAATAAAATTCAATCGTGATCTGGAATCTATTCTCATAGCTAACCCCCAAATATCGTTAACGAATCCAATTTTTCCCGGACAGAACATTTTTATCCCGCCTCAAAATCCAGCAACTCCAGTTACAACAGTAAATCCTATATGTGGACCAGCCGAGTCTGAGATAACTGTAACAGGTACAGGATTTCCACCGGTTGCAACGGTTGACCTCAGAATCGGTCAATTCCTGGGTTCCAATGAACAAGCAGGATCGGTTATTACGAGCTCAAGTCGAACTTTTCAAACCCAATTGGAAATTCCCAGCATTGCTAAGAGTGATGAACATTGGGTAGTCGATGCAAGTACAAGCACATCCCCACTTGTCAGATCAATCTCGAATATTTTTACTGTTACACCTCCCAAGGATCCTAAATCTCCAACACTTTACATCATAAAACCCGGAGACACTTTAAATCAAATTGCGGTTGAGTTTAGCCGAACAGTTGCTTCAATCCTTTCTGCTAACCCTCAAATTACTAACCCGAATCAACTGGTGATAGGTGAAAAGATCATAATTCCTGGTCAACAAGAAGTAATAGTTATCTCTCCAATTAGCGGTACGCCATTGTCGTTGATTCAAATTGCAGGATTCGGATTTCAGCCCAATTCAAGTGTGACTCTTGGATTAACCCGGAACTCAGTTATTTATAGTACTGAGGGAGCAGTTCCGACTGATGTTAATGGATTATTTCAGGAAGAGTATATTATCCCCTCAGCTAGTAGACCGGGAGACAACTGGTCCGTGGTTGCCATCAGATCCAACGCGACTGGGAACGAAGTTTTCGCTAAATCTAATGATTTCACTATCACCAGTCCCCAGACACCGCTACAGCCGGTCATAACTATTTGGCCTCCTGCAGGTACACCCGGAACGGTACTTTCGATTGTTGGCAACAATTTCCCATCAAATGCTGAAATTCGCTATTCCTTTGGATTATTAGAGTCATCACCTTATTACACAACTACAACCTGGACTGAAATCAACGGCACCTTCGCTGCTGATTTGATCATCCCAATAAGTTCTGAAAGTGGAGATATCTGGATTGTCAACGCGGAGGTTATCGAAGATACATTTACCCAAGCAACTTCGTCGGAATTTACTGTTATTGAGCCTTGATTATTCCCAAATATACAAATTGCATTCCAATCTTCAATTCTCAGATTTTACATAATCAAGCTTGAATTAATAAAAGGTTTACGAATCAAATCATTTGAAAAAATTTAATTTGTTGTCTCGCTTTCTTGTTGGCTTCTCTATTCAATCTTCATATTATCTTTAAACATTTTTGATAAACTGGCTTGATGATTATCTTCCTCATAAAGCGGACTATACGGCATTGGAAGGTATCCATAATAGTATTGCTTGGAGTTTTAGTATGTACAACTTTGTTAGTATGTAGTCCACTGAATGTCAACTGGTGAGTACTCCTCGAAAAGAACGGCACGAGCGGGTATCGGAGGCACTAAAACTTGTGGCATTTGATTATCGAGCCAAGCATCGCACTTATGAGTTATTAGAAGGTGAACAACAACGAGTGACAATTTCAAGAGCCCATGTTTATCGCCCAATCATACTGCACTCCAACGAACCAACTGGACAGCTTGATAGTAAGACAGGTGCATTTATTATCAAATTACTTCACCTATATCACCGAAAAATTTGCATCACGTTAATCGTCGCCAGTCATGGTCCCAACATTCCTCCATTATCCAAAATGGTAACTTAATTAAGTTATGGTTCATTGGTTGACATTAAAGAAAATTAGATTCCTATTAGATGAATTTTCTATTGAGGAATTTAGATTAATAATATAAAGTGAGATTGGACTGGAGTGAAGAATGGCTAAATTCGTTATCCAAAGAATATTGATTA
>Ga0209742_10000814_pt1 | contig 15553 bp, 12 predicted proteins | sample DeeMarSeWOR38_10_FD_187462 | JGI IMG/M metagenome (GOLD analysis project Ga0209742, IMG submission 187462) | Marine sediment microbial communities from White Oak River estuary, North Carolina - WOR-3-8_10 (SPAdes) (version 2) | ecosystem: Environmental > Aquatic > Marine > Intertidal zone >... | reverse complement strand
ATGGCTCACCTCTCACCACTCCCTCCACCCTCCCTGGCGTGCCGCCGCGACACTTCAGGATTGTCACGTCGAGCGCCCCGTCGCGCGGCTCGAGCAGCAGCCTGAGCGCCGCAGGGGAAGGTTCCCGCGCCCGTTGCGCCGGGCGGAACAGGATGCCGAGACTGCCGCCCTCCTCCGCGGCGAGCTTGAGACGCCTCAGCGCTGTCGTCTCCGCGGCATCGCTCCAGCCGAGCGCAGCGGCACAGGCGCGTGAGCGCAGCGCCTGCTCCATGGCCCACAACGTCGGGTCAGGGCTTTCGACGGACTGCGAGGAGGACTGCGAGGAGGACTGCGAGGAGGACTGCGAGGAGGGGACAGTCCCCTGCGGGGACAGTCCCCGTCGCAGTCCCCGTCGCGGGCTTCCTCGCCACCCCGGTCGCAGGCCCCGTGAAGAGGGGACAGTCCCCTGCGGGGACAGTCCCCTGGGCCGCACCACGAGCATGCGGCCGGGATCGAGCCCTGCGTTCGCCAGCGCCGGGGCATAGGGCAGGTAGGGGGGTGCGAGCCAGGCAATCCAGCGTCGCGACCCGGAACCGGCGTGCCCGAAGGCGCGCATCGCGGGAACCAGCAGCTCGAGCTCGCCCACTCCCGGGGCGGGCAGCAGCAGCTCGATCAGCGTGTCGAGCGGCCAGCCCCCGCCGGGCAGGCGTTCGTCCAGCCGGCCAAAACCGGTAGGCAACGTCTTCGGCCCGTTCCGCGTGCCGGCGGCGCACCAGACGGAAGGATGCCGAAGCAGCTCATCGAGCCGCTGGGAACTCATGGCAGGGACCTCGATGCGTGCTGCGTATCGCTACTGCATCGTGTCCACGCCCTTGCCGCGCCGAAGCACGCCGACGACGACGCCCTCGATCACGAGCGACTGCTCGCGCAGGTCCACGCGGATCGGCTCGAAGTCGGGGTTCTCGGGCAGCAGCCAGACGACCGTGCCTTCCTGCCGGTAGCGCTTCACCGTGACCTCGTCCTCGAGGCGAGCGACGACGATCTGCCGGTTGCGCACGTCGGGCGAGCGATGCACGGCCACGAGGTCGCCGTCGAGGATGCCCACGTTGCGCATGCTCATGCCGCTGACCCGCAGCAGGTAATGCGGGCGCGGCGTGAACAGGTCCGGATCGATCTGGTAGCGGGCTTCCACGTGCTCCTCCGCGAGGATCGGCCGGCCGGCGGCGACGCGGCCCACGAGAGGCAGCCCCAGCTGTTCGCGCAGCACGTCCTTGAGGACGATGCCGCGCGAGGCACCGGCCCTGAGCTCGATGACGCCCTTGCGGGCGAGCGCGCGCAGGTGCTCCTCCGCTGCGTTGGCGGAGCGGAACCCGAGCGCCCCGGCGATTTCGGCCCGCGTGGGCGGCAGACCGTCATCGGCGATGCACTGCTGGATGAACGCGAGGATCTGGCGCTGGCGCGGGGTGAGATCCGACATGGCAACACCTGTATGGATGAACAGTTACTGGCTGTTTATACAGCTGACGGCAGGGGAAGGCAAGGGGGTGAGTCGTGAGCCGTGAGTCGGACGGAGGATCGCAGACAACCTGGGCTTATCACGTTCTCCTCTCTTACGGCTCACGGCTCACGACTCACCTCCGCTATCCGCCATCCGCCATCCGCTCCCATAATCCCGGCATGTCCCGCTCCCCTTCCCCCGACGTCGTCATCATCGGCGGCGGCCACAACGGCCTCACCTGCGCCTGCTACCTCGCCCGGGCCGGGCTCCGGGTCACCGTGCTGGAGCGCCGCCCTGTCGTGGGCGGCGCCGCCGTCACCGAGGAGTTCCATCCCGGCTTTCGCAACTCGCTCGCCAGCTACACGGTGAGCCTGCTGCATCCGCAGGTCATCCGCGACCTGCGCCTGCACGAGCACGGGCTCCGGATCCTCGAGCGGCCCCTGCTCAACTTCGCACCCCGGACGGACGGCTCGCACCTTTGCATCGGCAATAGCCTCGCCGAGACCCAGCGTTCGCTCGCCGCCCACTCCGCGCGCGACGCCGAGCGCCTGCCTGCCTATGCGGCGATGCTCGACGCCGTGGTCGACGTGCTGCGCGAGCTCGTACTGCTCACTCCGCCGAATGCGGGCGGCGGCCTCGGCGAGATGCCGAAGCTGCTGCGCCTCTCCCGCAAGTGGCTCTCGATGACGCGCGGCCAGCAGCGCGACGCCTGGGAGCTCTTCACCCGCAGCGCGGGCGAGGTGCTCGACGGCTGGTTCGACTCCGATGCCATCAAAGGCGTGTACGGCTTCGACTCGGTCGTCGGCCACTATGCGAGCCCCTATACGCCCGGCAGCGCCTACGTGCTGCTGCACCACTGCTTCGGCGAGGTAAACGGCCGCAAGGGAGTGTGGGGCCACGCCGTCGGCGGCATGGGCGCGATCACCCAGGCCATGGCCCGCGAGGCCGAGGCGTGTGGCGTCGACATCCGCACGGAGGCCGGGGCGCGCCGCGTCATCGTCGAGGGCAGCCGCGCCGTCGGCGTCGAGCTCGAGTCCGGCACCGAGATCCGGGCCCGGGCGGTCGCCTCTGCAGTCAATCCCAAACTGCTCTATCTCTCCCTCATCGACGCCGGCGACCTCGACCCCGGTTTCAGGGACCGCATGTCTCGCTGGCGCAATGGCTCGGCGAGCTTCCGCATGAACGTGGCGCTGTCCGAGCTGCCCCGTTTCGAGTGCCTGCCGGAGCCCGGCCCTCACCTGAGCGCCGGCATCCTCATCGCGCCGTCTCTCGGCTACCTCGATCGGGCGTACCTCGATGCGCGGACCCACGGCTGGTCCAGTGAGCCCGTGGTCGAGCTGCTCATCCCGAGCACGCTCGACGACTCCCTGGCGCCGCACGGGGCGCACGTAGCGAGCCTCTTCTGTCAGCACTTTGCACCCGAGTTGCCGGACGGGCGCAGCTGGGACGAAGTCGAGCAGGAGACAGCCGACCTCGTCATCCGGACCGTCGCGCGCCAGGCGCCCAACTTCGAGGCCAGCATTCTCGGCCGCAGCATCCTCTCGCCGCTCGGCCTCGAGCGGACGCTCGGCCTGACCGGCGGGGACATCTTTCATGGGTCGCTCGGACTCGACCAGCTGTTTCACGCCCGCCCGATGCTCGGACACGCGGATTACCGAGGTCCGTTGCGCGGGCTCTACATGTGTGGATCGGGGACCCATCCCGGCGGGGGCGTGACCGGACTGCCGGGGCGCAATGCGGCCCGGGAGATGCTTCGGGACCTCCGCCACGCAGGCCGGTGAGCCGGTGTCGCCGGCAAGCGACACTTCCACGCTTTTCGCAGACGAAATGTTAAGTTAGACTTCTGCGAGTTGCCGCGCGGTCGGGAAGGAACACCGGCCCCGGTGCGTCCGCTCTAGCGGGTGGGTTGTAACGTTCCGTTTTGCCTCAAGGGGAAACCAAGCATGTCGAATATCCTGAAGGTGGGCGTCGCCGCCGCCGTTCTCGCGCTGGGTGCTGGCTGCACCGACCTCAAGCCGCTGCAGGCCGAGGTAGATTCGCTGAAGTCCCAGGTCGCCGCGCTGAAGGGCGATGTGGACGGCGCCAAGAAGGCGGCCGATGACGCTTCGCGCTCTGCCTCTTCCGCCTCGCAGACCGCTACGGGTGCGCAGAACACGGCCAACCAGGCCCTGTCGGCCGCCCAGGCGAGCCAGCAGTGCTGCGATGCGACGAACGAGAAGATCGATCGCATGTTCCAGAAGTCGATGTCGAAGTAATCGACCCAGACTTGCTGCACGCATCAGCCCCGCGGCGGTCTAGTCGCGGGGCTTTTTATTTGGTGAGCGGTGAGCGGTGAGCGGTGAGCGGTGAGCGGTGAGCGGAAAGACGGTACTGCGACCCTCCTGCTGATCACGGATCAACCCGGTCCGCCATCCGCTGCTGCTCGCCCCCATCCAGCGACACCGCCACCGGCATTCCGCGCGCCTCGGCGAATGCGCGCTGCACCCGAGTCCAGTCGACGGGCGTCAACGACTCGCGCGTGGCGTCGACGACGAGGCGGGTCAGGTCCGTCAGCGTCGGCGGCTCTACCGTATCCTCCTGCAGCGCCGGGTGGACCTCGACCCACAGCTGGCCGTCCTGCCAGCCGAGCTTGAACGGCTGGTTGACGATCCGCACGGGCGTGTTGACCGCCACCATGGCGAAGAGCTCCTCGATGTCCTCGGGGTAGAGGCGCATGCAGCCGTGGGTCACCTGCATGCCTACGCCGGCGGGGCGATTCGTGCCGTGTATGAGGTACGCCCCGCCCGGAATGCCGAGCCGCATCGCGAACAGCCCGAGCGGATTGTTCGGTCCCGCGGGCACCACCGCCGGCAGGATGTCGCCTCGCTTGGCGTGCTCCTCACGGACCGATTTGGGCGGTGTCCAGGTCGGGTCCTTGATCTTCTGCACGATGCGCGTGCTGCCGAGCGGCGTGTTCCAGTCCATCTTGCCGATGCTGACCGGGTAGCTCCACACCACGGGCGTCTCGTCGCGGCCCGACTTCGGAAAATAGTAGAGCCGGTGTTCCGGCAGATTGATGACGATACCTTCGCGGGGGGCCATCGGAAGCAGGCGCCGCTTGGGCAACTCGACCGACACCCCTGCCCCGGGCAGCCAGGGGTCGACCCCGGGATTGGCGTTCACGATTTCCTCGTAGCCAAGCCCGTGCTCCCGCGCGATGTCGATGAGAGTGTCCTCGTGCCGGGCGAGCGTCGAGCGTGGATCGCCGATGAGGTCGCCGCCGTCGCCCGGCAACGGGAAGCTCTCGGCGGCAGCCGTGCCCGCCGCCAGCAGCACGCCGACCGCGGCGATGACCCGGATGAGCTGCATCGTCACGAACCGAATCCTTTCAACTGCGTCCCCAGCAAGTAGACCCCGCCGGCGACCGGCCTGTTCCCTCAGAATCGTACCAGCGCGGACCCCCAGGTGAAGCCGCCGCCGAAGGTCTCCATGAGCAGGAGTTGACCGCGCCGGATGCGCCCGTCGCGCACGGCCGTGTCCAGTGCAAGGGGAATGGATGCCGCCGAGGTGTTGCCGTGCTCGTGGACCGTGACGATGACCTTGTCCATCGGCATGTCCAGCTTGTCCGCCGCGGACTGGATGATGCGGAGATTGGCCTGGTGCGGCACGAGCCAGTCGATCTGGTGCTTCTCGATGCCGTTCTTGGCGAGCGTCTCGTCGACGAGACGCGACAGCGTCCGGACCGCGACCTTGAACACGTCGTTGCCCTGCATGGTGATCCCCTGCTTCGCCCCCGCCTTGAGCTTATCGAAACCGTCGGAGACGCCGTAGGGGAAGTAGAGGAGATCCTTGTAACGGCCGTCCGAGTGCAGGTGCGTGGCGACGACACCGGGCTCGACCGAGGGCGTGAGCACCACGGCGCCCGCCCCGTCGCCGAACAGCACGCAGGTGGCACGATCGGTCCAGTCCGTGATGCGGCTCAGGCATTCCGCGCCCACGACCAGCGCGCACTTGGCCTCGCCGAGACGGACGTACTTGTCCGCCACTGACAGCGCGTACACGAAGCCGCTGCAGGCCGTCTCCAGGGCGAAGGCCGGGCAGTTATGGATGCCGAGGCGTTCCTGCAGCAGGGTGCCGGTGTTCGGGAACACGCGGTCCGGCGTGGTGGTCCCGACGACGATGAAGTCGACGTCCTCGACGGTTAGGCCCGCAGCCCGCAGTGCCCTGCGGCACGCGTGCTCGGCGAGCATCGACGTCGTCTCTCCGTCCCCCGCAATGTGCCTGCGCTCGATGCCGGTGCGAGTGCGGATCCACTCGTCGGTGGTGTCGACCGTCTTCTCGAGGTCGGCGTTGGTCAGCACCCTTTCCGGCAGGTAGCTGCCCGTGCCGGCGATTCGCGAATACATCACGTTGCCCACTCCCTGGCGATCAGCGGCCGGCCGGGTCGGGCGGCGGGGTTCAGTCTTCCGCTTCCTCGGCCGGCGTCTCGATCACCTTCTTGCCGCGATAATAGCCGTCGCGGCTCACCCGGTGGCGCAGGTGCGTCTCGCCCGTCGTCGGGTCCTTCGACAGCGCGGGCTTGGCCAGCTTGTCGTGTGCGCGGCGCATGCCGCGCGTGGAGGGCGTGCGGCGGCTCTTCTGGACAGGCATTTCGTCTTCTCCGTCAGTGCTTCAAGAGTTCTTTCAGTCCGGCAAACGGGCGATGCGTCTCGGGCTTCTCCGGCCCGCCGGCATCGCCCTTCGCCTGCGCACCCCTATCGGCGCACGGCGTTCCTTGTTCATGCAGCGCCACCACCGGCAGCGACAACAGCAGCTCGTCCTCCGCCAGCTCGCTCAGGCTCAGCCGGCCCGAGTCGAGCGTCACGGCCTCGAAGCCTTCCGGGACGCGACTCTCACCCGACTCGTCGGCCACGAACGCGATCCGGGCCTGCGAGGCGATCGGCTGCCGGAAGCTCTCCAGGCAGCGCTCGCAGCGCAGGTTGGCCACCGCCTCCACCATCAGCTCGCAGGCGGGGACGTCCTCCGCCGCGTACAGGAAGTGGAACCTCGCGACGGCTTCGCCGTCGGCAGTCACCAGCACATCGGCGAGTCGGGGAAAGCGGTCGAGCGGGTAGTGCCGATCCAGCGTCGCACCCTCGGCCGCCAACGCCTCGACGTCGACCTTGTCTGCCGGGGTCGCTGGCATGGGCGCGCTATGATAGTGACCGCGCGCACTCGTGTCAAAGCAAATTGGGGCGCAAATCCTTGTTTTTCAAAGCGCTATCCGGATGCCTCCCAGCCTGATCCTGGCCTCCACGTCCCTTTACCGTCGTCAACTCCTGGGTCGCCTGGGCGTACCCTTCTCGACGGAGTCGCCGGGGATCGACGAGTCAACGCAACCCGGCGAAGGCCCGTTGAGCCTCGTCGGCCGGCTCGCCCGCGCCAAGGCTGCAGCAGTTGCCGCTCGCCATCCCGACGCGTGGGTCCTGGGATCGGACCAGATCGCCATGCGCGAGACCGACATCCTGGGCAAGCCGGGCAGCAGCGAGGCCTGCGTGGCGCAGCTCCTGGCCTCGAGCGGCCGCGAGGTCGCCTTCCTCACCGCGGTGTGCCTCCTGCGTGCACGGGACTCGAGGCGGCTCGAGCACGTCGACACGACCCGCGTCCACTTCAGGCAGCTGGCCGAGTGCGAGGTGCGCCGCTACGTCGCACTCGAGCAGCCGCTCGACTGCGCCGGAGGCTTCAAATCCGAGGGACTCGGCATCGCACTGTTCGAGAGCATCGAGAGCGCAGACCCCACGGCGCTCGTCGGGCTGCCGCTGATCTGGGTGGCGCGAGCGCTGAGGGAGGCAGGACTGGATCCGTTGGGCAGTGAGCCCTGAGTCGTGAGTCGTTCGAATAGGTCTTGACACGCCCCAGCAGGCACGGAGCCTCTGCCGACTTACGGCTCACGGCTCACGATTCACCAATCACATCCTCGCTAGAGCTTCCAGCACTGCCTCCAGCTCCTCCGGCATCGGTGCCTCGATCCGGCACCGTGCGCCGGTGTCCGGCCAGGTGAACTCGACGCGATGCGCGTGCAGGAACATGCGTCGAAGACCTAGCGCCTTCATCGCCCCGTTGAATTCCCGGTCCCCGTACTTCTCGTCACCGGCGACGGGGTGACCGGCGTAGGCCGCGTGAACGCGGATCTGGTGGGTCCGGCCGGTGTGAATGTCGACCTCGACCAGCGTCGCCCGGGTACCGAACCGCCTCACCGGGCGAAACGTGCTGGCCGAGTCCCGTCCGTCGATGTCGACCTTGACCATGCGCTCACCTCCCTGCCGGATGTTGGTCTTGAGCGGCGCATCGATGGTCTTGCGTCCCAGCGTCCAGCGGCCCTGGAGCAGCGCCAGGTAGGTCTTGTCCATCTCGCCCTCGCGCAGCGCCGCGTGCAGCAGCCTGAGAGACGCGCGATCCCTCGCGACGAGCAGCACGCCGCTCGTGTCCTTGTCGAGCCGGTGCGCGAGCTCCAGGCCGGACCCGGGATAGGCCTCCCGCAGCGCCTCGATGGCGCCGAATGCGAGCCCGGACCCACCGTGAGCGGCGAGCCCGGCGGGCTTGTCGAGGGCGAGCAACCGGGCGTCCTGGAACAGGATGCGCTGTCGCATCTCACTGAGCACACGCTCCGGCACAGCCCGGTTCGTGCCCGTCTCCGCTGCCCGGACCGGTGGCAAGCGGACCTCGTCACCGGCCTCGAGCCTCTGCTCCGGCCGCGCCCGGCGACCGTTGATGCGGACCTCGCCCTTTCGCAGTAGCCGGTAGACGTGGCTGCGGGGCACGCCTTTCAGCGTGCGCATCAGGAAATTGTCGATCCGCTGGCCCGCGTCGCCCGGTCCGGCCCGCATGTGGCGGACCGTTCGGGAGGCTTCTTGGGCCGGCGGCATAAATATCCCCTAAGGTATTGATTTTCTGAACGCTTGACTGCTAATGTTGCGGCCCGTCAGGAAGGCTGGCGCGCGATCGGCCAAGCGGTCGCAGCCCCTCCCGATTGCGCGGCCCCTCGTTGAGCACACCCGTCCGGCAAGGACGGGCGTCCACTCCGGGCAGGCGCCGCATGTTAGTTGGTCCTGGTCACCCAGGCCATCGCCCGGCCGAAAGCCTGGACTCGCGCCCGGACGGCGCGGTCCGCGGAAGACTGAAGAGAATCCCCTGGCATGTCCGGTTGGATGCGGCACGAAGCAAGCGTCGTAGGTTGCCCGGCAACCCGCGCCGCGCTGCCGCTCGCCCGACGGCCGCACCGGGGGACCACCCCACTCCGCACGCGGATCGCCCATTCCCCGCCAGGCTTCCCGGCCCCTCGACCCTCGGAAGGGGCACATGAAGAGAATGCTGATCAACGCAACTCAGCAGGAAGAGTTGCGCGTCGCGCTGGTTGACGGACAGAAGCTCTACGACCTCTCGATAGAAATCCCGTCGCGGGAACAGAAGAAAGCCAACGTCTACAAGGGCCGGATCACCCGCGTCGAGCCCAGCCTCGAGGCAGCCTTCGTCGACTACGGCTCCCAGAGGCAGGGGTTCCTGCCGCTGAAGGAAGTCGCCCGCGAGTACTTCCGCTACCAGCCGGCGCCCGGCGCCCGCTTCAACATCCGCGACGTCCTACAAGAAGGCCAGGAACTCATCGTCCAGGTCGAGAAGGAGGAGCGCGGCAACAAGGGCGCGGCGCTCACGACCTTCATCAGCCTGGCCGGACGCTTCCTGGTCCTGATGCCCAACAACCCGCGCGCCGGCGGCGTGTCGCGCCGTATCGAGGGCGAGGACCGCGACGCGACCCGCGACGCGCTCGAGAAGCTGCGGATTCCGGACGGCATGGGAAGCATCGTGCGCACGGCCGGCGTCGGCCGCTCGCCCGAGGAGCTGCAGTGGGACCTCGACAACCTGCGGGCCAACTGGGACGCGATCGTCGACGCGGCGGGCCGCCGTCCCGCGCCCTTCCTGATCTACCAGGAAAGCGATGCGGTGACCCGCTCGCTGCGCGACTACATGTCCGACGACGTCGGCGAGATCCTGATCGACGAGCCGGCGGCCTTCGAGCGCGCGCGCGAATACATGCAGCGATTCATGCCGGCGGATGCGCAGCGGCTGCTCAAGCCCTACACGGACGACGTGCCGCTGTTCACGCGCTACCAGATCGAGAGCCAGATCGAGTCCGCCTACTCGCACACGGTGCATCTGCCTTCCGGCGGCAGCATCGTCATCGACTACACGGAGGCACTCGTCTCGATCGACATCAACTCGGCCCGGGCGACCAAGGGCGCGGACATCGAGACCACGGCCTTCAACACCAACCTGGAGGCGGCGGACGAGATCGCCCGACAGTTGCGCATTCGCGACCTCGGGGGCCTCATCGTCATCGACTTCATCGACATGGAGTCGAAGAAGAACCAGCAGGCCGTCGAGGACCGGCTGCGGGATGCCGTGAAGATGGACCGGGCCCGGATCCAGCTCGGTCGGATCTCGCGCTTCGGGCTGCTCGAGATGTCCCGCCAGCGCCTGCGGCCGTCACTCGGCGAGGCCACGCACACCGTCTGCCCGCGGTGCAGCGGCATGGGCACCATCCGCAGCGTCGAATCCATGGCGCTCGCGGTGCTCAGGCTGCTCGGCGAGGAAGCCCGCAAGGAGCGGACCGCGCGGGTCGTGGCCCAGTTGCCCGTCGACGTCGCGACCTTCCTGATCAACGAGAAGCGGGAATGGCTGAACCAGGTCGAGGCGCGCAGCGCGACCGACATCATTCTGGTGCCGAACCCGAACATCGAGACGCCGAACTACTCCATCAAGCGGGTGCGTGACGACGAGGTCGGCCTGCCCGAGAACGCGGTCATCAGCTACCAGATGGCCGAGCAGGCGCCGGAAGAGATCGACTTCAAGACCGCCGCCGAGAAACAGCCGCCGGCGCAGGGACCGGCGGTCCAGACGATCATGCCGGCAGCCCCCGCGCCGGCTCCGGCGACGCCCGCCCCGCAGGCGACGCCCGCCCCGCAGGCGGCACCGCGCACCGCGGAGGGCCCCAGCCTCCTCGCTCGCCTGTTCGGCTGGCTGCGGCCGAAGCCTGCAGTCGAGCCCGCCCCGGCCGAGCCCGCGCGCCCGGCGCGAGAGAGTCGCGGACGCGGAGAGCGGCGCCGGCGCGGTGAACGTGGCGAACGGAGCGCAAGAGGCGAGCGGAGCGCAAGAGGCGAGCGTCCGGCGCGGAGCGGTGAACGGTCCGACCGGGGCGAGCGCGGTGAGCGGTCCGAGCGTGGCGAGCGCGGTGAGCGGTCCGAGCGGTCCGAGCGTGGCGAGCGCGGTGAGCGGTCCGAGCGTGGCGAGGGCCGCCGCTCCCACGAGCGCGGCCGCTCACGCGGTCGTGGCGAAGCACGCGGCGAGGGCGAGGGGCAACGGACCCGGCGCGCGCGCGCGTCGCGTGAGACGACCAGGTCGGACCTGGCGCCGTCGCCTTCACCTTCGGAAGAGCCGGCCACCGACGCGGCCGGGAGCAGCGCCACCGAGTTGCAGCCGGAGACTACTGCCGGGGAGGAGGCACCGCGCAAGCGGCGCCGGCGCAGGCGCGGCCGCGGATCACGCGACCGGAAGGCGCTCGCTGGAGCCGGTGCCGCAGCGGATGCCGCGCCCGGCGCGGAGCCCACCGACGAGGAGACCTCGGCGCCTTCGTTCGACGAAGAGCGCGTGCCAGTAGATTTCACCGCCGAGTCGGGCGAAGAGCGCCACGCCATGGGGGACGAGCCCGCTGCGGATGTCACCGGCGACCGAGCGAAGGAGCCGGCCTTCGACACGGCCGACACGCAGCCCCTGCCGGTTCTGCAGCAGACGGAGGTCACGGTCCGCGGTCCGGACGGGACCGCCTCCTCTGTCGGGATCCGCGAGGAACCGGAGGCCCCGGCGCCCGCGCCCGCCCAGCCGTCGCCACCCATCGTGGCTTCGGACACCGAGGCGGCAGCGATGGAGGCACCCGGGTTGCCCGTTCGTCGGGAGGCGCCGCCCGTTCCGCTGGACGATGCTCAGCTGTCGCCGTCGGAAGTCGAGGCTGCCGTGGAGGCGACGAGCGGGGTCGAGCTCAGCGACACCCTGGCCGAGGAGGAGTCGCAGGCTGAGCAGCCTGCCGAGACAGGACCCGCTTCCCGGGCCGAGCCGGAACCGGAGGAGCCTGATGCCCACTCCGTGATCCCGCCTGCCGCACCGATCGAGGAGCCGCGTGCCTCCAGGGAAGGCGAACCCGCCGCCGGTCCAGCGGAATCGTCAGACCAGGACGAGAAGCCAGAGACGGCCAGGGCAGACCGGTCCGGGGATCCGGCGACCGAGGAGGCTACTCAGCGAGCCGAGGGCGAGGAGGGCCCGGGAAGTCCGGAACCTGCGCAGCCTCGGCAGCCGACCTACACGGTGTGGTCTTCCTCGCCCTCGGGGTCGCACCACTTCGGGCCCAAGGACGGAGGCTGAGGGACGGCAGGGGACATTCCTGTCGTCCTTTCCCACCGGCAGAGGCCGGCCGACTGACTCCGGGAAAGGGACACGGGAGCGCCCCCTGCTACCGCCTTAGCTCCTGCAGCAGGCCGCGGGTCGCCAACTCCAGCAGGTCGAGCACCTGCTCGAAGCCGGCCTCCCCGCCGTAGTAAGGATCGGGCACGGAGGCCGTGCCGGCCTCCGGAGCGTACTCCATCAGCAGCCGGGCCCGCTTCCGGTAGCCGGCCGGCGCAAGCCGCTGCAGGTGTGCGAGGTTCTCCTCGTCCATCGCGAGCACGAGGTCGAAGTGGAGGAAGTCCTCGCGGGTCACGACCCGTGCCCGCAGGTGGTCCATGACGAGGCCGCGCCGCCGGGCCGCCGCGACCGCCCGGCTGTCCGGTGGCTCGCCCACGTGGTATGCGTGCGTGCCGGCCGAGTCGATGTCGAAGTGAGTCGGCCCGCCCTCCCGCCTGACGAGATCAGTGAACACGGCTTCCGCCGTCGGCGAACGGCAGATGTTGCCCATGCAGACGAAGAGCACGGAACAGCGCTCCGGTGACATGGGTTGCTTGCCCTCCTAGCCTTCGCTCCCGCGCGGGCGGCCACCGACACGCCCACGCCGCCCTGGCGATCAATCTACCACTCTTCAACGTGCCCCGGAGTCCCGGGATCCCGGGGCTCCAGGCACGCGCCGACCGGGCCTCGCTCGGCAGGCGGTGAACTCGTACCGAGCCAGGTCTCGAAGCGACGCATCGCCTCGCGCGCTTCCTCCCGCGACACGGCAAACGACACGCGCAGCGTCCGGTGGCCCTCCACGGGATCGAAGTCGAGCCCGGTATTGAAGGCGACCCCGGTATCGGCGAGCAACTGCTTGCAGAAGCCGAGCGAGTCGTCCGTGAGGTGCCCGATGTTCGCGTACACGTAGAACGCCCCATCGGCAGGCGCGAGCCCGGTGAGCCCGAGTCCCGCGAAGGTCGACATGACCAGACGACGATTCTCCGCGTACGTGTCGAGGTGGCCCGCGAGCTCGTCCTCCGCATCCATCGCCGCAAGCGCAGCGTGCTGCGAGAGCGCCGACGGCGTCAGGAAGATGTTGCCGGAATAGGTGTTCATGGCCTCGACGAGCTCGCCCGGCGCCACCAGCCAGCCGAGGCGCCAGCCCGTCATGCACCAGTACTTCGAGAAACTGTTGATGACGATGGCGGACTCGTCGAGCTCGAGTGCCGACACGGCGCGCTCGCCGTAGATGATACCGTGGTAGATCTCGTCCGAGATCAGCACGATGCCGCGCCGCCGGCACACCGCCGCAATCGCCTCCAGCTCCTGACGGCCGAGCATCGTGCCCGTCGGGTTCGCGGGACTCGCCACTATCAGGGCGGCCGGCGCCGGATCGAGCGCGTCGATCATGTCTGCAGTCGGCTGAAATCGCGTCTCCGGTCCGCAGGGCAGCTCCACCGGATGCATTCCGAGTGCGTAAAGCACGTTCCGATAGGCCGGATAGCCCGGCCTGCCGAGCGCGACCCGATCGCCCGGTTCCAGCAGCACGGTGAAGGCCAGGAGCAACGCACCCGAGGCCCCGGGCGTCAGGATCACGCGATCGGGCGCGAGCTGCACGCCGTACCAGTCCGCGTAGTGGCGGCTGATGCGCTCACGCAGCTGGGCGCTCTCCCAGTAGCCGAGGCGATCGGTCCGCATGGCCCGTGCGGCGGCTTCGAGCGCTGCCTGTGGCGCACCGGCCGAGGGCTGGCCGACCTCCATGTGGATGACGTCACGTCCCTGCCGGGCCAGCGCGTGCGCGAGCCGGTTGATCTCGACGGCGTAGAAGGGCTTGACCCGGTCGCGCGATTTGGCACCCACTGCTGTCGGCCACCCGGGTTCCGAAGACGATCCGTCGATTGTCCACTACCTGCGCAGCCCGCGGCCAGCCCGGTGTCTGCCGGCGAGTGCAGGACTCGTCGGCTCAAGCCACCTCAGGCAGCCAGATGGACACCGTCGTACCCTGGCCGGGGCTGCTCTGCACGGCCACCTCCCCACCGTGGAACTCGACCACTTCCTTCACGAGGGACATTCCGAGCCCCGTTCCCGGGATGGCGCCCGACGGATCGGCACGGAAGAACCGCTCGAACACGCGGGCCACCTGCTCCGGCGACATCCCGATTCCCCGGTCGCGTACGGCGATCCCGACCTGCGGCCTGCCGTCCGCAATACGCCGCGTGGTCTCTACGGAGATCTCACCTCCCGCCGGCGAGTACTTGTAGGCGTTCGACAATACGTTGGTCAGGGCCAGCATCATCTTGCCGGTATCGACCTGGACCCAGACTTCTTCCCCCGGGAGCGGATGCAGCACCACCTTCCGATCGTCGCCCTTGATCCGAAGCTGGGACACGGTCTCGTGCAGCAATTTCCCGAGAGGATAGGGAACCATCTCGAAATCGCGCCCCTTCCCCGCATCGATCCGCTGGAGATCGAGCAGCTCGTTGACCATGCCGACCAGGATGCTCGATTGCCGATGGACCGTCTCGGCGAGGTCTCGCCTCGTCGCGGCATCCAGATCGTCGCTCATCATCAGTTCCGCAAAACCCTGGATGCTGGTCATCGGGGTGCGCAACTCGTGTGCTGCGGCCGACAGGAACTCGCTCTTCATCCGGTCGAGCTCCTTGAGTCGCGTGATGTCGCGCAGGAAGACGACGCGTCCCCGCACGTCGCCGCGTACGTTGTGGATGTCGCGAACCGTACGGGAGATCACGAGCCTGGCGGGATTCTGCAGATCAAGCTGGTCCGTAGTTCCCGGCTTGATCGACAGGATCGGCGCAGGCGGCGGCTGCCCCCTGCCGCACAGGCCGGCCAGCAGCGTGTCGACATCCTGACAGGAACTCCCGCGGAGCTCCGTTCTGAAGCGCCCCACCATCTGCTCGAATGCAGGGTTGCAGTAAGAGAGCCGGTGTGCCGAGTCGAATGCGACGAATCCGTCCGGACTGAGATTGAGGATCGTGTCGAGCTCGCTACTCAGCTGCTCGAGGCGAGCCTCGTACTGCTTGCGCGCCGTGATGTCGCTCTCGATCGCCATATAGCCCGTGTGCCGGCCCTGTTCGTCGTGGATCGGCTGGACCTCGATGGTGAGCCAGTAAACGCGTCCGTCCTTGGACTGATTCTGAATCTCGCACCTGAATCCCTTGCCCCGGGCGAGTTCGCCGCGCATGTAATCGACCGTCGCGGGATCCGTGTCCGGCCCCTGCAGTAGATGCCCCGGCACCGTTCCCCGGACCTCCTCGAGCGAATAGCCCGTGAGCCGTGTGAAGCCTTCGTTGACCCACTCGATACGACGTTTGGTGTCCGTCAGGATCACTGCGTTGTCCGTTCGCGCCGCGACCAGCGCGAGCCGCTTGGCTGTTTCCTCGCTGGCGCGAAGTCGCTGCTCGGTCTCGCGCCGCTCGGTGATGTCGTTGGCGACGAACATCCAGCCGGCCTGGCCGGCGCGTCCCGAGACTAGCTGCGCTTCGAGCGAGAGCCAGATCTGCCGGCCGTCCTTGTGCCGGACCTCGATCTCGCCCGACACGTCCTCGCCGGCAGAAAAGCGGCTCAGCATGGACTGGTCGAATTCCGGATGGACGGAGGGATCGTAGAACACCTCACGAGCCTGCTTCC
>Ga0209742_10000813_pt1 | contig 15561 bp, 8 predicted proteins | sample DeeMarSeWOR38_10_FD_187462 | JGI IMG/M metagenome (GOLD analysis project Ga0209742, IMG submission 187462) | Marine sediment microbial communities from White Oak River estuary, North Carolina - WOR-3-8_10 (SPAdes) (version 2) | ecosystem: Environmental > Aquatic > Marine > Intertidal zone >... | reverse complement strand
AAATCCCACACGCCGCAGGGACACGCGCCGGCACAGAAGCCGCATCCGATGCAAAGATTTTCATCCACGACATATTCATAAGCATTGTCTTTTAGATCTTTTCTGCTGATGGCAGACTGCGGACAAACAGAAACACAGATACCGCAATCCCGGCAGGCACCGCAGGATGAACATTGAGATCCGCAATGGTCCAGATCGGCAAATTGGGTAATCCGGGGATCAAAATATTCCAGAGTCACCCGGCGCCGATCGATCATGGCGCGCTTTTCGAATGCCGGCCTTTTGCCCTCTATAATGTCGCAAATCGTGCGGGCAACGATCCGACCGGAACCAATGGCCTCGGTCAGCAACCCTGGCCTGACCGCATCGCCGATGGCAAAAATTTGAGGGTCAGACGTCTGATAGTTGTCATCCACCTTGACAAACCCCTTTTCGGTTGTGACCGTTTCGGGAATAAACTCGAGATCCGGTACATCGCCAATAGAAACAATCACCGTATTTGCGGGCACCTCTTCTCCGGTAGTCAGTATCACGCCGGATTTGGTAATTTCCCGCGTAAATACCGGCCACCTGAACTCGGCTCCCACTGCCTCGGCGGCGTCTCTTTCTTTGCCGAAAGAGGCGGGTTCCTGAATATCCAGCAGCGTGATTTTTTTAGCGCCCAGACGATGCGCTTCAGCCGCCGCGTCGCAACCCACATTCCCGGCGCCGATGATGACCACATTTTTACTTACTTTGGCTTTGTTTGTTTTGGCAGCCTTCAGAAAATCCAGGGCCGCGATGGCCTTTTCATTACCTGGAATCGGCAGGCTCCTGGGTTTCTGGGCACCGGTGGCAATAACGACAAAGTCAAAATCTTCTTTGAGCTGGATGATGTCTTTTGAACCCAAGGGCTGCTGAAGATTTACCTGGGGAATCACCGCCTTGATCCGCTGCGTCTCTTTGGTAATCACTTTTTTGGGGATGCGGCTCTCCGGAATCACCTGCGTTATCTTCCCGCCGAGAGTCTTGGCCACATCGTAAATGGTGACCTGATGCCCGTTTTGGCGCAGCTGCCAGGCAACCGAAATCCCGGCCGGTCCACCCCCGATGATCGCAATTTTTTTATCGCCCGGCGGTGGCAGATCGGGCAGTTTGGCCTCGAGACTCGCCCGGCCCAGCTGGCTGACATCCACCGGTGCCATTGCGGAAATTTGCCGCGTACAGGACTGCATGCACAAATTGGGGCACAGATAGCCGCATACCGATGCCGGAAAGGGCGTATACCCCAGTGCGAGATCCACCGCTTCATCGACGCGGCCTTCACGGATCAGGCGCCATCTTTCCTGTACCGGAATGCCGGTCGGACATGTGGCTTCACAGGGCGCCGCATATTTGCGGTTCTCCCAGACCGGCACATACCGTCGCAAAAAACCATGGGTAATCAATGGAATGGGCGTTCGATCCAGATGGGTGAGATCACCGATTAAACCGCCCTGGCCCAGCTCTTTGTCCCAGATATCGGTGCGAAACGAGTGCATGGAGCGCACCGGTCTTGAGACTTTTTCCTGAGGGGAGCGGGCCACCAGAAGCTGCCATTGTGCTCTGTCGGAAAAAAGTTTGTAAAGCTCAGATCGATCGATGCGCTGTAAAAATACCTTGAGGTTTTCTGTCAGCCAGTTCCAGTCATCGTCTTTGATCGGAACCAGCTTGGCATCCGGCTGGCTGTAACCGCTATGGGGTCCCCGGAAGAAAACCTTTCCGCCAACCATGCCGACAAAGGGTCGATAGCCCATCACATTTTCAGGGTTCTGGGGTTCATGCCCGCAAACCACGGCAATTCCACCGGCCATAAACTCACCGAAGTAATCACCGACAGAGCCCAGCACCCAGAGCTCGGGCGGTGCAAAACGCGGATTATGCTTGGTCATGGTCATGCCGCGGGCACCAATGTTACCGGTAATAAAAATCTTGCCCTGCGCCATGGCATTGGCGCAACCATTACCTGCATTTCCATGAATGACAATCTCGGCGCCGCCATTGAGCCAGCCGACATCATCCGAGGCCGGGCCCAGGACTTCGATAAAGGTGTTGGGAAAACCCATGGAACCCACCCGCTGTCCGGGATGGCCGGATATCCTGACATGAACCGGTTTATTTCGACTGCGCCAGAGCCGGCCTCCGATGCCGTGCTGGCCGAAGGCACGGACTTCGATCAAGCGCTTGCCCCGGGCCACCGCTTCCTGAATCTGCTCTTCCAGAACTCTGGATTCCACCCGTTCCCCGTTGAACGTTCCGGAAATCACTTTGTCGGTTTTATTTTTTTCTGTCGCTGGATTATCCATTTAGGGTCTCCAAAAAAGCTGTTTGATTGGTTTCATTGGTTTAATTTGTTTTATTGGTTGAAAATCAGATTAAATCGCTTTTTAACCCATCGAACCAATAAAACGAATTTAACAAATCAAACAACATATTTTATCTTCAAACGTTCCGCCACAGCAGGATCATCGATGCCCAGCGCGTCGGACATGCCGATGGGCAGAGATGTGGATCGCCCCAGCGGTGCCACGATTTTTTTCAACTCCGTGTCAAAGCTCAGATAGAGATCCACAACCCGCTGGGCCACCTGTTCGGCATCAAGCCGCCGATACAGACGCGGATCCTGAGATGTAATGCCTTTGGGACACAGACCGATGTTGCAAATGTTGCAGCGATCGGATTCAGAACCCAGGCATCCGGCAGCTGCCTGCATGACATATTTCCCGATCTGCACCCCGCTGGCGCCCAGCATGTAAAGCGCGGCGGCATTGGCCGCCAGGTTTCCATTTTTGCCCACCCCACCGCCGGCAAACAACGGCAGCTGGTTTTGCATGCCCACCCGGACCAGAGTCAGATAGCCATCGCGAATATTACTGGCGATAGGGTGGCCCATGTGGTTCATTGAAACATTATAAGCGGCGCCCGTTCCGCCGTCTTCACCGTCAATGGCCAGCCCGGCGGCATAGGGGTTGCGCGTCAGGTTGTTTAAAACCGCCATAGCTGTCGAGGTGCCGGATATTTTAGGATATACAGGCACCCGGAACCCCCAGGCCATATACATCGACTGGATCATCTTGGCGACCGATTCTTCAATCGAATACTTGGTCTGGTGCGTGGGCGGACTCGGCAGGTTGACGCCGGTGGGCACGCCCCGGATGGCGGCAATCAGTTTATTGACTTTGTACCACATCAGCAGCCCGCCGTCTCCGGGTTTGGCGCCCTGGCCATACTTGATTTCGATGGCACAGGGATCTTCTTTCATTTCCGGAATGGCGTGAATAATCTCATCCCAGCCAAAATATCCGCTGGCGATCTGTAAGATGACATATTTTAAAAACCGGGAGCGCAACAAGCGCGGCGGGCATCCGCCCTCACCGGTACAGATCCGCACCGGCATGCCCAGTTCCTCGTTTAAATAGGCCACCCCCATCTGTAATCCTTCCCACATATTGGGTGACAGGGCCCCGAAAGACATGGCGCCGATAATCAGCGGATAGATTTCGCGCACCGGCGGAATCCAGCCGTTGACTCTGATAAATTTCAGGTTGTCTTCCGGTGGCAACACGCGCCCCAGCAGGGTGCGCAGCTCAAACTCATGGCGCCCGGCATCCAGTGCCGGGTCGGTTAGCATCGAAATCCGAATGAATTTGAGGCGATCGAGAATACCTCCGGGCACGTTGCGCCGACCGCCCCGTCTGCGCGGCTGGCCGCCCTGATCAACGTGAAATTTGAGTTTATCAACTTCATCATTGCGAAAGGGAACGATGCAATCATTGGGACAAACCATGGTGCACATGGCACAGCCGATGCATTTATACGCCGGGTCTGTTTTTTGCCGAATCCCGTAATAGCTTTTATAGACCATGGCTGGCGCTTGCGATAGATCTGTCGGCGGCTCGAGCAACCGCTTGCGAAAGACCCCCGGTTCAATAGCATTTACCGGGCATATTGCCGTGCATTTACCGCAAAGGGTACATTTTTCCTTATCCCATTGAACCAGCCACGGCAGATCTTTAACACTCAGTGTGGACGGTGTAATGGGTCTTTCTGGTTCCATATCGTAACCTCCTGACGCCCCGGACCGACAAGGGCGGTATCCAGATGCATGGGTTGAAAATCTTTGCTTTTATCCCGGTTTGGAATGGCGGCGTCCAGACCGCAGATTTCTGAAGAAAACGCATAAATACCGCGTTTTCCGCCGACCACGCCGGGCCGCAGTTTCTTGCGGTCCTGGACCATAAATAGGCTGTGGTCCGGGAGACACCCGATGACGCAGTTGGGCCCGTCGATAATCAGCGGCCGACAGGTTTGCTTCAGATTCTTCAAAAAATGGCTGCTGGGATGATCCACCAGATCGGCGTCCTGCAGCGGTGTGATAATGTGTTTATAGGTTTCAATGCCCAGCCCGAGTTTGGAGGCTGAATAATGCAAAATGTGGGTAAAGACCTCTGAGTCCGACTCGTAGCCGCTGTAACCGGGAAATCCCCGGGACTCTAAAAAAGAGCGGATCGGCACAAAAGCCGTATTTTCGCCGTTGGTCATGGTTGCATAGCCCTGGATGAAAAACGGGTGGCAGGCATACAGGGTAATGGCATAATTGGTATTCTGCCGGCCCTGGGCCATAATCACTCTGGCAAAAAGCTCTTTGCGGTCTAGATTCAGATGCCGCGCAACCAGCATGGGGTCTCCGATTTCCTTGATCATAATTACATCCGGCCAGAAGGAGAAAACAATCATATCGTTTTTCTCCTCCCCCATGACGCGGAGCTCGAGTCGAATTTTAAGAAGCTGCTCATAGAGCTTTTCCTGGCTGAAATCCTCCCATTCCTCCGGGTATTCATAGGCCCGAATCAAATAGACATCCCGCTTGGGAACACCGGGCGGGGGTGTTTTGGGCAATTTAACCGAGATTTTATACTTGGTCATAAAGCCAATATCCATCATGTAAGAGTCCAGGCGCTTTAATCCTTTATCGCTGAAAATCCCCGATAAAATGGGCGCATCTTTTATCTCCTCAAAGGGCCCGGCAAGATCACGCAGGAAAATCCCGACCCCCGAACAATCGTGACCCTCGCGCATAACATCAAGGGCTTCCAAAGCGATCATCGGTGATAACGGTTCCTGGCTTGTGATGGCAAATAAGCGGCACATGGCAATTGATCTCCTTGTTTTGTGTTACATTTTAGATCATCATTCTGTCCGACAACAGTCGACAAGGGTGCAACCTCCATAGCGATGGAAATGGTGGATTGCAGCAATGATAATTATATCGACTGGTTATCGCTTCAGGCAGGATGCACTGCAAGTTATGGTCGTTAAGAAATTCATAGCCGGATTTTTTTGGAAGTTTGGCGGGAATCTATAAACTTTGTATCTCCCTTGCAACCGGTTTGGCTTCAAGCTCCCTTCCGGAAAAATCGCTGCGTCAAAATGTCATTCGCTTATACCATATAAATACAATATGAAAAACAAAAAATTGATATAAATCAAGTGTTAATCCGAAAATCCGAGTATCGCTCAGCAGGGTTACAACGACTTTTCCGAAAACTCCGAAATTTGATCTTTAAAATCTTGGCTAAAGCAGCAACGCCAACATTTAAATATGAGCAACGAACATGCCAAAACCTTTGAAAAGTGCAAATGCCCGCAGATCCTGGATCCATGAACCTGTTATAAAGGAAACAATAATAGAATCATACATAATTGTAATCGATTAAGGAAAAAACTTACAAAAACGTAATATCTCGGATGGTCATTCGAACCCAGCACCTTAAAACAGCCCGCCGCCCGCTCCCGGCATGTGCCGGTTATTATTTTGACAACCTGGCGACTTTATTTTATATATCTCGGGGAGATGGGGTTTTGAAACCGCTTCCAGACAGGAGCCGCAATGTACATCAGACAATCTGAACTTTTTATGGGAACGAGTATGGACTTCGTCAAAAAATTCATGGACATTTCCGAAATGTCCTCCCATGAAAAAGGTGAGGTTCTTTTCCGTGAAAATGATCGCGCCGAATTTTTCTTCATTCTGTTGAACGGATGTGTAAGATTAAGTATCGGCCAACCGAAACAGGTGGTTTACAAGGCTGAACGCAACGGGGAAGCTTTTGGATGGTCCAGTCTGATCGGGGGACAGGTTTACTCCGCTTCAGCCGAATGTTTGGAACCGACAAAACTATTGAAAACCGCCAGCAAGCAGTTGTCAAAAGTTTTGGAAGAAGATGCTGAAAATGGGATGATTTTTTTCAAACAGCTGGCTGCTACTCTGGGGAACCGGCTGCTTGAAATTTACAGAGTGATAACGCCCAAAATTGGAAATAATAAATAATAAACCAGTAAAAAAAAGGTGCCAGGCGCCGCTAAGGTTTCAGGTTTTGGCCAAGGTGGCCCAGGGTTGGCTTTTAAACCTAAGGGCCGGAATCAGTCGCGGTGTGATTTCAGGTTTCTACCCGACATGTTGTTCCCTGACACCTGATACCCGAAACCTGACACCATAGACTAAGGGAGACTGTATGCTAGCTAAGAATACAGACCATACAAAAACGGGCAGCCTGACCCGACGCCAATTCATGTGGCTTTCATCGATGGCCGCTGCCGGATATTTGTTGGGGTGCGCCACGGATCCGGTAACCGGAAAGAAACAATTCATGATGGTATCTGAAGATACCGAAATTCAGATCGACAAACAATACGCGCCGCTTCAATTTTCCAGTGATTTCGGAGAGGTGCAGGACAGCCAATTAAACCGCTACATCAGTCAGGTCGGAAAAAAGATGGCTGATGCATCTCATCGTCCCCAGATGCCTTATTCATTCCGGGTGGTAAACGCCACCTATGTCAACGCTTATGCCTTCCCTGGCGGCAGCATCGCAGCCACCCGCGGCATTATGCTGGAACTGGACAACGAAGCTGAACTGGCCTCCCTGCTGGGCCACGAATTGGGACATGTGAATGCCCGGCATGCAGCCGAACAGATGTCAAAGGGGCAGCTTACCCAGGCGGTCGTTGGCGGAATTTCGGTGCTGGCCGGCACCCAGAGCGCGGCGCTGGGCGATCTGGCAGGCCAGTTGGGCCAGATTGGCGCCGGAGCCCTGCTGGCATCCTACAGTCGGGATAATGAACGCGAAGCCGATGCGCTGGGTATGGAATATATGGTGGGAGCCGGTTATGGTTCCGAAGGATTTGTCGGCTTGATGGAGATGCTCAGCAGCCTGTCGAAACACAAATCTACCACCGTGGATCTGTTATTTGCCACCCATCCGATGAGCCAGGAAAGATATGATACGGCCGTTCGGGCCGCAAATACGAAATACGGGTCTGCCTTAAAGGGTCCGCTTAACCGCGAACGCTATATGGATCATACCGCCGGTTTGCGGGCTCAAAAAGCGGCCATCCAGGAAATTCAAAACGGAGAAAAACAAATGGCGGCGCGCAAATACGATGCCGCCAGCGACCATTTTCGGAATGCGTTAAAAAAAGCGCCTGATGATTACGTCGCGCTGTGCATGATAACGATCAGCAATCTGGCTCAAAAAAATTACGCGGTCGGCCGCCAGTATGCCGAGATGGCCCAGAAGGCCTATCCCCAGGAAGCCCAGGCCTATCACCTCAGCGGCTATTCTAAAATCCAGTTAAAGGATTTTGACGGCGCCTTTGAGGAATTTAGCTCCTATGAGCGGCTGTTGCCCGGAAACCCGAATACGATTTTCTTTAAAGGCTATTGCCAGGAAGGGATGAATCAAATCGAGCCGGCTGCCAATGAATACCATCGCTATCTGCAGGTTGTACAGCAGGGAAAATACGCCCAGCATGCTTATCGCCGCCTGGTGGATTGGGGGTACATAAAGTAGCAAAGCGCAGCGCGCAAAAAACAACTCAACATCCTCTACTTCAACGCCATGCCCTAAGCGCTATGCCCTATGCCAAACCTTATAATATGAAAACGAAAACCGACCTCCCAGATATACTGTTTCCCGACCTGGAAAGAAAGTGGGAGGCGTTTGAGCGATCATCTGCCAGACAAAACGTTGCCCTTCCGCGGGAACCTGAAATTATTCACGCCTTGCAGCGAGTATTTGCATTTAGTGACTTTGTGGCCGGAAACTGCATCCGTCAGCCTTCTTTAATCTTCAATCTGATTCAAAGCGGGGACCTGCAACGAAAATATTCCCGGCAGGCCTTCAATAAAATGCTTGAAAGCGCCCTGGGTGATGTGAAAGATGAAGCCGCTTTGATCCAGCTCCTGCGCGCTTTCCGCTGCCGGGAAATGACACGTATTGCTTTTCGTGACCTTGCCGGCTGGAGCCATTTGGCGGAAACCGTCACCGACCTCTCTAATCTGGCTGACAGCTGCCTGCAGCATACCACCGCCATTCTTTACAGCGGATTGGTTGAACAATTTGGCACACCTGCAGCTGCAGACGGCTCGCTGCAAGACCTGGTCATCCTGGGGCTGGGCAAACTTGGCGCAGGGGAGCTGAACTTTTCGTCCGATGTCGATCTTATTTTCACTTACCCCAAGGCCGGTCATACCCGCGGAACCCCGCAATCGATCAGCAATGATGATTTTTTCACCCGTCTTTGTCGCCAGCTCATTAGAGTCATCAGTCAACCGACCTCCGCTGGATTGGTGTTCCGCATGGACACGCGATTGCGGCCTTACGGGGAAAGCGGTCCGCTGGTGATGCATTTTGACGCCCTGGAAAACTATTATGAGCAACAGGGCCGGGAGTGGGAGCGCTATGCATTGATCCGCGCCAGGGTTGTCGCCGGAAATAAAAACGCCGGCAGCCAGCTGCTCAAACGTTTAAACCCTTTCATTTACCGTCGCTACCTGGATTACGGCGCGTATGATTCTTTGAGAGAAATGAAGCAAATGATTTCTCTTGAAGTCAAGCGCAAAGGGATGAAACACAACATCAAGTTAGGAAGGGGTGGGATTCGGGAAATTGAGTTCTTCGGTCACATGTTTCAGCTCATCCGCGGCGGCGTGACACCCGATCTTCAGCAGCGCAACATCCAGAAGGTATTAAAGATCCTGGCACGTGATCATCACATCCCCGGCGAAGTGGAAGCCGAACTAACCGCCGCCTATGTATTTCTCAGAGATACCGAACACCGGTTGCAGGAATTTGCCGACCAGCAAACCCATGATTTGCCTTCGAAAAAAGCGGATCAGCTGCGCCTGGCGGCATCCATGGGGTTTGCAGATGCAACCGAATTTTTCTCACAACTGGATCGACACCGCGACAATGTGCACCGCCATTTTCAGATCCTGCTGGAGGCCAAAGATGCGAAAACCAAACAGCCCGACCTGGAAGAACAATTGCAGGGAATCTGGCAGGGCTTGATCGCTGACAGCCAGGCCGAGGAAATACTGGCGGGCATCGGTTTTGAAAGACCCCAGGAGGGGTTGCGCCTGCTCGATTATCTGCGCAATGCGATGGGATCAAATCGCCTGGGTGATAAAGGCCGCCGCCGCCTCGAAAAACTCATTCCCCAGATTCTCAAACAAGTCGGCAGAGGCACGAAAGCCGAGATCGTGCTCGGCCGGATTGTCGATCTGATAAAATCCATTGGCGGCCGAATCAGCTATTTTGCGCTTTTACTCGAAAATCCGATGGCATTGACCCACCTCATTCAACTGGCCGGGTCCAGTCCCTGGATCGCTTCTTTTCTCGCCCAGCATCCTGTCCTGCTAGATGAGCTTTTGGACCCTCGCACCCTTTATGTTCCGCCTGCGGCCGGTCAGATTAAATTTGATTTAAGGCAACGCATGCGCCGGTCCCCTTCAGATGATTTGGAATACCGCATCGAACAACTGTGCATTTTCAAGGAAATCAACGTGCTGCGCGTTGCCGCGGCCGATGTTAGCGGTGTGCTGCCACTGATGCGGGTTAGCGATCACCTGTCCGATATTGCCGAGACGCTGCTGGCCGAGGTCGTCCAAATGGCCTATGATCATCTGCTTGAAAAACACGGTGCCCCGGCCTGCCGCCTTGACGGCAAGAAATGCAAAAAAGGCTTCGCTGTGATTGCTTACGGCAAGCTCGGAGGACTGGAACTGGGCTATGGATCGGACCTTGATCTGGTATTTCTGCATTCCGGAACCGGCGAAAAAACCGCGGGCGGCCAGCAGACCATTGACAGCGCACAATTTTTCAACCGGCTCGGGCAGCGCGTCATCCATATCCTTACCGCCCACACCCGAGCGGGCCGATTGTATGAAATTGACATGCGGCTGCGGCCCAGCGGGGGTTCCGGAGTGCTGGTCAGCCATGTAGATGCATTTCGCGATTATCAGCAAAACTCGGCCTGGACCTGGGAACATCAGGCGCTGATAAAAGCAAGACCCATCCTCGGAGATTCTCTTTTGACCGACCATTTTAAAAATACCCGCAATGATATTTTAACCCGGGCGCGCAAAAAGTCCAAACTGCGGCAAGAAGTGGTCAGCATGCGGAATCGCATGCGCAAGGAGCTGTTAAAACCAGAAGCGGGTATGTTTGATCTCAAGCAGGATACGGGCGGAATGGTGGATATTGAATTTTTGGTGCAGTATCTGGTGCTTTTAAAGTCTTATGAACATCCCCAGCTAAAGAAATGGACCGATAATGTTCGCCTGATCCAGGCGCTCATTACTACCGGTGCCATCGATGAATATACGGCTCACATTTTAAAACATGCTTACCTGATTTATCGTGCCGCCGCCCATAAGGCCAGTCTTCAGGAGAAACCGGCCAGAGTTCCCCAGGAAAAATTCAGCCACCTGCGAAGCCGGATAGAAAAAATCTGGAACAGCTTATTAAAATGAATGGGCTTGGGCCAGGCGAAACATTTGACAGATATAGATCGTCAAATTATATTTAGAGGCCAGTTCAAGAATGCTTTTGGCTCAACCCGCCGGTGGCGGACAAGTTTTTTTGTGGGTGCCTGGTTTCAAATCTTCGATCCGCCTTGAGCGATCCTGCGGGTTACGAGCCACAAAGGGGATTTGATCAGGCGGGAGATCCCGTTTAGCGGTGAGACTCGGCCCCGCTGCGCCTGTCTCGGCGAAGCCACGCTTTTCATGTGGCAAAGACGGAATCTTGAACCTAAATCCAATTTTTAAGATGGCTACGATGGATTGTTTTGCAAAATGTAACGTCTGATAAATAGGGATTTCAATATGAAAATCTTTGGAACCGCAATCAGTCTGATGATTTTATGCTGTGCATATTCTGGAGCTTTTGCAGACCAGGTCTACACCTGGACCGATAAAGAGGGGAATATGCATATCACCGCCGAGCCTCCGCCCGAAAATGCCCGGGTCAAAGAGGTGTTGAACTATGAGCCGCAACCGGAGGCACGCGTTCCGGCCGCAGAAGAGCGCCTGGATTCGGAAGCTGAAGCTGCTCCGGGCAGGCCGGAATCCGAGGAGGTCCGTCAGGCCAGAGCCCGGGCGGAAACGGCCAGAAAAGAAGCGGAAATCGCCAGGGTCCGGGCTGACGAGGCCACCAAAACCGCTGAAAAATATATCGAAACCCATAATCGAAATGAATATATGCGGCGCGCCTATCGATACCAGATGAGAAAGGCGGCCGATGATGCCAGGGTCGCCCAGGAACTGGCCAGAATCGCCGAAGAAAAAGCAGTCGAAGCTGAAAAAAGGGCGAAAGTCATTGAGGAGCGCGCCAGGGAATTAGAGGATTGAACCGCATCGCAGCGTCCTGAACCGAATAGAACTTGGTCCTGAATCGATCATAAGAATTGAAAGAGATCAGAAAAATATATCGATCTTGAAGTCGAATTCTTTCCATGACAGGACGCCATGCCCGTCCGCCCGATTTCGATTGCCCCGATTTTAAAAAATCCATCCTACATTTTTGTAACATTTTTCCCCATTTTCTGCCATAATTGTAACAATCCTGCATTTGATCTCCCGCTCGGCCTATTTTTTAAGATGCCGAAATCATTTAGTATTATTAAAATAGCGCCTTGTGGCATAAATGTTGCTGAAAAGAAAATGATTCATCTATTTTATAGAAACCATACGGTAAAATGAAAAGCGTACACCAACATACAGCCAAAATGCTGCAGCAAAAAACACAGGCGTTAATCGCGCGCTTTTTGAAAGGAAAAGAAGCCGACTTTTTAAAGCAGCATGCCCGGCTGCTGGATGATTATTTCCGCCAGGCATTTGAAACCAGCATGGTGGGCCCCCGGATGGATATCGGCAAAAACCCGTATGCCATTGTTGCCCTGGGCGGCTACGGCAGAGAGGAACAATGCATTCATTCCGATGTGGACCTTTTGTTTCTTTTTAAAAAGAAGGTTCCACGGGAGGCCGAAAACCTGATTCAGGAGATCATTTATCCGCTGTGGGACATCGGACTGGATGTCGGCTATGCCACCCGTTCACTAAAAGAGTGCATGGCGCTCGCCAGCAAAGATTATGAAGTGCTGACGCCGATGCTGGATGCCAGATTTGTCTGCGGATGGTCTCTGATTTACGCGAACCTGCTGGATGACTTACGCGAAAAAATCATCGGTAAAAAGTCACGCCAAATTATCGCCTGGCTGGTTGAAAAGAATGATTTGCGCCACGCCCAGTTCGGAGATTCGGCCTACTTGCTGGAGCCCAACCTTAAAGAGGGCCAGGGCGGTTTGAGAGATTATCACACCATGCTGTGGATTGCACGCATCGCTTTTAATGCCAAACAATCCCGAGATCTTGAATATCTGGGGCTCCTTTCCCATGAAGAGTTCCAGACCTTAACCCGATCCATTACGTTTATCTGGAACGTGCGCAACCGGATTCATCACATCAGCGGCCGCAAATGTGATCAGCTGCACTTTGAAAACCAGGCCAAACTGGCCCGGTCGCTGAACTACAAGAAAAATAACGGGCAGCAGCCGGTCGAAAACTTTATGGGGGAGCTGCACGGACGAATGGAGGCGCTCAAACAACAGCACCTGGTGTTCTTGCACGAGCTGGGCTACGAGAAGGAAAGAAAACGCAAAAGAAAATCACACAAAACGAGTGCTGTTGACGGCCTGGAAGTGATCAAATGGGGTATGCTTAATTTCGCCGGACCGGAAGCCATTTTAAAGCAGCCGGAGCTATTAATGCAGATATTTGAGGAAAGTGCGCGCCTGAAAATTCCCCTGAGCGCTGAGGCCAAGCGGCTGGTAAAAGAATTCTCCTATCTCGTAAATAAACGGTTTCGAACTGCCATGCCCGTCGTTAAATCGTTTGAACGGATTCTGGTCGCACCGGCTTCGAAATTCAATGTTCTCAATGAAATGTTAAATACGGGTTTTCTGGAAAAATTTATTCCTCGATTCCGCGGCGTCCGTAATCGCATTCAGTACGATGAATATCATCTTTATCCGGTCGACAAGCATCTGTTGCGCACCGTGCAGATCGTCAAAAAATTCGGCACTGCAAGAGACAGCGGCCGCGAGCCGCTGTGCGAAAAAATTTACCGCAATCTGAAAAAGAAGAACCTTTTGCTGTGGGCGGCTTTGCTGCATGATATCGGCAAAGGCGAAAGCGGAGAAGATCATTCAACCCGGGGCGCGGCAATCGTGAAAAACATTCTTGCGCACAAGGGGTTGACACCCGCAGATATCGAAACCGTTATTTTTCTGGTCCAGGAACACCTTTTGTTGATTAAAACTGCTACCCGCAGGGATATTTTCGACGAGGAAACGGCCATTTCCTGTGCACGCCGGATAAAGGACATCGAACGTTTAAAAATGCTTTATTTGCTGACCGTCGCTGATTCAATCGCAACTGGCCCAATGGCCTGGAATGACTGGACGGCAACGCTCTTGAGGGATTTTTTCCTCAAGACCTTAAATGTTCTGGAAAAAGGGGAGCTGGCCACCGCCCAGGCCGTAGAAGTTGTGGAACAGAAGAAAAAGGAGGTCATTTCTTCGGCCGGCAGCGCCGCAGCCAAAAAGAAGATCGAAGACCTGCTGAGCGTTATGTCGCCGCGATATCTTCTGTATATGCCGGCTGATGAAATTAAAAAACACATCAAGCTTTACCAGAATCTGCCCGGGAACCATTCCGACTTTATCTGGGAAATCGAACATGTAGCCGATGCCAATACCCGCACTGTGATTTTCTGCGCTCAGGATCGTCCCGGTCTGATTTCAAAAATTGCCGGTGTGTTTACCTTAAACAATATCGATATTTTGGACGTTCAGGTCTTCACCTGGCGCAATAATATTGCCCTGGATATTTTCAAGGTCAAGCCGCCGCCGGATCCGATCCTGGAAGACGAAAAATGGAACCGCACCGCCCAGGACCTCGCAGCCGCATTATCCGATCAACTGGACCTGACTGCAGCCCTGAATAAAAAGGTGCATGGATACCGCAATGCAAAAGTCGGGCTTGATAAAAAGCCCCATGAGATCATCGTGGACAATACCAGTTCCAGTTTTTTCACCATCATTGAAGTGTTCACCTATGATTTTCTCGGCTTGCTGTTCAGTGTGACCGATGCGCTTTATCGCTGCGGTCTGAATATCTGGGTTGCCAAAATCGCAACGAAGGCAGACCAGGTTGTTGATGTTTTTTATGTTAGAGATGTCAATGGACAAAAAGTGGATTTGCCGGATCAGGTGGCAAATATAAAAGCCGCCATTATGGAAAGGCTTCCGGCATCCTGATTCAATCGATTTATCGTAACTGAAAAGGAGGAGAATTTAAGCATGAAATCAAAAAGTCTGCTGGCAACCGCAATCTTACTGGCGCTGCCCTTTTCTTCAGCAATTGCGTCGGAGGGTCTAAATTCGGGTGATACCGCCTGGATGATTGTCTCAACGGCTCTGGTCATGATGATGACCCCGGCCGGCCTGGCCCTTTTTTACGGCGGTATGTCAAGGTATAAGAATCTTCTAAACACTTTTGCCATGACATTTGTGGCCTATTGTCTGGCAAGTGTTATCTGGATGATATGGGGCTACAGTCTCGCGTTTGGACCTGATAAAGCCGGCATCATCGGCGGTCTACAAAACATATTTTTAACCGGTATCGGGGCGGACAGTCTTTCAGGAACCATTCCCACCTATGTGTTTGCCCTTTTTCAAATGACCTTTGCCGGTATTACCGTTGCCCTGGTTCTGGGTTCGGTTGTCGACCGTATGAGGTTTTCAGCATGGATTGTCTTTACGGTTTTATGGGTCAGCTTGATCTACTGCCCGATCGCCCACTGGGTGTGGGGCGGCGGCTGGATGGGCAAAATGGGCGCTCTTGATTTTGCAGGCGGTACGGTGGTGCACATTAACGCCGGTGTGGCCGGTCTGGTGCTGGCGCTTGTGCTCGGCAAACGCATCGGTTATGGTAAAGAAGCCATGTTTCCCTCCAGCATCGCGCTTACCGCACTGGGGGCGGCCCTCTTATGGTTTGGCTGGTTCGGCTTTAACGCCGGCAGTCAGCTGGCGGCCGATGGTGTGGCCGGCTCGGCCTTTTTGGTTACCAACACCTCGGCAGCAATGGGAGCGCTGACCTGGATGTTCGCTGAATGGCTGGTGAACAAAAAACCGACG
>Ga0209742_10000811_pt1 | contig 15565 bp, 13 predicted proteins | sample DeeMarSeWOR38_10_FD_187462 | JGI IMG/M metagenome (GOLD analysis project Ga0209742, IMG submission 187462) | Marine sediment microbial communities from White Oak River estuary, North Carolina - WOR-3-8_10 (SPAdes) (version 2) | ecosystem: Environmental > Aquatic > Marine > Intertidal zone >... | reverse complement strand
CTTACATCTTTATGAGATTATATTAAATTAATCAAAGGTGTTCGTTGTGACAGGTGCGAAATTTCAGTTCCCGGTCGGGTACCATCAATTCCACAAGGACCAGGTTTTCAATTTCCAGTTGAACCGCTGGTATTCTCTGGGGTATGCGAGGTTTGAAGATATCAAGGAGGCTGGGCGAAGTATCAATACCTTCGAAGAATGGAAAACGGAGATGTTGAAACTGGCGGAGACAGCGGTTGCCGAAGATAGAATAATGAATGCTGCGTTCTATTACCGGGCGGCTGAATTCTACACTCTTAGGAGTGATCCCGACAAAGAACCTTTGTATGGCAAATTCATCGATTTGTTTTATCGTGCTTTTGAAAACGACGGAATCGAAAGATTACAGGTGCCGTATCAGGACACATACTTGCCGGCAATCAGAATTCCATCCACCAATACAGAGAAAAAAGGGGCCATAGTCATGCACGGCGGTTTTGATTCTTTTATCGAGGAATTCTACTCCTGGATGAGATATTTTTCTGAACATGGCTACGACGTGATTTCCTTCGAAGGTCCCGGACAGGGTGGAGCTCGCAAGAAATACGGACTGGCGCTGGACTGGAGATGGGAAAGACCGGCGAAGGCAATTTTAGATTACTTTGAGCTTGATAATGTAACCTGGTTGGGGATATCCATGGGCGGATGGTTCTGTTTCAGGGCTGCTGCGTTCGAACCACGTATTAATAGGGTGATAGCCTCGAGTATTGCCTTCGATTATATGCAAGCCCCCAACCTTGTAGCGCAACAATTAGCGAAGATGTTCTTCATACGTTTCAGGAGGCTAACGAATCGATTAACACTACGAAAAATGGCAGAGGACAAAATGCATGCCTGGTCAGTAAGTAACATGATGTATATTGCCGATAAGAAGGCTCCCGTGGATGCTATGGACATAGTCCTGCAACTCAACGAGAGGAATCTACATTCCGAGCTGGTCACACAGGATGTGTTGATTCTTACCGGGCGAGAAGACCATTTCATTCCTTTTAAGATGCACGATATGCAGGTGAAGGCACTGACTAATGCTCGATCCGTAACCGGTAGGGTTTTCACCAGGGAAGAAGAAGCGCAGAATCACTGCCAGATTGGAAATGTGGGTCTCGCCCTTGATGTAATGGTTAAATGGATTGAAGAAAAATCATAGCAAATATCATTAATAGTTCTAGATATGCAAGACCCAAAATTGAAATATCTCGGGGACGAATATACAGCCCGTGTGAATCGTGTTATCGATTACATAGAAGCCAATATAAGTGAAGACCTCTCTCTGACAGAACTGGCTGACGTTGCCCATTTCTCCCCTTTTCACTTTCACAGGATATTTCGAGGTATGGTGGGCGAGACTCTGAACGATTTCATCCAGAGGATACGCGTTGAAAAAGCCGCCGCCAAGCTTGTGCTAAATCCCGGGAAGTCTATTACGGAGATAGCCTTCGAATGTGGCTTCTCCAGTTCATCTGCGTTTGCCCGGTCATTTCGTGAAACATATGGCATGAGTGCAACCAATTGGCGTTCGGGTGGTCACTTTCAATATGGCAAGAATAGTAAAGTGGATAGCAAAGACAGACAAGTGGTCGGCAATATCAGGAAAGACTTTGATGTCTCCCTCTACTATAATCAAGACATAAATAATCAACTATGGAGGGTAAAAATGAAAAACAAAGAAATCCAGGCAAATGTTGAAATCAAGGACATGGCAGAGCTACACGTTGCCTACATCAGGCACATCGGGCCCTATAAGGGAGACCAGGAGCTTTTCGGCAGGCTCTTCAACAAGCTGATGGCATGGGCTGGTCCCAGAGGCCTATTACACTTCCCTGAGACGAAGGTAATGACAATATACCACGACAATCCGGATATAACAGATGAAAACCGGCTCAGGACGGATGCCTGCATTACTGTTCCTGAAGATACGCAGGTTGAGGGCGAAATTGGCAAGGTAAAAATCCCGGCAGGAAAATATGCCGTAGCACATTTTGAGATCACGCCCGACCAGTACCAGGATGCATGGAATGCAGTCTACGGAGGATGGTTACCCGAGAGCGGCTACCAACCCGAAGATGGTCCCTGCTATGAGCTCTACCTCAATGATCCTAAACAGCATCCGGAAGGTAAACACATTGTAAATATCTGTCTGCCTGTAAAACCATTGTAATCTAATGAGGCGCGGCCGCCCAAACCAATCGATCACGCTCCTACAGTCGTTTCCGTGACCGTTCTTCTCGAGCGTTTAAAGGCTTTGATAATTTCATGAGTTAGCAGGAATATGGCAGCTGCAGCCAGAACGCTCCCCCAATCGCTTACAGTCAAGGGCGCAAATCCTAAGAACCTATTGATAACAGGCGCATATATTACTATCAACGTTAATCCGATTGAGATTACAATCGACCATAGTATCTTCTTGTTACTCCAGAAGTTCCTGTTGAAAAAAGAATCGTAGTTATACCTTCTAGATAGGATATTGGTGAACTGACAGAAGACGATAGTTGCGTAACTCAGAGTAGTGGCCCTTGAGTACAGAACATGTGTCGTTGTAAGTTCAGTATCAATACTCCTGATAAATAATACAAAATTTACAAAGGCAAGAGCTCCCATTAAGAACCCCAGGAGCAAACCTTCAAACATTGTGTATCTGTTCAAAATGTGTTCTTGCTGCCTTCGGGGCGGAGAAGTCATCAGGTCCTTTGAACTAGGGTCAAAGGTAAGAGCGGTGAGTGGCAAAATCTCTGCCAGCAGGTCAATTGCCAGTATCTGAATAATCAGAATTGGGATTGGCCAGCCAAACAAGGCCGCTCCGGCCAGCCCCAAGAGAACGATAGACAGTTCCCCGATATTGCTGGTTAGAGATGCGATTATCGTTTTCTTCAGATTATTGTAAATAGTTCTGCCTTCCCGTATTGCATATACAAGTGTTGAGAAGCTGTCGTTCAGTAGGACAAGTTCAGAAGCTTCCTTGGCTACATCAGTACCAATACTCCCCATGGCGACCCCAATGTGAGCACTTTTTAGAGCCGGCGCATCATTGACCCCATCTCCTGTAACTGCAACCACTTCCCCTTTACTTTTCAACGCCTTCACAATTCGCAATTTATCCTCTGGAGAAACTCTTGAGAAAATAAGAGATTCATTATCTTCCATAATTTGTGTGAGTTTTTCGTCCTTGGTTTCAGACAATTCTTCGCCCGTAATTACAACTGCCTCTTTGTTTTCGGGGGAGAGGCCAATTTGTTTTCCTACTGCTTGTGCCGTAACAGCATGGTCGCCGGTCATTATAAAAGTTTTGATATGGGCTTCATGCGCATCTTCTATTGCCTCTTTAACACCTTCCTTGGCAGGGTCATTCATTGCCATCAACCCCAACAAAATAATGTTTTTCTCCACATCATCCATTTCGTAATCATGTTTATCATCTTTTAATTCCCGGTACCCGAATGCCAGAACACGCATCGCCTTCTTGGAGTATTCGAGGTTTAGATTGTTCAGCATTTCAACATCCTTCTTTGTAAGATCTGTTGCTTTGCCCCGTTTGTAGATGTATTTACTCACTCCAAGAACGGAACCGATTGCTCCTTTCATGCAGAGGACCTTCTTACTATCAAACTGTCGAATAGAACTCATCCTCTTGCGCTCAGAATCGAATGGGAATTCCTGGAGCTCTGGGTTTTCCTCGTCCTCTTTAGGAGAGCGTGTCCCTAGCTTTGTCGATACAGTGATAAGGGCAGCCTCGGTTGGATCGCCAATGGGATACCAACCCGGGTGGTCATCATCGGGTTCATGAATTTCTGCATTTGATGCCATGGTGGCGGTGTCGAGCATGATTTCTATTTTCTCGATATCCTGTTTTGTCAGTTCCTTACCCTTTGAATCTAGTATTTCTCCCTCTGGTTCGTAGCCAACCCCCGAGACTTCATATTGATGGCCATCAAACCAAATGTATCTTACAGTTATCTCATTCTTGGTGAGTGTACCCGTTTTATCCGTACAAATAACATTGGTTGATCCCAGGGTCTCTACAGATGATAATTTCTTAATAACGGCATTTCTCCTGGCCAAATTGGCTACGCCATTCGATAGCGCTACGGTTATTTGCATCGGAAGCGCCTGGGGAACGACAGCAACTGCTAGGCCCAGGGCATAGATGAGCGCTATATTGATACCCAAGCCCTGCCATATAGTGACCCCAAACAGTATGAGCGCTATTATTATGGCGAAAACAGTAATTCTGTTGGCAATAGACTGCATTTCCAGTTGTAGGGGTGATTTCGACTTCTTTTCCTCCTGCGTCAGGCCTGCAATTCTCCCCAGTTCCGTATTCATCCCTGTAGCAACGATGACCCCTTTCGTATTACCCGTAGCCACGGTCGTACCGAGGAACGCCATATTGTCACGGTCTGCTAGAGACGTCTTCTTCTTTATTACGTTACTGTTTTTTTCCTGGGGCATTGACTCGCCCGTCAGGGAGAAATCATTGGTCCTAAGGTCAAACGATTCAATTATACGAATGTCGGCGGGAACTTTATCGCCTTCCTCAAGGTATAAAATATCTCCGGGTACTAGTTCCAACTGTGGCACCTCAGTCAACTCACCGTCTCTATATACCTTGGCGGGAGATTGGACCAGCCGCTTAAGAGAATCCATAATGCGTTCTGCCTTATGCTCCCGAAAATAACCGATGATCGCGTTGATAAATACAATTATGAACATAATGGAACCGCCGCGAAAATCGCCTATGGCAAAGGAAATTATTCCTGCAATTATGAGAATAATCACCAGCACATTTTTGAATTGCAGCAAGAACTGTAACCACTTAGGTGTTCTTGCCAGAGTGACGAGCTGATTTTCACCATATTGAGTGAGCCGTTTCTGAGCGTCTTGATTTGCGAGACCCTCTTCGCTGGTTTTTAAAGATTCCAAGCAATCTTTGACTGTTTTTAAATAGAAATCACCTGGCTCTGTCATCGTAGCTTTTTCCCCTGCTATTAAACATCCTGCAAACAATACTTGCCTTACACTGTAAGTTACTATCCTGATTCTACACTATAAGCAAAAACCGTTCAGAAAAGCACTGTGCCGCGCACTTTCTATTATCATGTGCAGTGAAATTAGTTTCTAAGGGTTCACCTGTAATGATCGTCGGGCGGGTTAAATCCCGATTCACGCTCGCTCATTAAACTCTTGCGAAACGTCTTGATCTCAGGGATGAGAAGAACAAGAACCAGTATGGAGGTAAGAGCATCTGTAATCGGAAATGCCAGCCATACCCCGTCAAGTCGCCAGTAGTTCGGTAATATGAACACTAAAGGAAGCAGGAAGAGAGCCGGTCTGGCAATTGCTGTAACGAATGCCTGAGGAGCTTTACCAATCGCCTGGAATACTATAGAGCCGATGACGATGAAGCCTATCAGATATACTGCAAAGAAGATTTGCCTGGCAGCATGAGCAGTCAGAACAATAAGTCCACTATCATTAGTAAAAACACGAATAAACAGCTCCGGAGCGAAATAGAGAGTGCAGAAAGCAATGATGCTGTAGATTGTTGCGGCAATAACAGCTATCTTTATAACTCTTAATGCTCTATCATGACGCTTTGCTCCGTAATTAAAACCCAGAATAGGCTGCATACCCTGGCCGATGACTATACTCGGCATTAAGGCAAATATCATTATGCGCTGAATAAGTCCATAGCTAGAAATAGCTAAATCGCCGCCGAAAGTACCCAGCGTTCTATTGACGAAGATTACGGCTAAACTCTGGGCTGCTGTCCTGGCAAATGAGGAAACGCCTATTGCCAGGATGGGTCTCAGTATATCCCATTTAATAACCATATTCTGCAAATGGACTCTCAGGAAACTTTTACCTGACAAGTAATAACGCAGGAAGTACAGGCTGGTAATCAACTGAGCTATCACCGTCGCCAGCGCCGCTCCCTTAACCCCCATACCCAGAGATATAATGAATATCGCGTCAAGTACTATGTTCAAACCGGCGCCCATAATCATCCCAATCATAGGAACACGAGCATTTCCCGTGGCCCTTATCAGAAAGTTTTGTGACATGGCGAAGGTCCGAAAAAGGACACCAATAAGAATAATTGTCATATAGTCGCGGGCGTAAGGGAGAATAGTGTCTGATGCGCCCATGAGCTTCAGCCACAAGTCGGGATTTGATAAACCGGCTATAGTCAGTGCAATGGAGATTATGATGGTAAAGGTTAGAGAGTTCCCCAGCGCATGTTCTGCTCTGGGGGTATTACCGGCTCCAATTAATCTGGAGACTAGCGATGCGCCACCCATTCCCGTCGTCTGCCCAATCCCCATTGTCAGCATTTGAATGGGGAAGACTATAGAGAGTCCGGCAATACCCAGGGGACCAACGTAGTGCCCGATGAAAATCGTATCGACCACGTTGTAGAGCGCCATGACAAACATGCCCATAAATGCCGGCAGGGATAGTTTCAACAACAGACGACCGATTCGGTCGTCATTGAGCACATTCGCTTCCCTATTATTCATAGAGCTAGATTTCACGCATGTGAAGTTCCATTTGAACAACAAAAAAACAAACTTCGCGCAGCCCTTCGGGTTCTGAAAAACCCACTGGCGACTCGCAATGTCAAAGGTTTCAGAATCTTGAAGTAATAAACTTCTTGTTGTCTTTTTTACATATTATCTGGGCTAAATCTCTACCGGACTTCATTGCTGTTGGTAGACCGCCTCCAGGTACAACCCAGTGTCCAGCCATATAGAAGCTGTTAAGGCCGGGCAGCATCTTGCTCATACCGCCAAGTCCTATCTCCGGTGTCCACAACCAGCCTTCGAAGCTCCCCTTCCAGTTGTTCGTGTACCTCATGACAGTTGCTGGGGTGCAAACGTCGGTCATCTCCACCTTCGACCTTACGTCTCCAAATCTCTTCTCCAGTATTTCGAGTACCTCCTCGGCAATCCTGTTCTTTTCCGCCTCATATTCTTTCGGGGTTGTTCTTTTCAGGTTGTCCCAGTATTCGTGCTCCCTGGTTAATATCCAGGCTGTTATCACCGTCTTCCCTTCGGGAGCCAGCGTGGGGTCGAAGCCGAATATCCTGACCATAACTCCTTCGTACTTGGATATCCTATCAGCGGTCAACGGCTGTTCGGGGAAAAGGACTATGGCTCTTGGATAATCATCGAACTTTCTGGCGACGCCAAAAGAAACAAGCAGGTATGAAGGGAAGGTCTCGTAGCTGTCATAGTAACCCTTTATCTTTGCATCCACGTACTTGCCTTCAAGCATGTCGAAGATGGTAGAGTGGCCATCGGCTGCCGAAACCACGATATCTGAAGTACTTTCTTCACCGCTATCCAGCACTATCCCATTGGCGGCACCGTTTCTCACCGAAATCTTGGCCACTCTCGACTTGTAGTTTATCTTTCCTCCCAGCTTTAGGTATCGCTCTTCTATCTGCCGTGCGAACTCCAGAGAGCCACCGATAGGAAAACCGGCACTCTTCTTGTACATCCAAACGATGGTCATGATAAGGAAAAGCATGTTGGTTTCCGGCATAAACATAGATTCAAAGGTTTTCTTGAGTAGCGGATCGCTGCACCGGTCTGCATATTGCTGTATAGACATGCCGGACCACTTCTTCAACTGCCTCATGAAAGGTAACATTCCAAATATCATCTTCAGCCCGTCCATCAGCCCAAATACTGCGGGAGCCTTTTCAACAGGTAGATGAAATCTTACGAATCGCTTTGCGGCACCCGTAAACGATCTTATTAGTCCCTCGTCCGCTGGAGATTTTTCAATCATCTCTTGCTGAAGCCTGTCTAAATCGGTAAATACTCTCATGCACCGGCCATCCGGAGTTTCCACCCTCATCCATTCCTCGCTATCGACGAACTTTATGCCCTTCATATCTACCAGCTCGTTCCAGAGATGGTAGAATCGGTCGCTAGCACTTGAGCCGACCAACCAGTGAATGCAGTTGTCAATCGTGTATCCTTTCCTCTTCCATGCGGTGCACACCCCGCCGGGTAGGTTGTGTGCTTCAAATATCTGCGTATCATAGCCGTTCATTTGTAGATAACAGCCGGCAGACAGCCCAGCAATACCCGCCCCTATGATTATCACTTTCTTCGTGGTCTCTACCTCCACATGCATATCTAGTCAGTTGCCTCAAGATTATATCTGGCGATAGCGGGCTACACAAGAAATCAACTCCATCCTATGATGTCCTTGTTCAACGGCCCCGATTGTATTCTGTGTTTCAGTTTGTTGACTCGGATGAATCCGAAATCTCCTTTCAGCGCTTTCGCGATACTGTTATGGAATCCTCCCACTCTTTCACCAACGTCCTCATATTCGACGGCGGGCACAGGCCTAAACGTAGCGGCAAAATGTGCATGACTCAGACACGCAATCGCCAACTCCTTGGCAATCTCCCTGGTATCCATAATTCACCTCCACTATAAATTATTTATGATTATACCACCGGTCTTACTAGTGTAGCTCTCTGTCAAGACAGAACTACTCCGTCGCAAAACTGAGCACTCAATACTTATGTATCTGACTGCATGGCGACGCGCGCGGTCAAGCCGTAGGGCGAAATATAATCTTACAGACGTTTTTGTGCCGCATCTGCTGCCAGCTTACCTGTGATTATAGAAACGGGAAGTCCAGAGGGACTGAAAGCCCACTGTCCAGCTTGGAATACATCCGGGATCGAAGTCTTAACGGAGTGTGAAATTCTCGATAAACTAGTCTCAACCGGTATTTCTTGGCTATCGAATCCCCAACCGGTAATTGCTCCCTCAGAATTGCCGTGCTTGTTAAAGAGAGTTAGTGGTGTTGAAGAAAATTGGTAGATTATTTTGTCCTTAATACCGGGATAAATTGCCCGATTAAACAAATCGATGATTATATTTTCACTCACTAATTTGAATTCATCATACCAGCCACTATCAAATATCTTTCTAGCTACGGAATAATCAAACAGAGTACTTACTATAAGCCCTGTTTTGCCCTTAGGTGCCAGGTTGCTATCTCTTAACACAGGGCAGGCAATCTCATACGTATTGTATTTAAAGTAATTCTCAAGACATTCAATAGTATCTTTTTTGTCGGATACTCCAATATTAGATGCCTGCAAAAGACCTCTGGAGTAAGGCGTATAGAAAAAGTGCTCCGTCGCGATATCAGAGAAATATTTTTTTTCGAGGTCTAAACAGAGATAAAGCGCAAAGATGGAATCCCCTCCCGTCTTATCGGCAATAGCTTGCTTCCTGTTGATAATATTTCTTTTTACTCTACCATCCGTAATAGTATCGACCTTGATGATATTATAGAGAGTCTTCAGATCGGCAGCCCAGATAAGTTTCTTATAGTTATAGCTATTACCATGTTGGTCCGATGCTCGGTGGTGTTCAAAGTCCATCTCTTTTATTTCAGTATTATTCTGTATTGTAGAACCACTATGCAGAATATAATCTTTAAGTTTGTCGGGTAATACCTGTGTGCCTCCCTTAGGATAATAATAATCAAGATAGATCTTGAGATAACCGAGCGCAAAGAAAGTGGGTGTGTCTCTAAAAAAATGCTGAGCGATGATATCAATTAATGATTTATTGTTGGTTATATTTGACAGATGATTTTTTATCGGTTCTTTTAGTTTCTCTATTTTTCTGATGGTCCGCAAATACTTGAATAACCACGGAAGAACAACTGTTACCAAGTATTTTCTGTTTTGCGTCATATCGATAAATAGCGGATTATCAATGCCATAGATTACATCCATATAATTAGAAATTTTTTCTATTTCGGTAAATATTTTCTTTATATCAGCTGCATTGTCAGGAAAGTATTTTCTCAGCATGCCTTCATAATCTGCCAGGCTGTCCATGCTTTCAAGTCGAATAACATCCTTTTCTAACCCTATGGATATGTTATTCTTTATGAACTCTATTTCGATACCTAGCTGCTGAAGCATAGGAAATAGAACACCAGAGTTTTCAGTGGCTCGGATGCCGCCGTCAAAAACAAAGCCATGCCTTTCAAACGAATTGACGCACCCTCCTACTTTTTCATCTTTTTCTAAAAGAAGCACCGAATGGCCAGACTTTACCAAAAAAGCAGAGGCAATAAGACCGGCTATACCACCTCCAACTACAATAACATCGTAATACATGTAATACCCCGTTAGATTATTAAGATGTAGTAAGACCGACTAATATTTCACTGAGTTTCCATACAGCCCTGCCCAATTCACGGTTCATGGCATGGGGGGCAGGTTTTTCATCAACAGTACGGTTGAAATATCTGCCACTGACGTTGCTCAGTTCCGAGGCTGCGGCAAGAAAGTAAACAGCACTTCCGGACATCTCTGGATCTTTTAGCAAGGCTGAGATTATGTAACGTGAAAACCATCTATATAGCGGTCCGTTATTATTGCCGAGGTTTGTTTTCACTCCACCTGGGTGCATAGCATTTACAGTAACCCGTGTTCCATTAAGTCTGTCAGCAAGTTCCCAGATAGTAAGTAGTTGCGCGGTTTTAGATGCCCCGTAACCCCAATAACCGTTATAGAATCGATGTTCGAAATTTACATCACTAATTTCGAAGCCACCAAAACGGTGTCCCTGAGAATTTACTTGTATTATTCTGGCCGGGGCAGATTCAATGATTCGATCAAGTAATAAACGGGTCAGTAGAAAGGGAGCAAGGTGATTAACACAAAAAGAAAGCTCGAAACCACCGGGAGTGATTATTTTTTTAGTCGAAAATACTCCAGCACTATTAATGAGCAGGTGGATTTCGGGGTATTTTTTTAATATAACCCTCGCAGTACTTCTTACAGAATCAAGATTTATGAAATCCGCTATCACAATATCGATGTTAACTTTCGACTCCGAGGCTATTATGTCACGAACGTTTTCAGCTTTTTGAAGGTTCCTGGCTACGAGCACGATATCGGCACCACCTGCCGCAATTTTTTTCACTGAGGCGAGACCAACTCCCGATGTTGCACCGCTGATAACACATAATTTGCCATGTAACGATGCATCAGATTCCCTCTGTGCAGCCCACATATTCGGAATGAACTGCAGCCTGTCAGGTATTTTAATTATCAAGTTCAAACCTTCTCAAGAAAATGACATCAACGGTTATCCAAAAAAGAGTTTCATAAATTTTCTATATATCGTACGTATAACCGGTAGTCGGTCAAATATATCCCCCCAGAGGTCATAATAATCACGTTGCTCTATTATTCTGCCATCTTCACCAATCTTTAGCTTGGTACAACCGCGTACCGAACTATTGGGCAACCTTCGAAATACCATGGTCATGGTCCATTCCATCAAAATAATATCGTTTTCCTGAGCTATGTTACGAATATCCATCACTAATTTACTGCACCTATTGGTAAGGCGACGGCACATCTTCTCAAATTCGTGAATACCCTCAATTTTTTGTATGGAATCCCTGAAGATTATATTCGGATGATAATAGGGGAGAATATGCGACCAGTCAGGTTTACCTTCGGAGTTGTACGTCCTTGACCATAGCTCTTTAACAGTATTAACAGAAAGTAATAAATTTCCTGTCCTATTCTCCATATTTTTATCTCTAATTGCTAGCAATATAGACTTCCGCGAGCAATATATAGCACAAGATATTAAATTACGACAAATGGAGCATTAGAATCAAGGTAGTCCAGAGTTAACTAAACTCACACAAACTTCCCTATTGTAATTCGATATCGCTGGAATAGTCATAAAACTGGGCAGCTAAATAAACCACTCAAAGCGGTCTTTCTTGGCCGTACATATGGGGCACACTTCAGGTGGTTGTTCCCTGGCACAAAGGTAACCGCAAACCCTACAACGCCATACAGGTAATGGAAGGTCGGTTGGTTTCCTGCCTTTTTCCCGCATTTCTCTTTGTCTCTCCGCGGGCGGTGGCCTCCGCTCCGGTATACTCCCTGCCTTCTTTTCACCCCTTATCACAGCCTCGGAGACGTATAGTGCGCAGTAGCAGGCTTCATACTCATTTAGATCGAGATCTCGATAATCGCACGGACAGATTATATCCAGGTCATTCTGTTTATCTCCTGAAGCGAGACGGCACGGGCAGACCCGATAGCCATATCTACGTTCATTTATGACAAGGCTCTTTATTAGCTGCTTTGTAAACTCCACATCCGCATTAAGATGATATCCGGTTCCCTCGGCCTCTCTGAACAATCTATCATAAAGCCTATTGATTTCGGCTACGGATACTTCCTGTTCATTCACTCTTGTAGTGCCTCCCTGATTTCATCCTCTATATAACCAACGATGCATTGTTTATTATCTAAGACGAGTGTGGGAAAACTACAACTGGGATTCCACTCTGTTACCTCTCGGACTACCTTATCCTTTTCGTCACCCTGAAGCTGGTCAACATACTCGTAATCGTACTCTACTCCTAAATCATCCAGTAGTTTCCTTGTCTTTTGACACCAGCCACATGTACTGAGTGCGTATAGTATTATCTTACGTGACTTCCTGCCCGGGATGTGAACTACAGTCATCTGTTTGTACCTCCTCTATGTACTCAGAAATGAGTGCTTACTACAACGCTTATTGCAACAATAGTCTATCAACCGGAATATGGAATAGTCATAAAATACAAATCAGCAATGTTACAAAACTATGACATTTTTGCACTGGACCTTAACTTTCATCAGGTACGGCACGGCGCTAAATGGTCCCCGGTACTATTGTTCAATCTAAAGTCTTATTGACTCCCAGACAATACTTCTATACGATTGCGGATTGGTTAGCCCGAGATTCTGTTTTCATATATTTGATAGCTATGAAGGCATTGAAAGTAGCGGATGCTTTTCGTATTGAAAGTCGTACCGTCAGGTACCTTCTCTACGCCCTATTTGGTGTAATAGTCGCGGACGGATTAATAACCCAGTTTCTGGTGACAGGCGGACACGGTTCGGAGGCGAATCCTTTCCTGAGAGCCTGGGTAGGCCAGGGGTGGTTTATGGTCATAAAGGTGGGAGGGGCGTTTTTAGCTACGTTGCTCTTATGGATCAACTATAATAAGAGACCCAGAGCCGTATACACAATCACGGTGGTATTCTTGGTATTTTACACGGTCGTCGTCTTCTGGAACTTGTTTGTTTGCTTACTTGTTTGCTAATCAGTTTGTCGATCGAAGGTCGCACTTCATCATAACATCGTTAAAGACGGGAATAGATTCTTCCCAGTAACGGATTACTTAGATATATGGCTCCCTCCGGGCAGGTCTCCTGGCAGCAATAGCAGCGAATACAGCGATTATAGTCATATCTCGGGGGTTTGGACTTGTCCCCTTCGTACCAATTAACAGCCTTTGGTTGGACGGAACACATCGTGACGCAAGTACCGCAACAGGTGCACTCCGCTTTGTCGATAACCGGCTTCTGGGTTATTCTATTCTTCAGGAATACCCTCAATCGGCCACCGGAACTGGACACCGGGGGTGTACGATTTGCATGGTAACTTTTATCGACAAAGGACTCGAGAGGTTCACCCATAAGCTCTATATTCTCAGCATGGTAAGTTCCCAGCCCTGCCTTCTCACCAGGTTTGGATGTCGGCACAGTCTCGGGATTCATGTAGGCAATCCTGCAAGCCATTGCATCCAAGGCTATGGGGTCGCTTGACAACAGCAAGACATTCAACCGTTTCAATTTACCGCTTCTCGGTCCGTTTCCTTCCATAGCCACAATACCATCCATAATATAGAGCCGGGGCTTGATGAGTGTATTTAAATCAACGAGCATCGTGGCGAAATCATAAGGATCCGGCAGCTTAACATGGTACTGGCTTTTCCTAAGCCCAGGTACGCAGCCAAACTGGTTCTTCACCGCGCCGGTAAATCGAACAAGACCGTGTGTCTTAAACTTGGGTAGGCTTACCAGGCCATCGCTGTCCAGGACGCCATTGGCAATGACGAACTTCTTAACCAATAAGGCATCCTTATGACTGACCTGCCTGCCGGAATCAAAATCAGCTACGCCAAACCCCAATTCGTCACCGACCTGTTTGATACCGGATCTTCTCAAATTCGGCCCGGCTTTACCGAAACTCGGGGAGTCACCATACAAGACACTGGCTCCCGCATCTTTTAGTAATTTGCCTACAGCTTTGAATACGGCCGGATGCGTAGTCACACCTTTATCAGGAGCCGTGCCGATCAGGATATTAGGTTTCAAAACTATCCTTTCACTGGGCTTTGCGCAAATAGAAATTCCACCCAACATATCAACCCCTTTTTGAACAGCTGTTAGTACTTGATCATCTTCATATGTGTCGCACCTTATTATGACAACTCTTGCTTTGCTCATGCTCTCCAAACACCCGGTTACATATTACATCTATGATATCACAGGCAGCTAGTAACAGGCTGCTATAAAGATATCTCTATGACCTTTGTTGCTCTGGGGTACCAATCAAGGATAAGCCGGAGTGTCACAATCTTAGTCAATGTGACATTGCAAAAGGGTCATTTCAGGCCTAAAATAACACCGGAGTAAAAAATGATTGTCGTCACCGGGGCTACGGGCCATATTGGCAATGTTCTCGTCCGTGAATTAATTGCGGATGGGCAAACCGTCCGTGCTCTCCTTCTGCCGAATGACGACACGCGCCCTCTGGCCGGCTCGGATGCCGAGATTGTGCACGGCAATGTTACCGATATAAGAAGCCTGGAATCCGCATTTACTGGTGCGGATGTCGTCTTTCACCTGGCCGGCATTGTTACCATCATGCCCAGCATGAAGAAGCTTCTTGAGCAGGTCAATGTGGGCGGTGTACGTAATGTAGCTACAGCATGCCGTACATCGGGTGTCCGCCGCCTGGTATATACAAGCTCTGTACATGCTATTGCCGAACCACCGCAAGGAACGGTAATCGATGAATCTCAAGCTTTCGATCCCGACCGTGTTCTTGGTGACTACGCCAGCAGTAAGGCCCGCGCTACGCTTCTACTACTCGACAAAGTCCGCAAAGGGGAACTTGACGCAGTAGTTTGCTGCCCTACAGGAGTTACTGGTCCCTGGGATTATGCGATCTCCAACATTGGCCAGCTCATACTTGATTTCGCAAGCGGATACTTGAAATCATATGTAAGAGGTGCCTACGATTTTGTGGATGTGCGTGACGTAGCTCGTGGGCTTATCCTCGCTGCTGAGAAAGGGCAGACGGGATGCCATTATATTTTTTCTGGTGCACAGGTTCAGGTTCCAGAACTGATGAAAGAACTGGAACGAAATATCGGCTATCCCGCTCCCACTTATGAGATACCATCCGTAATAGCCCGAGTTGCTGGGGTGCTTGCGAGTGTATATTATCGACTAGTACGGAGGCGACCTGTTTTCACTGCTTATTCCATCGACGTGCTGGGCAGCAACTCTCAGGTGAGTTCAGCACGGGCACGAGAGGAACTTGGATTTACAGCAAGACCCTGGCAGGAATCTATCCGTGATCATGTTGAATGGTTTCGCAACGAG
>Ga0209742_10000809_pt1 | contig 15584 bp, 9 predicted proteins | sample DeeMarSeWOR38_10_FD_187462 | JGI IMG/M metagenome (GOLD analysis project Ga0209742, IMG submission 187462) | Marine sediment microbial communities from White Oak River estuary, North Carolina - WOR-3-8_10 (SPAdes) (version 2) | ecosystem: Environmental > Aquatic > Marine > Intertidal zone >... | reverse complement strand
AGAAGTTATTTTCACCGCGGCAGCGACGAACCTCTCCTGGGAACGACCATCCACGAACAGTTCCGTCGGGTCGCGGCTGACTTCCCGGAGCGGGAGGCCGTGGTTTCCCTGCCCCAGGACCGGCGGATGACCTACAGGGAGCTGGCCCGGGAGGTGGACAGGGTGGCTCTCGGCCTTGCGGAACTGGGATTCGGGAGCGGCGACCGGGTCGGCGTCTGGTCGACCAACAATATCGAATGGCTGGTGCTGCAGATGGCGACGGCTCGCTGCGGCATCGTGCTGGTAGATCTGAACCCGGCCTACCGTTCGGCCGAGCTGGAATACGCTCTTCGAAAATCGGAGGTCCAGGGTTTGGTGACGATCCCCTGTTTCCGGTCCAGCCGCTATCTGGAAATGCTCGGCGAAATCGTCCCCGAGCTGCACGGCGCCTCCCCCGGTCACCTGACCTCGGATGCGCTCCCGCAGCTCCGGCGGGTCGTGGTGTACGATCCGGGCGATCCCCGGAGTACCGAAAGGGCACTGCCCGGTCTGACATTGTGGGGCGAGCTTCTCGCCGCGGGCGACAAGGCGGACCCGGATCTCTTGAGCCGGATCGAAGAACGGCTGGATCCGGATGATCCCATCAATATTCAGTACACGTCCGGCACCACGGGCTTCCCCAAGGCCGTCGTCCTCAGTCACCACAACATACTCAACAATGCGTGGTTCGCGGCGCGTGCTCTCCGTTTCTCGGAAAAGGACCGGCTCTGTGTTCCGGTGCCCTTCTATCACTGTTTCGGCATGGTGCTGGCCAATCTCCTGTGCCTCTCGGTGGGGGCTTGCGTGGTCATTCCCGTAGAGCACTTCGAGCCCCTGGCGGTGTTGCGCGCTATTGAAAAAGAACGCTGTACGGCCCTGCACGGCGTGCCCACCATGTTTGTCTCGGAACTCGAACACCCGGAGTTCGGTCAGGTTGACCTCAGCACCCTCCGGACAGGAATCATGGCCGGTGCTCCCTGTCCTCCGGTTCTGATGAAAAAGGTCATGGAGGATATGCACTGCGCCGAAATCCTGATCGGATACGGACAGACTGAGGCGTCGCCGCTGACCCACCTGACCGAGCCTCAGGACAGCCTGGAGCGGCGTACCGAGACCGTTGGCCGGAACCTGCCCCACCAGGAGGTCAAGATCGTCGATCCCGAGGACGGCCGCACGCTGCCTCTGGGCGCGGTCGGCGAGATCTGCTTTCGCGGCTACCACGTCATGCGGGGTTACTACGCCGATCCCCAGGCGACGGCGTCGGCCATCGACCCCCGGGGATGGCTGCACTCCGGGGATCTGGGGACCATGGATGCAGAGGGTTACGTGCGGATCACCGGCCGCCTGAAGGACATGATCATCCGGGGCGGTGAGAACATCTATCCCGCGGAAATCGAGCGAGTCCTCAGCGGGCATCCCAAGGTGGCCCAGGCCGGGGTCATCGGGATCCCGGACGAGTTCTACGGCGAACAGGTGATGGCCTGGATACAGCTGCACACGGGGGAGACCGTCACGGAAGAGGAGATCCGGTCGTACTGCCGGGACAGGCTGGCCCACTTCAAGGTGCCGGCGGTGATCCGGTTTGTCGAAGCGTTCCCCATGACGGTCACGGGCAAGCTTCAGAAATTCCGCATGCGGGAAATGGCTGCCGAAGCGCAGGCGGCAGAGAGTGAGGCCTAGACTGGTCTGACGCCACTGCCGAAGCGTGCGTTTCAGAATGGTGTGCCGACGGCCTCACACAGGAATTTCATGAACGGCGAGGCGCTGGCGCATGCGCCGGATACCTTGCTGACCAGCCCGTGGTCCCAGAGATCCCCATGCTCGAGTCCGTGCACCGCGATAAAACTCTTGCGCTTCAGATCCTCGATCAGCGGGTGTTTCCCCCCGTAACCCTTGGGCGGACGGACGAGAGATTCTCCCGACAGGGCAAAGCGCGCGGCAAAGGCGGGTTCATCCCGGGCAGCGATCCAGGTCCGGGGGTTGCGGTGGATGTGCTCGCGTATGGCGGTGAGAGCCTGCGCTGGCGGCCGCCAGGCGCCGACTCCCACGAATACCTCACGGGAGTCCACGTGGAAATAGTAGGCGGGAGCGTGGACGTCGCCACCCTGCTCGTGACGGAGCTGAATGCCCAGGTTTGTCTTGTACGGGCGCTTATCCCGGGTAAACCGCGTATCCCGATAGATCCGCATCAGGGATCCGCCGGAACGCAGGGGCAGCGCCCTGAAGCAGGGAGCGAAACGTTCCAGTTCCGCCGCCATCGCCGAGATGAAGGCCAGACTGGGCATGACCACCTCCTGCTCGTAACGGCGTTTGTTGGCGGCGAACCAGTCGCGCCGGTTATTCCGCTCCAGCTCCGCGAGGAACTCGAGCAGGGTCGGTCGGAAGCCGGCGAAATCGTCTGTCATCAGTCACACCGGTAATGGGCGGTATTTCTGTTTTTCCTGCTGCGGATGCTACCCACCGCCTGACCGTCTGGCCATCCGTCGGACGCACAAAAAAAGAGGCGCCCCGGAGGGCGCCCCTGTTGTGGCTCGTAACGAGCGTTGCGTATCAGTGGCTTTGCAGCGTCGGAGCCGATCCGGCGCCACGCGGCACGCGGATGTCTTCCACCAGGTGCTGAATATGCTCCGGCGGTGGCGCCGTGGCGCGGGAGACGACCCCCGCAACGATGAAGTTGACCGCTGCGCCGACTGCACCGAAGGCCTCCGGTGAGATGCCCAGGATCCAGTGCTCCGCATTGTTGGGCGCCATGTTGGTGTCCGGGAGGAAGAACCATCCCTTGAACCAGAAGATGTACAGCAGGGTGACGCCGAGACCCGCCAGCATGCCGGCGACCGCGCCCTGGGCGTTGGCCCGCTTGTCGAAGATACCCATCATCAGGACGGGGAAGATCGAGGAAGCGGCCAGACCGAATGCCAGCGCCACCACCTGGGCCGCGAAGCCCGGTGGATTCAGTCCCAGGTAACCGGCCGCGATAATGGCGACCGCCATTGCGATACGGCTTGCCAGCAGCTCTGACTTCTCGTCGATATCCGGCTTGAACACGCCCTTGAGCAGGTCATGGGAGATGGCCGAGGCGATAGCCAGCAGCAGTCCTGCCGCCGTGGACAGGGCTGCCGCGATACCGCCTGCCGCCACCAGGGCAATGACCCAGTTCGGCAGATTGGCAATCTCCGGATTGGCCAGCACCATGATGTCCCGGTCCACCTTGGTCATCTCGTTACCGGTCCAGCCAAACTCTGCGGCCTTGTCGCCGAGGCCGGCCTCGTTGTAGAACTGGATGCGGCCGTCGCCGTTCTTGTCTTCCCAGGCCAGCAGGCCGGTTTCGGCCCAGCGACCCATCCAGTCGGGGACGTCAGAGAGCAGTATGTTGCCTTCCGCTGACCCTACCGGTCCCGTTTGCACGGTGTTGATCAGGTTCAGTCGCGCCATCGCGCCCACGGCCGGGGCCGTCGTGTAGAGGATGGCGATGAAGACCAGGGCCCAGCCGGCGGAGAAACGGGCATCCTTCACCTTCGGCACCGTGAAGAACCGGATGATGACGTGGGGCAACCCCGCCGTTCCGATCATGAGCGAGAAGGTATAGAGGAACATGTTGAGCATGTTCCCGTTGGATGCGGTGGTGTATTCCCTGAAGCCAAGCTCGGTCACGATCTGGTCCAGCTTGTCCAGCAGATAGACGCCGCTGCCGTCGGCCATAGTGCTGCCGAGGGCCAGCTGCGGGATCGGATTGCCGGTCAGGTTCAGGGAGATAAAGATCGCCGGAATGGTATAGGCGAAAATGAGCACACAGTACTGCGCAATCTGCGTGTAGGTGATGCCCTTCATTCCGCCCAGCACCGCGTAGATGAACACGATACCCATGCCGGTGAACAGGCCGGTGGCGAAATCCACTTCCATGAACCGCGAGAACGCCACGCCGATGCCGCGCATCTGGCCGATGACGTACGTGACCGATGCCACGATCAGGCAGATCACGGCCACGATTCTGGCCGTCTGCGACGCATAGCGATCACCCACGAACTCCGGCACGGTGAACTTGCCGAACTTTCGCAGGTATGGCGCCAGCAGCATGGCGAGCAGCACGTAACCGCCGGTCCACCCCATGAGGAACACGGAGCCGCCGTACCCCAGGAAGGCGATCAGGCCCGCCATGGAGATGAAGGACGCCGCCGACATCCAGTCCGCCGCCGTAGCCATACCGTTGGCCACCGGGTGTACGCCCTTGCCGGCGACGTAGAAGTCGCCCGTGCTGCGGGCCCGCGAATAGATGGCGATGGCGATATATAGTGCGAACGTCGCGCCGACGACGATGAAAGTCAGTGTCTTGAGTTCCATAGCCGCCTCCTAGTCTTCGTGGACGTCGAATTCTCTGTCCAGCGAATTCATCTTGTTGGCGTAATAGAAGATGAGAATCACGAAGACATAAATGGAGCCCTGCTGGGCGAACCAGAAGCCGAGCTTGTAACCACCCAGGGGGATGGCGTTCAGAGGCGCGACCAGAAGGATGCCGAACACGTATGAGACGACGAACCAGATGATCAGCAGCGTGATCAGCATTTTCAGGTTCCTCTTCCAGTACTGTTCTCTGAGGTTTTGAGGCTCTGTCATGACCCCTCCCGTCTTTAGTTGTCATTATCAGACCAATGCAATCTAGCAGAGCGGCGGGCATAGGAAAGCAAGACTTTAGTCGAACGTCCGCCAACGCGACCGAAACCGGATCACGGCAAACCTGATTCTTGCGGCGCAGCATCCCGCGGCCTGGATGCCTTCGGGCCATGCGTCGATAACGTCTTGATCTTGCATCTGAAGCAGGTGCCTGTAGCATTGACCGACGGACCCGGCGCCACATCGCCGAGAGCGATCGTGGATCGAGCAAAACCATAATGAGCCGGGTGGAGGAGAGCGTATGCTGCAGAGCTGGGTTCCGCCCGTCGTAGCGCTCGCATACGGGGGCTTTCTGTTCCTTGTCGCTTATCTCGGAGACAAACGTCTCGGCCGGGAGAAGCGGACGGCTCTGCCTGCCGTGTACAGCCTGGCTCTCGGCGTTTATTGCAGTTCCTGGACGTTCTTCGGGGCCGTGGGGCGTGCCTCGTCCAACGGCTGGGATTACCTGTCGATCTATCTGGGACCCATCCTGGTTTTTCTGCTGCTGCATTCGATTCCGCGGCGCATCATTGCCATCAGCAAACGTCAGCGGGTGACTTCCGTGGCGGACTTCATTGCGTCCCGTTACGGCAAATCCCACCGTCTGGCTGTGGTGGTGGCCATGGTGGCGCTGGTGGTGGTGCTGCCATATATCGCGCTTCAGCTACGGGCCGTCTCACGCAGTTATGCGGTGATTTCCGGCGGCTCCGATGTGGATGTCCTGCCCGGCGTTACTCACGATACCGCTCTTGTTGTCGCCGCAGTGCTGGCGGTCTTTACGATTCTGTTCGGCACCCGTCAGGTGGACGTGACCGAGTCCCAGCGCGGCATGATGCTGGCAATCGCCGTGGAATCAGCGGTCAAACTGCTCGCGTTTGTCGCTGTCGGCTTATACGTCGTGTTCGGCATATTCGGCGGTCCGGGCGACCTGATGGACCAGGCCCGTGCCAGCGAGACAGTCAGCCAGCTGTATTCGACATCCACCATTGGCGTCCCGTTCTTTGTTCACATGCTGCTGGCGATGCTGGCGATCATATGCCTGCCGCGACAGTTCCATGTGGCCGTGGTGGAAAACAGCGGTCGCAGGGATCTCGCCACTGCCCGCTGGGCGTTCCCGATCTATCTCGCGATCTTCAGTATTTTTGTCGCGCCGATCGCCGTTGCCGGATTGTTGCGGGGTGGCGGGGAAGCGGATTTTTTCGTGCTGACCCTGCCGCTGACCCAGGGTCAGGAGGGTCTTGCGCTCCTGGCCTTCGTTGGCGGTTTTTCCGCCGCTACCGGGATGGTCATCGTGGCCACCATTGCCTGCAGCACCATGCTTTGCAACGAGGTTGTCATTCCGGCGGCCTTGCGTTTGAGGAAAGGTCGGCTGCCTGAGGGTGAGGCCCTGGGGCGACTGCTGATCTGGGTGCGCCGCGTCCTGGTGATCATGATACTGGCGCTTGCCTGGGGCGCCTACCGGCTGATCGGCACGTACGGAGCGCTGGCGACCATCGGTCTTCTCTGTTTTGTCGCTGCGGCCCAGTTCGCGCCGGCGCTGCTGGGTGGACTGTACTGGCGCAGGGCCACCGGCGAGGGTGCGCTGGCCGGCCTCGTCGCCGGATTCGCCGTCTGGGTGTATACGCTGCTGGTGCCGGTCTTCGCCGCCACCGGCTGGATTCCGGCGAGCATCGTGGATAACGGTCCCCTGGGCATTGCCTGGTTGCGACCCGAGCAGCTTTTCGGTCTCTCCGGTCTGGAGCCCGTGTCCCACGGCACGCTGTGGAGTCTGGCGATCAATACTTCGGTCCTGGTGGCGGTTTCCCTGCTCAACTCGCCCGGGCTGCTCGAAAGACGGCAGGCCGCCGCTTTCGCCGGCGCCCACGGCAATGGCAGCGGGGCCCCGCTCAAGGGATCGGCCACGATTGGCGACATGCGTATCCTGGTCGAGCGGTTCGTCGGCCGCCGGCGGGCGGAAGAGGCGTTCCGGAAGCATTTCGCCGCGGCGGGAATCCAGGCTGACGACGCCGCCCGCTGCACCCCGGCGACACTGGAGTTCACCGAGCGGCTGTTGTCGGGAACCATGGGCGCGGCCGCTGCCCGGACGGTGCTGGGGTCCGCCCTCCGGGGCGGTGAACTGCAGCTCGAGGACGTGGCCAGCATCGTGGAGGAGGCCTCACACGCCTCCCGGTTCAACAGGGACCTCCTCGAATCGACCCTGGAAAACGTCTACGAGGGAATAAGCGTCATCGACTCGGATCTCCGGCTGGTGGCGTGGAACCGTCGTTACGCGGAACTCTTCCGGTATCCGGACGACCTGCTCCAGGTCGGCACGCCGGTAGAACGGCTGATCCGGTACAACGCCCGCGTCGGACGTTGCGGCGACGGAGATCTGGAGGCGCTGGTAGCCAAACGCATGGATCACATGCACGGGTCCGAGTCCCACGTGTTCCAGCGGGTCTGGGAAAACGGCCTGGTGCTGGAAATTCGCCAGAATCCTCTGCCGAGTGGCGGATTTGTCACCAGTTTCAGTGATATCACGGAACACAAGCGGATCGAATCGGCACTGCGGGAAAGTGAGCGCAACATTCGCGTTTATACCGACAACGTCCCGGTCCTGATCGCTTACGTGGATCGCGATCTCCGTTTCCAGTTCGTCAACAAGGCGTACGAGGAGGCCCTCGGAATCCAGCGGCACCGCGTCGTGGGAAGACGAGTGGACGACGTGCTGGATCCGGACCGCTTCGAGGTGCGCAAGGGTCGGATGATTGGTGCCCTGTCAGGCGTCCGGCAGGTTTTCGAGGTGGAATTGTCCTACCAGGACGGGCGGGAAAGGATCGCCGAGGCGACTTACATCCCGGAATTCGATGCTGACGGCCAGGTCCGCGGATTCTTTGCCCTGTTCCACGACATCACGGAGACCCGGCAGGCCGAGAAGGCGCTGAAAGACTCTCACGACACCCTCGAACAGCGTGTACAGGCCAGAACGCGGGAGCTTTCGGAGGTCAACAAACGGCTGCAGAGAGAGATCGAAATCAGGCGTGGAGTGGAGCAGGCGCTCCGGGAGGCGAAGGCTGAGGCCGAGGACGCCAACATGGGCAAGACCCGTTTCCTCGCCGCTGCCAGCCACGACCTGCTCCAGCCTCTTAACGCGGCCCGGCTCTTCACTTCCGCGCTGGTGCAGAGGGACCACGATGAGCAGATCCTCAGGGCGGTGGACCGGATAGACAGTTCCCTGAGGGCGGCGGAGGAGTTGCTCACCACGCTGCTCGATATTTCCAAGCTGGATGCGGGGGCCCTGGAGCCCAAGGTCACCGATTTCAGCATCAAGGACATTCTGGACGGGCTTTCCACCGAGTTCGGGGCCCTCGCCAGGGAACAGGGTCTCGGTCTGCGAATGGTTCCCTGCGCCGCCGCGGTGCGGAGCGATCGCAGGTTCCTCCGCCGGATCCTGCAGAATTATCTATCCAACGCCCTGCGCTATACGCCGTCAGGCAAGGTGCTGCTGGGATGCCGCAGGCGAAACGGATCGCTCAGGATCGAAGTCTGGGATACCGGGCCCGGTATCCCGGAAGACAAGCTGTCGGAAATTTTCGAGGAATTCAGGCGGCTGCAGCCCAAGGACCAGCGTGGAGAGAAGGGCCTGGGGCTGGGACTGGCGATCGTGAGGCGCATGGGCCAGGCGCTGGAGCACCGCGTGGAGGTCCGGTCGTGGCCGGGGCGGGGTTCCGTATTCAGCGTCGAGGTTCCCCGGGCGCACAAGTTGCGACGTCCGCCGCGCACGCCGTCCAGCCGGGTACGAACACCGGCCGCGCTTGACGGGGTGCTGGTTCTTTGCGTGGACAACCAGCCGAGCATACTCGAGGGCATGACGCAACTTCTCAACGGTTGGGGTTGCGAGGTGCTGACCGCCGTGGGGACTCGCGACGCCCTGGCTACCGTGGACGAGCGCAGCCGATGCCCGGACGTGCTGCTGGTTGACTACCACCTGGACGACGGCGACAACGGTCTCTCAACCATGGCGGCAATGCGCGAACGCTACGGAGAAATTCCCGGCATCGTTATTACGGCGGATCACGGCGACGACGTACGCTCCGCCGCTCGGAGCATGGGCTACAACGTGCTGCGCAAGCCGGTGCGGCCGGCGGCTCTGCGGGCCATCATCAGCCAGTACACGGTCCGCAGCGCCGAAGGCGCCTGAGCCTTCAGATCTGTTCCAGGGAGGCCGCCCTTTCAAGCCGACGGGCGGCCACCGCCGCCTGGGTCCGGCTCCTGAGGCCCATCTTCCGCAGGATCGCGGTCACATGGGCCTTGATGGTCGCTTCGGACACGGAAAGCTCCGCCGCGATCTGTTTGTTCAGGAGCCCGTCGGCGAGCATCATGAGCACCCGGAACTGCTGGGGGGTCAGCGCCGCGATCCGCTGGGCCAGTTCCTGGTCTTCACGGATCGCTTCGTCTTCCGTGGCAAGCGCCGATTCAGGCAGCCAGACGTCACCCTCGAGGACGGAACGGATAGCGGTCGCGATTTCTTCCAGCGACGACGACTTCGGGATGAAGCCCGAGGCGCCGAACTCAACCGACCTGCGCATCACCCTGGGGTCGCTGGCCGCCGAGACAATCATGACCGGCAGCGCGGGATACTGGGTCCGCAGCCAGGCCAGCGCCGAGAATCCGTGCGCCCCGGGCATGTCCAGGTCCAGCAGGATCAGGTCCGCATCCTCGTTGTCTGCGGTCACTCCCTGCAGCGAATCGAAGGAGTCGGCCTCGACAAAACTCACGCTCTCGAAGAGATTTCCCAGCGCCTGCTGAAGAGCCTCCCGGAAGAGCGGGTGATCGTCCGCAACGATAATCCGGAGACTTTGCTGCATTTCCCTGCGCAGATCCCCGGAGCGGCTAGCCCAGCGTCTTGCGCTTTTCGATCAGCTCGTCCACGACGCCCGGATCTGCCAGGGTCGAGGTGTCGCCCAGGCTGCCGTACTCGTTGGCGGCCACCTTCCGCAGTATGCGACGCATGATCTTGCCTGATCGGGTCTTTGGCAGCGCCGGCGTGAACTGGATGATATCCGGCGTTGCGATGGGCCCGATCTCCTTGCGTACCCACTGCTTCAACTCCTTGAGCAGTTCGTCGCTGGGATCCTCGCCCTGCAGCAGCGTCACGTACACGTAAACGCCCTGGCCCTTGATGTCGTGGGGATAGCCCACCACGGCAGCTTCGGCCACCTTCGGGTGAGCCACGAGAGCGCTCTCGATCTCTGCCGTGCCCATCCGGTGCCCGGAGACGTTCAGCACGTCATCGACGCGTCCGGTGATCCAGTAGAAGCCGTCCTCATCGCGCCGGGCGCCGTCACCGGTGAAGTACATGTTGTCGAAAGTGGAGAAGTAGGTCTGCACGAATCTTTCGTGATCGCCGTAGACCGTGCGCATCTGCCCCGGCCAGCTGTCGAGCAGGACCAGATTGCCCTCGTTGGCGCCTTCCAGAGTCGTGCCTTCTCCGTCCACCAGCGCCGGCTCGACCCCGAAGAACGGACGGGTGGCGGAGCCGGGCTTGAGATCCGTGGCGCCTGGCAGCGGCGTGATCAGGATGCCGCCGGTTTCCGTCTGCCACCAGGTGTCCACGATGGGGCAGCGATCCTCGCCGACCACGTGGTAGTACCACTCCCAGGCTTCCGGGTTGATGGGCTCGCCCACCGTGCCCAGCAGGCGCAGGCTGCCACGATCCGTCTTCTTGACTGGATCGTTGCCTTCGCGCATCAGCGCCCGTATCGCCGTGGGTGCCGTGTAGAAAATCGAGACCTTGTGCTTGTCCACCACCTGCCAGAAACGGGAGAAATCCGGATAGTTCGGCACGCCCTCGAACATGAGGGACGTGGCGCCATTGGCCAGGGGGCCGTAGACGATGTAGCTGTGTCCGGTAATCCAACCCACGTCGGCCGTGCACCAGTAGATTTCCCCGTCCCGGTAATCGAAGACGTACTCGTGCGTCATGGAGGTGTAAACCATGTAGCCGCCGGTGGTGTGAAGGACTCCCTTGGGCTTGCCGGTGGATCCGGAGGTGTAGAGGATGAACAGCGGGTCCTCCGCGTTCATTTCTTCCGGCGCGCAGTCAGTCGACTGCCCCTCCGTGAGTTCGTGGTACCAGACGTCCCGGTCGTCGTTCCAGGCGACGTCGCCGCCGGTCCGCCTGACCACGATCACTTTCTCGAGTGTCGGCAGATCGTTCTCCGATACGGCCGTGTCCACGTTCTTCTTCAGGGGAACCTTGCGACCACCCCTCAGGCCCTCGTCCGCCGTGATGACGGCCTTTGCCTCGCAGTCCTCGACTCTCCCGGCCAGCGCATCCGGCGAGAAACCGCCGAAAACCACCGAGTGCGGCGCCCCGATACGGGCACAGGCCAGCATCGCCACCGCGGCCTCCGGAATCATGGGCATGTAGATGGTCACCATGTCGCCCCGCCCGATTCCGAGGCTCTTGAGGCCGTTGGCCAGCCGGCAGACTTCCTCGTAGAGCTCCCGGTAGGTGATGTGGCGATCGTCGGAGGGATCATCGCCCTCCCAGATGATGGCTGTCTGGTCTCCACGGCTTTCCAGGTGCCGGTCCAGACAGTTGGCCGAAGCATTGAGCGTGCCGTCCTCGAACCACCGGATGTGGACGTCGTTCCGGGCGAAAGAGACATCCTTGACCTTGGAGTAGGGCTTGATCCAGTCGATGCGGCGGCCCTGGGCGTCCCAGAAGCCCTCAGGATCCTCTACCGAGCGCTTGTACATCTCCAGGTATTTTTCGTTATCGCAATGGGCCGCAGCCGCTACCTCAGGCGGCACGGGATAGACGTGTTGTTCGCTCATGAGAATGACCCCTCCAAAGCAGTTCGAAAGCCGTTTTCACCCTCGATCGGGTCCGACGGCCAGTGTTCCCTTTCGTATGTTGGGCGACCATTAGACCATGGTCTGAACGGTCCGGCTTCCCGCATTAGACCATTGGCTAATATCTCCGCAGTGGTCCCTGCCCGGCCGCGGGCGTGTATCCTCGGAGGATCGATTTTGGGACAATTGGGCAACAGGACGCCGTCGTCCCTTTGTTCTGTCCGGTCCCTTGAAGCCGGGGTCAGCGCATTTCAGGGCGTCGGCCTCGGACACACTGAATTCTTAATCCCATGACTGGTTTTTTCGATTTCTCCGAACCGCCCCTCAGCACCCTGGACGCGGGAGAGCGCCAGCGTCTCCGCCAGGCGGTGGACGTGGCGCGCTTCCAGCAGAATGAAGTCCTGCGCGAGTCGGGTGAACAATGGAGCCACATGTACCTGGTTCTGCGTGGCCGCGTCGAGGCCCAGGCGCAGGACGAGAGCGGCGGTTCCCGTCTGTACGGACCTGACGAACTGGTAGGGCCCCGTGATTTCGTGAACGGCGACACCAGCCGGCGTTTCGTGGCGCTGGAGGAGACCGCCTGCCTGTCCGTGGGGGCGGAGACCGTCGCGGACCTGGTGAAGGACAACAAGGCATTCCGGCAGGCCATGTCCGGCGAGTTTTCTTCCAGCCTCCGACTGGACGCCTCCCGGACCGACTCCGATACCTTTGCGCTTGCCCGCGTCGAGGACGCCACCATTCGACGGGCCGTGGTTTTTCCGGCAGATACCCCGGCGGCGGAAGGGGTCACCATCATCCGGCGCCGTGAGGCGGACTGCATTCTGGTGCGCGGCGATCGGGGCATCGGCATGGTGACGGGTACGGATCTCCTCAAGGCCGCGGAATCGGATGACGGCCTGGCGACGCCCATGGGCCGGATCGCCAGCTGGGATCTGATTTCCATCGGGCCCGACGATTATCTCTTCGACGCCCTGATCCGCATGACGCGGGCCCATATCGAGCGCCTGGTGGTACTGGACGGCGACGAACTGGTGGGGATCCTCGACATTACGGATGTCCTCGGGCTTTTTTCCACCCAGTCCCATTCCCTGGGGATCCGCATCGAGCGTGCCGGGAGCATGGAGGAGCTGGAGGAAGTCTCGGCGGCAACGGAACGGCTGACCCGCGGCCTGGTGGACCGGGGCGTCAGCGTGGACCGGATCGTGGCGCTTCTGGCTGCGCTGAACGGCCGGCTCATGAGCCGGGTGTTCTCCATGTGCGTCCCGTCTGAAATGCTCGACAGGGTGTGCCTGATCGTGATGGGCAGCGAGGGGAGGGGCGAACAGATTCTGAAGACCGATCAGGATAATGCCGTCGTCATGGAGGACGGTCTGGAGTGGCCGGATCGAGAGAAATATCTGAAACAGTTCTCTGCCGAGCTCAAGCGGCTCGGCTATCCGCCCTGTCCCGGCAATTTCATGGTGAGCAATCCTGACTGGGTGATGACTGTGTCCGAGTGGCGGGACAAGCTGGATCGCTGGATCCGTCGCGCGGACGGGGATGCCATGCTCAACATCACCGCGTTTTCCGATGCCCACCCGATCACGGGCAACGTGGATCTCTTCTATTCGGTACGCGACTGGTTTCTCGATCGTTTCCAGGCGGATGCAGGCTTCGTCTCGAACTTCGCCCATCCGGTGATCCGCTTCAACGTTCCGCTGAATCTGTTCGGACGGGTGCGACAGGGAAAGAAGGGCGTGGACGTCAAAAAGGGGGGTATTTTCCCCATCGTCCACGGCGTGAGGAGTCTCGCTCTCCACGCGGGAATCGAGGAGACCAATACTTTCCGCAGGATTCGTATCCTGGTCGGCCGGGGCGCGCTTGCGCCTTCAACGGGGGAAGACCTGGAATCCGCCCTGGAAACCCTGATGATGCTGCGTCTGCGGCAGCAGCTCGACGCCGTAGCCGCCGGTCGCAAGCCGGACAACCGGGTTCGCATGGACGGCATGTCGCGGCTCGATCGCGAACACCTGCACCGGGCGCTGACCATCGTGAAAAGCTTCCAGTCCTCCCTGGCCCGCCGGCTTCACCTGCAGCGATGACGCGGGTGTGTTGGTGTCCTTGCTGAACCCGTCATCGCCTGAGCTGCTCATGAGGCCGGAGGACACGGCGTGCTCCGGCCGCTGAGAATCGCCCTGGACCGTCGCCGGCACAGGCACGGCGACTGGGCTGAACTGTTCGAGTCCTACCAGGGCGACGAAGTGGTGAGCCTGGATTGCGAGACCTCGGGCCTGGACCCCAAGAACGACTCCATCATTTCCGTTGGGGCGGTGGTGGTGGACGGCTGCCGGATCCGTACCAGCGAGGCTCTCGACCTGACCCTCGGTCCGCCGGAAGAACTGCACCCTGAATCGGTCACCGTCCACAAGCTTCGCAAGCAGGATCTGCAGGGCGGTCTCCCGGTGGACGAGGCCATGAGAAAGGTCCTGTCATTCGTACGCAATCGCCCGATCCTGGGCTATCACGTGGCCTTCGACGCGGCCATCATCGACGCCCATATCGGACCCTTGTTCGGTTTCAAACTGCCGAACAATCTGGTCGAGCTGGCGGACGTCTACATGCGACGGTGCGGGCGGCCCGACAGCGGCCTGGAGGCGGACCTGAGGCTGGAAACCATCGCGACCCGGCTGGGCCTGCCGGTTCCCAAAGGCCGCCATACGGCCCTGAACGATGCGGTGTTCACGGCGGCGCTTTATGTCAGGCTGATGCACGGGCAGCGCAAGGTATGAACGCCGTCACCCAGGCCCGGCTGCGATGGCTGTCCAGGCGGCTGGATGCCTGCCGGAACCTTGAAGACGCCCGCCCTGACGATGCGGTGGGTATCCAGGTCTGCGAAGAGGCCCTGGCGGCGGCGGGCGAGGGAAACTACGGCGTGGGGGCCGTGATCCTGGACTCCGACGGGAGCGTCATCGTCAGGGCCAGGAACCGGGTTTTCGAGCCCGGGTTCCGCAGCGACGGTCATGCGGAAATGCTGGCGGTCAATCGCCTGGAAACAGAGTTTCCCGAAAAGACACCGCGGGAGATGACGCTTTTCGTCACGCTGGAGCCGTGTCCCATGTGCCTGACGCGACTGAAGCTCGCCGGCATCGGGCGGGTCCGCTACCTGTCGCCGGATCCGGACGGCGGCATGGTCAGCTGCCGGGACAATCTGCCTCCCATCTGGCGTCTGCTCAACCCCAGGCAGGATTTCGCCCCGGCGGATGTGTCCCCGTCCCTGCAGCGCCTCGGGAAGCGAATCTTCCAGGTCAATCTGAGGGCCCTGAGGCGGCGACTGGTGGAGAGGGTTTATTCGACCGAATAGCGCTCGGCGAGAAGACCCGTCAGGGCGCGCACCTCTCGAAGGGCCTCCCGGAAAAGGGTCAGATCACTGGCCGGCAGGTTCTCTGTATGGATCAGATTGGCCACCTCCGCCGGAACCAGCGAGGTTTCCGCGTCCTCCAGGCGCTGGAGCTGGCGCCCCAGGCGCAGCCGGTTGAACAGGAGAAGCGCTTCCGACAGATCGTCTGCCATGCTCTGGTCCAGAACGCCTTCCTCGCGGAGCGCTTCCAGTCTCCTGAAGGTGTTGGAAGCGGAAATGCCGGCATCCAGGGATAGGATTCTCACGCAGTGAACGAGGGGGAAGATGCCGTGCTGCTTCACGTCGATTTCCCGCCCCCGCCGGCTGCCCGATTCGAAAAATACCGGTGCGTCCTCCATCTCTGTCACGGGCTTCAGCATTCGGGCCAAAAATTGCGGCTCTCTCGGCAGGTGTTCGACCAGCCATTGGTCCAGGGGATCGAAAAGGGCCTTCACGCCGGCCACCGGGGTCGCGTCGAGCACTGCCGACAGTCCCAGCACGGCTTCCACATCCATGACCCGCGACCAGTGCTGGAGTCGATCCCGCCACTCCTTGGCCGTCAGAACCCAGTCGGGATTTCGCACGACCATGCCACGAGGTGAGGGCGGATAGCCCAGTTGCTCGGTCCGGACGGAGAACTCCTCCAGGATCTCGCGCTGATCAGGCCAGTCCAGATCGTCGGCCAGGACCAGTGCGTTGGTCT
>Ga0209742_10000808_pt1 | contig 15586 bp, 10 predicted proteins | sample DeeMarSeWOR38_10_FD_187462 | JGI IMG/M metagenome (GOLD analysis project Ga0209742, IMG submission 187462) | Marine sediment microbial communities from White Oak River estuary, North Carolina - WOR-3-8_10 (SPAdes) (version 2) | ecosystem: Environmental > Aquatic > Marine > Intertidal zone >... | reverse complement strand
TGTTCAGTACCAGTGTCTGGTGGGTTTCGGCCAAGCCAATTTCCCAGGGGCTGCCGGCGTGCTTGATGGAGGTCAGCGGCGAAGCGCCGGTGCCGCCGTCGAAGCCGGCGATGGTGACGTGATCGGCGTGTGCCTTGGACACGCCCGCGGCAACCGTACCGACGCCGACCTCGGACACCAGCTTGACGCTGACCCGGGCGTTCGGATTGACATTCTTGAGGTCGTGAATCAGCTGCGCCAGATCCTCGATGGAGTAAATATCGTGGTGCGGGGGCGGCGAGATGAGGCCGACGCCGGGCGTGGAGTGTCGCACCCTGGCGATCCACTCGTTGACTTTGTGGCCGGGCAGCTGGCCGCCTTCACCCGGCTTGGCACCCTGCGCCATCTTGATCTGGATATCGTCAGCATTGACCAGGTACTCGGTGGTGACACCGAAACGCCCCGATGCGACCTGTTTGATGGCGGAACGCATCGAATCGCCGTTCTCCAGGGGCTTGAAGCGACTGCGTTCTTCGCCGCCTTCCCCGGTATTCGACTTGCCGCCCAACCGGTTCATCGCGATGGCCAGCGTAGTGTGCGCCTCCCAGGAAATGGAACCGAACGACATGGCCCCGGTGGCAAAGCGCTTGACAATGTCTCTGGCCGGCTCCACTTCCTCCAAGGGGACGGGTTGCTGGTCCTGTTTGAACTCGAACAGACCGCGCAGGGTCTTGAGGCAGTCGTTCTGTTCGTTTACCAGCCGGGAGTATTGCTCGTAAGTTCGGGCATCCTTGGCACGCGTGGCGTGCTGCAGCTTGGCGATGGTGTCCGGCGTCCACATGTGGTCTTCGCCCCGGATGCGAAACGCATAATCGCCGCCCACATCGAGGGCGTTCTGGTAGATCGGGTTGTCGCCATAGGCGTCGCGGTGCCAGCGCACGGCCTCTTCGGCGACCTCATCGATACCCACCCCTTCAATGGTGGTAGCCGTGCCGGTGAAATAGCGCTCTACGAAATCGGATCTCAGGCCAACGGCATCGAAGATCTGGGCACCGCAGTAGGACTGGTAGGTGGAGATGCCCATTTTAGAAAACACTTTCAGCAGCCCCTTGCCGACCGCCTTAATGTAGCGGTTGCTGATTTCGCTTTCGGTGAGATCCTCCGGCAGGTCAATTTTAAGCGCAGCCAGTGTCTCGAACGCCAGGTAAGGGTTGATTGCCTCGGCGCCGTAACCGGCCAGAACAGCGAAATGGTGTACTTCGCGAGCGCTGCCGGTTTCAACCACCAGCCCCGAGTCGGTGCGTAGACCGGCGCGCACCAGGTGATGGTGTACCGCGGAAGTGGCGAGCAGGGCCGGGATCGGGATGCGTTGTGCGCTGACCGAGCGGTCCGACAGGATGAGGATGTTGAATCCCTTCTGCACCGCTTGCTCGGCCGCGCCGCATAGTGCCTGCAGCGCCGGCGCCATGCCGGCCGCACCCTGTTCGGCCGGGTAGCAGATATCTAGGGTCCTGGTGCGGAATGCGCCCTCGGTGGCGGCTTCGATGGTGCGGATGCGCTCCAGATCCTTGTTGGTCAGGATGGGCTGGCTGACTTCCAGGCGCATGTGCTCACCGCCCGTGTGCAGGCCGAGCAGGTTCGGACGCGGCCCGATCAGCGCTACCAGCGACATTACCAGCTCCTCGCGGATCGGGTCGATCGGCGGGTTGGTGACCTGGGCGAAATTCTGCTTGAAGTAGTTGAACAAGGGTTTGGGTTTGTCCGACAACACTGCCACCGGGTTGTCGGAACCCATGGAGCCGATCGCTTCCTGGCCGGCGAGCGCCATGGGCGTCATCAGGAGTTTGATATCCTCCTGCGTATAGCCAAACGCCTGCTGCCGGTCCAGCAGGGTGCTGGCGTCTCCGTCGCTGCCGTTCACATTGGCGGGCAGGTTCTTCAGGTGGATCTGCGTCTTGTCGAGCCATTCCCGGTATGGGCGGCAGTCGGCCAGGGCGGCCTTGAGCTCGCCGTCGTCAATAATGCGTCCCTGTTCCATGTCGATGAGGAACATCTTGCCCGGTTGCAGGCGCCACTTCTTGACGATCTTGTGGCTCGGTATGCGGAGTACACCCATTTCCGAGGCCATTACCACCAGATCATCGTCGGTAATCAGATAGCGGGCCGGGCGCAGTCCGTTACGGTCGAGCGTGGCGCCGATCTGACGCCCGTCGGTGAAGGCAACAGCCGCGGGGCCGTCCCAGGGCTCCATGAGCGCGGCGTGATATTCATAGAACGCGCGGCGCTTCTCGTCCATCAGCGGGTTGCCGGTCCAGGCTTCCGGGATCAGCATCATCATGGCGTGCGCCATCGAATAGCCGCCGGCGACCAGCAGCTCCAAGGCGTTGTCGAAGCAGGCCGAATCGGATTCGCCCTCGGTAATCAGTGGCCATACCTTCTCCAGATCGCCGCCGAACAGCTCCGAAGCCATAGACTGGCGTCGTGCACGCATCCAGTTGACATTGCCGCGCACCGTGTTGATTTCGCCATTATGGGCGATCATCCGGAACGGATGCGCCAGGTCCCAGGACGGGAACGTGTTGGTGGAAAAGCGCTGGTGTACCAGTGCCAGCGCCGACACCAGACGTTCGTCCTTCAGGTCCTGGTAGTAGCTGTCAACCTGATTGGCCAGCAACATGCCTTTGTAAACCAGGGTGCGGCTGGACAGGGAGGGGATGTAGAAATTTGCCGCGCCTTCCCAGTCTGACGCGTGCACGCTGTTCTCCACCATTTTGCGGATCACAAATAGCTTGCGCTCGAAGTCGTCCTGGGTGGGGCAGCTCTCGCCACAGCCGATGAACAGCTGGCGGGCCACCGGTTCTACAGCCTTGACACTTTCGCCCAGACCATTGTTGTCGGTGGGCACGTCGCGCCAACCCAGCAGCGTCTGTCCCTCCTCGGCAACCAGCCGCTCGATCAGGGCCTCGCATTCGGCGCGGGCCTGCGCCTGGCGGGGCAGAAATATCATGCCCGCCGCATAGCGCCCGGGAGCCGGCAGCTCAATGCCCAGGGCCGCGCATTCCTCGCGCATAAAGCCGTCAGGTAGCTGAATCAGGATGCCGGCGCCATCTCCCGCGAGCGGGTCAGCACCGACCGCGCCGCGGTGCGTGAGGTTTTCCAGGATCTGCAGCCCTTGACGGACAATGGCATGACTCTGCTGGCCTTTAATATGCGCTACGAAACCGACGCCGCAGGCGTCGTGCTCGTTGTGGGGATCGTACAGGCCCTGCTTTTTCGGAAACGCCCCGTGACTCATATCAGACCTCTGCAACTCTTTAGAAACTCAAGGGTTTGTGCGCTGGGCGCGCACGACACAACCTGCGCTCCATGGGAGGTAGGCGAACCCGTAAGCTAAAATCTGGGCCGGTCAGGATAAATGACAAGCGCGTTTCGCGCCAGTGTTTTAGCGCTAAGACCGCGTATTCTCCGGGAAATACAGGTCGCCGCTAGGGTTTTGCCGCAGCGCCATGTTGCGGGTTGATTTCACGAATCGCACTGTGCACGGATTCGAGACTGCGCGGCCAGGGTTTACCCTTGCGTAGCGCCGCCGGGAGGCGTTCCCGTGCTTCGAGCGCCGCATCACGGGAGGGGTAAAGCCCGTACAGCAGGACAAACCATTCGCTGTCCTTGAAATTGCCTCGGTAGTAGGCCGTTTGACTGAGGTCAAGTTGGTTGTCTCTGATGAAACGGGTAACCGATTTTTCGCTGCGTGACCCGAGTAGTTGCAAGCTGTATGACTTCGGCGGCTGCTGCAGCAGCCAATTCTCGCGGTGCGGGCTGGTGTTGCTGTGATTCGGGCCACGGGCCGGTGCGGCCTGGTTGGCAGGCGCTGCCGCCACCTGCTCCGGTTCGGCAGGCGGGTCTGGTTCCGCGGTTGCCAGGTCGGCCACGGGTTGCTCGAGCGGCGTTTGTTCGGCGCGCTGTTCCCGTTTCACCTGCAGTTCGGCGGCCTGGGGTTCCCGGACTGCTGCGACCTTGGCGGCGGCGTATTCCGCCGCGGTGTTCTCCGCCGCCCGCAACTCGGCAGCCAGCGGTGCGGCGGCGCTTTGCTGCGGGTCGTCCGGCGCTGCCGTGCTGACAGGCGGTTGCGCCTTGCCAGGCGTGTCCGGGCCGCGAGCAGGTAACGTACCGTTCTGTTCGGTGTGCAAGAGATCATCGCCGGGCGGTGACTTCGGCAGGTTCAAGGGGATTTCCTGTTGCGGTGTAATTCTTGCCAGTTGGGGTAATTGCTGCTCGCTGTCGAGCGACAGCGACAGGCGTTGCCAACCGACGTAGGCGGCGACCATCAGGATGCCGAGCGATGCGCTCAGCCACAGGGGGCCCTGCCGCCTGCCGGATGTTTTCGCCGCTGCTATGGGGGGTCTGCCTGCGGCGCGGGCCTGATGGTCTGTCAGCGCGTCGTGCGCGAGCCTGTTGATCTCTGCCGGGCGACCGTCCGCTGCCTTGCAGATGGCGCGCACCTCGGTGGCCGTGAACGGGCTTTCGCCACTGTATCCAGCCACCGCAAGCCGGTACATGAGGTAGGACGAGGTTTCCTCGGCGGACAGCCGTGGGACTTCAAGCAATTGCATTGTGCGGGAGCAGGCGCTTTCCTCCAAGGCGTGTTCTACCCGCTGCTGGATATCCTGGTTGCCGAACAGGATAACTCTTACGCGCTCCCCCTCAGGTTGACACAACAAGCCGCACAACCGCTCGCAGGCGGGTTGATCCAGCTGTTCGGCGTTATCGATTAAGAGTACCAGCAGCTGCGACGCGTCTGTCTGGGCCGCCCAAACGGATAGCAGGTCGTTTTCGCTTGCCGCAGCGTCGATGCGCAGTGCCTGAGACAGGCGCGCGGTCAATTGTTCTATATAACCTCCATCTAACAGGCACAGACGCCATTGGCTGTTAGCCTGACCGACAAAGCGGCTCATCAGCGTGGTCTTACCGCTGCCCGGTGGGCCCGTCACCACGACCACCGACTCGCCAAACTGGATCAGTTGGGTGAGCAGATCGAGACGCTGCATCAGAGCCGCGCCGGCATAGAAGAACTTGGGGTCGAGGTGATTTTCATAGGGAGCGCAATACAGTGCAAGCGCTTCCAGATAATCGGGTGATGTGAACTGCTCTGCTTCACTGGTGGTCATCAATATTGCGCCTGCATAAATACAACTTGGTAGCCCTTCTTGATCTGCGCATCGCGTGCCGAGAGCATAGCATTCTGGGCGCTTTCGCGGTCAGGATAATGGTCCTTGACGAGGCGGCCGCCTGCTCCCTGAAAGCCCCATTCCCGTATCAGCGTCCAGCCCTCGAGCAGGTCCTCCTGGAGGTGAAGGTGATAGAACTTTGGAGGTCCAGCATCGCTGGGAGGGATCTGCATGTAGATACGCATAACAGCGCTCCGCCTCCCAAGATCGGCGTCAAGTCAGTTCCCGCGGGTTGTAGACACGCTCATGCTCCGCGATCGCATAACGGTCGGTCATCCCCGCGATGTAGTCCGCCACCGCACGTGCCTGACCAGCGGGACCCGCGCGTTCCCTCAGGCTGACCACTTTTTCCTGTGCCTCGTCGGGCATTAGACGCGGATCCCCATTGAATGCCTGAAATAATTCCCTGATTACACGTGCTGCCTTTGCTGTCATGCGGTGGACTCGATAGTGGCGATAGAGGCGGTTACGCAGGAAGCGTTTGAGTTGCAGATTCCGTTCCTGCATCTCTTCGCTGAAGGATATCAGGGGCTGGCTGCGGTTGCGCACCTCTTCGAGCGATGTGGGGCGGTATTGGCGCAACATGCTCTCGCTGGTCTGTACCAGATCCACAACCTGGCAGTTGATCAGCCTGCGTACTACCTCATGAATGACGCGACGCTGCGAGAGCTTCGGATGGTGGCGTCTCACGTCGTCGAACTGATCACTGAAAAGTGGCACCTTGTTCAGTTGTTCGACGCTTATCAGGCCAGCGCGCAGGCCGTCGTCAACGTCGTGACTGTTATAGGCAATTTCGTCTGCCAGGTTGGTGAGCTGTGCCTCCAGGCTTGGTTGGCGTTTCTTAAGGAAACGTTCACCGACATCACCGAGATCAGCGGCTTTTTTCAGCGAGCAGTGCTTCAGGATCCCCTCCCGCGTCTCGAAAGTCAGATTCAGGCCAGGGAAATCCGCATATTTCTCTTCGAGTTCATCAACTACCCGCAGCGACTGGAGGTTGTGTTCGAATCCGCCGTGCTCTTTCATGCATTCGTTAAGTGCGTCCTGTCCTGCATGCCCGAAAGGCGTGTGCCCCAGATCGTGGGCCAGCGCGATCGCTTCGGTCAAATCCTCATTGAGATTCAATGCGCGGGCAATCGAACGCGCGATTTGCGCGACCTCGATCGAATGGGTCAAGCGAGTCCGGAACAAGTCTCCCTCATGATTGACGAACACCTGGGTTTTGTATTCAAGGCGTCGAAATGCAGCGGCGTGGATGATTCTGTCCCGGTCACGCTGGAATTCGCTGCGGTAGTTCGGTGGCGGCTCGGGGAAGCGCCGGCCTCCGGACACCGAATCGGTGACTGCATACGGCACAGGACGATTGCCGGCGAATACCGCAGAGCGTCCTGTGCTCATGAACCTGTCAGTCCCAGTTCACGATCCAGAGTCCGGTTCAGGAGATTGCGGTCGAAGTCGCTGCATACTTTCGCTGCGCCGATAGCATCCATCAGAACCAGGCGCAAACCACGGTGATCGATCTTCTTGTCAACCGCCATGAGTTCAAGAAACCGCTTGCGGCTGATTTCCGCGGGGGGGGTAACCGGCAGTCGGGCGCGGAGCAGCAGCGCCCGGATTCGCTCAACATCAGCCTCGTTCATCCAGCCATGGCGCGCCGACAGCTCAGCTGCCATGATCATGCCCACAGCGACCCCCTCGCCGTGCAGCCAGCTACCGTAGCCGGTTCCGGTCTCGATTGCGTGGCCGAAGGTGTGCCCCAGATTCAGCAAGGCTCGTTTGCCGCTTTCCCGTTCATCGGCGGCTACGATTTCTGCCTTGCACTGGCATGACCGCTCGATCGCGCGGATCAGCGCCGCGGAGTTGCGCGCCAGCAACAGCTCCATGTTCTGCTCAAGCCAGCTGAAAAACTCTGCGTCCTGAATCAGTCCATACTTGATGACTTCTGCAAGACCCGCGGAAAGCTGCCGGTCGTCGAGCGTATCCAGGGTGTCAGTGTCTGCCAGGACACAACGCGGCTGGTGAAAAGCACCGATCATGTTCTTACCCAGCGGGTGATTGACTCCTGTTTTGCCGCCCACTGAGGAGTCTACCTGCGCTAGAAGGGTAGTAGGTAGCTGTATGAAATCAACGCCGCGCTGGTAGCTGGCGGCAGCAAATCCAGCCATATCCCCGACCACGCCACCGCCGAGTGCAACCAGGCAGCAGCTTCGATTGAAGCGGTTTGTCAGAAGCGCGTCGAAAATGCGGTTGAGCGTTTCCAGGTCCTTGAATTGTTCGCCGTCAGGCAGAATGACCTGTCCCAGCTGATAGCCGGAAAGTGCATTGCTCACCTTGTCCAGGTACAGCGGCGCCACCGTTTCGTTGCTGACGATCATCACCTGGCGGCCGCGAATGTGGGGTTCATACAACTCTGATTGCGATAGCAGGCCTGAACCGATATAAATCGGATAACTGCGCTCGCCGAGTTCAACCTGAAGTGTTTTTGTCATGTTGTTTAGGATAAGAGCCTGCCTGCTTTTCCTCAATATGCCGGATAATGTCTTGCACCACGTCGCGTACCCGGCAACCGTCGGTCTGTATGGTCCAGTTCGCTACTTCGCGGTACAGGGGGTCGCGAAAGCTCATCAAATCTTCGAGCTTCTGCCTCGGATTGCTGTTTTGCAACAACGGTCGAGTTTTGTCGTGGGCAATGCGTCTGAGCTGCTGGTCCACAGAGGTGTGCAGGTAAATAACATAACCGCGGGACGACAGATGGCGGCGATTGTCGGCGTCGAGCACCGCTCCGCCACCGGTTGCCAGAACGATCCCGGTCCTGTTCGTGAGCTCATTGATAACTTCTTTTTCCCGTTTCCGGAATCCTGTTTCGCCTTCCAATTCAAATATTAAGGGAATATCGGCGCCCGTTTTCCGCTCAATTTCCCGGTCGCTGTCAACAAATTTCAAGTGCAACGAGCGGGCCAGCTGACGTCCGATGGTGGATTTGCCGGCGCCCATGGGGCCGACCAAAAAAAAACTGCCCGGCTTTTTCATGCCGGGCAGGTATGCCAGAAAATGAACGTCTCTACAAGTCGAGCTTATTGCAAGGCCAGGCTCTGCTTGATGATTTTCGGAGTTACGAAAATCAGTAGTTCGCTCTTGTCGTTCTTATTGCGCTCGGTTTTGAACAGCCAACCCACGCCGGGGAGTTCCCCGAAGAAGGGGACACGCTCCACTTCCTTGCCGCGTTCCTGTTCATAGATGCCGCCGAGCACCAGGGTCTCGCCGTTGTCGACCAGAACCCGGGTCGAGACATTGCGGGTGTCGATACTGGGTACACCCGCGAAGACCTGACCCACACTGTCCTTGCTGACCTTGAGGTCCATAATAACCCGGTCATCGGGGGTGATCTGCGGAGTCACTTTCAGTTCCAGCACCGCTTCCTTGAAGCTGACCGAGGTGGCGCCACTGGACGAGGCCTCCTGGTAAGGAATTTCCACACCCTGCTGAATCGAGGCTTCCTGCTGATTGGACGTGATGACCCGCGGGCTGGATATGAGCTCGCCGCGATCTTCCATCTGCATCGCGCTCAGCTCCAGAGCCAGCAGGTTGCTGCCGAGCTTGCCCAGAGCGATACCCAGGGCTCCGGATGGATTGGCGACCGGAAGGTCAACCAGCAGGCCTTCGTTGCCGCTGCCGGCCGGGGCTTCGTATGCGGTAATGGTATCGTTATAGTTCACGTCGCCCGGTCGTTTGCCGCCCAACACGAAGTCTGCGGCATTGCTCTGGCTGTTGTGACTGAAACCGAACCTCACACCAAGATCTTTCGCAAAATCGTTGTTCGCGAGTACGATGCGGGATTCGATCAGCACCTGGCGCACCGGGATGTCCAGACGGGCGACCATGCGGCGAATCTGTTCCAGTTTTTCTGCCGTGTCCTGTATCAGCAGCGTATTAGTCCGGTCGTCGACGGTGACCTTGCCGCGATCCGACATCAGTGAGCTGTCTCCGCTTTGCAGCAGGGTGGCTAGATCTGATGCCTTGGCGTAGTTCACCTGGATGAAATCCGAGTACAGCGGCGACAGCTCCTCGATTTGCTTCTGGGATTCGAGCTCGAGCTTCTCGCGTGCGGCGATTTCCTCGCTGGGCGCAATCAGCATCACGTTGCCGCTTTCTCGCTTGGCCAGACCCTTGGTCTTGAGCACGATATCAAGCGCTTGATCCCACGGCACATTCTGCATGCGCAGCGTCAGGTTTCCGGATACGGTGTCGCTCACCACGATATTGGTCCCAGTGAAGTCAGCCAGCAGCTGCAGAACCGAGCGCACCTCGATGTCCTGGAAATTCAGCGACAGGCGTTCACCTGTATAACCGAATTCCTGTTTCCTGCGTTCTTGCTGCTCTTCCTTGGTGGTTTCCCTGATCTCGACAGTGAACTGGTTGTCCGCCTGATACGCCAGGTGCTCGTATTCTCCGATCGAAGTGATTGCCATACGCACGCCGTCACGCATCGATTCGGTGTCGACAAGTTTCACGGGTGTGGCGAAGTCTGTTACATCCAGACGTCGCTCGAGCTCTTCCGGCAAGCTGGCGCCCTTGAAGTCCAGCACCACTTTGCCCGCCTCCTGGCGCATGTCCACCGGAATCGCGGGATCCGATAGCGTAATCACGACCCGACCTTCGCCCTGGTCACCACGGCGGAAATCGACATCGGTCACCGCCACTTGCCCTGCCATGGCGGCGCTGCCAGCAGCCGGTGCCACGGTCGCGGGTGTTGCGCTTGCGGCCATTGCCGCAGAGCTGCCCAGTACCACGATAATCTGATTTCCTTCCGTGCGGGTTTCGTACGGGACCATTTCGAGCAGGTTCAGCACTACCCGGGTGCGACCTTTCACTTCCACCGCAGTCACGCTCTTGGCGGGGCCAATGCCAATAGGCTGCGAACGCGCTGCCAGTTCGCTTTTCGTCGCGGGCAGATCAAAGGCGATGCGCGCCGGGTTATCGATGGTGAAACTCGCCGGGCTGGAAACGGGCTGGCTCAGTTTGAAGACGACCTGAACCTGGTTGCCCGGCAGGCCGGCATAGGTGATTTCCTGCAGTGCGTTGAGGGGCATCGCCTCGGCACGCACATGATGCCAGCCGCTGAGCAGGCAAAGAGTGGCAAGCGCGAGTATTGCCTTACCAGCCAGGCGTTGCAAGAACCGTGTACCTTGTGCCGTAGCGTTACAGGTCATCAGATTCGCATTCATCGTTTTTTTCTCCAAATTACTCACTGAGTGCCAGTGCAGCCTGGCGTTCCATCCATCCGCCGAGTCCATCCGGTACGATCTCGGTCAGTTCAACTTCTGACTCTGTGATGCTGACAATCTTTCCGTGGTTCTGGCCCAGGTAATTGCCTGGCTTGACGCGATGAATCGTGCTATCGCTCATGCGCACCAGCGCCCACGAATCTCCGGCTCTTTCCAGTGTTCCAACCATCCGCAGGCTGTCCAGTGGCTCCGCCTCGAGAGGTTCACGGGCGCGGTTAAAGTCCGGCGAAATACCGTTGCCGGAAGCCTGCGCCACCTCTGACTTTGGTGCTGCGAGGACGGGAGGCGTGAATGGGTCACGATCGCTAAAAGCCTGGTATAGATGCGTTTCATATGGCGCGAATTCGGGCAGCGGCTCTACGCTCGGGTGCTGGCGAGATTTCACGTCCTCTACGTAGGTGCGCAGATCTTCGGTATTGCTGCTGCTGCAGGCGGCCAAACTGGCGGTCAACAGGCAAGCTGTCACGGCCCGGGTTGCGTGAAGCAGGCGGATCATTGGGCACCTCCTTCTTCCTCATCCAGGTAACGATAGGTTTTGGCGAGGATGTTCATCGTCAAACCCTGTTCCTTGCTCCGTTCAATGGCGACGTCGTGCACTGTTACGATCCGGGGCAGTGCGGCGACGCCACTGATGAAGTTGCCGAACTCGTGATAGTCGCCCTTTACGCGGATGCTGATCGGCAGCTCGGCATAAAATTCCTTGGGAATTTCGCTCTGGGGTTTGAAAAGTTCGAATTCCAGACCACTGGCCAATCCGGTCTGCGAAATATCTACCAGCAATTCGGCAACTTCGGTCTTGTTGGGGAGCTGGCGCAACATGGCGCCAAAAGACTCTCTCATTTCCTCCAGCTGTTGCTCATAGGCTTGCAGATTCGCCGCCTTCTTGGCTTTGACTTCAAGGGCTTGACGCAACTCCTGTTCTTTCTGCTCGGCCTTTTCCAGCCGCATCCCCTGATCCTTGATGTCCAGCCAGTATCCCAGCCCGAGTACGCCGGCAAAAATAATGGCTATAACGATCGCTCGTGCCGGCAATGGCCAGCTGGCGACATTGCGAAGATCCAGTTCATTGAGCTGAGCAAGGTCCATTATCCTTCCTCCTCTGCAGATGTTCCGGATGGGGTCACCTGGCCCGCCCGCAACACGAATTCAGCGTTGCGGCGCCGATCCGTATCCTTGGTCTCAATCACATCCAGTTTCGGATTGCCTAGCCATTCTGAACTATCGATGTTACGCATGTAGGCGGAAACGCGCGCATTTGACTGAGCGACACCGCTGACCGTGAGTAAGGAGCCTTTCTGAATGATTGTTTCCAGATAAACGCCATCTGGAAGCGTATACACAAGCTCATCCATCAGGTGGACACTCTGGGGGCGGCTATGCTGCAGTTGCTGAATGATGTCCATCCGTGCCAGGAGCGCAGTTTTGGTTTTCTCGAGGTCCTTAATCTTCGCGATCTTCGCGTCCAGTTCCGCGATCTCCTTGTCGAGGAAACTGTTGCGTGCGTTCTGCTGTTCAATCAGACCTTCGACCTGCATGTGGACCAGAAGCACCAGAAGCGCGGCAACAATCGCCGTACCGGCAGAAACCACGGCGAACTGCTGCTGTTTCTGCTTGCGCAGCTCGTCGCGCCAGGGTAACAGGTTGATATGAGCCATTAATCGAAACTCCTCAAGGCCAGGCCGCAGGCGATTAATAGTGCCGGCGCGTCGTTGCTGAGCGACTGCGGTTTGACCCGCGACGACAAAGACATGGAAGCGAATGGATTGGCTACCAGGGTTTCAATGCCGAGGCGATCCTGAATCAAGTCGGTGATGCCGGGAACCGAGGCGCTGCCGCCGGCAAGAATCACTTGATCTACGCCGTTGTACTGGCTCGAGCCGAAGAAAAACTGGAGTGAGCGGCTGACCTGCTGGCACATGGCTTCCTTGAACGGTTCCAGGACTTCCGGTTCGTAATTTTCCGGCAGCCCGCCTTGCCGCTTGGCCATGCCGGCTTCCTCATAGGAAAGTCCGTACCGCCTCATAATCTCCTCAGTCAGCTGCTTGCCACCAAAGACTTGGTCGCGGGTGTATATCAGCTTGGTGTCGTGCAAGACATTCAACGTGGTCATGGTCGCACCAATGTCGACCAGAGCGATGGTCTTTTCCATTCCCTGGTCAGGCACCTGGTCGAGTAACAGCTGAAAGGCGTTTTCGGTGGCGTAAGCTTCGACGTCAACCACCCGGGTATCGAGACCCCCGCTTTCAACCGCGGCGGTACGCATGTCTACAGTTTCTGTTCGGCATGCGGCGAGTAGTACATCGACGGTATCGGGGTTATTGTCGCTGGGCCCCAGGACTTCGAAGTCCAGGCTGACTTCTTCAAGTGGATAGGGCACGTATTGGTCGGCTTCCAGCTCGATCTGGCTATGCAACTCGTCTTCCGACAAGCTGTTCGGCATCGGGACGACTTTCGTGATGACGGACGAGCCTGCCACCGCGACGGCGGCATTCCTGGTCCGGGCACCAGCCCGCTTGACTGCGCGCCGCACCGCTTCACCTACGGCCTCGACGTCGGTAATATTCTTTTCGACCACGGAGTTGGGGGGCAACGGCTCAACAGCGTAACTTTCAACGCGGTAGCGGTTACCATGGCGACTGAGTTCGAGTAGTTTGACCGCCGATGAGCTGATGTCCAGTCCCACGACTGGCGGCTTTTTCCGTGTAAACAGTTGCGCGATTTGCACCGTAATTTCCCTTTAATTCACTGCAATTGCAGTGCCTAGATACTGTGACGGATTAGAGAGCAACAACAACAGCTTGTCAACGCAAGGCTCTTTTATCCTGTTGGGTTCGATTCCAATTATCGGACGCTTTATACTGAAGTTTAGAGATCCTTTTGTTTTTTAATTTGAAGCTGGTCACATCCCGCCAAATTTATGACAGTTCTTGTTCGGTTCCTCAGATTCTTGCTAGCGACCGGTTTCGCCGTGATGACGGCGGGTCTGATCGTTGTCGTCGCAGCGTATTTTTACATCGCGCCGCAGTTGCCGCCGATTGAACGGTTGAAGCAGGTGCAGCTGCAGGTTCCGCTTCGGGTGTTTTCCAGCAACGGCAAGTTGATTGCGGAATTTGGCGAGCAGCACCGGACTCCGATCCGGTACGAAAACCTGCCTCCAATGGTTGTTAACGCCATTTTGGCGACCGAAGATGACCGGTTTTTCGAGCATCCAGGCGTGGATTATCAGGGTTTGCTGCGCGCTGCAATGGAGCTGATACGCACCGGCGAGAAGCGCCAGGGCGGCAGCACCATCACCATGCAAGTGGCCCGCAACTTCTTCCTCAGCAGCGAAAAGACTTATCTGCGCAAGCTTACAGAGATATTTCTGGCGCTGAAAATCGAACGGCATCTCAGCAAACAAGAGATCCTGGAGTTGTACCTGAACAAGATCTATTTTGGTCACCGGGCGTACGGAATTGCGGCCGCCGCCCAGGTTTATTACGGTGTCACGATTAACGAGCTTACCGTGCCGCAGATCGCCATGATTGCCGGCCTGCCTAAGGCGCCCTCTTCCAACAATCCGGTCAGCAATCCGGAACGGGCGCTGGAGCGTCGCAATTATGTGCTTGGGCGCATGTATGTACTCGGTTTTATCGATGCTGAACAGTATCGCGAGGCGCTGCAGGAAGCGGATACAGCCAGTTTGCACAAGGCGGCAGTGAGTGTCGAAGCGCCCTACGTTGCAGAGATGGTTCGCGCACAGATGGTCGAGCGTTTCGGCGAGGATGCGTACGTCGCTGGTTTTCGGGTCTTCACGACGCTGGTCAGCGAACGCCAGGCCGCGGCTAACGCCGCTCTTCGGTCGGGGTTGTTGGCCTACGACCGCCGGCACGGTTACCGGGGCATTATCAGGCACACGGAACCGGAGCCGGATGCCACAGAAAATACCTTGCAAAGTATCCTGGCGGATGTCGAGTCTGTCGGTGGGCTGCTCGCTGCATTGGTAACTGATGTCGAGGAAAAGTCAGCCAGCATTTTTGTCGCGACACACGGGGCCGCCCAGCTCGACTGGGATGGATTGTCCTGGGCGCGAGCCTATCGGTCGGTTAATAGTCGAGGCCCGGAGCTGAATCGGGCCGACGAGTTGCTGGCAGCCGGAGACTTGATTTACGTCGAGGGCCTGCCGGATGGGCGGTGGCGGCTGGCGCAGCTGCCTGAGGTATCCGGCGCGCTGGTGTCCGTTAACCCGGGCAACGGCGCCATTGTGGCGCTGGTTGGCGGATTTGATTTCTACCGCAGCAAGTTTAATCGTGCTGTTCAGGCTCAGCGTCAGCCCGGTTCCAGTTTCAAGCCGTTTATTTATTCGGCGGCGTTGGCCAAGGGCTATACACTAGCCAGCTTGTTTAACGATGCGCCCGTAGTCTTTAATGATCCATCCCTGGAAACCACCTGGCGGCCGGAGAACTACAGTGGCAAGTTTTACGGGCCGACCCGCATGCGCGAGGCGCTCACGCATTCGCGGAATCTGGTTTCCATTCGATTGTTGCAGGCCATCGGTCCTGCCTATGCTGCTGACTATGTCCGCCGCTTCGGCTTCACCCCTGATCAGCTTCCCCGTGAGCTGTCACTGGCGCTCGGTAGCGGTTCGGCCACCCCGCTGGAAATGGCCCGAGCCTACAGCGTGTGGGCAAACGGGGGGTTTTATGTTGAGCCGTTTCTTATTCGTGAAATACACGATGCGGAAGGCAACGTTTTGTTCCAGGCGAATCCGCCGTTGGTTTGCGCGGAATGCGAGCAGGTGCAGATGCCCGAACCGCGTTCCGCGGAGACGGTTTCAGCCTCATCCCAGGCACCGGAGCAGGGTGCCGATCTGAATGCCGTTGAGCACGGGGCGCCGGTGCTGGCTGAACGCGTGGTGGATGCGACTAACGTTTATCTTATGAACTCAATGATGCAGGATGTGATCAAACGCGGCACGGCGCGGCGTGCCATGGAACTGGGACGCAATGATCTGGCGGGCAAGACGGGCACCACCAACGATCAGCGCGATGCGTGGTTCTGCGGTTACAATGCCGAGCTGGTAACGACCGTGTGGGTCGGGCTTGATCGCGTGCAGCCGCT
>Ga0209742_10000807_pt1 | contig 15622 bp, 13 predicted proteins | sample DeeMarSeWOR38_10_FD_187462 | JGI IMG/M metagenome (GOLD analysis project Ga0209742, IMG submission 187462) | Marine sediment microbial communities from White Oak River estuary, North Carolina - WOR-3-8_10 (SPAdes) (version 2) | ecosystem: Environmental > Aquatic > Marine > Intertidal zone >... | reverse complement strand
GCATTCGATGTGCCACAAAAACTCAACCGTAGTGGTCACAGTCCCTTAGCGAGGTTTTGGCCAATTAGCGCGCATACCATTTTGACGATATTCAGTCAGCACTGGCAAAATGCGTCCACTCTCTGACTGTCAGCGTCACCTTTGTGTCGGTTTTTTCGTACTAGTGGTGGGATTGATTATGAATCGAGCAAAACGGTATCAACAGGTGTTGTCGTCATATCACAGTCTCTGCGATTCTTGTTCGCTTTTCAGATCCGTCAGTAATCGCGACTTTCCAATAAGTACAGTCTCAGGGCAATGCTTATCGAATTTATGAATCTTTATTCTGTACGCTTTTGCTATCAACTCGATTACTTATCTAATGGGACACTATTTTTTAAATTAACAAATTTTCCATCGCCCAATTATGTTATGCGAGCATGGCGACACTTTTCACCTGCGCATAAACTTCCTTTCCAACCTCTACACCCAGCACCGTTGCGGATTTACGAGTGATGCGTGACAGTATTGTTGCGCCTTGTGCATTCAGCCGGACCGTGAGTTGGGCTGGATTTTCTTCCATCAGTTCTTCCACGGTGACGGGAAAGATATTGAGAATGCTGGTATCAGTTTGTCGTTCCAACGTCAGGCTGACATCGCGAGCGAGAATCCTTAGGCGAACGCTTTGTCCAATTGCCAGATCATTACCCGAAATCGTGAATTGCCCGCCGGCAAATTGCAGGTAAGTGAGGTGGAACGCTTCGTCGATACTAACTACTTTTGCTTCGATAATTGACTCGGCATCAGTACTGTGCGCCAACGGTAGATCCAGGCGCGTTAACATGGTGGCGGTTGTGCCTGATGCCAGAATCTTGCCCTTGTCCATCAGTACTAGTTGATCCGCCAGGCGAGCCACTTCGTCGGGTGAATGACTCACATAAAGTATCGGTATCGCCAGTTCGCGATTCAGCCGATCGAGAAATGGATAGATTTCGGATTTACTTTTTATATCCAGCGCTGCCAGCGGCTCGTCCATTAGTAACAACCTGGGGCTGGTCAATAAGGCACGGGCAATCGCTACTCGCTGACGTTCGCCGCCGGAAAGACTTCCGGGCTGTCGTGATAAGAGCGTACTGATACCGAGTAGATCAACGACTTGATCAAGTGCTAGCTGGCGCTCATTTGGTGCCAGGCGTTTATACCCGTACTCCAGGTTTCGCTGTACCGAAAGATGTGGAAATAGATTGGCTTCCTGGAATACGTATCCCAAGGGACGTTGATGTGTTGGTACAAATTGCTTTATGTCCTGCCAGATTAGATCACCTATGACGAGATAGCCATCCCGGCAATACTCCAGACCGGCGAATGCGCGTAATAATGTAGTCTTTCCAGAACCGGAAGGGCCAAAGATGGCGCTAATACCTTGAGCGGGCACACGCATATCCACGTCGAGTGTAAATTCGTCGCGTTTAAGATAAAAACGCGCTTCGATATTCACAGCTGCACCACGGAGAATCGCCGGTTAAAACCATAGACTGCAAGTAACATCAGAAATGACATTAGCAGTAATCCGCCAGCCAACCAGTGTGCTTGCGTGTATTCCAGGGCTTCAACATGATCATAGATTGCGATCGATAATACCTGCGTTTCACCGGGAATGTTGCCACCAATCATCAATACCACACCAAATTCGCCAACGGTATGTGCGAAGCCGAGCACGCATGCAGTAAGAAAGCCTGGTCGTGCCATTGGGACAACCACGCTGAAAAACCGGTCGATCGGTGAAGCGCGTAATGTTGCCGCGACCTCCAGTGGTCGTTGACCAATGGCGGTAAACGCAGTTTGTAGCGGTTGTACCACAAAGGGTAAAGAATAAAATACCGAGCCGATGACTAGGCCGGCGAACGTGAAGGCAAGGGGTTGCGCGCCGATGGCTTGCATCAGTTGTCCAATCGGTCCATTCGCGCCCAGCAAAATAAGTAGATAAAAACCAAGAACCGTTGGCGGCAAAACCAGCGGCAGGGCAACGATAGCTTCAATGATTGATTTAAAACGAGTCCTGCTGCGTGACAACCACCAGGCGAGGGGTGTCCCGATAACCAGCAATATAATGGTAGTTAGCGCGGCTAACTTTAGCGTGATCCAGAGCGCGGTGAGGTCCTGTGTGCCAAGAGAGTCCATTTGGTAGTGTGCCTTATCAACGGTAGTGTCTGATTATTGCATTAAGGCATATCGTAGCCACTTTGCTGGATGATTGCACGGGCTTCATCACTCCGAACATAGTGCATAAACGCGCGTATGGCAGGGGTGTCTTTCAATGATACGACCTGTTGTTCGATCTTGTCGTAAAGTGACGGATCGATCAGCCAATACGATCCAGCAGTTTTCTCTTTCAGTTGTTTTATCTGCGACAGTGCAACGAAACCCAGCTGCGCATTGCCGCTCATCACGAAATGAAAGGTCTGGCCAATGTTTTCGCCGCGCACCAGGCGAGTTTGCAGTGGTTGCCACAAGCCTTTATTTTCCAGGACCTGCTGCGCGGCTTTGCCATAGGGCGCGAGTTTGGGATTAGCAATGGCCAGGTGCTGATAGTTGTCGTTTGCCAATGCTTCGCCATTTATATCGACATGGTTTTCTCTAGGGCTCCATAACACCAGGCGCCCGATGGCGTACGTAAACCGAGAGCCGGCAACTATCAAATCCTTGTTTTCTAGCAGTTGCGGCCGCTCTACATCAGCCGCAAAAAATGCATCGAACGGTGCGCCGTTCACGATTTGCGCATAGTGTTTACCTGTGGAGCCAGAAGAAACAATGACATGATGCCCGGTTTGTTGTTCAAACCGGGTAACGATTATTTCCATTGTATTAGTGAAGTTGGCAGCGACGGCGATGCGTATTTCATCCGCACTAGTCGTCGGAATGAAACACAAGAGCGCAATTTTAGTTGCGAATTTGCAAGTGATTAGTCGACTGACTAGCTGTAAAATGCTGATAGTTATATTTTGCCTGATTTTTTGCATTCCCTGTATAGGTGTGCGGTGTCATTTCCTATCGACATTACTTCGCATCAGCGGGTACATCCAGTATTGAGTTTCATTCTAGAGCAAATTTCTCAACCACAGCCGTTGGTAAGGATTCTCCCAAGTCTCCACCCACGGCATATATGGCTCCATCTACTACAGCCGCACCTAAAGAATGCCTGGCGTATTGCATAGAGTTTATTTCGACCCATATTTGGCCAGAAATATCATATGCTTGTACAGTGTTATGGTAAGTTTTGTATTCAGCATATGGCCCAGTTTTAGTCCTGCCACCAATCAGGAAGATCGTTTCATCATATGAAACGATAACCGCTCGTTCTACAGAAACTAAAGGGGATGGAAGAATGATCCAGATGTTGTTGATTGGGTCATATTCCATGAATTTTCCACCCTCTACACCCTGGAATGAACTATGCGTATAAAGGTATAGTTTGCCGTTTGAAGATGCAGCACTTGTTTGCTCATACCGAATAAATGGCGGTGGAGACAGATTTGCTTCCCACGAATCAGTTAGTGGGTCGTACGCGTACAAACCTGAAAAACCATCAGACCGTTGAGGATTTTCAGTGGCGACATAAATTTTCTGATCAACGGTTGCTGCCGTTATAAAAAAATTACCTGCTACCGGTGAAACAGGCGGCGTTACAATGGGCATATCCTGTTTTGATGTCCATTGATTAGTGTTTGGATCAAATTCTTCAGTGCTGAATGTATACGTTATGTCATTACCTTGATTGTCTCTGCCGCTAATGACATAAATTTTTCCATTCACAGATGCAATCGCCATGTTTCTGCGGGGAGATAACATATTTGCTTTGTTGGTCCATGTATCGTTCGCTGGATCATATTCGCTTACAAGCGACAAATTGGAACCGCTATACCCACCCAAAGCATAAAGCTTATCACCAGTAGCAACGACGCCTAGATCATATCGTGGAATGTCTAACGGAGTGACTTCTTCCCATGCTAATGTAGTGCCGATACTGCTTCCACCACCGCTATTGCATGCCCCCACGAGTAGCGCAATAACATACGTACCAATGGGCTTTATAATTCTCATAACGTTACCTTTTATTGAAAAACTTTATTTTATGAACGCCTAGTATTTGACCATTTTTGGTAATATAACTAAAAACTATATTCTCAAATTTACCATATATACTAAGGAGCAAGAAGAGAGCTATTTTATATTTTTTGCTTGTTCTTCCGCGTTACCAATATAAGTATGTGGTGTCAATTCGAGCAATCGTTGTTTTGCGTCATCAGGAATATCCAGCGTCTTGATGAATTCCTGCATGGTCGCCTGGGTGATAGATTGACCGCGGGTCAGTTCCTTGAGTTTCTCGTAGGGCTTCTCGATGCCATAACGGCGCATCACGGTTTGTATGGGTTCGGCAAGTACTTCCCAGTTATTGTCGAGATCTTCGTTAAGGCGTTGCGCGTTGACTTCCAGTTTGCTGATGCCTTTTAGTGTTGCTTTGTAGGCAATCAGCGAATGTGCCATACCAACACCCAGGTTACGCAACACGGTGGAGTCGGTAAGGTCTCGCTGCCAGCGGGAGATGGGCAGCTTCTGGCTTAGGTGAGTAAAAATGGCGTTGGCGAGACCAAGGTTGCCTTCGGAGTTTTCAAAGTCGATGGGATTCACTTTATGCGGCATGGTGGACGAACCCACTTCACCAGCCACGGTTTTTTGTTTGAAGTAGGCGAGGGAGATATAACTCCAAACGTCACGATCAAAGTCGATCAATATGGTATTGAAGCGCGCAATGGCATCAAAAATTTCGGCAATGTAATCGTGGGGTTCAATTTGCGTGGTGTAGGGATTCCATTGTAATCCCAAATTCGTCACAAACTTTTCTGCCAGCGCTTGCCAGTCGATTTCAGGGTATGCTGATAAGTGCGCGTTGTAATTACCGACAGCGCCGTTGATCTTGCCGAGAATCGGATTGTTCGCCACCAGCTCGCGCTGGCGTTGTAAGCGCGCTGCAACGTTGGCCATTTCTTTACCCAGCGTCGATGGCGAGGCCGGTTGACCATGGGTACGCGACAGCATGGGCTGCGATGCGTTCTGGTGAGCGATATCTTTGATGGCACTGATGACCTGATCCATGTGCGGCAGTAATACATTGCTGCGCGCGTCTTTGAGCATCAAGGCATAGGCCAGGTTGTTGATGTCTTCCGAGGTGCAGGCAAAGTGAATGAATTCGTTGATGGCATTGAGCTCTTTATTGTCCGCAACTTTCTCTTTCAGGAAATACTCCACTGCTTTTACATCATGATTGGTGGTGCGTTCTATTTCCTTGACGCGTGCCGCATCGTTCACGGCAAATTCAGCAACGATATTGTCTAATTCATTGATGGCGTCGCCGCCTAAAGTCGGGACTTCGGTAATTGCTTTTTCACTGGCCAGCATTTTCAGCCATTCAATTTCGACGATGACCCGGTTTTTAATTAAACCGAATTCACTGAAGATTTCGCGCAACTCGCTGCTTTGTTTCGCATAGCGTCCGTCGATGGGGGAAATGGCTAACAGGCTGTCTAATTGCATGAGGTCTCCGGTTATAGTTGTTCGTCTTTTCTTTTATTAAGGTACGAATGTTCGGAATTAGGTGCGTATACTAAATAAATGAACGCAGAGTGTTTGATCAATTTTACACAACCTTATCCATAAAAAATGAGCAGGTATTGATTGTTTTTGTTATGGTTTGCGTCGCGAATGAGCAATGCCATCAGGTATAATGCACGGCTCTCGACAAGGCGCGGATATTATACCCGATATACCTGATTTGCAGCGGGTTACGCATCTGGCGGGATAATAAAACCATAAAAACAATGACTTATAAGAATTTCTTTTTGTTAATTATAGCCACAGTGAAACAGCGGGATGACGTTAATGATTGAAGCATACCGAAAACATGTTGCCGAGCGCGATGCCGAAGGGCTTCCGCCATTACCTTTAAACGACAAACAAGTCGCGGAGTTGGTAGAGCTGTTAAAAAATCCACCGGCCGGTGAAGAACAATTTTTACTGGATTTACTAGTACACCGGGTTCCGCCTGGTGTGGATCAGGCGGCCTATGTTAAAGCCGGTTTTTTAGCAGATGTCGCCAGGGCTAATGCCAGTTGTCCTTTAATGGATGCTGCAAAGGCTACCGAGTTGCTAGGTACCATGCTCGGTGGGTACAACATCCAGCCGCTAATTGAATTACTGGACAACGATGAACTGGCACCCGTCGCTGTTGAAGCACTATCGAATACCTTGCTGATTTTTGATGCCTATCACGACGTTATCGAAAAATCGAAAACCAATAAGTTCGCCAAACAGGTAGTAGATGCCTGGGCGGAGGGGAACTGGTTTACACGCCGTGAAGCTTTGCCCGCGGAATTAACTGTTACGGTATTAAAAGTACCCGGTGAAACCAACACTGATGATTTGTCGCCAGCATCGGAAGCCTGGAGCCGTCCTGATATTCCCTTGCATGCCAAGAGTATGCTGGTGAGTAAAATGCCCGAAGCGCTGGAGTTGATTGAGCAGTTGCGTGAGAAGGGGCATCCATTGGCCTACGTGGGTGACGTGGTGGGTACTGGTTCGTCGCGCAAGTCGGCGATCAATTCCGTGCTGTGGTACATGGGTGATGATATTCCGCATGTGCCTAATAAACGTCAGGGTGGTGTCATATTAGGTGGCAAGATTGCGCCGATCTTTTTTAATACAGCGGAAGATTCCGGTGCTTTACCCATCGAGTGCGATGTCACCAAGATGAACAGTGGTGATGTCATCACGATAAAACCTTACGAAGGCGTAATTGTTAATGAAGCGGGTGAACAAATCAGCTCGTTTAAATTAACACCATCGACCATGCCGGATGAAGTGCGCGCCGGTGGACGGATACCCTTAATCATTGGCCGTTCATTGACGGATAAAACTCGTGAAACCTTGGGGCTGGAGCCATCAACGTTGTTTTTACGTCCTGTTGCGCCGCAAGATACCGGCAAAGGATTTACCCTGGCGCAAAAAATGGTGGGTCGTGCCTGTGGCGTTGAGGGTATTCGCCCCGGTACATATTGCGAACCACGCATGACGACGGTGGGTTCGCAGGATACCACTGGCGCGATGACTCGCGATGAATTAAAAGAACTGGCGTGCCTGGGGTTTTCTGCAGACCTTGTAATGCAAAGTTTTTGTCACACCGCTGCCTATCCCAAACCGGTGGATATCAAGTTACAACATGATTTGCCGTCATTTATACAAACCCGCGGTGGTGTTTCGTTGCGCCCGGGTGACGGTGTTATTCACTCCTGGTTGAACCGCATGTTGTTGCCCGACACCGTGGGTACCGGTGGAGATTCCCATACGCGCTTTCCTATCGGCATCAGTTTCCCCGCGGGTTCTGGACTGGTCGCATTCGCGGCGGCGTTGGGTGTGATGCCGCTCGATATGCCGGAGTCAGTGTTAGTGCGATTCAAGGGAGAAATGCAGCCGGGTATTACCTTGCGTGACCTGGTCAACGCGATTCCATACGTTGCGATTCAAAAGGGCCTGTTAACCATTGCCAAGGAAAACAAGCAGAACGTGTTTTCCGGCCGCATCCTGGAAATCGAAGGTTTGCCGGATCTGAAAGTGGAACAGGCATTTGAATTTTCCGATGCGTCGGCGGAGCGTTCTGCCGGTGGTTGTACGGTGCGCTTGAACAAGGAACCGATTATCGAGTATCTAAAGTCTAATATTACTTTATTGAAATGGATGATCGCCATGGGATACGGTGATGAACGTACTATTCAGCGTCGTATTAATGCCATGGGAGCATGGCTGGAAAATCCAGCTTTGATGAAAGCCGATCCTGATGCGGAATATGCGGAGATCATCGAGATCGACCTGAATGAAATCAAGGAACCTTTGTTGGCATGTCCCAATGACCCTGACGATATTAAACCGTTATCAGAAGTGCAGGGTGATAAAATTGATGAAGTATTTATCGGTTCCTGCATGACGAATATCGGTCACTATCGTGCGGCGGGCAAAGTGCTGGATCAGGCGACCGGTAACATCCCGACCAAGTTGTGGATTGCACCGCCTACCAAGATGGATCAGCATCAACTTACCGAAGAAGGTTACTACAGTATCTTTGGCAAAGTGGGCGCGCGCACCGAAATGCCCGGCTGTTCCCTGTGCATGGGTAATCAGGCGCGGGTTGCCGACAACGCCACGGTGGTATCAACTTCGACGCGTAACTTTCCCAACCGCCTGGGTAAAGGCGCTAATGTCTATCTGGCATCTGCAGAACTGGCGGCGGTATCGGCATGGCTGGGACATATTCCCACCGTGGCAGAGTACATGGATGCGGTGAAGCATCTGGAACCCCTGGCCGCCGATGTCTATCGTTACCTAAACTTCAACGAACTGCCGGACTATCAGGATATTGCAGATACGGTGATTCCGGTGCAAATCACCTGAGCTTGATGTTCTTTTAAAGTCAAATAAAAACGGGAAGCAGTGCTTCCCGTTTTTTTATGAAGTACAGTTTAAAAATTAGTGCAATACCCGCGAAGAATGTTCTTCAACGAGTTTTCTGGTGGCGTACAGCACCGCCTTGCGATTGAGTAACAATTGCCAGCGATTGCCACCGCATTGCCGCCATAACACTGCAGAGCGGATCGCCGCTAGCAGCAACGCGCGAATCTTGTTGGCATTGGCAGGGTTGGAGATATGGCTGTGTTCACCATTGACGATGATGCGCGGATTTAAAGTGCTGATAGTCTGCGTGTAGACGTCGGCAAGATTGGCAATCACGTTTTCGTGAGTAATATTGAAGTGCTCGAGTTGCGCATTGGCTTTTTCAACGCCCTTCGTGATCGTTTCCAATAGATCCTTGCGCTTGATGAGCTTACGTTCCAGCACCATAACACCAATACAGTACTTGGTTACTTCGATATCGCGCGCGCGGTCAGCCGCGTCGTTTGGTTTGTTCGGCCCCAATTGGGCCAGCAAGGTCCGCGCTCCCAGCAATACGTTTGATGAATTGTCGTAAACATCTTCCGGACTGGTGCTATCCAGCTTGAAGATACTTTTAATGCAGGTTTCAAACGGCGCCTGGTCACACATGCCGCTTCTTGCGACCTGTTGGACCAGACGGGCTGCCTGGAAAATACCGCATAAGGCAATGGTTTTATCTCGAATTGTGTACTGCAATGTTTCCTCCCACACTTGGTGCCGAGAACTAACTATAATTTGTCCGGATCAGGAATTAAAGGCTTTATCGATGACGGCGCCGCCCAAGCATTCATCACCGGCATAAAATACCACGGATTGCCCCGGAGTTACTGCGCGTTGTGGCTGATCAAATACTACTTTACAGGTTTTATTATCCCATTCCACGACGTGGCAGGCTTGATCATTTTGTCGGTAGCGTGTTTTGGCGTAGCAGGAGAAGGGTGCTTTGTCAGGAAAATCCGCAATCCAGTGCAGGTGAGTCGCCAGCAAGGTGTCGGTAAACAGGCGTGGATGATCATGGCCTTGCGCAACGACCAGTATATTGTCAGCCAGGTTTTTTTCCACCACGTACCAAGGTTGGCCATCGCCCTGCTTAGAGCCACCGATCTTCAGTCCCTGACGCTGGCCCAGGGTGTAATACATCAAGCCATCGTGTTGACCAATCACCTCACTATCGACGGTATGAATTTCACCCGGTTGCGCTGGTAAATATTGACTCAGGAAATCCTTAAACTTGCGTTCGCCGATGAAGCAGATACCGGTGCTGTCTTTTTTAGAAAAATTGGCAAAGCCGGCGTGTTCCGCCAACGCCCGCACATCCGGCTTGGTGAGCATACCAAGGGGAAACACGGATTTACTCAACTGGAATTGATCCAGCTGGTGTAAAAAATAGGTCTGATCTTTGTTGCTATCCACCGCTTTCAATAAGCGAAACTTGCCATGGTGGTATTCGCAACGTGCATAGTGCCCGGTAGCAATATGGTCGGCGCCCAGATCTGTGGCATGTTCCAGGAAGGTTTTAAACTTGATTTCCTTATTGCACAACACATCGGGATTGGGAGTGCGGCCCGCTTTATATTCTGTCAGGAAATACTGAAATACTTTTTCCCAATACTCACTGGAAAAATTGCGGGTCAATAACGGGATGCCCAATGTCTCAGCCACTTTGCTGGCATCATCGAGGTCTTCCGTCGCTGAGCAGTACTCATCGTCATCCTCTTCCCAGTTCTTCATGAACACACCCTGCAGTTCGTAACCTTGTTGTTTCAGCAACAAGGCGGCTACAGACGAGTCAACACCACCGGAAAGGCCGATAACGATTTTTTTGATGTCAGTAGGTTGGTTCATGCCTTAATGATATCAGTATAACGATGACAATTTAACGTTTGAGGCGACGGCCCGGTTTGCGTGCCGGCTTTTCCGTGGGCTGCAACAGTTGCTCTGGATGTTTTAGCTGAGGCAGTTTAGACAGTGTTATCAGTAACGGTTCGTCAACGATGACCTGAAACTTTCCAGGTTGCAGATCATCCAGGCTCCACGGTCCAATTGCCACCCGGATCAGACGCAGGGTGGGGATACCCACGGCGGCGGTCATGCGCCGCACCTGCCGGTTCCGACCCTCGGTAATGGTCAGTTCCAGCCAGGAAGTGGGGATAAGTTTGCGTTCTCGGATTGGTGGATCGCGTGGCCAGACCTGCGGTTCATCAATAATAGTAGCGCGTGCCGGGGCCGTGGTGCCATCATTAAGTTCAACGCCGGTCTCCAGAGAAGCAATTGCGTGCTCGTCAATGTTGCCTTCGACCTGTACCCAGTAAGTTTTCGGTAATTTAAACGAGGGACTGGCAATCAGGTTTTGCAATTTACCGTGATCGGTTAATAAAAGCAGGCCTTCGCTATCCCGATCCAGACGTCCGGCAGGGTAGATGCGCTTGATTGGAATATAATCGGCCAGCGTTTCACGACCACTCTGGTCGGTAAACTGGCAAAGCACATTAAAGGGTTTGTTAAACAGAACCAGCATATTGTTATGGTACGAGGAGCGGAATCCTGGCAACCGAAACCCGGGTAAATAACACGTTAGTGTTGCTGGAGTATGGCGGGAGTTTCGCCGGTCAAGCTTTTCAGAAACTCGACAATGGCATCCACTTCTTCTTTCTTTAACACCTTATCGGTTTGTGTCTTGGCCATAATTTCTACCGCTTCATGCAGGGATTTAGCGGAGCCATTGTGAAAGTAAGGTGCCGTGAGCGCAATGTTGCGTAACGGTGGTACGCGCCACATATATTTCTCACCAGGATCTTTGGAAAATTCATAACGGCCGAGATCTTCTGTCAACTTGTGTGACGTATCGTAAGCACTGCCGAGGTTATTGGGAAACAACTCATAAAAGCCATCACCCATGCCCAGGGCCGGTCCCGGCGCCGGGCCCGCGAAATTCACGCCAAAATGGCAGGCAAGGCAACCGGCATCGTTAAACAATTGCATGCCTTTTTTGGCTTTTACGCTGATCGCAAATTCTTCGCCTTTTATATAACGGTCAAAAGGGCTATTAGGCGTCATGAGGGCGCGTTGGAAACTAGCCAGGGCTTTCGCGACATTTTCGATCTTCACGGGATGTGCTGAGTCGAATGCCTGCATGAACGCCTGCACATAATATTCATCCTTGCTTAGTCGATCAGTAAGTGACTTGGCAGTGTCGTTACCCATGACATGGGGATCTAACAGATGATCCAGTGCCTGTGCCTCAAGACTGGTGGAGCGTCCGTCCCAGTAGAGCACGGTTTGTAAACCAATATTCAACAGGGTAGGTGGATTACGTTTCCCGGCTTTGCCGGAAGCGCCGATCGCAACCGCGGGTTTCTCACCACCAAGAAAACTATGGCAATCATTGCAGGAGAATAGATTGTTGCCGGACAGTCGTTTGTCAAAAAACAGCTTTTTGCCCAGTTTGATTTTATCCGTTGTCAGCGGATTGTCGTCTGGAATTAACGGTTGATCCGGTAATGCCTGGAAATAGTCGAACGCTGCGCTGCGGGCGGGGCTACTGTAAATGAGACTGCAGGTAAGCAAAACCGCGCTGCTTATTATGAATGCAAGAGGCAAAAACACGGTTCGTAATAATGTGGTGGTTTGCAGCAGTGGATACATCGGTTTAGGCATTCAACGTTCTCCCGGGGATAGGGATTGCCCCGTCAGCAGTTGACGTGACGATCAATTTTCGACGCGACGGATTGTACCGTAGCCGGTTCTTATGTCTAGTTCTCAGATTAGGCAGGCATCACTATAGATAATTCCCACCCATCCGATAACCTTAGAGGGATCAAGTGGTTATCGTCAAGGGTTCACCCGGTTTGCGAACTTTTACTGCAAGTCGAGTAATTGGCAGATGGGTTTAATCGCAGCCCAACTGCTTGAATGACAACGAAACATTGATAGCCATTGTGTGGCATAGCTATTGCAAATTTGCTTTGCCAATAAACGGGATTAGTCACGCTTACACACTTAGTTTAGTTTGTTAGTTTAGTTTGTTGCCCGCGTGCGAAGGAACCAGGATTAATGTCGATCGAAGATTTGCTTTCCCAGGACGAAATTGATGCGCTGCTGCACGGCGTCTCCACCGATGAGATTGAGACCCACGATCATGCCATCGTCGATGACGGGGATGTGACGCATTATGATTTCGCAAATCAGGAACGCATTATCCGCGGCCGCATGCCCAGCCTGGAAATGGTGAATGAGCGTTACGCACGGAACTTTCGCAACAGCCTGTTCAAGTTACTGCGGCGCGGCGTCGAAGTCACCGTCGCCGGCGTGCAGATGCTGAAATACTCGGAATATGTTTATAGTCTGGTGATACCTACCAGTTTAAACATCGTAAAGATTCATCCCTTGCGTGGCAATGTATTGCTGGTTATCGATCCCAAACTGGTATTCACCGTGGTAGATAATTATTTTGGCGGTGATGGGCGCTTGCAGGCCAAAATCGAGGGGCGGGATTTTGCGCCAACCGAATTACGTTTGATTCAACGAATGATGGATTTGGCTTTCGCGGATATGCAAGAGGCCTGGAAACCGGTCATGGATGTAGAACTTGAGTACATCGATGCGGAAGTGAATCCCCAGTTTGCCAATATCGTAGGACCCAACGATGTGGTGGTAGTAACCAATTTTCTCGTGGAGATAGAGGGTCTGGGCGGTGAATTCCAGGTGGCAATTCCTTACGCGGCACTGGAGCCGATCCGTGATCGATTGGATACCGTCTTGCATAACGATAACGGCAGTTCCGACGAACGCTGGTCCAATGCCTTGCGTGATGAAATTGAACTATCGACAGTGAATCTCTCCTGTCGTCTTGCCCAGAAGCAGTTAACCTTGAGAAATATCCTTGAGCTGCAGCCGGGTGACGTTATTCCGATCGATCTATCGCAGCCTGCGACAGTATGTGCAGAAGGTATTCCGGTGCTAAGAGGCAAGATCGGTACGTTGAACGGAAATAACTCGGTGAGGGTTACCGCTCAGGCCAGTTTTCCGCCCCGCAAACTACGTAGTCTAAGTAAAGAGGTCATTGATGAGCGATAAAAGAAGCGACGCAAAAACCATTGACGATGAGTGGGCAGCGATCCTGGGTGATACCCATCCGGACTATGCAGATAATCCTCGTCAGACCAGTATGGAAGATGTCGATCATTACTCAGATAACGATGATGCGCCGCAACAGAATGTTGAAAAAGCCTGCCTGGATGTCATTCTGGATATCCCGGTCACTTTGTCCCTCGAGGTCGGTAAGTCCAAAATCAGCATCCGGGATTTATTGAAGCTGAACCAGGGATCAGTGGTCGAGCTAGACCGTCTGGCGGGAGAGCCGCTGGATGTACTGGTCAATGGCACCCTGGTTGCTCACGGTGAAGTGGTTGTTACCAATGATAAGTACGGTATTCGCCTGACCGATGTCATTAGCGCCGCCGAGCGCATTCAGAAATTAAAATAAGTACTCTTTATCATTCCGTAATGAGCATTCGATATCTCGCCTAACCATAAGCCAATGGCTTAAATCCTGTCGTTAACTCCAAACAAAAATATTTAATAGATAAGTTTGTTAATATAGCGGTTTTCAATCACATTGCTTATAAAAAGCCGAAACATTGGCGCATCCTGACAATGTTTTCACTGGTAAGTAAACCATCCACGCGCTATCTCTACACCTGCTATCAACTAAGTCCGCAAAGACAATACCTTAGTGCACACCAATTAAAACCTGTCACGTCTATTTGCCGGGCAGTGGAACACTACTTGCATTTTCTTTGCTGCGGCTGTGAGTTAGGGAAGGCCAAAGATCGACACGGTATATGTCAACAGCCGCTCATTCCAGGCAACACTGGCACGACGATAGTTAATAAGCTGGGAAACAGTGCGCGATGTATTACACAAATGAAAAAAGCAAGAATAATCCACTTCATGTGTTGCTTTGAGGTAATAGGGTGAGCATGAAAACCGCGCGGTATTTTTCTCTTGATTTACGCAGTGCAGTTCTTGCGGTGAGAGACGAGCTGGGTTCAAACGCCGTTATTCTTTCGCATTATAAACCAGAACATGGTGTACAAGTTATCGCGCCCACTGAAGAAGCGCATCAGGTTAAGGCGTTCTTGCCTCTAGTTCACAATCCTCAACAAACTTCTGGGTCTGCTGCCCATGGCAGGGCGGAGCGTACTCATCTGTCAATTGACTGCTATCACCAGAGTAAGCGCACGTACTTTTTCAAAACCGGAACTGGCGCACAAAACGCGAATATAAATCAGGCCCGGCTTTCAAATGGGAACGATTCATGCACCAACCAGCACCAGAGTCAGAGGCGGTTAGGAGTTGGTGATGTTACTGCGAATGATGCACCAGATCTTATGCCCGAACTTACGGTAAAGCATGATTCAGCATACAGCCCGACGATTTCGAAAAGCAAAATGAACTCATAAAAGCAATAGGTAATGGATAGTGTGCCAATGAACAAGGGTGTAGCGACAAAAAAACAGGATGACCAGGGTGCATCTGCGACAGTTGAAAACCAAAAGGGTTTAAACAAGTTGATTGCGCTCATTGAACAACAAATTACCGAGCACGCCTGGGGCGAAATGGCAAAAAGCAATCCGTTACGCGCCCGATTAATCCGCCAATTACTGAAACTTGATATCCATCCCCTGATTATCCAGAGAGTCACCGAAGCGCTTTCCAGTGAGCAAATCGATGCCAAATCCAGTATGCCACATGCACTCGCTTTAATCGCTAACCAGTTACCCATATACAGAGAAGATATTACCGCGTGTGGCGGTACGGTTGCGTTATTTGGCGCTACCGGCGCCGGTAAGACGACAACCATCGCCAAAATGGCGGCACGCTTTGCCCTGCGTCATGGTCGCGACCAGGTCGCCCTGATAACTACCGATAACCTGCGTATCGCGGCACACGAACAGCTGCGCATTTATAGTGAGATTCTTGGTATCCCGTTTCGAATGGCTGGTGACGCCGCCGAATTGCTGGATTCATTGAACGAGTTTTCAGAAAAGGCGTTTGTATTGATTGATACGGCAGGCATGGGTCCCAAAGATATCCAGACCAG
>Ga0209742_10000805_pt1 | contig 15651 bp, 13 predicted proteins | sample DeeMarSeWOR38_10_FD_187462 | JGI IMG/M metagenome (GOLD analysis project Ga0209742, IMG submission 187462) | Marine sediment microbial communities from White Oak River estuary, North Carolina - WOR-3-8_10 (SPAdes) (version 2) | ecosystem: Environmental > Aquatic > Marine > Intertidal zone >... | reverse complement strand
AAAGTTTGCTGCAATAAAATGATAAATGTTTGCCCGTAGGGCATGCAGTTTTTTCTCGGCCGGGTCGGCCGAGAAAAAGATACTATCTGCGATTGTCGGCGTGGGTCTGCGGCTAATAAAAAAAATCCGCCCCAAGGCGGACAGATACATTAATTTCAGATGCAATCTAAATTTCCGGATACATAATGAGCATAACGCCTGATGGCTGAGGCCGGATACCTTAAGCCTGCTGTATTACTTTTTCTTTTTGGCGATCAGGTCCGCTACGCTTTTGTCAAGCTCGGCAAGTTCAAACGGCTTTTCGAGCACCAGGTCGGCATCGGCTTCGGTTGCCAGGGCTTCGGGGTGTTCTCCCCAGCCGGTGATGGCGATAACGGGTATCTTTGGGTATTTCTTTTTTACAATGGAAATGACGCCGACGCCGCTGATATCCGGCATCACCAGGTCCGTAATCACCAGATCGATATCCGTCTCGTTTTCTTCGATCTGCTTCAATCCGTCGAGGCCGTTGGCTGCGGTTAAGACTTCATATTTACTGTTGAAAAAACTGTGAAGTCCGGCCACGGTCTCTGCACTGTCGTCGATTACCAGTATCTTCGGTTTTTCTCCCATTTTCGCCTCTGATTTTAATATTTACCACAGAGGCACGGAGGTCACAGAGTTTGAGTTCGCTGAGACCCTGATATATCAGTAAAGCTTATTCTCTGTGCGCTCTGTGGTTGAATCACTATAAGCTTTCTATCCCGGTTTAGGTCATTATAGGCACGTCCAGTATCATCTATCATATCGGTTTAACATGTATTTCGCAAGATTATTTCCTCGTTCACTTTTGCAAGCTTTGAAATACTGAATATTTTTACAGGACACAGATTTACGCAGATCTCCTCAGATTAATTATAAGCTGAGAAGTTTGTAATCACGAAAACACCCCGGTTAAACTTCAAAAAAGGTTTAACTGGGCAGGCGAAAGTTTAAAAGCACAAAAAAATAAGCTCGAAAGCTGGAATGCCTGAAGGCCTGAAAGCTAAGAACTTTGACACGAATTGATTTTCCAGGATACAAGCTTTCTGGCTTCCTGGCGTAGAACCCGTCTCAAAAAAGTGGATCGGAGTTCAGGGCATGGCGCGGATAGGCGAAAAAGCGGAGCATACGCGATAGTATGTGAGCATTTTGAGCCTTTCCGCAACGCAGCCATGATCACTTAGACGCTTTTTGAGATGGGTTCTAATAGCTTTCCAGCCTTAGTGCCTATTTCGTGTTTTTGTGATGAAATAAATTTTTTATAAAATACAAAGAAATTACAATTTAGACTCTAGAATATATCATCCAAAATCTTGCGGCGTCGGTTTTCCACCTGCTGGGCTTCGACTTGCAATTTTTCTTTAACCGCCGGATTGTCCCCGACCCTGGCCAGGATCGCCTGATCGACGTTATTTTCTGCCGCGGCAATTTGCCGCAAGTGAGCTTCAAAATTTTCGCGCGATGAATACGCATTTTGAATTAAATCATAGTAGCTCTGGCCTTCAGCCTGCAATAACCTGGCATAATGATCCATGAGCAAAACGACGGTTTCTTTTTGGGTAATTTCCAGATCCTGGGAATCGAGCTTATGGGCGATCAACCAGTTTTTAATTTCGCCTGCAAGATATGAATCAATCGTGCCCCGGGTTTGACCCTCAGAAAGGCTCCGGGCAGCCTGCAGGGCCAGTTTTCGGGGAAACATAAACGTTTCGGTGTACTTGCGGATGATGCTGCCGCGGCGCAGAAAGTCGATGATAAACATACCGGGAATCAGATAGTGCCATGCCGAGAGGGGTCTCAGATAGATGACTCCCAGAGTGACTTCCCGGGCAAACTGCTGTTCAGCATCAATGATGATATCGTACTTGTCCATGTTGGCTGACCTGTCAGGCGTGCATAGAACCAGTTTGGTGTCCTGCAAATCCCGTCTAAACTATTATTAAGAACCGGGCGTGCTATCCAACCGTCATTCCCGCCTGCGCGGGAGTGACAATCATTTTGTAACTTATTTATAGGACACAACAATAGAAATGACTTCACCTGTAATAAAAGGCGCCCCCGAGGAGGACGCCTTTTATGTGCTGAGATAATAACGATTCAAGAGATCGTCTCAAGAAATCAATCCGCCGGAATCACCGGTGCAAAAAACGCTCCGGACCACAGAATCCAGGTGATAAAGAAGGTCCAGACGGCATTTGCGGTCTGCGAAAGCCAGTAAGCGATCGCCGGCCGGCCGCCGCCCACCGAGACCAGCTCTTTGAAATTGGTTTCCAGGCCGATGGACACAAAGCACAGGGCAAAAAACCAGTTTCGGTAAGTCTTGGTGGCATTGCCGACGGCCTTGACCGCCTTGAGCCCCGATGCCGGTTCAACCACGGCTGAAACGACGATCGAAGCCACAATAAAGCCCAGCACGAACTTGGGAAACCGATACCAGATTTCCATAAAGGAAGGTCTCTCGGCAGATGCACCTGCCTCCCTGCGATCCAGTGTCATGGTCGACCACAGGGCCATCAAAAAGGCCGCCACGCCGATCAGGACGTTCTGGGCCATCTTGACCATTGCGGCAACTTTGTAAGCCGCATCTCCGCCGATAATCCCGCCGGCCGCCACCACTGCGCCGGTGTTATCGATAACTCCGCCGACCCAGGCACCGGCCCAGTTGTTGGGCAGGTTTAAGCCTTTGGCAATCGGCGGCATAATAAGAATCAGGACCACCGCACACACCAGCACCCAGGCGACCATGTAGCTGACTTCTTTCTTGTCACCCTGAATGGCGCCGCCCGCGGCAATGGTGGCGGATACGCCGCAGATCGCATTGGCCGAGGCAATAATGGCGCTGAAGCGCTCGGACACTTGGAATTTGCGGCAAATCCAGTAAGTCATGAACCAGACCGCCGTGGCAACCAGGACCGCCTGGACCAGACCCATGAAGCCGCCTCTGAGCACGTCGGAAAAAAGGATTCCCGCTCCCATGCACACCAGTCCGATCTTGATAAAGTATTCCGTCTGCCCGGCAGCCCTTAAAAATTGAGGCACCTTGAAAATGTTGCTGATAATCAGGCCAAAAATGAGCGCAAAGATAACGTATTCAATTCCCCATTTGGCCAAAAATGACTGTTTGGATAAAATCATCGAGACAAATGCCAGAAAGAAAATGACGATGAAACCGGGAATATAGCGTTTTAGATCCAGTTTCATGAATGCCCCGCCAATCATGGTTAGTACGCCCATGAATACCATGAGAACGATGGCCTGCCAGACGGTGGCCCAGCCTTTGGGAAAAGCGGCACCCAGGCTGGTCCATTTGGCGATTTTGGGTCCCGCGGGCAACCACCCGACGGCCCATTTGCCGGCTTCAACCTCTTTCAACGCAACGATGGCTATAAGCAAGATAAACCATCCCAAAAAACATGCCCACCAGTCTTCACTTTGCAAGACCGGCGGTCTTTGATTTCCGTTGCTCATTTCATCAGCCTCCTTCTTCTTCGGTTGTTTAAGTGGCAAACAAACATTCGCAAATGAGTTCCATTACGATTCAAAAAATTTTCATCATTAAATGACTCAACTTGAAAATGTCCGAAGTTTCACCTCCTTTCAACCCATTATTTTAACAATCGAATCGCTTTAATCTGTCCTCCTGCTTGTCGCTCTTGTTCTAGTTATAAAAAGCAGCCTGCAAATGCAAGGAAAATAATGGTTAGGCCGTCTCTGAAGAACCCAGGCGATAGTTCCCTGACCGTTGCCGAATTTATGATTATCGTATAATTTCAATAACTTATTTTAATTACGCCGATCGGAATACCTGCCCTGAAGCTCAAAAAATTATTTATTTAACAATAATTTCAGACAGTTAAATATTAGGCGTTATATCCTTGACACATGAAAAGCTCTCGCCTATTATCCCTCCGCAAAAAATGAAATCATATGAATATTGAAGCGGCAATCAATGGAATACACACAACATCCCGCATATATTATCGGTGCCTCTGAGCTAAAAGAAAGGGGCCGGCGGTCTTGAAAGGAGTTTGACGCGATGCTGCTATACATTGCGATTTGCCTGGTGGGTTTTGTGCTGCTTTACTTCGGCGCGGAATGGCTTGTAAAAGGTTCCTCCAGTCTGGCGCGAGGGTTGGGCGTGACACCGATTGTCATCGGTCTTACGGTGGTGGCTTTCGGTACTTCGGCCCCTGAATTGGTGGTGAGCCTGATTTCATCTATTAAAGGCAAAAGTATGATTGCCGTCGGCAATGTGGTGGGCAGCAATATCTGCAATATTGCCCTGGTGCTCGGGTTGGCGGCGCTGTTTAATCCCATAAAAAGCGACCCGTCGGTGATCCGCCGCGATATACCGATTATGCTGGGGATCTCACTGTATTTATTGGTATTATCTCTGAATAGCACCCTGGGCCGAATTGAAGGTGCCACGCTATTTGCCGGGATTATCGCCTACACCTATGTTAATTACTATCTGGCCAAGAAAGAAACCCGCAATGCGGGCAGTGCGGATATGGCCACTGCGATCGAATCGGAACTGGAGGAAATCGGCTATATTGCTTCCCGATCAAAACAGATTCTGCTGGTGGTGATCGGAATTGCCGGGGTGGTGGGTGGTGCGCAGATGGTGGTGGAAAGCGCCGTGTATATCATGACGGTATTGGGAGTCAGTGAAAAATTTATTGGCTTAACCATCGTCGCCTTCGGCACCTCTTTGCCGGAACTGGCCACCTCGATCGTTGCCGCGATGCGCGGCGAAATGGACATCAGCATCGGCAATCTTGTGGGCAGCAACGTCTTCAATATTATGAGCGTTCTGGGAGCCGCTTCTCTGGTTCGGCCGATTCCGATTCCCGGCGGGTTTTTCGAGAGCGGGCTGTGGATCGATTATCTGGTCATGCTGTTCACCAGTTTTCTGCCGTGGCTGCTGATGCGCAAAACCTTTACCGTCGATCGCAAGGGCGGCGTGCTGCTCGTGGCCTGCTATGTGGTTTATCTGGTGTACCTCGTTATAAGAGCCTAGTTAAGGTGTCAGGTGTCGGGCAAAACCTTTTTTGCGGTTTCATTGGTTTGATTGGTTTAAATCGTTGTGTTGAGCCTATGAACCTAACGAACGCATTTTTTGAATAATTGCGGCCATATCCTGCGGCAACGGCGACTCGAATATAACCGTTTTGGAGGTGTGGGGATGGCTGAAACTCAGCCGCCAGGCATGCAGCATCTGCCGCTTAACTGCTTTTAATAGCTGCAAAAGCTTATCAGATTGCGGTCGGTCACGAGCAATGGTCTTTTCAGGCTTGCGTGGCCCATATATCGTATCCCCGACCACAGGGTGATGCATTGCGGCACAATGGACCCGAATCTGGTGGGTCCGCCCGGTCTTTAAATGAATTTCCAGAAGCGCAATTCCTTGAAATTGTTCCCTGATCTTCCATTGGGTTTCAGCGGTCCGGCCTCTGGGGCTGGCGGTGGACATGCGTTTGCGATCCACCGGATGCCGGCCGATGGGCAGTTTTAGGCTCCCGGTTGCGGATTTCATATGGCCGTAAACCAGTGCCAGATATTCTTTTTGAACTTTGCGGGATTTAAATTGACGGGATAAATGGGTATGGGCGGCATCGTTTTTGGCAACGACCAGGGTGCCCGTAGTATCTTTATCCAGCCGATGAACGATTCCGGGCCGCAGTTCACCACCGATACCGCCTAAATCCGGGCAATAGTAAAGCAGGCCGTTGACCAGTGTTCCGCTGAAATGCCCGGGTGCCGGATGCACGACCAGCCCCGGCTGCTTATTGATCACAACGATGTGGTCGTCTTCATATAGAATTTCAAGCGGAATGGGTTCGGGTTTGAATGCGACCGGAACCGGCGGCGGTATGGCGCCGGAAACATTTTCGCCGGTTTTTACCCGATAGCCGGGTTTTTTGGGGCGGCCGTCCACCTGGATGTGTTCAGCGGCAATCAGGCCGGCTGCAAATGTTCGCGTACAACCCGCAAGCCGCGCGGCAACCAGCACATCAAGCCGTTTGCCTGCATCGGATGGTCGGACGCGAATGCTGAATGCACTGTCGGCGGGCATGAATATGAATAAAGATAGGCAGGTTAGTTTTTGGCTTTTTGCGAGACAAAAAGCGATTCGATCTCGGTCAAAATGGATTCTTCGTCGATTTGTTTGGCCGTTGAGAGCTCTTTTACCAGAAGGATCTGGGCGGTATCATAGAGTTTGCGCTCGCCAAACGATAGATCTTTTGTCAATTTCAGCAGGAAAAGGTCTCTGAAAACTTCGGCAACATCATACAGGGAGCCGGTTTTAATTTTATCCATATACTCGCGATAGCGGCGATTCCAGGTCTGATTGTCAGCGCCCGACTCTTTCTTGGATTGCATCACCGCATAAACTTTGGCGACCTCTTTTTTATGAATGACATTCCGCAGTCCGACAGAATCGACATTGTTGGTCGGAATCATGATGGTCATGCCGTTTTCAATCACCTTCATGATATAAAAATCGTGTTTTTCCCCGTTGACGACACGCCTTTCAATCGCCATGATCTCTCCGACCCCATGGGCCGGATAGACGGCAAGGTCTCCGACTTTAAATTTACGCATTTTGGGATTATTTGATTTTCCGCTTTCTCTGGCCTTTTTTGCAGTCATGTCCTCACCGGTATTCGCTAAATTATTAAAAATTATCTAAAAATTAGCGCTTTTTAATTTAATTCATAGCATACCTTTGGTTAACAATCAATAGAAAAGGGCTGACGCCATTCTGCGCCAACCCTTTTCGGTTTATTCATTATATAAATCAGTTGCTTACATAAGGAACGGTACCAACAATAGCGCGACAACATTGAGTATTTTAATCATGGGGTTAACGGCAGGGCCGGCTGTGTCCTTGTAAGGATCGCCGACAGTATCGCCGGTGACCGCCGCCTTGTGAGCGTCGCTGCCTTTGCCGCCAAGGTGCCCGTCTTCAATGTATTTCTTGGCGTTGTCCCAGGCCGCCCCGCCGGTGGTCATGGAAATGGCAACAAATACACCGGTAATAATACTGCCGATCAGCAGCCCGCCCAGCGCAATTTTGCCCAGCAAAAAACCGACCAGCACCGGTGCGATAACCGGCAGCAGAGCCGGAATGAGCATCTCTTTCAAGGCAAACTTGGTGACGATGTCGACACATCGCCCGTAATCCGGTTTGGCAGTGCCTTCCATAATTCCGGGAATTTCCCGGAACTGACGTCTGACCTCATCCACGACCGCCCCGCCGGCTTTGCCCACGGCTTTCATGGCAATCGATGCAAACAGATAGGGCAGCAGTCCGCCGATAAACAGACCGATGATCACCCTGACATTGCTCAGATCAAACTTCAATTCTGCGCTCCCGCCATGCAGGACAAATTCCTGGGTGTAGGCGGCAAAGAGCACCAGAGCCGCCAGACCGGCGGAACCGATGGCATAGCCTTTGGTGACGGCCTTGGTGGTGTTTCCGACCGCATCCAGCGGATCGGTTACGGCACGGACGCTCTCGTCCATTTCCGCCATTTCAGCAATGCCGCCGGCGTTGTCGGTTATCGGACCGTAAGCATCAATGGCGATCACCATCCCGGTCATCGAAAGCATTGACATGGCGGCCATGGCAATGCCGTAAAGACCGGCAAAATAGTGAGCAACACCGATAGCGGCGCAGATAGCGAGCACCGGCGCAGCGGTGGACTGCATGCTGACGCCGAGCCCGGCAATAATATTGGTGCCGTGTCCGGTTGTCGATGCATTGGCCACTGATTTTACCGGTCCGTAAATCCCCGTATAGTATTCTGTGATGATAACGATCAAAACGGTGAGCACCAGGCCGACCAGGGTGGAATAATAAATCGACATCATTGCAATCTCAGGAATTCCGCCCATCAGTTGCCTTGCGGCGAAGTAAAAGGCAATTCCCGCCAGGATGGCGGAGCCGAACATCCCTTTATAAAGGGCACCCATAATATACTCGCTTTTGCCCAGTCTGACAAAAAAGACTGCGATCATGGACGCAACGATCGAAATGGCGCCCAGTATCAGGGGAAATTCCGTAGCGATGCCAACCTGCGGATAAATAAGGTTGCCGAGTAGCATGGCCGCAACTGCGGTGACGGCGTAAGTTTCGAAAAGATCGGCTGCCATGCCGGCACAGTCGCCCACATTATCGCCGACATTGTCTGCGATGGTCGCCGGATTTCTGGGATCGTCTTCCGGAATACCCGCTTCGACCTTGCCGACCAGGTCGGCTCCGACATCCGCCCCTTTGGTAAAAATTCCGCCACCCAGACGGGCAAAGATAGAAATCAGGCTTCCGCCAAAGCCGAGGGCTACCAGGGCAATCACCGCATCCCTGGTGGAAGTGCCCATTGAGATTAAAATGGTATAGTAGCCGGCAACAGATGTAAGCGCCAGACCCGCGACGATCATCCCGGTTACCGAACCGCCTTTAAAAGCCATGGACAGGCCCTTTGAAAGGCCCCCTTTGGCAGCTTCTGCGGTGCGCACGTTGGCGATAACCGACACGCGCATGCCGATGTATCCCGCCAGAAAAGAGGCGATGGCCCCGAGCAAAAAACCGATAGCGGTTTTTACACCCAGCGCAAATATGATGATCACAAAAATTATCAAACCGGCAATCCCCATGCTCTTCAGCTGCCGATTCAGATAGGCGATGGCGCCTTCTTTGATCGCATTGGCAATGGTCTGCATCTTTTCATTTCCGGCCGGTGAGCCTTTAACGATAACCGCAATGATAATGGAAAATAGCACACCTGCAGCGCCAACCAGTGTACAAATCAACGGTAAATAATTCATCCTCTCCTCCATTCGAAATGTTAACGTTTAATCCAAGATCATCATTCTTTTTTGTTAAACCGATTCATTCCGACCTTGCTGCCTTCCGTCAGAATGGTTACCATCGCATCCCGAGCCCGAATTAAAACCGAGTCCAATTGCTTCGATTCATCATCGAAGAAGGGTCCCAGAACATGATCTGTGACATTGCTTCCCGCCTCGGAACGCCCAACACCGACGCGCAGACGCACAAATTCGTCTTCGCCAACGGCATTAATGATCGATTTTACACCTTTGTGTCCGCCATGCCCCCCTTTCTCTTTTATTTTTATTCTTCCGAAAGCAAGATCGATATCGTCGTGAACAACAATCAGATCCTTGCTGTTTATTTTAAAATAGGCGGCCAGTTGCTGGACCGGCCAGCCGCTGCGGTTCATAAAGGCCATTGGTTTGGCCAGCATGACTTCATGACCCTTGATGGTGCCACGGCCGTAGCGTACGTCAAACTTGTTTTTATTTACGGAAATACCGAATTCATCGGCGAGCTTATCCACTACCATAAACCCGGCATTGTGCCGTGTGTTTTCATAATCGGGTCCAGGGTTCCCCAACCCTGCAATCAAACGCATGCGAATTTGTAACAAACGGTTCCTATCCTCTTGTCCCCGGTCGAATACGCGCCCGGGTGGCAAAGCCCGCGGTACAGCTGAAGCAGCGGGGCAGGCCTCCGCCTGCCGGATTTCCTAATCCTCTTTTGTTTCTTCCGAAGGTTTCTCTTGGTCGGGGGCTTCGCCTTCGGCGCCTTCTTCTACAGCCTCTTCTTCACCTTCCAGGAGTTCCTCTTCCACTTCGACCTCTTCGACCGTCGGCGCCAGCACCGTTACGACCGTTGAATCGACATCTTCCAGAATCTCAATATCGCCTGTAAGCGGAATTTCCTCAACATGAATTGAATCCCCGATATCAAGATCAGTGACATCCACCTCGATTGCGTTCGGAATGGCGATCGGCAGGCAGAGCACTTCAAGTTCTCTGCGGACGATTTGCAGCAACCCGCCCTCTTCGATGCCTGCGGCTTTACCCCGGGTCACCACCGGAACACTAACCTTTATTTTACGTTGCATATCGATTTCATAAAAATCGACGTGCAGAAATGCGCCGGTCACCGGGTGGGTTTGCAATTCCTTGATCATGGCCGGTCGGGTTGATGTTTCACCGTTTTGAATCTGCAAATTCAGCAAAACAGACCCGATATTCGCTTTTTTTACAATTGTTTCGAAATCCTTGAAATCAATCGAAAGCAAAATCGAATCCGTTTGTGGACCATAAAGTACCGCCGGAATCCGTCGCTCGCGCCGCAAGGTTCTGGCAACGCCCTTTCCGGTTGCTTTTCTAACCTGTGCTTTTAAATCTATTTGTTCCAATTAAATTTCCTCCTTACATTAACTGCCCAAGCTTAAGCATAAAGATAAATAAATCACGAAAGCACGAAAGTGCTATAAACACGAAAAAGAAATAAAATAAATTTCGTGTTTTCTAATTTTCGTGTTTTCGTGATGAAAAAAGCTTTCTCATAAAACACATAGATATCACAGCTAAAACGCTAAACAAATAATGAGGTTACCGAATCGCCTCGATAACTGCGGATGATGGCCTCACCTACCAGCTCTGAAATCGAAATAACGACAATTTTGCCGCAGGCAGCGGCATTTTGCTTCAATGGGATGGTGTCTGTCACCACCATACTTTTCATTTCCGACTCTGTAATGCGTTGGATGGCCGGCCCGGAAAGAACTGCATGGGCGCAGCAGGCATGAATTTCCCTGGCACCCTCTTCTTTAAGTGCGGTGGCCGCCTCGGTCAGAGTACCGGCGGTGTCGACCATGTCGTCAAGAATGACGGCTACCTTGTCATTCACATCTCCGATGACCGCCATTGCCTTGGCCTGGTTGGGGGCGGACCGCCGTTTATCAATAATGGCCAGGTCAGCATCCAGCCGTTTGGCAAACGCCCTCGCCCTTTCAACCCCACCGGCATCCGGCGAAACAACCACAAGATGCTCATTAAAATTATCTCGGATATATTCAATTAACAGCGGTGCAGCAAAGATGTTATCCACCGGAATATCAAAAAAACCCTGGATTTGCCCGGCATGCAGATCCATGGTAATTATACGATTCGCACCGGCAACCGTCAGCATATTGGCAACCAGTTTGGCGCTGATGGGAACCCGGGGCGCAACTTTTTTATCCTGTCTGGCATAACCGAAATAGGGTATCACCGCGGTGATTCTGCTGGCTGAGGAGCGCTTTAGCGCATCGATCATTAATAACAGCTCAACGAGGTGATCGTTAACCGGTGCACAGGTGGACTGGATGACAAAAACATCTTTTGATCGCACGTTTTCATCGATTTCAATCTGAATCTCCCCATCACTGAAGGTTTTTACCTGCGCAATACCCAAAGACAGATTCAGATATTCGCAGATCTTATTTGCCAGGGCAGAATTCGAATTTCCTGCAAATATGGATATCCCTTCCATTTGGTCCACCATTTTCAGGGTTAATAATTTGATGCCATCAAAAAAAAGCGCTTTTTGAACTAATTTTTTTCACCACAAAGGGCACAAAGTTAACAAATTTTATTAATGTAGTATTTTTCGAATTTCACTCTTTGTGCGCTTCGTGTCTTCGTGGTTTTAACCCGCCTTATTGCACCACGCCGCTGTTGCGTATAACCTTAACGATATGGCTGGGGCGGGAGGATTCGAACCTCCGGATGCAGGGACCAAAACCCTGTGCCTTGCCGCTTGGCGACGCCCCATAACCCGTTTTGCATTACACCATATCAATGATGGTAAAATAAGCAAAGTCTTTCGCGTGCTAATCAATAGGCTAAACCCGGCCAAATCTTTCAGGCGCCGATGAATAGCGGTTCAGCCTCAAGGATTGGATCGACGAGAAATAGCTGCAAATCTTTATCCTGTGATAGCCTCTGCCCGGCCGACGCTGCCTTCTCGGCACTGTCGAAAAGGCCGAAGACTGTCGGCCCGCTTCCGCTCATCAGCGCACCCATCGCCCCAAGCCTCAAAAGTTTTTCTTTCGCCAGATCAATTTCAGGGTATTTCGCGGCGGTAACCCTTTCAAGATCATTGGTTAAATGGACCGCCGGAATGAACCGGCTTCGCTTTAAACTGATGCTTGTAGGTTTTTTTGGGTCGTTTGTCAATCCAAAATTCAGGTTTTGATACGTCTCAGCAGTTGAAACGTTAAAACCCGGATATATCAATAGAATATGATATGGCAAGGCCCCCTCGAAAGCCTCCAGTTTCTCGCCGATGCCGGTGGCAATCGCCGGTTTTTGAAAAATAAAAAAAGGAACATCTGCCCCCAGCGAGAGGCCCAGTTCCATCAGTTGCTGTCTTGAAAAGGGGCGACCATGGTAAATATTTAAAGCCATCAAAATGCTGGCCGCATTGCTGCTGCCGCCGCCAAGGCCGGCGCCAACCGGAATTTTCTTGTCCAGGTGGATGCGAACACCCTCGACGGAACCCAATTTACTTTGGAACAAACATGCCGCCCGATGCGCGAGGTTGGTATCATCTTCCGGAACGTCGGGATGGGAACAATGAATTTCGATCTTTTCCCCCTTGCCGACTTGAAGCAAAATTTCATCGAAAAGGGTGATGCGGCACATCAATGAAAACAGCTCATGATAACCATCAGGGCGTTTTCCGCAGACATGTAAAAAGAGATTGATTTTAGCCGGTGAAAGAATTTTCATAGCGCTTCGCGCGGGTTCAGGGTTCAAGGGTTTAGGGCCGGTTTTATTAGTTCCATGGGTTTGATTGGCTAAATTTGTTCAATCGGTTCGGTTTAAACCAGCCAATTCAGCCAATAAAACCAATTTAACACGTCGTTGAACTTGTGAACCTTTGAACGTTGAACCTTAAACCCTTAAGCGGAGGGGTGAGAAGATAGACGACGTTATATTACTAGCGCCCTTATACGGTATTCATATGTTTTAGCAACCTATTGCTTTTCTTTGACATACATCAGGCGCAAATCATAAAGAATATTTTTGAGCAAATTCTCTTCTTCCACACTTAAATTACCGGCGGTTTTTTTCTGCAGCATACTGAGAATGTCAATCGTCTGTTTGGCCATCGGCAGATTTTTGTTTTTTGTGCCGCTGGTCGGGTCTTCAATGGCGCCCAACTGCAACAGCGCTGAAGCATTTAAAGATGCGACAAAGGTTGCAAAATTTATTTCTGGAAGCTGATAAGGGGGTTCCTTGGCTTCAGCGGCCGGCTTTTCATTTGCGTCTTTTCTTTTGGTCTCCTTTTTTTCTTCTGCTGCGGGTTCCTCCTTCACTTCCTTTTGTTCGGCATCCTGATTTTCTGATGCGAAAATTCGGCGGTCTTTAACAACAAAATCCTTTTTTTCTTCTTTTTTCTCTGGCATATATGACCTCCCTGATTGCTGTCAGATATTAGGGCTTATAACATATTATTTTAGGCCGTTTTGTCAAGTATTTACACAACACTGAATAAACAGCAAAATTAGATTGCCTATTGGCCATGATTCGGGCGGAAAATTTATACAAAAGTTACGGCGAGCTGGAGCTCTTTTCGGGTCTGAGCTTTGTGCTCAATCCCAGAGAGCGGCTGGGAGTCGTGGGCCGCAATGGTCACGGGAAAACCACACTGTTTCGAATGATTCTGGGAAAAGAAAATCCGGATTCTGGCCTTATCATTATCCCTAAAAACTATCGAGTGGGCTACGTCAGCCAGAATTTGGACTTCAGCCATGATTCGATTTTGACCGAAGCCATCTCAGCGCTTCCCGAAACGGATAAAGAGTACCACTGGAAAGCGGAAAAGATACTCACCGGTCTGGGCTTTCATCAGGCGGAATTCCAGAAGCACCCGAAGGAATTTTCAGGGGGCTATCAGGTTCGCCTCAATCTGGCCAAAGCATTGATTGCCGAACCGGACCTCCTGTTACTGGATGAACCCACCAACTTTTTGGACATTATCTCTATTCGCTGGATCGAGCGGTTTCTGAATAACTGGCCTCATGAGATCATGTTAATCACCCACGACCGTAGTTTTATGGACAAACTGGTCACCCACACAATGGGAATCCATCGCCGCAAGGTGCGCAAGATTGAGGGTGACACGACAAAGTACTACGATCAAATAGCGCTGGATGAGGAGGTTTATGAAAAAACCCGCATGAAAGATGACCGCCGGCGCAGAGAAATCGAACAATTTATCACCCGTTTCAGAGCCAAGGCCAGGCAGGCAAATTTAGTGCAATCTCGCATGAAGACCCTGCAGAAAATGGAAAAAAAACAAAAGCTTGAAAAACTAAAAATATTGGATTTTTCCTTCAGTAGCATCCCCTTCCCTGCCAGGCATCTACTCAATTCCCGTGGCGTGAACTTTTCCTACGAACCGGAAAAACCGCTGATTCGCGATCTTAAAATCACCGTGGCGGCAGGTGAGCGTATCTGTGTTGTGGGGCCCAACGGAAGAGGCAAATCAACCCTGTTGAGACTGCTGGCCGAGGATCTGTTGCCCGATACCGGCCAAATAAAATATCACCCGGCAGTCAAGAAAGGCTATTTTGCGCAAAGCAGCATAAAAACTCTGGTGGATAACCGAACCGTGCTGGATGAAATCATGTTTTCAAATCCGGACGGCGATCAGCAGCGTGCCCGCAATGTTTGCGGCGCGATGATGTTTTCCGGGGACGATGCCTTAAAAAAAATCCGGGTATTATCGGGGGGTGAAAAAAGCCGTGTGATGCTGGGAAAGCTTCTGGTATCCCCAACCAATCTATTGCTGCTGGATGAGCCGACCAATCATCTCGACATGGAATCCTGTGACGCCCTGCTGGCAGCCATAGACAACTTTGAAGGAACCGTAATTATGGTAACCCATAATGAGATGTTTCTGCATGCGCTCGCTCAACGGCTAATCGTATTTCAAAATGACGGCATCGACGTTTTTGGCGGAAACTACCAGCAGTTTTTAGAGAAGGGTGGCTGGCTGGAGGAAAACAAGCTGCATCGCACTTTACAACAGGCCGGCATCAAGGAACCTGCTGCCCCAAAACTCACCAAAAAAGAGCTGCGGCGTCAGAGATCAGAAATTATCTCACAGCGGGCCCGGATCGTCAATCCGATCCAGCGGCGGCTGGCGGCAGCGGAAAACGAGATTGAAAAAAATGAATTGGAACTCAGCCGCCTGAACCAATCCATGCAACAGGCTGCCCAGAATCAGGAAGGTGTCAGAATCGCTGAAATTTCCCAGTCCATTCACCTCTGTCAGCAAACAATCGATCGTCGGTTTGAAGAGCTGGAAGAATTGACCCGTGACCTGGAAACCCGCAAGGCCGAATTTGATAACCTCCTCAAAAAGCTCGATCAGGATTAACGTGATTTTTTTTAACCGCAGACGCACGCAGACCTTTTTGCCGCGCGACCCGCGCGGCAAAAAACATGTCAATCACGCGAGCCGCGTGATTATTTTTACTTATGCGCCTGTATAAATTCATCGTACTATTATGCTTATTAATGGCGCCATTTTATAAACCTGATTGCCCGGAGGGCATGCAGGTTTTCCTCCCGACAAAGTCGTCGGGAGGAAAGAATACTGTCTGCGCATGTCTGCGAAAGTCTGCGGTTAATAAAGCCGTCCTTCAATGATTCCGCTTTTGCCTCCATCTTGTGATGAAATAATAACATAGTCCGGCAATCAGCAATGACGGCATGGAACCGCCAATGGGGTATTTCATGAGGGCAATCAGTTCA
>Ga0209742_10000804_pt1 | contig 15660 bp, 14 predicted proteins | sample DeeMarSeWOR38_10_FD_187462 | JGI IMG/M metagenome (GOLD analysis project Ga0209742, IMG submission 187462) | Marine sediment microbial communities from White Oak River estuary, North Carolina - WOR-3-8_10 (SPAdes) (version 2) | ecosystem: Environmental > Aquatic > Marine > Intertidal zone >... | reverse complement strand
TCCGGAGCTTTGGAAAATGGTACGCCTGGCAGGATTCGAACCTGCGGCCTACGGATTAGAAGTCCGTTGCTCTATCCAACTGAGCTACAGGCGCACATCACAAACAGCTTGATATCATATGTTCGCCTACCTGTCCACTGAAATGCAGGCCTGATCCATTCATGCCTGGTTCAAACGGATGATGACCCGGGCGGATTTACAAGGTCTGGACCCTTATGAATAAAAAGCCGGTTAGTCGAAAAAAGACCGCTAAGAAAAAGAAGACCCCTGCGAAAGTAGCCAAGAGCAAGAAGATGGTCAAACGCGCCAGGAAGCCTACATCAGCAGCGGATAAAAAAGAGCTCAAAATGCGGTTGAAAAAAAGGTCTGCAGGCAGGCAATCTGATAAAGCCCTGGTTAAATTTGATCCCCTGCAGCGATACTTGACCGAAATCAGCAGTTACAGATTGCTGAGCCGGGAAGAAGAACGGGAACTGGGGATTCGGGTCCGAGAACACGGAGACAAAGATGCAGCCTATCAGCTGGTGACCTCCAACCTGAGGCTGGTGGTGAAAATTGCCCTGGAATTCCAGCGGGTATGGATGCAGAATTTGCTGGATTTGATTCAGGAAGGCAACATCGGCCTGATGCAGGCGGTTAAAAAATTTGATCCCTACAAAAACGTCAAGTTTTCGTATTATGCTTCTTTCTGGATAAAGGCTTACATACTCAAATTTATCATGGATAACTGGCGTCTGGTGAAGATCGGCACCACCCAGGGTCAGCGCAAGCTGTTTTTTAAGTTAAAAAAAGAAAAGCAAAAGCTAATTGATGACGGCTTTGATCCCAAGCCCAAACTGCTATCCGAAAGGTTGGGTGTTTCGGAACGCGAAATCGTTGATATGGACCAGCGTCTGGATGGGTGGGATGTTTCGCTGGATGCGCCGCTTAAGGAAGATTCGGACACCGAAAGGATTGAGTTTTTAAGCACCAACAGCGAATCCATTGAAGATCAGGTTTCCAAGAAAGAAATCGAAGTTCTGCTTCACAATAAAATTGCCGAATTCCGAAAAAAAATGACCCCCCGAGAGCTCGAGATATTCGATTTGCGAATTTTTTCGGACAATCCGGTGACCTTGCAGGAGATCGGCGATCGTTACGGTATATCAAGAGAGCGGGTCCGGCAGGTTGAAAAAAATATTATTAAAAAAATGAGGGAATTTTTTAAGCGGGAGATTCCCGACTTTGCTTCTTACACGGAATCCAGCACGGCTGACTGAAGCAAGGCTTCAGCTGGATAGGATAACGATTCATATGAAAGTATTGCGATTGGCGATGGCCCTATTTTTAGCGGTCGTTTTTTTTATCGGCGGATGTGCAACAAATTCCAATCAAGAAACGCCGTCCTCCTTTGGGCGTTCCATAATAGATCGACCCGAAAACCAGTATTATTACTTCACCGAGGCCCAGGTTCAGATACAGAAAGGGAATCTAACAAAAGCCATTGAACTGCTTGAGAAGGCCATCGAAATAGATCCGGATTCGCTATTTCTTAAGCGCGAGCTGGCCACGGTGTATTTACAGAACAAAGACGACCAAAACGCCCTCAATGTGCTCGAGGGGATCATTAAAGATCATCCTGCCGATGTCCGCTCGCTCATTATATATGGGGGCATCAAGCAGGTGAAAAAAGATACCCAGGCTGCGATCGGTGCCTATGAGAAAGTTATTGCCGAAGATCCGAAACAGGAAAAAGTATACGCCCTGCTGGGCGGATTATACATTGAAGACGGAAAACTAGACCGGGCCGAAGCTGTTTTTAAACAAATGGTTGAAAATTTTCCAGGCGCTTATGCCGGGCACTTTTACCTGGGCAAAGTATATGCCAAACAGGGCAAGTTAAAAGAAGCTGAAAAGGAATTCAAGCGAACATTGGAGATTGATCCCGAGCTTTTGGAACCGCGATACGAGCTTCTCGATCTATACAGGGATCAAAAGGATTCCGGGGAAACGCTAAAAATTTACAAAGATATCTTAGAGCGCAATCCGAACAACATCCGGGCTTCCATGGAGCTTGGCTATTACTACCATACCCATGGCAAAAGGGCCCAGGCCGAGGAAATCTTTAAAAAATTGGGCCAGCGCAGTACCGCGGAATTTGAAGTTATCATTAAAGTGATTCAACTTTACCTTGATACAAACAAATACGATGAGGGCATCGTGATCCTCCAGGGAATGCTGGAAGCTGTCCCCGACAGCCCGGAGATACACCATGTCGCCGGCATTGCTTTTTATGGTAAAAAAGATAATCAATCTGCATTGAAGCATTTCTTGAAAGTCACTCCGGCTTCTCGATTCTACGAAGATGCCGTAATTCATGCGTCCTATATCTTCTCTGAAAACAAGCAAAACCAGGAAGCCATTAAAATTTTGAGCGATGCCATTAAAAATGAGCCTCAAAATGCGGAATTTAAGTACTATCTGGGAACCTTCTATGAGGAGTCGGAGCAGTTTGATACAGCCGAGAACTATATTAAAGCGGCCATTGAATTAGACCCCGACAACCCGCGGTATTTTTTTCGACTGGGGGTTGTCTACGATAAGTGGAACCGAAAAGAAGAATCCATGGCGACCATGCGCAAAGTCATCCAGCTGGATCCCAAGCATGCCAACGCCTTAAATTATCTTGGCTACACCTATGCCGACCTGGGCACAAATCTGGATGAAGCCGAACGATTGATCAAAGAAGCGCTCAAATACAAGCCCGACGACGGCTACATTACCGACAGCCTGGGCTGGGTGTACTATAAAAAAGGCGAGTTTGAAAAGGCGTTGCAATACCTGCAAAAAGCCGTGCAATTGGTCCCGGATGACCCGATTATGCTGGAGCATCTGGGTGATGCCTATCTTAAATTGAATGATAAGAGCAATGCGCTTAAATATTATAAAGAGTCATTAAAAAATAAGGATAAAGATAAAGAAAAACTCGAAGAAAAGATTCGTGCAATTTCACCTGATGGTTCTTAAGCGGTATGAAATGGTATCAGATCATTATTCCCCTCGTCGCTGCCTTTTTTGTCACAAACTGTGCTGTTTTCAGGCCTGCCAGAGAATTGGAGATCACCCCGGCCGAAAAGGTCAACAAGGTTCGCGATCTGCTTTCTGCGATTAAAATCCAAAATGAACCCCTCAGAAATTTCAAAGGAATCGGTAATATCCAGATCAGGCAAAAGGGCCATCTGCTGCTTGATCAGCGGGTGGCCTGGATAGCAGAAAAACCGGCCAAACTCAGCTTTGCGGTGCTGGTTTCCGGCTATCCGGCTTTCAAATTAGCGATGGACGGCAAATGGCTCTACTATCTGGAGGTTGTTGGCCAGGATACGAAATTTGGAAAAATAGCGGCCAGCGACCCGAGCCTGGAGAAGCTCATTTCGATTCCAATACCTTCCAGCGCGGTCATTTCACTGTTAGCCGGGCAAATTCCGATGCCCGAATTCGACCAGGCAGCATTGCTTGAAGAAAAGACGCCTCCCGGTTATGTCTTGGTTCTAAACCAAAGGTGGTGGGGCATTCAGCAAAAAATATATTACGACCCAAGTCTATCCGAGATCCGCCAAGTCGATGTGTTCCATCGATCCGGCGCATTGAAATATCGTGCTGAAATCGAAAGTATGCAACGGATAAACGGATTTCAGGTGCCACTGCGCCTAAGATTGCTCACCCCTGATGGAGCCGATTGCCAGCTTGATATTGACCGTTACTGGACCAATGTTGATCTGTCGCCGGATGTGTTTGTGTTGACACCACCGAACTAGAACCGATCTCAAAATTAGCAGTTCACCTTCAAATGACAGGGGAAAGTAAACGATGATTGCAGAGATCATGGCCACCGGCGAGGAGATACGTTCCGGGGCGGTAATCGATAGCAATTCGGCTTATATTGCAGCCAGGCTGGAAGAAAATGGCGTTGCCGTTGCTCGGCATACCTGTGTGGGCGATGATCTCGGTCTTCTCACGGCTGCATTTAATGAGATTGGCAACCGCGCAGATATTGCGGTGGTCACCGGCGGTCTGGGACCGACCTCCGATGATCTTACTGCCGAAGCTGCTGCCAGGGCCTGTGGGGTAGAGCTTGCGCTTAATTCGTCCGCGCTGCAATCGGTCGAAAATTTCTTTAAAGCCCGCCGGCGAGAGATCAACCCTGCCAGCCGGAAACAGGCGTTTCTGCCGGCCGGGGCAGAATGCTTGCAGAACCCGATTGGGACTGCTCCCGGATTTCACCTTCAAATCGGTCGATGCCTTTTTTACTTTCTTCCGGGTGTACCGGCTGAAATGCGCCGCATGCTGTCGGATAGCGTTTTGCCGCAATTAATCGAGCGTATGGGGAAACAGCGACGCTTCTATCGCACGAGAACCCTTTCGATTTTTGGGCTAACTGAATCACAGACTGCTGAACAGCTTGACGGTCTGGAGAAAGCATTTCCGCAAATTTCGCTGGGGCTGCAGATCAGGTTCCCCGCCATCCAGGTGAAGCTTTATGCCAGGGGCAGCGATGATCGGCAATTGAATGACGATTTGGAGGAGGCCGTCCGTTGGGTCGTCAAAAAGACGGGCGATAAAGTGTTCTCGCAACAAGGCGACCCCATGGAAGAAGTTGTCGGGCCTTTACTCAGAACAAAACAGGCCACCCTGGCACTGGCCGAAAGCTGCACCGGTGGCCTGATTGCCGATATGCTGACCAATGTGCCCGGCAGCTCGGATTATTTTCTCTTTTCCGGCACCACGTATTCAAATCAGGCCAAGATCGATATTTTAAAGGTTTCGGAAGTAACGATAAGCACGCATGGTGCCGTGCATGAAAAAACAGCCGTCGAAATGGCCCGGGGTGCCCGCAGCGTGTCTGGGGCTACCTATGGCCTGGCCACCAGCGGGATAGCCGGACCCACGGGGGGCACTGCCGAAAAGCCCGTCGGCACGGTGTGCATTGGATTGGCAACGCCGGATCGCACTGCCGGCCATCGGTTTCACTTCTGGTCTGGCAGCCGGACGATGAACAAACAGATATTTGCGATGGCCGCTTTAGACGTGCTGCGCCGCGAGCTGCTGGGGCTAGATCCGCTGCAATTCTAAGGCCGTGTTCTATATACATAATAAATAAAATGGCAGCCGCTGCTCTCGTCGTGCTATTTTCAAATGGTATTAAACCGCAGAACACCGAACAAGGAATATCGAATTTCGAAGTACTGAAAAAAGCCTACTTCTTACTGCTACATTTTTTGTTCGATATTCGATATTCAAAGAAACGGTTATATTTCTAACTAATTCCGAATCTGATATGGAGCATTGGTTTTGCAAACGGCTATTTATTTGCTTGGCGGCCTTATCGGTCTGTATTTGCTATTTACCCTGATCTGTACGTATTTTGTTCAACAACTGCCGCGCAGGCCGGTTACAGATCCCCCGGACTGGGGTCGGGTCATCGATACGCGAATTCCGGCCATAGACGGGGGATTTTTAGAGGTCTGGCGAATCGAGCCGACCGGCGCCTCAAGAGGCCTGGTTGTCATGGCCCACGGATGGGGCCGCAATCGGGATCGCATGGTGTCCCGCGCCCGGTTTTTTGGCCGGCTGGGCTTTACAACGATCCTGCACAGCGCTCGCGATCACGGGCGCTCCAGCCGGCGCCGGTTTATGAATGCGGTTAAATTTGCGGAAGACATAGAAGCCGTGCTGAAATGGCTGGGTCAGCCCGTTATTCTTTACGGACATTCAGCCGGCTCGGCCGGCGCCATCATCGCCGCCAGCCGTAACCCCGGAAGCATCCGGCTGCTCTTTCTGGAAGCGAGCTATGCGTATACCCGAGAGGCCCTGTTAAGCCTTTACCGCTGGGTGAACCCGTTTTTCGGTATTTGTTTCGGTCCCATGATCCTATTCTGGATGAATTTGTTTTATGGCAACAAACTGGATTCGGTCAGTCCGGCACGCCTGGCGCCTGGTATAAATACGCCTGTTATGCTGATACACGGGGAAAAAGATCGAAGATTTCCACTGGCTTTCGCTTTGGAGTTAAAGCGCCACTTTGCGCCGGGGCAGGCCGAACTTTACGTGGCTGAAGGGGCGGGTCACAGTGATTCCAGCCATACTCCGGGTTACTCAGGGGCGGTTCAATCTTTTCTGGATCGCCATCTAAAGTAGATTAAGTGCCTTGAGCAAGGGCCTGGGATCCACCAGGTGGCGGGAAAACCATCCTTTGTATTCGCTTTTACCGATGCCCAGAGCCAACGAGATGATTTCCGAAAAGTGCAGGATGGGCACCTTTTCCTTAAGCGAACAGCGAGCTTCCAGGTTCATATGACACATGGCGCAGGCGGTGATGATACAATCTGCCCCGGCGTTTATGGCACCCTGGATGATTTCATTGACCATGGGTTCGACGACTTCCGGTCGGGCAACCGTCAGAAAAGTCCCGCAGCAGCGGGAAGAAAAAGACCATTTTCCGGGGCTTGCGCCCAGGTTGGATAAGATCTTTTCCATCAGACCGCAATAATTTTTTTCATGACGCATGATCGGCGGCCGTGCCAGCATGCAGCCGTAATAGGGCACAAATTTGAGCCCTTCCAGTCTGCGAATCCCATCTCTTGAGTATTTTAGAAGATCAATTTGATCCAGAAATTCAAAGAAGTGTATAATTTGCAGTTTGGGATTAAATGGCTTGCGCCACATCATTTCATAATGGCGGCGGGCGGATGCATCTTCTGCCAGATGAAGATAAGCACTGCGCAGCCGCAAAAGGCAACTGGGGCACGCCACCAGCAGCGGCCTTTCCCCCGGCGCCAGAGCAAGATTTCGGCTGGCGAGGTCAAAGGCCAATCCGGTATCGACACTGTGGGCCGATGAACTACCGCAGCAATTCCAGTCTTCAAGTTCTATCAAGTTATATCCCAGATAACGGAAAAGGGAGATTAGCGAAGCATTGTTTTCCTGGGAGGTTGTTTTCAGAGAACAGCCCGGATAGTAAGACAGGTCAATCAGATTCTCGGTTTTCATATGGTCTTAGGGTTCTGTTTTTATGCTGTTGATTTTTCTTCAAAAAGCCTTCTGATTTCAGCGATGTTTTTGCTTCTGGACGGCAGGAGTTCGAGTTTGCGTTTGGCAAACATTTTCATCCCCAAAGCCATGTCGCTGAACCAATCGTGTTTTTTCAGCTTATAGCGCATCATAACTTCAAGTTTATGGGTGCGGCCGTGGCGCTGGATGGATTGCAGGACTGCCTGATGGAAATTGAGAATATTGGGTTCCGCGACCACCATACCTTCTGCCATGGCCATCTGACGCAGGGCATCATTGACGGCCGGAATGTCGATACTGTTGGGGCATTGAATCGAGCAGGTATTGCAGCCGACACAGATCCAGATGCCGGAACTCTGCAGGGCTTCTTTGCGCAGGCCCAGCTGCACCATACGAATTACGCGATTGGGAGGATAATCCATGGCCCGCACAAAGGGGCATCCGCTGGCACATGTCTGACAGTGCCAGCATCGGTTGATATCTACACCGGAGCGGCGGATGACGTCGCTAACAAAGCCTGAATCAAGTTGATTTAAATTCACAATTTCTGATGCTTTGGCATCGGGTTTAGGTTTCATGATTTCCCTTAGATGAATTGCCGTATGGATGGACAGACGCTAAGGATAAATAACTTGAATGCGGGCCTTTTATGTGGTTTGAACAAAAAATTCGAATCATTTTAAAAGGGTGAAGCAGCTAAATTGGTCCACAGGGCTCCCCGCTTCCAGTTTCCTTTTTAAGATATTCAGTCCGTACCGATTTATTTTGAATGAATGGGCGTTTATACCCGACCAATTTAGTATGAAAAAGATACTACAACGTGTCATTCCTGTCAAGGCGTTCTGATACATCATGTTCAATAAAATTACTTCCATATTTGCAGGATGGTTGATCGATGGCAGCGGCGCCGCCGTTCAACACGAAATGCGGCTTGACCTGGAAGATGGGATCATCCAATCCGTCCGCAAAATGACCGCTTATGGTCCGGATTCCAGCAAGACGGACAGCCCGGGTCTGGATCTTTCCGGTTGTACGCTTCTGCCCGGGCTTTTCGATTGCCATGTTCACCTTGCCATGTCAGCAAACGTCGGGCGGACTGTACTGGCTGACCCGGATGCAACCGGGAAAGATCGGATTCACGAACGCATTATCAAGCATTTGAATCAGTATCTCGCCACGGGGATTTTGGCGGTGCGCGATGGCGGAGACCCCGACCGCAGTGCGCTGCATTACAAAGCCAGTCGCTGTGCCGGAGAGCATCCCACCCATGTCAGCGCGGCCGGGACAGCCTGGCACCGACCGGGACACTATGGTGGTCTTATCGGCAGCGCATTGCCACCAGGGCAAACCCTGGAAGCGGCTATTCTTGAGGAGAAAGAGGGCGTCGACCATATCAAAATCGTCAATTCCGGTCTTAACAGCTTAACCTGTTACGGTAAAGAAACCGCACCGCAGTTCAATTTAGCGGAACTGAAAGCGGCGATAATGGCAGCCCAGCAACGCGGCTTCAAAACCATGGTGCATGCCAATGGTAAAATACCGGTAAAATTCGCGGTTGATGCCGGTTGTGATTCCATCGAGCACGGTTTCTTCATGGGAGCGGAAAACCTGAGAAATATGGCGGGCAGGGGAACGACCTGGGTGCCGACGGCATTCACCATGCAGGCGCTAAGGAGCAAAATGACAGGCGATGGGAGCGCCTTAAATGTCTGCCAGAAAAATTTGGAACACCAAATGGAACAGCTGAAAATCGCACGTGACCTGGGGGTACGTATTGCATTGGGCACTGACGCCGGCAGTGCGGGAGTTGCGCACGGGCGAGCGGTTATTGCAGAGATGCAGCTTTTGATGGACGCCGGATACCGTGTCGAAGAAGCCGTTCAGTGCGCATCACTCCACGGCGCCATGCTCTTAGGATTGGCCCGGGTCGGTCAGTTGAAGAAAAATTGGCAGGCCACGCTGATTGCCGTAAAGGGTGATCCATCACAACTACCGGAAAGCTTAAATCAAGTTAAAATAATTATATATAAAGGAAAACAGGTAGATATAAATATAAATTAAAAAAAAACATTAATTTATTTCAGGCTTCAGGAAATTTTGGAACCAGATTGATGCCTGGCTTAAAAATGCCTGCTGATCAGCCGTATCGCTCATGCGGTGATCACTCCGTGAAAATACGACCCGTTTTTTGGGTTCAGCAATACGTTCGAATATTTCTTCAGAATGGGGCAGGGGGACGGTTTCGTCAGCTTCGCTGTGAAAGATCAAAACGTTTCGTAAATTTGAAAGCCTACTGGATATATCAAAGGGATTTTTTTTGAATGGGATTTGTGAACTTCCATCCGGTTTGGCATGTTTCTGAATAAGATCGGCGCTGCGAATCGGAGCGGCCCAGGTAATGACGGCGGTGGCATGAAGCCAGCTTGCAACTGCTAAACAGACAGTGCCACCCATGCTGCTGCCAAAAAGACCCATTGGATCGCTCAGATCGTCCCGTGCTTTCAGCATTCTTGCGGCGGCTTTTAGATCCGAGCAGCGCGCATCCAGCGAAGCGAGCGTTTCGAATGGGGCTTTGCTTTCGCCACAACCGCGGTGGTCAAAGCGAAAATAAGCCATATTGAGTTCGTTGCAACGCAGTGCCAGTTCAATTTGTTTGGGTGAATTCTTATCACTAAACAAACCGTGGCAGCCGATGACAAACGGTGGGCGTTTTACCGGCGGCAGGTGGAGATAGCCTTTTAAAAAATATTCGTCCGACGAAAAAAGAATCTCCTCAACATTCGATTTGTTCTTCGGTTTGACCATGGTTTTATAATTAAATTTAAGTTAAATATATTATAATAACAGTAGTATAAAAAAATAAATGAATATTATACTTCAAATGTAGGTTCTTGCAGGAATTCGTTTTCCCCCAATATTCTTCTTATGAAAATTAAAAAAAAGCAAACAATTGAAGTTGAAATCAGCGACATTGCCTTTGGCGGAAAAGGCCTGGTTCGCATAAACGGCATGGCGGTATTTGTTGATCAGGCAGTGCCCGGCGATCAGGTATTGATTCGGATCACCCGCAAGAAAAAGAACTATGCCGAAGCACGGGTAATGGAATTGCTGAAAGCCTCTCCAGATCGCATCGATCCACCCTGTGTATACAGCGGCTTTTGCGGCGGTTGCAAGTGGCAATTTTTACAATACCCGGTTCAGCTGAAATACAAGCGTCAGCATGTTCAAGAATCCCTCGAGCATATCGGACAGATCAAAGACGCACGGGTTCACCCGACAATACCGTCTTCGCAGACATTCGGCTACCGCAACAAAATGGAGTTCACCTGCACCGACCACAGGTGGTTGACACCGACTGAGATGTGCCAGCCTGCAACGGACAAAGGCTTTGGCATCGGGCTGCATGTGCCGGGAACATTTTTTAAGGTATTTGATACCCAAAAATGTCTGCTGCAGCCCGATCTGGGCAATCAACTGCTCGCAGAGGTTCGCCAATTTATCAAATCGTCCGGGCTGCCGGCTTATGGCCTGCGCAGCCATGAAGGGTTCTGGCGATTTTTAATGTTGCGGCATTCGGTTGCTCTTGACCGCTGGATGGTCAATATTGTTAGCGCTGCGGATAATCGGCCGGTTCTGCGGACCCTTGGAAATGTATTAATGCAAAACTACCCGGCGGTGACAGCTGTTATTCATAATATCACGGCCCGTAAAGCCGGGGTGACCACCGGCGAATCTGAGAGGACCCTGGCCGGGGAGTCAATCCTAATTGATAAAATCGGGCCTTTTGAGTTTGAAATCTCGGCCAACTCCTTTTTTCAGACCAATACGGCTGGCGCCGTGCAATTATATGACACGGTCAAACGCTATGCCGAATTGAGCGGTTCGGAAACCGTTCTGGACCTGTACTCGGGCACCGGAACCATACCGATTCTGCTTTCTGATGCTGCCGCTGAAGTTATCGGCCTTGAGCTGGCTCCCAGCGCGGTTGCCGATGCAGAAAACAACTGCCGCCACAATCAGGTTGAAAATTGCCGCTTTATTCCCGGCGACATTCGCGAAACGCTGCCGACCATCTCCCGGCGCCCGGAAGTTCTGGTTATCGACCCCCCAAGAGCCGGGATGCATCCGGAAGTGGCCAAACAGGTCCTGGCGCTGTTGCCCGATCGAATCGTGTATGTATCCTGCAATCCAACGACCCTGGCCCGGGATCTTGTTTTGCTTAAAGAAGCCTATCAGTTGCAGGAAGTTCAGCCGGTTGATCTGTTTCCGCATACGTTTCACATCGAATCGGTCGCCAGGCTGGTCAAAAGGGGCGCCTAAAGCATTCAATGCTCAGTGAACCAATTTCACTTTTCATTTCATATGTTTCAGGTGAGGTGTCAGCAAATAGATGACAGAAGTCAGAGAGCAGAGGTCAGAAAGATTGCTCGATCGTCCGCTTTTAGCGCCTGTCTTCTGACATCTGTCCTCTGAAAACCTGACACCAGACAGCTGAAGCCCTTGCCATTTGAACAGGGGGAACAATGAAAGTTGTTTTTAACGAAGATTTTTACCAAGTTTATACCGTCGATCCCGCGGCATCGGCCGGACGCATGGAAGCCATCGTGGCGGTCATTGAGCCTCATGTTGATTTTGTCAAAGCCCGACCGGCTGCCGAGAAAGACATATCGAATGCCCACACTCAGGCGCACATTGAACGGGTCCGTCAGAGCGGCCTTTATGATATCGCCGCATTGGCCGCCGGCGCAGCCATTCAGACCGCAACGATCGGACTTGCTGAACCGGCCTTTGGATTGATCCGGCCGCCCGGACACCACGCTTCCGGCGATTCTTCATGGGGATTCTGCTATTTCAACAATATGGCCGTTGCCTTGCAGACATTGAAAGACCGCAAGCAGCTTAAAAGCGCCTATGTACTTGATATCGATCTGCATTACGGCGACGGCACCGTCAATATTCTTGAATCAAAAAATTATGTCACGGTTCACAATGTGGCGGCATCCGATCGGCGGGACTATCTATCTGAAATTGAAAAGGGACTCAGCGACTTTCCGGTCGATCTCATCGGAATTTCGGCCGGCTTTGACAATCACCGGGATGATTGGGGCGCACTGCTTTTAACCGAAGATTATTATAAAATTGGGCAGCTCGTGAAAGCAGCCGCCGTTAGAAACGGCGGGGGGTGTTTTGGTTTGCTGGAAGGCGGTTATAATCACAAGAAGCTGGGGCACAACGTCATGGCCTTAATTAATGGACTGGGTGAGAGTTAATGGTATAAAATATTGTTATTTAATTATTTTATAATTATAGATGGATGTGTGTTTTCACTTCCATTCACAGGATGTAAATCCATACGTTTCTCATCCTTCCTCCTTAAACTGCACAAGGAAGCCGACGACCGTGCGGCGCCGGGGGAGTCCGGACTTTCCATGCTTCCTTGCGCTTTTAGGTTTGGGCTTCAACCCCTCAGGATTTCTTCTCCCAATATTTGTTATATATGATGTGACCCTTAGGCATGCGCCTCGTCGATGACGAAGGCTCCTGCTAATTGCAGGTCCGGAACGGCATAGCTGATCGCACAGGAGCGATTAACATGGAAAAAAGGCGACCGATCCAATTGCGGGCGATTAAAAATTTGGATCCTCTTGACGACACGGACAGAAGGCGATAGGAACAATCGATCATTAGAAATTTGGGGAAAAAAAATTTTTCTTCAAAAGGATATTTTTATTATGCCCGGCACGAAAACGCTGATTGAAATTAGAGATTTTATGGATGACATGGGAATTCCCGGACGGGACCTATGGGACCTGCCCACGTCATCACTCAAATTTCCAGATGGCGCTCATTACCGAATTGAAATAGCAGGTGTTGAACGTGCATCATCTATGGCGTCCCTCATTGATGAGGCTAAAAAAAGAAACATTGTTATTCATCGCGTTATCGCTACGGTAGGAGGTTCAACCTATTGCGACTTTGAGGAACTTAAAGCAATGGCTCAGATGGCAAATGCAGAAAAGATTGAGGTTGTCATGACGATTGGCCATCGCAAAAGCTGGGATGCGGGTTCAAAGGAAATGTCTTCAAGCGAAGGGTCAATGCAGGGTTTTCGATTAAGGGGCTCTGATAACATCTCATACTGGCTTGCCGATCTGATGCGAAATATCGAGGCGGGCTTTAGAGGTTTTCTGGTATATGATGAAGGTGTATTGTTAATCTTAGAGCAGATGAGGAAAAAGGGATTTATTCCGCCGGAAACGATTTTTAAATTTTCAGTGTTTGGCGGGTACTGTAGCGCAGCGGGCGCGAAGTTAGCCGAGTCAATGGGTGCCGACACCTTGAATCCCGCTTCGGATGTATCTTTACCGATTTTGGCCAGCATTCGTAAAGCGGTAAAAATCCCACTCGATGTTTATATCAGTGTGGTTGACTCTTTTGGCGGTATGTTCAGGGCTTATGAGTCACCTGAAATTGCCAGGGTGGCGTCGCCCTGTTATTTCAAGTTCGAACCGGGAACATCTGAGGCCGATATCTATAAGCCCTGGATTGAGGAGTCCTGGCATCAAGAATTCGTTAGACAAAAAGTAAAGATGGCCGCTATTGTCAAAGAAATTATGGAAAAACATGCGCCTGAACTCAAAAGCTCGGATAAAGGAGCGAAAGATTTAATTCTTCCCCAGTCGTAAGCATGAAATTTCAATCCCAATTTTTCTTTCAAAAACAGCCTGATGTTTTATCCATAACCAAGGGAGGTTGATATGATAATTGATATTCACAGCCACATTGGTGATCCCTGGTATGCGTATTGGAAGCAAAATGTCGATGTCGAAGATCATTTGACGTCTATGGACAGGTGGGGCATCGATAAACGGTGTGTGTCCTGGTGGCAGCCCCACAACGCCCCCGATAAAGGCAACAAAACGATTTCCGAAATCGTTCACACGTATCCCGATCGTTTCATAGGGTTTGCCGTCATTAATCCACGTTGGAGGAAAGATGCAGTGGATGAGGTGGTCAGGGCCAAGGAAAAATATGGGATGGTGGGGCTCAAGTTCCATCCGGCAGCGTGTCATTATCGACCGGATCTTCCGCTGATGGATCCCATCATGAAACAGGCCATCGAATTTAATTTCCCCATGCTGTTTCATTGCGGGGCCGATGAATACTCCAATCCTCACAATCTGGTCGCTCTGGCGGCGCGTTTTCCTGAAGCCACGATTATCATGGCCCATATGGGGGAGGAAGCATGGTTTGAAGCCATAGCGCTTGCCGGCTCGCAGCCGAACATCATTTTGGATACGACCGGCAGTCAAAACTGGTACCGCATCTTAAACTATGCCATCGAGATGGTTGGGGAAGACCGCATTGTGTTCGGCATGGATTTTCCGGCTTACAACCCGGGTCCTGAAATTTCTAAAGTAAGGGATGCCGATATTACCGATGCTCAAAAGAAAAAAATCATGGGAGAAAATGCAGCAAGGATTTTGAGATTATAGTATTCCTAAAATTGGATTGATATTACAAAAACAGGCATTAGGAGGCTATCACAATGACACAAAATCAGTTCGATCTCAGTGGAAAAGTCGCGATTGTTACCGGCGCGGGACGCGGCATTGGAAAAAGTATCGCCCTGGGTCTGGCCGAACACGGTGCCAGTGTTGTTCTCTGCTCGCGCACCATGTCGGAATTAAAGCAGGTGGCGCAGGAGATTGAGACGCTGGGCCATATGGCTTTGCCCTTTTCAATCGATATTACGCAGACTTCGCAGATCGATGATCTCATTTCAGAAACCCAGACGAAGTTTAAACGAATTGATGTGCTGGTAAATAATGCCGGTGCCATGCTGGTGGCTCCCGCCCTGGAGATAAAAGAATCAGACTGGCAGATGGTAATGGATACCAATGTAAAAGCCGCTTTTTTTCTCAGCCAAAAAGCCGCTCAGGTAATGGTTCAGCAGGGAAGCGGTGGAAGCATTATCAATGTGACCTCCGAGGTTGTCATAAAGGTTGAGGTCGATTTAGGCGCGTATTGCCCCAGCAAGGCTGCTCTGCATGGAATAACGAAAACTTTGGCGAAAGAATGGGGAAAATACAAGATTCGCGTGAATTCATTAGCTCCCTGTTTCGTTGACACGGTTCTTAATGAACCGCTTTTCGCCAAAAAGGAAGAATTTTACAAGCCTAAACTCAAAGGCGTGCCCCTGGGCCGACACAGCGTTCCCGAAGATCTGGTCGGCGGAGCGGTTTTTCTCGCTTCAGACGCTTCAAGCTACATCACAGGCACGACCATTTTGGTTGATGGGGGATTAACGGCTTAAATCGAAAGACCCTTAAGGGAAATTATTTTCTCGACCAAAGCTGTCAGCATATTGCCATTGCATCCGATCAACTCAAGGCCGTCTTTTAGCCCTTGCCATTTCCAGCAGAACAATCGCAGAGGAGGGGATATGTCATGAGTAAAAAGTTTGATCTTCTCCAGCTCAACAGCCGTCAGGTGCCGGAAGATTCTTACTTCGAAAGAAGAGCTCTTTTTAAATCGATGCATTTCGACGATGATGATTTGGACCGTCCTTTCATTGCCATCGCGAATTCCTGGAATGAATTCATTCCGGGC
>Ga0209742_10000803_pt1 | contig 15663 bp, 13 predicted proteins | sample DeeMarSeWOR38_10_FD_187462 | JGI IMG/M metagenome (GOLD analysis project Ga0209742, IMG submission 187462) | Marine sediment microbial communities from White Oak River estuary, North Carolina - WOR-3-8_10 (SPAdes) (version 2) | ecosystem: Environmental > Aquatic > Marine > Intertidal zone >... | reverse complement strand
TCAGCCACAGCTGCATCAAGCTCCGGGATAAACCTGGCATGGACTGACAACTCTACAAACGAGAACGGCTTCAGGATAGAGAGAAAAACAGGTGCAAGCGGTACATACTCCCAGGTCGCCAGCGTCGGCACAAATGTCACTTCCTATGCAGACACGGGCCTTTCCGCCTCTACAACCTATTACTACAGGGTGCGCGCCTACAACACAAATGACAACTCCGACTACTCAAACGAGGCAAATGCTTCCACTTCGACTCCGGCCGCTCCAGCACCCGCTGCCCCGTCAGGCCTCTCAGCCACGGCAGCATCAAGCTCCGGGATTAACCTGGCATGGACTGACAACTCTACAGACGAGAACGGCTTCAGGATAGAGAGAAGGACCGGTGCAAGCGGCACATACGCCCAGATAGCAAGCGTCGGCGCAAATGTCACTTCCTACGCAGACACGGGCCTTTCCGCCTCTACAACTTACTATTACAGGGTGCGCGCCTACAACACTGGCGGCAACTCCGACTACTCAAACGAGGTATATGCTTCCACTTCGACTTCGGCCGCTTCTGCACCTGCTGCACCTTCCCCCGCTGCTGCCTTCAACGGTGGTGGAGGTGGAGGTTTTTGCTTCATCGCAACAGCGGCATATGGAAGCTATCTCGCCCCAGAGGTTGTGATATTAAGACAGTTCCGGGACAAACATCTCATGACAAATCCGGCCGGCAGGAAGTTTATTGATTTCTATTACAAGTACTCACCGCCACTGGCCGACTTTATAAGGGAAAGTCAAGCACTCAAGGCAATAACAAGGTTGCTGTTAACACCGGTTATAATGCTCATCGCCTATCCGAATATTTCCTTGCTTGTATTGATCTCGCTTTTTATGGCACTGATCGGCTCTTTTCAGTTCTACAGAAAACACTAAAACCGTTGACATCCAATCGCATCCAGCAGAGGATTCCGACAATCTTTTTCTTTCTATTCTTTTCCCCTTGAACCCTTGTGGCAATCATCGGCAGTTTTATATGCTGACAAACCTTGACCCTTGAACCCTAGAATCCTATCCTTTTCCTTCTACATTTTACATTTAGTAAAGTTCTCCATTCTACATTTTCAATTCGACATTTAATAACAATTCACATTCGACATTTCTCATTTGACATTTTACAATCCCCGCCATGCCAACAAAACCACTCCACTTCATTCTCCTTCTCTTCACCTTGACCCTGTTTACAGGCTGCCCACCCCGCTTCATACCCCCTCATAGTCCTTCCCTGGCTGAACCCGAGCTGAAAGAAGCATCATTCATCTCCTTTGACGGGAGCGAGCTGCCCCTGCAGACCTGGCTGCCCCAGGACTCCATAAATGGTGCCAAGTACCTCATCATCGCGCTACACGGCTTCAACGATTATTCAAACTTCATCAGGGAACCGGCCCGCTATTTCACCAAACACCAGGTCGCGGTATACGCCTATGACCAGCGCGGCTTCGGCAAGGCACCGATCAGAGGCCTCTGGAGTTCCACTGACGCCATGGCCGAGGACCTGAAATCTCTGGTTCAACTCCTGGCCCGGAAGCATCCCGGCCTGCCCATCTACCTGTTAGGCCATTCCATGGGAGGCGCTGTAATCATCCAGGCCATGGCTGGCGAGAACCAGCCTGCTGTCAGCGGCGTCATTCTTGCTGCACCTGCTGTCTGGGCCCGCTCCGCCATGCCGTTTTACCAGTATGCCTCCCTCTGGCTTGTGGCTCATACCATCCCCTGGTACACGGTGACCGGCGAAATACTTGAAAGAACGGCGTGCAGCAACAAAGAAGCGCTCAAGGAGTTGAGCCGCGACCCACTGGTGATCAAGGAAACAAGGTTTGACACCATTTATGGCCTGCAGAACCTGATGGACGCAGCATATGGAGCAGCTGACCGCTATACCCTCAAGACCCTGGTGCTCTATGGCCAACACGACGAGATAATTCCTAAGGAACCGATATTGAAGGCCTTCCAGCGCTTCCCGGCAGCATCTGGCGCCCAGAAACAATTGATCCTATACGAGGACGGCTATCACATGCTGCTGCGTGACCTGCAGGCAGAAAATGTCCTAAGAGATATTGTTGCGTGGATCAATAACAGTACACCTGCCAGCGAAGCAGCCAACTATTAAATGTTATAAACCCGAACTAGTTCTTATCTGACCCATTCTGCATTCTACATTCTTAATTATCAATTCTTAATTCTAAATTTTGAATTCTACATTCACTGATATTGATCGGAATGGCATATTCGGCCTTTAATGGTTAAATTAATAGTACACCCGCTCAACTTTTCCTGGAGGTGTACTATTAATACTGCAACTTCAGAAAGCATCTTACACCTTTCAAGACGACTGCTCTTCTTCGTCCTGGTATTGCTGATCGCCCTTTTTGTCGGGAGCGGGCCTATACTGTCCCATGCCAGCGGTCCGGAAACGGCTGTCCTGCTGAATATCAAGGGCCCCATCGGGCCGGCAGTCAGTGATTATGTCCAACGCGGCATTAAAAAGGCTGAAGAAGAGCACACCGCCATAATTATCCTGCAGATGGACACCCCTGGCGGCTTTGACCACTCAATGCGGGATATCATCAAAAGCATCCTCTCCTCCCCGGTCCCGGTCGTGTCCTATGTTGCCCCGGGAGGCTCACGGGCGGCAAGCGCTGGGACCTATATCCTCTACGCCAGCCATGTAGCTGCCATGGCCCCAACCACCAACCTGGGTGCCGCGACCCCGATCCAGGTCGGGGGACTCCCCGGCAAGCCGGAAAAGGAGCCCACCCCCCCGGAAAAAGAGGAAGGAAAAGAAGAAAAAAAGGAAACACCGGTCCCTGCTGATACCCTGGAACGCAAAATGGTCAATGATGCCGTGGCTTATATCAAGGCGCTTGCCAACAGGCACGGCCGCAATGCACAATGGGCTGAACAGGCTGTACGCGAGGCGGTGAGCCTGACTGCGGAAGAGGCTCTGGCAATCAACGTCATTGACCTGGTGGCGGCAGGCCATGCAGACCTGCTGCTCCAGCTTGACGGCAGGGAAGTGGTCATGGAAACCGGCAGGATCACTCTCGCCTCCAAGGGACTAATCATTGAACCCTTTGAACCCGACTGGCGCACAAAGATCCTGACCGTGATCACCGATCCCAATGTCGCCTATATCCTCATGCTGCTGGGAATATACGGGCTTATATACGAACTTGCCAATCCTGGTTTCATCCTGCCGGGCATCGTTGGCACCATCTGCCTGCTTCTCGCCCTCTATACCTTCCAGGTCCTGCCCATTAATTATGCCGGCCTGGCACTCATTGCCCTGGGCATCTCCTTCCTGATTGCCGAGGCATTTGTTCCCAGTTTCGGCGCCCTGGGAATCGGCGGGATTATTGCCTTTGTTGTTGGTTCAATCATCCTGATGGATGAAGAAGGCATGCGCATATCACTCTTCTTAATAGGAAGCACCGCACTAGTCTCTGCCGGGTTCCTCCTGTGGGTGATGAGCAGGCTCTTCACCATGCGGAGGAAAAAAGTCGTCACCGGCTCAGAAGAAATGATTGGCATTACCGGTGAAGCCATGGAGGATTTTACAAAAAAAGGCCGGGTCTGGGTCCACGGTGAATCCTGGCAGGCACAGTCCACTGCACCGGTCAAAAAAGGCCAGAGAATCCAGGTAACGGCAAAAGACGGGCTGCTGCTGAAAGTAAAAATTCTACAGGAGGATGCGTCATGATACTACCACTGAACTTTGCACCCTACATTTTCCCCATTGTGCTGGTCATCATCTTTCTCTTCATGTCCCTTAAGATCGTGCCGGAATACCAGCGCCTTGTCGTTTTTTTCCTCGGGCGTTTCCAGGGCGTTAAAAAACCGGGGCTGCGCATCGTTGTCCCCGGTATACAGCAGGCTGTCCGCGTAGATCTGCGTGTCATCACCATGGATGTTCCCAGCCAGGATGTCATCTCGCGGGACAACGTAACTGTGCGCGTTAATGCCGTTCTCTATTTCCGGGTGGTTGAGCCGGAAAAAGCCATCATCCAGGTGGAAGACTATCTGAATGCCACCAGCCAGCTGGCCCAGACAACCCTGCGTTCCGTACTGGGGCAGCATGAACTTGACGAGATGCTGGCTGAGCGGGAAAAGATGAATGCCGATCTCCAGGAGATCATCGACAAGCAGTCGGATGCCTGGGGCATAAAGGTAACCAATGTTGAGATCAAGCATGTTGACTTGAATGAGAACATGATACGAGCCATTGCCAAACAGGCAGAGGCGGAACGTGAGCGCCGGGCTAAGGTCATCCATGCCGAAGGTGAATTACAGGCCTCTGAAAAGCTGCTTGCAGCAGCCAATGTAATTTCCCAGAACCCTCAGGCACTGCAACTCCGCTACCTGCAGACCTTAAATGACATATCAAGTGAAAACGCAACCACCCTGGTATTTCCCATACCGATGGATCTACTCAAGGCTTTCGGATTGAATACCGGTGAAAAACCTGAAATAAAAGAATAAACTTTTCCAGCCACAGCCACACACAACTTGTGCCAGGTTCCATACTTGGAAAGGAAAGGTGTATCGGCATCCGAGACACCTTTCCTTTCCCATTCTACATTTACAAATCATTCTTAATTCTACATTTGGTTACCTTACTCCTCATTTTTTCCTTCCCATTCTCAATTCTACATTCTACATTTAATTCAATTCTCCATTTTACATTTTCAATTTTTCATTAAACAAGGAGAAACACATGAAAAAAGCAGTCCTCACCGCATTGGCGATACTATTCACAGCTATCCCCGCACTGGCAGCAGATGGATTAATTAATGTCCCAAGCACCTTTACTGTAGAAGAAACTGCAGATCGACTGGAAAGCGTCCTGAATGAAAAAGGAATGACAATATTCAATCGCATAAAGCATTCCGAGGCTGCTGCCAATATCGGCATCGAACTTCGAAAAACAGAACTGATGATCTTCGGAAATCCCAAAGTGGGAAGCCCTCTTATGAAATGTCAGCAGAGTGTTGCTATTGACTTACCTCAGAAGGCATTAATCTGGGAAGATGAGAATGCCAAGGTCTGGATATCGTATAACGATCCAAGATATCTAGAAAAAAGGCATGATATTTCCGGGTGTGAAGAAGTCATAACAAAAATAGAAAAGGCCCTGGCCGGCATAGCAAAATCAGCAGCAGGCGAATAATTTTTCACAGAAATAAGCCTTCGACTTTTCGCTTATATATTTTAACCGCTTCCAGCAACAAGAACGGGAACTAAGCGAGGCTCCCCTTTCTACATTCTGCATTCTGCTTTCTCAATTTTACATTTAATTAAGTATCGTGTCCCCGGATTATATGCCAGGGATAATGCTTACACCCCGGTAATATTCCTGGAATGCCGCCATGAAACCGAGAATAAAAATTGCCTCCGCCCGGACTCCTGACGGCGGCGAAATGCTGCTTTATCAACATGACCGTGATTTCCTGATCGAGCTCGACGGTGAGGATCTGATGCTCAGCCGTCACCATGAATCGGAACTGGAGCTGGCGCGCCTGGGCTGCGCGCATCTGGCCGGCCGCAAGGCGCCCAGCATACTCATCGGCGGCCTGGGCATGGGCTATACCTTGCGCCAGGCCCTTGATATGCTCAGCGCCGACGCTGAAGTGGTGGTGGGTGAACTGCTGGATGCCGTGGTCGAGTGGAACCGTGAGTTCTTCGGTGAACTCAACAGCCGGCCGCTGGCGGACGCACGGGTTGAACTCGAGACCGGCAATATCGTCGAGCTTATCTCACGTTCCAAAGGCAGGTTCGATGTAATCCTGCTGGATATCGATAATGGTCCCAGCGCCATGACCTATTCAGGGAACAGGCGCTTGTACGATTATGAAGGAATTATGACCTGCCGCCGTGCGCTGCGCAACAAGGGGTGCCTGGCCGTGTGGTCGGCCGGACCCAGTAAAGCATACGAGCAGCTCCTGATACGCTGCGGCTTTCATGTCCGCCGCTACAGGGTCCCTGCCTACAAGGGGAGTAAATCGCAGTCACGTTTTTTATGGGTGGCTTCGGAGGACAAAAGCATCCTGCCACCCGGCGGCGGTGAGCCGCGCCGGCCAAAGAGGAACGAGGCAAAGACAGGCCACAGACGAAGCAGACGAAAATGAAAGGACCTAAAACAAAAGGCCTGGTTTACTCGACCGATACAGGCCGAACCTGTCCGGACTGCGGACATCCGGTGAAGCAATGCTGCTGCTGCAGGAAAAGCCGGCCACAGGGCGACACCGTGGTACGGGTCAGCCGGGAGACCAAAGGCCGCAAGGGCAGCGGCGTCTGCCTCATAACCGGGCTGGACCTGGACGAGGCGGAGCTCAAAAAACTTGCCGGAGAGCTCAAGAAGAAGTTCGGATCAGGCGGCACGGTCAAGAACGGTGTTATTGAAATCCAGGGTGATCATCGCGAGAGCCTGGTGGATGCCTTAACAAAGTTGGGATTCATACCCTGATCTCTCTCAAGCAGAAAGTTATTCCCTGCAATACCTGGCCAGAAATCGGTCCAGCCCGTTGGCAAAGGCTTGCCGGTCTTTTTGTCCGATGGCAGCCGGTCCGCCGGTATTCACTCCGGCATCCCGCAGCTCGTCCATGAAATTACGCATGGTCAACCTCTCTTCGATATTTTCTTTGGAGTAGAATTCTCCCCGTGGGTTCAGGGCGTGGCCGCCCTGGCCTATCACTTCGAAAGCCAATGGTATATCCGCAGTGATGACCAGGTCGCCGGACTCCATTTCCCGGACTATTGCCTTGTCTGCCGAATCGAACCCGGCACCCACACGCATCGTTCTGATGTATGGTGATGGAGGGGTTTGCAGGATCTTGTTGGCAACCAGGATAAGGGGGATCTGCACCCGCTCGGCAGCACGAAACAATATTTCCTTGATAACGTTGGGGCACGCATCGGCATCAACTCAAATCTGCATAATCCTCTTTTCGTGTCAGTAACATTTTAGCCGTTTACACATCTTTCAGGGAAAGGGCTATGCGTTTGCGCGGTGCATCAATTTCCAGCACCCGGACCATGACCTGCTGGCGCACCCTGACAACCTCGGCCGGGTCCCTGACAAAACGGTCAGCAAGCTGACTGATGTGGATAAGGCCGTCCTGGTGCACGCCGATATCGACAAAGGCGCCGAATTTCGTGACATTGGTGACGATTCCCGGGAGCTTCATGCCCGGCTGCAGATCTTCGATCGAATTCACCCCTTCGGCAAAGGCAAAGACCGCAAATCCGGCCCGGGGATCGCGGCCCGGCTTGGCAAGCTCAGCCATGATGTCGCCCAGGGTAGGCAGTCCCACCGCATCCGAGACATAGCGGGATACATCTACCTGTTTCCGGGCACTCTCCTGCTGCATGAGGTCAACAACCGTGCAGCCGGCATCTCTGGCCATCTGCTCCACAATTGCGTACTGCTCGGGATGCACTGCACTGTAATCAAGGGGGTTCTTGGCGCCCCGGATCCTTAAAAATCCGGCGCATTGCTGGAAGGCCTTGGCCCCGAGACGCGGGACCTTCAGCAGCTGGCGCCTGTTCCCAAACGGTCTGTGCTCGTTTCTATGGGCAATGATGTTTTTGGCCAGGACCGGCCCCAAGCCTGAAACATGGGTGAGCAGCTCCATGCTCGCGGTATTGACCTCCACGCCGACACTGTTGACGCAGCTTTCCACCACGTCTTCCAGGCTCTTTTTCAGGGCCGCCTGGTTGACGTCGTGCTGGTATTGCCCGACGCCGATAACCTTGGGGTCGAGTTTCACCAGTTCGGCCAGGGGATCCTGCAGGCGGCGGCCGATGGAGACAGCGCCGCGCACGGTCAGGTCATGATCCGGAAATTCAGCCCTGGCAGCCTCCGAGGCGGAATAGATGGAAGCACCGCTTTCATCGACCATGGTAACCAGGACTCCGGAGTCCAGTTGCAGACCACGCACAAAGGCTTCGGTTTCACGGCCTGCCGTGCCGTTGCCAATGGCAATGGCCTCGATTTTATATTCTGCACACAGCTCCACCACGGTTTTGCCTGCCTCCCGGCTCTTCTGTTCGGAAAGGGTCGGGTAGATCGTGGTGAAATAAAGCAGCTTGCCCTGCCCGTCCAGGCAGACCAGCTTGGCCCCGGTGCGGAATCCAGGGTCCAGGGCCATGACCCGTTTCTGGCCCAGGGGCGGCGCCAGCAGGAGTTCACGCAGGTTAGCGGCAAAGACCCGGATAGCTTCCCGGTCGGCATGCTCCTTCAGCGCATTGCGCAGTTCGTTTTCCAGGGAAGGGGCCAGCAGCCTTTTATACGAGTCTTCCGCGGCCAGGGCAACCTCCCGGCCTGCTTCGTTCTGCGCCTTTACGTGGAAGCGTTGCAGTATTGCCAGTCCCCTGTCTTCGGGCGGCCGCAGCCCAATGGTCAGCACCTTTTCGTTCTCGCCGCGAAACATGGCGAGCAGCCGGTGGCCCGGAGCTGCTGCAGCCGGTTCCTGCCAGTCGAAGTAATCACGGAACTTGGCGCCGGCAGCCTCATTCTTCTTCACCACAACAGAGGTGACAACAGCCTCCCGGGCAAAGAGTCTGCGCAGTTCGGCCCTGGTGGCCGCCGCTTCGCTGATCCATTCCGCTATGATATCCCTGGCCCCGGCCATGGCATCTTCTGCGCTGTGCACCTCTTTTTCCGCGTTAATAAAGGATGCGGCCTGCACAACACGGTTATCCTGGGCATAAAGGGCCTCGGCCAGGGGTTCCAGCCCCTTTTCTCTGGCAATAGTGCTTCTTGTCCTGCGCTTGGGGCGATACGGCAGGTAAATATCCTCCAGGATCGTCATGCTGGATGCGGCCTGGAGTGCAGCTTCAAGTTCCGGGCTGAGCAGGTCGCGCTCCGCAAGGGATGCGACAATCGCCTCCCGGCGTTTATCGAGTTCGGCCAACTGGCCGAGCCGGTCCCGCACAGCCGCAACCTGGGTTTCATCCAGAAGCCCGGTCGCTTCTTTGCGGTATCGCGAGATAAACGGCACGGTGGCGCCGTCGCCGAGTAGGGCTGCAGTGGCAGCCGCCTGCTCAACCTTTATATGCAGCTCCTGCGCAATGGTTTTCAGGTGTTGGTTCATTGTTCTGTAAAAAGGCACAAATAAGAATTTGCAGCACATTCCGACCCATTCGGAAATGCAGCCCACACCATACTCATATTTCCCGCCCAGGAAAACATAATGCATAAAGAAGTATCATGTCCCCGAACTTCATTCCGTTCTGAATTTTGAATTCTGAATTCTGAATTAAAAAAAAACCTTCTGCATTCTGAATTTTGAATTCTACATTTAATACCTCCCTCCCATTTCCCTATGAATTATCAATGGTTGTTTTCCACTGCGCAGTTCATTAGTTAAAGCCTCATGCTCCCTGCTGAATCCATAACTAATAAAATATACTTCATCCGTGATCATAAAGTCATGCTGGACCGTGACCTGGCAGAATTGTATGGAGTTGAAACCAAGGTTTTGAAGCAGGCTGTTCGCCGAAACAAAAAAAGATTTCCATCTGACTTTATGTTTGTTCTTTCAAATCAGGACGTTAGAAATTTGAGGTCACAATTTGTGACCTCAAATTGGGGTGGTAGCTGATACCTTCCCATGGCATTTACCGAACAAGGTGTGGCAATGCTATCGAGTATTCTTAACAGTGAGAGAGCTATACAGGTAAATATTCAGATAATGCGCATATTCACCAAGCTTCGAAAAATGCTATCTTCCCATGAGGAACTGAGACAGAAAATTGAAGCAATGGAAGCAAAATATGACGAACAATTTCAAGTAGTGTTTGAGGCAATAAAGCAGCTTCTACAGGAAGATGATCAACCGAAACGTAAAATCGGCTTTTGATTTTCTCTCCTACCTCCTTACTCTTCACTTTTCACTGCTGGTCCTTCTGCCTTTCAATTCTACATTCTGCATTTGATTAAGTTCTGAATTCAAAACAATTCTGCATTCTACATTCTTAATGCTGCATTTACTCCTCCCCCCCAAATATCTAAAATTATTTTTAAAAAATTGACACTTCCCAGCCGCAGTTAGTACTTTGTCTCTCATTGTGTGTTTTTTCGATGTATATTATAGAGTTGAATGAGACAGCCGGGTTGCAGGCACCTCCGCAGCCGCGCTGCCCGTAAAGGTTGTTCGGCTTTTTTATGGGGAAACAACTTAAATGGGTTCAATCAAAAAAACATGTATTGTATCCCTATATTTTGTACATTAAGGAGCCAGAATATCGATGATTAATTCCACAGATTTTTCCTGTATTATCAGCGCATTATCAAGGCTTTGCATCCTGCTGCTTGCAGCTCTCCTTGTCAGCAGCTGTACGGAAAAATCCACTGATTATTTCCAGGGATATGTAGAAGGGGAATACGTACTTGTTTCCTCCCCCCTGGCAGGCCGGCTGGAATTATTGGCTGTCAGCCGGGGACAGGATGTGGTCCAGGGGCAGCAGCTCTTTGTCCTGGAACATGACAGGGAACAGGCCGCGGTTTCGGAAGCCGGGCAGGGAGTGACCAGGGCTGAAAATTTACTGGCCGATCTTGAAAAAGGCAAAAGACCCACGGAAATTTCCGCGCTCGAGGCCAGCCTCAAACAGGCCCAGGCCACCTATAACCTGGCCCGTGATGAATTCGAACGGCGGCAATCACTCTTCCGCCAGGATCTTATTCCCCAGGAGGAATTCGACCGGGTCCGCACGGAAATGGAACGCAGCGCTTCCGCGGTTGCCCAGCTCGAGGCTGAACTGGAAACCGCGAAACTCGGCGCCCGCTCCGATCTCCTGGATGCGGCCCGCTCGGATGTAAAAAAGGCTGTTTACAACCTTGAGCAGGCGCGCTGGCAGCTGGATCAGAAAAGCCAGGCAGCTCCGGCAGCTGGATTTGTCTATGACACATTTTACCGGGAAGGGGAGTTTGTGCCCGCGGCCTATCCGGTGCTGAGCCTTCTGCCCCCGGATCATGTAAAGATCCGTTTTTTCGTACCTGAAACCATACTGGGCAAGCTGGCCATAGGCGATAAAATAACCGTTTATCTTGACGGCAGAGATAATGCTGTTTCAGCCGGGATCAGCTATATCTCGCCCAGTGCCGAGTATACGCCGCCGGTCATATACAGCCGCGAAACCCGGGCCAAGCTTGTTTTCATGATCGAGGCCGTACCGGACCCTGCCGCTGCTGCCGGCCTGCATCCGGGACAGCCGGTCGATGTCATCCTGGAGCCCCCCAATGGCTGAGGCAGCACCGGTAATAGATGTCCAGGACCTGACCAAGTCATTCAGCCGCAAAGTTGCGGTCAACCAGCTTTCCCTGCAGGTAAACAAGGGCGAGATCTATGGCTTTCTCGGGCCCAACGGTAGCGGCAAAACAACCTTTATCCGTATGCTGTGCGGTCTGCTGCGGCCTGATTCGGGCAGCGGCGTCTGCCTCGGCTTCGACCTCATCAGGGAACAGGACAGGATCAAGCCCCGTATAGGGTACATGGCCCAGCGGTTCAGCCTCTACGAAGATCTGAGCGTCAAGGAGAATCTCTATTTCATCGGCCGCATCTACAAGATACAAAATATCCGAGCCGCGGTTGACGAAATGGTGGAGCGCATGGAGCTTACCCCTTTTTACAAACAACTTGCCGGCACCCTTTCCGGCGGCTGGAAACAGCGGCTGGCCCTGTCGGCCTGCCTGCTGCACAAACCGAGCCTGCTCCTGCTGGATGAACCGACCGCCGGGGTCGATCCCAAGGCCCGCCGCGATTTCTGGGACAGGATTTACAGCCTGTCTGCAGAGGGCGTCACGGCCCTGATCAGCACCCATTACATGGATGAGGCAGAACGCTGCCACCGCCTGGCGTACCTTGCCTACGGCAATATGCTCGTAAAGGGAACAGCAGAGGAGGTCATCGATTCTTCAGGCCTGACAACCTGGTCGATTACGGGAAGCGAGGTGCACCTGCTGAACGGCAAATTGAAAGAGCTGGACGGCGTGGAACAGGTGGTGCCCTTTGGCAATATCCTGCATGTCAGCGGCCACGATGCAGCCGCCCTGCAGCAGAGCCTGAAATCGTTCGTCCCTGAAAAGTACAGCCTGCAGAAGACCGAGGTGAACCTGGAAGACGTGTTCATCAGTCTCATGCAGCAACATAAGGTCCAATAACATGGCAAGGAGCAGCTTCTTTTCCATTCGGCGCTTCAGCGCCATTGTCAGCAAGGAGTTCCTGCAAATGCGGAGGGACCGGGTTACCCTGGCCATGATGATCGGCATCCCCATCTTGCAGCTGGTGTTGTTCAGTTTTGCCATCAATTCAGATCCCAAGCATCTGCCGACCGCCATCCTGGCTGCCGACCAGGGGGTATTCTCCCGGACAATCGTGGCGGCCATGCAGAACAGCGGATATTTCGATATCGTCGAAACCGTGGACACCGAAGCCGAAGCCGAGCTCCTTATAGAGGAGGGCGATGTACAGTTCGTGCTCAGCATCCCGGAGCAGTTCAACCGGCGCCTGGTACGGGGGGAGCAGTCCGCCCTGCTCCTGACCGCCGATGCCACTGATCCTGCGGCAACCAGCAATGCCATGCACTCATTCCGGCTCCTGGCCGAGAACGCCCTGAGCCGAGACCTGACCGGGGCCCTGCAGCATCTTAAGAGCAGCACCCAGCTGCTGGATGTCATCCTGCATCCCAAATTCAACCCGGAGGCTGTTACCCAGTATAATATCGTGCCGGGTCTCATGGGGGTGGTGCTGACCATGACCCTGGTCATCATCACGGCCCTGGCCGTTACCAGGGAGCGAGAGCGTGGCACCATGGAAAACCTGCTCTCCACTCCTGTCAAGCCTGTCGAGGTCATGATCGGCAAGATCATTCCCTTTATAATCGTCGGCTACCTGCAGATGGGTGTAATTATCCTGGTCAGCCATTTCCTTTTCAGGGTGCCCATGATAGGCAGCCTGCCGCTGCTGCTTGGTGTGTCATTGCTTTTTATTTCAGCCAACCTCGGGGTCGGCCTCACCTTTTCAACCCTTGCCCGCAACCAGCTGCAGGCCATGCAGATGGCCTTTTTCTTTTTTCTGCCCTCAATCCTGCTTTCCGGCTTCATGTTCCCTTTCCGGGGTATGCCCATCTGGGCGCAGCACATAGGCAATATGCTGCCGCTCACGCACTTCCTGCGCATCGTCCGGGGCATATTGCTCAAGGGCAACTCCATCCATCAGATCCTTCCGAACCTGTGGCCGATCGCGGTTTTCCTTGTCATCGCCCTGACCATAGGCCTGACCAGGTATCGCAGAACATTAGATTAAGGTAAAATGTAAAATGGAAAAGTGAGAATGGAAAATTGAAAAAACTTTAAAACCCAATCCTCTTCTTAGGTTTCTCATCCTCCTTTAAAAGTTGTTTTATCGCCTCAAAGACCACCCGGAACTGTTCATCATGATCTGCCAGTTGTTCTTCTATGATTTTTAGTTTTTCGGAAAATTCTTTGTTCGCTGACAAAATCTCTCTCATTTTCACAAAGGCCCGCATGATGGCAATGTTTACATCAATTGCCCTTTTGCTATTCAGGACGCTGGAGAGCATAGCCACGCCCTGTTCAGTGAAAGCAAATGTAAGTATTTAGAATGTTTCCCCTTTCCCTTTAAGGTCGCAATTTGCGACCTTAAAAACGCCTCTTCATCTTCCGACAGTTCAAACATAAAATCTTCCGGGAATCGTGATATATTTCTCCGCACCTGTTCCTTGAGTCGTTTTGTCTCCACGCCATACAACTCTGCCAGGTCACGGTCCAGCATTACCTTAACATCCCGGAAGAAATGGATACGGCTGGTTATGGATTCGATTGAAATGAGTTCTGTCATGCAGTCAGTATAGAACCGTAAAGCTGGCCAGCCAACACTGGAAAAATTTGAGGAAAATGATAGTAAATCAGGAAAACCTCAAAATCCGAGGACATAATACTTAATTAAATGTAAAATTTAGAATGCAGAATTGAAAATTCAAAAACCATGAATAAAACCGGGATAGATTGATTTATATGCTTCAAACCACGGAAAATGGTACAAGACACAACATGTGTCAAACAAAGATTCTTTTTAATACACTCTTGGGGGTATACTTGACCCCTTTTACGTAATACTTACGGAGCAATCTTAAAAAAATCATTGCTGATGAAGATTACATATGGCTAGAACGAAGATAATTGCAACCCTGGGACCGGCAACAGCCGATAAAGCCGTTATTGAAAGACTGATACTCTTGGGGGTTAATGTTTTTCGCCTTAATTTCAGCCATGGAGATCATGCGTTTCATGCAAAGCTGATCAAAGATGCACGAAGCGTTGCCGAACAGCTTAAGAGGCCGATAGCCTTGCTTCAGGACATTTCCGGACCCAAAATCCGGGTAAATCCGACGGAACCTCTTCAGTTGATTGAAAATGATCTTCTCTATGTCTGGAGAAAAAAAACTTCCTCAGGGGCACAGAACTGTATCTCCATCAACTATCCCAAAATCCTTGACGGGGTGTCCCTAGGTGATCAGGTCTATTTTGCCGACGGTACTATTCGCACAGCTGTTGAAAGTATTGATTCCGACAAGGTCACTCTAAAAATCTTAACCGGGGGTAAGCTTACCACTGGAAAAGGTGTGAATCTGCCTGTGGGTCAGATCAAGTTGGCAGCGATCACCCAAAAGGACAAAAAAGATATTAAATTCGGGATATCCCAGAAAATTGATCTCATAGCACTCTCTTTTGTTCAGTCTGCTGATGACATCCGACAAGCCAAAAAGCTTATCAAAACGGAAGGGGCGGATGTACCGGTTTTTGCCAAGATAGAAAAAGGTGCAGCCGTGGAAAACATAGAGGATATTATTCTCGAAGCGGACGGTTTGATGATCGCCAGGGGGGACCTGGGTGTTGAGATGGGACCATACATCATACCTGTAATGCAGAAGCAGATCATTGCAAAGGCGAGGGAAAAGGGGCTGCCGGTGATCATTGCGACGCAGATGCTGATGTCAATGGTATCCTCACCCTACCCCACCAGGGCAGAGGTCTCTGATATCGCCAATGCGGTTCTGGATGGCGCGGATGCGGTAATGCTTTCTGATGAAACAACCATTGGGGATTTTCCCGAAGAGGCAGTAAAGGTTATTTCGGCCACGATAAACGAAACAGAAAAATATTATCCATGGTATCGGGAATTTGTTGAAATGCGGGGCAACCGAAAGGCAATGGCGGCTGCTGCGGTTGCCCTTGCCCAACGGATCGGTGTTTCGGCAATCGCCACATTTACCGAAACAGGCTTGACCGCATTGATGGTTGCCCGTCAGCGTCCCGAAGTAAGTATTATTGCCGTTACAAGCAATGAAAAAACATACCGGAGGTTGGCCGTTGTCTGGGGTGTCGAGCCGGTTTTAGTCGAAAGAAAATACGAGGACAGCGATAAGGCGATTTTGAATTTTTACAAAAGGGCGGTAAAGCAGAAGAGAATCGATCCGGAAGAACCCTTTATCGTCACTATCAGCCGTCACTCAACAAAGACAGGAACAACCAATGTCGTCCAGCTTGTCGACAAGCAGAGTATAAAAAAACTCCAGAATCTTGCCTACAAGCCGAGAAATTAA